>Ga0315314_1000088_pt1 | contig 125526 bp, 141 predicted proteins | sample TDP9_MG_FD_203631 | JGI IMG/M metagenome (GOLD analysis project Ga0315314, IMG submission 203631) | Freshwater sediment microbial communities from Lake Towuti, South Sulawesi, Indonesia - TDP9 | ecosystem: Environmental > Aquatic > Freshwater > Lake > Sediment | place: Indonesia: South...
TAACGGCTTCGCCAAATTGGGTTCTGATACTAATCGGCTTACCACCATAAGTCTTTATCAAAGTCTCGAATAATTCCCCAAAGTAGCCGTTTATGATGTTTATGACTTTATCACCAGGTTCTATTAGGTTCGCAACCGCTATCTCCATAGCTGACGTGCCTGAACCAACCTGAATCATCGCATCTCCTTTAGTTTTGAAGATCTTTTTTAGTTCATCGCATATCTTGAGATAGGTCTCTCCCCAATGAGAACCATAATGCGGCATAGCGGGCTTTGAAAGAGTTGCCAAGATTTCTGGATACACTTCACTCGGGCCCGGGATCATCAGCACACTATTCCTCTTCTCCAAATCATTTCACCTATGCTCAGCCATAAATCATGGCAGTATGTGTATGTTATTGCTGAATAAATGTTACTGGTTGAAATTAAAAGTCATTGCCCAAAGGAGGCTGATAGTGTAGGCTTCAAAACTAGCCTATTTAGGATTCTGAAGTTGAGCCCACGTTAGAAAGGAGAAGGACAGAAATGTTAAAGCTCTTTTTCTGCGATACGCTAAAGAAGGTCTCTTTAGTGTGATTTGCGTATTTTACTCACGGCGTCCCCATAATTCCCTTTTCAATAGATCCCTAACAGCAGACCTTATAGCCGCGCTTCTAGAGGGGTACATGCTAGCCCGAACCAGTTCGTCAAGTCCTTCTAAATAAGCCTCAGGAAGCAGAACCGTTACCAGCTTCAACAATGTTCACCTCAGGCATTGTATGTTATGTACATATTATGTATATATAGCCTAATAGAATTTGCTAATAGTTTACAAGCTTTGCTGAACTAATTCCCACTTAACGATTGAAAGAAGCCTTTTAAGAAACTTAACAAAATTTTCTTTTGCGCTCGTAATTTTTGAAGGGAACGTTAAAATGTTTTCAATCGATTTTTAAAGAACCTTCAAATCATTAATTATTTTATAAGGCAAACGTTATAATGCTATGCGTTAACCATAGGCCTGGTGCGGTAAGTGTCGCAGCGATATGGGTATATCCTCTTGACCGATGAAAAGTGGTGGAATCGACGCTACAGCCAAAACAAGGCCGGTAAAAAACTGCAGGCGTTTGTTCGCAAAGGAGCCGTAGGTCCAACGAACGCTGAACTTATTTTCTTTTACGTAAAGCATCCCATCAAGGAAATTCGAGGATTCGGCCAGTTCGTAGAACGGGTAAAAGGAGATGCCGATGAACTTTGGAATGAATATGGCCACGAAACCGTCTTTGAGTCCCGTGATGAGTATATGAATTTTATGCAGGGAAGAACCAAAGCAACCTTCATTAGGTTCAAGAACCTACGCTTGCTTTCTGCACCCATTCCCCTTAGTGTGATTTCTCAAGTCGTGGGAATAGGCAGGATGCCTCGAGGCGGCAGATACATAAACAAAGAAATAGCGCGTGAACTAATCTAAATATTATCGTAGGGGTCTGGATTGAAGGAGTTTGATCCTCGAGGGTTTGTAAACAGGCAGGTAGAGGAGATTAGGGAAACGATTGGGGGTGAGCGAGCCCTCATCGCGGTTTCAGGGGGTGTCGATAGCACAACCTCCGCCGTACTCACCCACCGAGCCATAGGAGAAAACCTTCTTTGCGTGATGCTCGACGACGCCTTCATGCGCGATGGAGAACCCGAACGAGTCGCTCAACTCCTCTCTCAACCTCCCCTAAACTTGCCAATAAAAATACTGGGTGTGCAAGAGCGCTTCTTGAGTCGGTTGAGGGGGCTGCGCGACGCCGAAGAGAAGCGTAAGGCGTTTCGTGAAACCTTTTACAGGGTCTTGAGCGAAACCGCTGAAGGGGAGGGTTGCCGATTCCTAGTGCAGGGAACCATTTACGCAGACATAGTCGAAACCACCGGGGGCATAAAAACTCAGCATAACGTCCTTTCCCAGGTGGGAATTAACCCTATTGAACGCTACGGATTCCTGGTCGTGGAGCCCCTCGCAACCCTCTACAAGGGGCAAGTTAGAAAGGTGGCTAGACGATTAGGGATTCCGTCGGAAATATCCGAGCGTCAACCCTTCCCCGGACCAGGGCTCTCGGTTCGAGTCGTCGGGGAAATCAGGATTGACAAACTAAAGGCGCTTAAAAAAGCTACCACCATAACAGAGGAGAACCTTGCTAAGCATGAGCCCGACCAATACTTTGCAGCAATCTTAGACAACACAGAAAGGTCGCAGTACCCGGGATACGAGCACATACAAGAAACCGCAGCCCAGTTCCTTGGTCTACCATCAAAACAGGTCCTCGCTAGGATCTTTCAGGATAAGGCAACTGGTGTAAAGGCTGGGGAGCGACGATATGGAGACATCGTCGTCATCAAAGCCCAAACCGCAAACGGCCGCGTCTATCAACCACCTATCAAAAACCTAGTCGCCCTCCAAGCAAAAATCGTCGCCGAAAACCCGTCTCTAACCCGAATCTTGTACGCTGTTCAGGAAAAATCACCGACGCAGCCTTATGTGGTCGCCGTGCGAGCGGTTCAAACACGAGATTTCTTAACTGCCCGTGTGGCTGAAATCCCTTGGGCTACGTTGAGGGAAACGGCGCAAAAGATTCTTAACGCCTGCCCTAATGTTTCGAGCGTCTATTATGACGTGACCCCAAAGCCGCCGGCAACCATCGAGATGGAATAACATGTTTTCTTAAGAAAGTATAAAGCCTTCAACCTAAACTAAATAGTAGCAAGAGGGACCGTTATGATGCGGGTGAGGGTTCAAAAAATCGAATCTATAAGGGACCCAGAGGGAAACCTTGGGAAGCGAATAGAGTTAATTGAGGAACGCGTAATTCCAAGGTTTGCGATCCAGCCCTCAACAGAGGAAGCGAGAATTGTTCAAGACGTTATGGCAGCGTTACAGAAACAATTGCCCATGTTCACCACGCAAACCAAGTTTGCTTTTCCGAAAATCATCCTGTTCTTAACGGAACAAGAGTATGAGGAGCTTGGCATCGACTTTGCCGTAAATCAGATCTACGACCTCGAGCTACAAAATCAGGTTATCAAGTTTAAGAAAACCTCCTAAAAGATGTCTTTATCCTTTTGGATACGTAAAGCGTCAAAATTTGTATCACCGTTTACATTAAAAGAGAGCGTCTTGGAGATTGATGGATGTGAAGGTTAGAGCCCATGTCTTTGTTAGTGGGAGGGTCCAGGGCGTTTTCTTTCGGTCAGAGACCCAATACGAGGCGAATAGAAGAAACGTCACCGGGTGGGTGCGAAACACGCCGGATGGAAGGGTGGAGGCGGTTTTTGAAGGAGAAAGGGTTGATGTGGAGAAGCTAATTGAATTCTGTAGGAGGGGACCCCCAGGAGCCAAGGTAACGAACGTTCAAGTTTTTTGGGAGGATCACACTGGAGAATTCAAAGATTTCAAGATACGCTGTAGATATCCACCATTTTTGCAGTAATTCTCGCCTAGTGATTATGGATTGTAATTAACTCGTTGCGGGAACAATGAGGAATTTGGCATCCATATCTTTCAGGTCTATCTTAACGTGGTTAGAGTCGAAGAAGAACTCGTCCCTTACAAATTTTTGTTCGCCCCACAGAAAAGAGACGGCAACGTATTTACCCAGTGAGAAACGGTTTTTCTCTGTTGTGCTGTCAAAAACGATAACGTATCCGTTCGAGCTGAGCCTACCATCCCACAAGGGAACCATTTTTCCTTTCCCAAACTCCTTTTCATAATCTTCAAGACCTTTCAGCTCTATCGTAATCGTTTCACCCTTCTGAATTTTTACCTCAACAACCTTATTCCTCTCGACCGTGGTCTCTCCCGTTTCACGCGCTTTGGCGGTCAAAAACCTTCTCAAGAATAGGAAGGTGAGAAAACAGGTTACAAAAAGTGCAACATATAGATACAATTTGATCAGCTAGCGAGATCGTCAAGTGCCAAGGTGGTGACCGTTCTGAGTTCGTGGCTGCGATACTTTAGGGTTATGAAGCAGAAATATGGATTGCAAATCAAAAGATATTTTAACGGTTTTCAGGCATAAGTTATGACTTGTTATTCTAGCGCTGATGTTCGGATAAACCTTTATCTTGAAGAAAACATGAAGGTCAAATCCAGTACGAGCGGATTCACAATGCCCACAATCTTGTTGATCAACGACGATGGAATACAGTCTATAGGTCTGATTGCCCTTAAGAGGTCTTTAGAGAGACTGGGGGAAATAGTGGTCGTCGCCCCAAGGGATGAGCGGAGCGGAGTGGGAAAGTCCCTCACCACCTTCGAGTCTGTAAAAATAGCGGAGACACGGCTTAGTGACGGCTCAAAGGCATACGCCATAACTGGCACTCCTGCCGACGCCTTCCTCTTGGCAACAAACAAGATTCTGAAACGTCCACCGGACCTTGTTGTGGCTGGGATAAATCTGGGTCCCAATCTAGGAATCGACGACCTATTGAACTCCGGCACTCTGGGCGCCGCGTTGGAAGCAGCCATCCATAAGGTGCCAGCTATAGCGGTTTCATATTGTATGCACGAAATCATCAAGCAGAAAGCAGGAAAGGCTGGGGTTACGTTGGAGAATCTGGAGCTAACCGCCACCCTAGCTCAAAAAACCGTAGAATACGTGCTGAAGGAGGGGATGCCTCCAGACGTGGACATTATTTCGTTAAATGTGCCGGAGAAAGCTGATTCCAAGAGGGTCGAGATCACCACTTTGTCGTATAGGGGGTATGGCGACATCCACATAAAGCAAGGAGGGGGGTACAGAATCGGGAATTGGACCCTATCCATTTACCCTGAGGATGAGCCTGGAACAGACGTGCACGCCATTAAGAAGTGTATCTCTATCACCCCCATCAAAATCAAGTTGCCCCACAACAAGAAGGAACTAGAAAAGCTAGCAAGGGTTCTGCTTGAATAGTCCACCTATTGTTCGCTTTGATGTTTAGGCATTGAGGGCAAGCGCCCTATGTCCATGGTTGTCTTATCTTATTTCCTTGGAAGCCGAAAATGCGACTCTTTTCCCGCACTAATGTATTCCCCGCCCTCTCCACGGACGATGGAAGCGATTTTCGCAAAGTTTTCTGATCCCAGGTACTGACGAGGCTTAATTATAATATATTCTCCCACCTCTTCAAATATGAGCATGTTCTCCAATTCCTCGGGAAATAGCGTTCGAGCCTCTTCGATTGTTCGAGCCCTCTCCGTGGGCACGGTGGCTGGGGTGCTAACTGCTCTAAGCGCCTTCGATATCTCCGTGAGGTCTCTAGAGATGAGGTTGAGGATGTTAAGGAGCTGGTCAATCCGCTCCGACAGTTCTTCTATGCTCGGTTTCCCTTCACTCATGAGCTCTCCCTCCACACATAATTATTTATATGCCCCTCATTTGTTTTATCCTAAAAGTATTGTTGATATAAAAGAGCATTCAAGTAATTTATGAATGATTAAGTTAGAGGTTGAAAAGTGTTAGAAATTGATGGTAGCCAGAAGAGCGGCAGCGGAACGATTCTGCGTTTGTCCGTTTCTTTAGCTGGCATCCTCAGCGAGCCACTCCACATCTATAACGTTCGTCAAAAGCGAACTCAGCCCGGTTTGCGTCCTCAACATCTTGAGGCTGTGCTCACGGCTGGGAAGCTTTGCAACGCAGAGATCAAGGGTGCGACGCTGGGTTCTCGTGAGCTCTGGTTTAATCCTAGCGAGATCGCTGGCGGCGAGATACGTGCCGAGATTGGCACCGCTGGCAGCATTCCCATGTTGTTGCTGACTATTCTTCCCCTCTGCGCCTTCGCAAAACGCGCCGTACGCCTTCATGTGGTTAAGGGAGGCACCGATGTTCGTAATGCGCCCACCATAAACTATCTGAAGTATGTGCTCCTTCCCATGCTTGAGCGAATGGGCTTGAAAGCCTCGCTGACCGTCCAAAAATACGGATACTACCCAAAGGGCATGGGCGAGGTCTTTTTGGAGGTTCAGCCGTGCGAGAGGCTCGGGGCCTTGCGGCTGAAGGAGTTTGGAGCCATAGAGGAGTTGGGGGGCGTCTCAGTGTGCACCTTCCTGGAGGACCGAAGGGTTGCGGAGCGTCAAGCGAAGGCAGCTAACGAGTATCTGGGGGCTTACGGTTACGAGGCAAGGATTCAAGTAATTAATGACAGGTCGAACCCCCTTCAGAAAGGCAGCTCTCTCGTGTTGTGGGCAAAAAGCAACACAGGCGCCCTTCTGGGAGGGGACGCCATTGGCGAGCTTCGCAAGCCTAGTGAGGTTGTGGGTCGTGAGGCTGCTGAAAACCTCTTGAGGGAGGTGGAGGCTCGGGCTACGGTGGATGTGCACCTGGCTGATATGCTGGTGCCCTACGTGGCGCTGGCTGAAGGCAACTCGGTTTACCTGACCCGAGCCGTGACGGAGCATCTGGACACCAACATGTGGTTGGCTCAAGAGATATTGGGCGCGAAGTTTCGTGTCGCAAGGGTGGGAAATCTCTATCGAATCGAGAAAGAAACGTCTTAATGGAAGACTAATGTCTCAAACTGCTATCTTTTGTCAAATTGTGGGGCAAGAAGAAAAGCTTAAAAGGTAATCAGTACTTGCTCTGGCTTCTATGTTCATTAAGATCAATTCTTTGATAGTCAAGGATGCTAATCTAACAAAACAGTGAATTTTGGCGGGTTAATTCTTTGATTGTTTGTTTAACAGATAACCCTTTATTCTCTATTTGTTCATGAACCATTCTAAGGTATTTGGTGTATTCTAGATTTTCAACGAATAAAAAGGGAGTGTTTAGGTTCTTCTGGAAGCCTTTACAACTACAACCACAGGCAGATGTTGATTGAATACGGTCCAAACGTGCCCGTGGCTGAAATACAGCGGTATCCGGGACCATAGCCCCAATCCCAAAGGTTTAGTGTTCCCTCAAGAGGCGGTTCTTTGCTTACAATCATGCCAGAGAAAGTGATGTCGAACGTTGAGTATGTCTGTGGGTAAGTGAATGTGAAACTCGTTGAATATGTCTCCTCCCCGACAAATACCCATTCCCCTTTAACCTCGTCCCACCGATAGACTAAACGCCTATAATTGGAAGTTACTTCGCATGTCCTCGTTTCTTCGAGAGCATATTTACGTATCGCTGGGTTGAAAACACCTCCTCCTAAATCCACAGAAAGTGGACTTAGGACAACACGGAACGTTGTGGTGGAACCGTCTTGCCATGTGGCAACAAGTTCACCATAATATGTAGGCTGCGGGCTGTACCACCATGCTTCATAAACACTGTAGGTATGTATCCATTGCTCTGTGGTAATCGCTGAAACCTCCGCCTTCCAGTTACCAGTTTCGTTCTGCCAAGATATCCAACCAATATATTCTTCATACGAGACTGGAGGCGAAGAGTCTACCCCAGAATCTTCATATTTATAATCTGGAGCTCCTGCAATCTGCCCGCTAAAAGTTAATGAGACAGTTCCACCAATACCTTGGTAATTGTCCCAAATTTCGCCGGACAACGCATATTCAATCTTCTCCGATTTTTTCTCAGATGCCAGAACTGGTGCTATTAGCATGCCTCCCAGAAACAGTATTATCATTATTGTTGTAATCACTTTTGTTTTCATTCTCATTCCTCCTTCAATTTTATTAGGAAGGACTTTCCATCAAATTATATTATTTAGGAATTTTCCTTCGTATTAACATGTATACATACAACATTTAAAAATTGCTAGACTAATCTTCTATATCATACTTCTAGTTTAGAAGACGACGAATATAAACACTTAATGAAAGTATATTCTGTATATCCTAAGAGTGGAAATGTAAGGTTAAGGACATAATTTATGACAATACTATGAGATAGAAAGAGGCTAACTCCTCTTTCCAAGGAGAGTGATTCGGGATGAAAGTGCCATCCAGCAGACAAGAATGGATTGAATACTTAGTTAGACAGAAAGCAGTTCCTGTTTGGAGAGACGATGTGGAAGGAAACGTTTACCTTAGAAGACTAACAAGACCTACAAGCAAAGCTGAAGAACTTGTTTGGGGGAAACACATCATAGGCAAGAAAGCAAGGCAAAGGGTAGCAGAAATTCTAGGAATAGTCACAAAAGCAGATTGTAAGATGGTCAGAGACTTAATAAAAGAAGGGGTCTTTGGTTGACAACCTTCTAAGCTTCTAGCTCCAAATTCATAAAATACTTTTAGTTCCTCATAGTCTCTATATTTTAGAGGATAATAACTTGGAGAACTGGAAAGTTAGAATTAGGGGGATTTATTCTACTGCACTAACAGAATTACTTCTAGATTACAATGATGCTTTAAATATCGCCCCCCGTTCACCTAAGCTTAAAAACTCTGAAAACATGTTCCTTAGATTCTGTACCTCAAATTTTAGTTCCTTTAGAGCTAAACTCAGTCACTACTTAGGTACTCATCTTAAAAATCTTAATCAAGATTAAGAGATAATCTCATGTTCTTTTCAATTTGACTTTTAGGCCACTGCCTTACGTTCTAAGGTTTTCAGTAGAGCTAACACACCAGCTTTCTCCGCTCTTTCTTTTAGATATTTCCCATCCAACTTTCCTTTTTGTCTAGCCAAAACAGATATAACGTCACTTTCGTCTAGGGCTCTTCTATCTGTCCTCGCTAATTTGTTTATTATAAAATCTTCTGCACTAATAATCCAAAGGAAAAGATTCTTTTCTAGCTCTATGTAATTTCTTCGTTTTAATAGTTCTTCATCAAAAATTATTCCATCGGGTTTTTGCCAAATCTCAATATCAACCATGTTTTCTGAGTCTAGAAAATACATGCAAGGTGCTCCAAGGATTGGTTTTGAGGTCGGTTTAATACTTCTTCCAATCAAATTCTTGAATAGACGCTCTAAACTCTCTATATTTTTTACAGCGATTGCTATATCAATATCTTGTGTTGCTCTGACCATGCCATAAGCGGGTAGTGCTAGGCCTCCAATTAACATATAGTCTATTTTCTCTTTCTCAAAAGCTTGGACAAGTTTATGTAGAGCCTTTGTGAATGACGGAATTCCTGATTCTGAGGGCAAGGTTGTTCAACTCAAAAAATCTTTGATAGGGAGAAATGTTGTGCTCTATAAGACGCTCACATAAAGAAGCCTGATATATTGCACTCTTTGTATCGTTTTCATTTATTTGGATAATCTTTTTCTTACATTCCAAAGAAGCATTTAAGAACTCGTTGCCAAGCACTGTAACTCTAGCTACCTTCGGTGGTCTACCCACCTTTCTCGAATGTGAAGTTTCTAGAAAGTCTATGAGACCTTCTCTTTCCATTGCTCTCAAAAGAGAGATCACCCTTTCCGGCTTCCATCGCAACCTCTTAACTAACTCCGTTACACTACAAGGATTTGGATTTATGACCTGTAGGATAGTCATCCGCTCATCCAACATAATTTATTTCCCAAAAGGAAATAATTAATCTCTCATATAAACTTATTGTTAGGACACTAACTAAAAACTTCTAACTCTCCAACCTTCTAAACTCAAGCCTTTTAAGATTCTCCAATTTCATAAAATACTTTAGTTCCCTATAGCCCTTATATCTGAGAGGATAGTTAACTTGGTTAATTGGAAGGTTAGGATCAGAGGAATTTATTCTACCGCACTAACAAAGCTACTCCTAGATTATAATGAGGCATTAGGTTTCTCGCCCCGCACACCTAAACTTAAAAACTCTGAAAACATGTTCCTTAAACTAGGTAACCAGATACCTAATAAGCTTCTTCTGGATCACGGCTTCAACATAGTTCAGCCGTCGGTCACCATTAAGGAAAGATTCGGATTAGAGGAACGAGACGAGTCGCCTGACCTCGATATTGATGATCGACGCGATCGCCAAGGGTTTCATGCTTTCGGAAAGGCCGAGGTCATCAACGCCTTCAAATCCATCCTCCAGTCTTGCCTCGACGACGTCATTATCAGGAAGGGGGCGGTCAGCGTTGATGGGACCTACAAGGGACTGGTAAAGGGGTTGGACCCCGTAACCCACTCGGTTTTAGTTGACATTGGACCAGCGATAGGAAGAATCGCTGAAGGGGAGGTTTTAGACCCTAACACCAGGCAGGTGGTTGTTCAGGTTGATACTGTGAGAACTTGGACCAAGGAACCCATCTTAACCACGAGGATAAGGATTCCCGGGAAGTACGCAGTTTTAATACCGAGTCGTCAGGTTAAGATCAGCCGAAAGATTCGAGACGGTCAGAAGCGATCCCGCCTTCACCAACTTGGAGAGGAACTGGCTCCCCAAGACTGGGGCATTCTCTGGCGCACTGCCTCTGCGGATCAGCCCCCAGACGTACTGAAGAACGAGATAGCTGGTCTCATGAAAGAGGGAGAAGCCCTCAGGGAAAAGGCTGAGCAGGTGGAGGCTCCCGCCACCCTGAGGGAGGGAAACTACTTTATGGACGTGGAGTTCCCTGTCTCGTCTAAGAAGAAACTGGATGAGGTTCGAGGTTCCGTGGCTCCAACCCTGGATGGTCATCACTATTACAAGGCTTGTGGAGATGAAGTCTCATCAGCCCTCGATATGGCGGAGAAGTTGCTGGAGAAGGGCTGTCCCCGTGAGGAGGTGAAAGACCTCTTTGAGAAGACCATTGAGGTAGAGTATCCTATCGAGGGTTCAACAATAGAGATAACGCATGCAAAGCTGGATGGAAAAGTTTTCCACCTAGGAACCGCCATGATCGAAGCCTACGACCACGACAAGTCCTTTATTCGATTTCGTCGAGTTTTCAGGGGTGAGGGTCTTTACGACGGCCTCGAAACCCGTAAAGAGCCCGGTGACCACGCCGTCACCGAGCTTACGATAGGTGAGTGGCACTTCAAAACCCAGTATTTCTCAAGAGATGGCCAACACAAGGGAACGTACATCAACCTGAACACGCCGATAGAGTTGTATCCCTATGGGATTCGTTACGTGGACTTGGAAGTGGATGTTTGCATTTGGCCAGACGGCAGAGTTAAGGTGCTGGACGAGGACAAGCTTGACAACGCGGTAGCCGAGGGTCTGGTCACCGAAAAACTGGTCGGAATTGTGAGAGAGAAACTCCAGGAAATCATGAAAAAATTTTCTACTGTCCGCAGCTATGGTGATTGCAAGAGACATTAGTTCTTTGGATGGCTCATTCTTTTAGCGTTGTTCAAAAATTGTTTTGCCTCTCTTTCTTCTGTGGAAACGTCGAAGGCTTTTAGCCCGACTTTCCGAGCAATGTTTACCAGCCCCTTGTCTCCACTTAAGAAAGCGTCGCTTCGACTCTTGCTACATGCCGAGAGCTGTAGGGCATCGGCTTCGTAAATGTGATAATTAAGAATTAGGTTCCAGGTCTCGGTGAGTAAAGGAGTGAGGGTAGGAACAATTTCGATGGACCTTAAACGTAAAAGTTTGATAACTTCGTCAGCAAACTTCTTCAAAGCTGTGGTGAATTCATCTTCGCTCAACCATTTCCGTTTACGTCGTTCATCCAAAACACCCAACACTTCACCGATATTCCAGAGAGAAAAAGTGGCGATAGCCTCCCCAGCCTCAGCTCTATGGAAGACTTCATCCACTGCCAAGCTACCTAGCTCGGTAACGTATCTCTTAACGATGGCGCTGCTGTCAAGGTACACTCTCAGCAATTCGTTTCCCCCTCATCCCCCTCACCAGCTGTTCTGATGACGGTCCCTTTAAGAGGGGTCTGTCTTGCTCCACCTCCTTTGAAGAAATTGTGCCTCTCACGTTGATTCCCAAGTCTTTGAAGGCAGTCACTAAAGCATCCTCAATAAGAACCGTTCCCACCAGAGCCTCAACCTCACTACTCAGCTTCTTGAGGGTCCCATGCCTCCTGAAAACCTCCTCCTTAAACTTGCGCCATGTCTCCTCATCGATGTACAAACTCACCTTCGTCAAGTTCACCACCATAGCTCTAAACCTCTAAACCTCCTTAAAAGGTTTCCCTAACCCTTTTTCCTATTAGATCACAAGACTTGACCCCAAGCTTAGTTTGCCTTCATACTCCTCTTTTGTTCTAAAAAGGAGATAATCCGTTCTAATGCATAGCATAATAAAATACTCTTTCTTCTTTATAATGGAGGATAAAGGGATGGGCTTGAAGAGTGTTTTCAAGGGGAGATGGATAGGGGCTGTGGGTTCGAGCATAGCGATATACCTCCCAATCATAGCGGGGATAATGGAGCCCATGATCTGGCCTTTGTTGGTGGTCTCTCCCTTGCTGTATCATCTCCTATACTGGTGGTGGGATCCAATCGCAGAGTACTTCGGCCCGCAATGGTACTTCATTACGAGCTACATCTCCAACACTGACTGGGTCAACCAGCTGGCTCCCATTGTGCTCGGGGTGGGGTTTGTCATTCTGGCCATAGGCTTGGTGCAGATTGTGAGGGCGAAGGCTCGAAAAACAGGGCTTGTCACAACAGGGTTATACCGATACGTTAGACATCCACAACACCTTGGAATAGCGATCATGTCCTTTGGGCTCTTGATGTTGAACGGCTATGGAATTCGCATAGGAGATGTCATTGCCTGGACTCTGGTGGTCTTCGTGTACATCTTTCTCGCAGACAGTGAGGAGGCGTCTCTCGAGAGGGAGTTTGGAGAATCCTATCTGAGTTACAAGCGGAGAGTACCATACCTGATACCCTTCCTGCCCTCAACACACGGGCGAGTTCCAAAGCTACTGCCGAATTACGGGTGGAGGAGGAAGCTGGCTCTCACCGGTGTCTACATAGTTGTGCTTGCGGTAACGATTTGGCTTCTGATGCTCGTGCCGAGATTCCACACCAGATAAAACGCCTGAAACCCGCAGAAACGGATATATCGTAAATAATCATATATCATATATCGTGATGAGGGGAACATTAAGTGTTGGACCCTTCCTTGCTCTGCTTGGACAGAGCGTGCCCGTGATCCGGCTGGGATAACATGCTTAGATTGAGCCGATTGATGGCAATGTCCGTGTTGGTGTTTTTCTTAGCGGTCTCATTCTTACCCAGTTGTTGCGCGCTTAACTACAATTTCACTTATGAGCTGCTTGATCATCCTGAGGGTTCTAGTCGTTACCGGCTAACGATCTCGGTGACTTCCTCACTATACGAATATTATCAAAGTAAAGACCATGAAATTTATTCATACACTGATCTGGCAAAATTTGTGACCCCCACCTCGCTCCTTCCCATAGCCAACAGTCTTTGGAGCATCTACAGCAACGATGAAGACTTTGCTAATGGAGTGTTAATGATTGTTCATCAAATCCCGTACGAGGAGAGCGTGCCTCAAGAGTATCCCGTGGAAACCATTGTTGAAAACGAGGGCGACTGCGACCTTCTTTCCTTCATAACAGCGTCGGTGATGAAGGCTGGTGGATTAGACGTTGTCTTGTTGTATTATGAGGCAAAAAGTCACATGAATGTTGGCGTCAATTTATCGCATGAACCGCAAGACGCCAGGTCTGCACTTTACTACCGCAATTATGACGGAAAGCGGTATTATGTGGCTGAATGCACAGGGGGCGATTGGGAAAACGGTTGGAGGGTGGGCGAGTGCCCAGACAGCCTGAAACACGCCTCAGTGAAGGTTATCACGCTTGAGAAATGCGAGCAGTCGTCACCTGAAATGGTTTCGTCGAGTTATGGCGTCTCGCTTCCTTCTTCCATCTCCTTGACGCTCTCGTCCACAACAATTACTCTCGAAAACAGCGTCTTAATCAACGGATCGATTTCACCCACTCACCCAAATCAAAACGTCACGATCTATCTCAGCTCAGACGGATCCTCGTGGAGTGTTCTAACCATAGTTGAGACAGATTCCGATGGACACTACTCCTATGTGTGGGCTCCCCCGTCGACTGGCACGTACTACATTAGGGCAAGCTGGTCTGGAGACATGGACCATCTGGGAGAAGATAGTGACGTTTGCGCTTTTACAGTCGTTTCAATGGCTCACAGTGTAACATTTAGGGTGGAGGACGCTGCTGGCAACGCGCTAGAAAATGCAGAAGTTGTCCTTGAAGATACCAACGGAACCGTTCTCACGCTGTATACAGATGGTGGCGGCAACATTTACCTGGATAAGATACCGTATGGAACCTACTCCGTCACCATCTACTGGCAAGACATCAAGGTGAATAGCGAATCGCTAAATGTGACCTCGGGTTACACGCACACCATCTCTTGCAGCGTCTACGATTTGACGGTTAAGGTGAAGAACGTGCTCGCCATGGGAGTTCCAGGGGCGAGGGTCACCGTCTACCGAATGGGCGAGGGTCCAGTTGCCCAGGCAATAACGGGAACGGCTGGAAAGGTAACATTTACTCAACTCCCCGAAGATCGTTACAAGGTTGAGGTCTCCTGTGTTGGCACAATAATATCAAGAAGGATCTCTCTAACCGACTCCACCACCGAAGCCTTCCTAGGCCTCTGGGACCCCACCATATATGCTATGATCGTAGGCATCGGAATAGTTATTGTCACAGTTATAGCTGTTTTTCCGAAGAAGGACTAACCATGGAAAACTGGTTAATATTGTTGGAGGAAAATGCAGGATCCTATTAAAACCCTAGGCTAGACTCTTCTGAGTATATACCCCTCTATAGACTACCCTAAATTTCTTCATAAACGCACTAACAGTAAAGAATATAAGCTCTCGTTGCGCTCAGATTTCTGAGGTTGATAAGACATGAGCTTGTGGAAGCTTCAAGCCTCCATGCTGGGAACCCTAGCTGTCATCATCGGAATATCCACCCTCTTCTTCGCCGCCATCCTAAGCCTAACAGGCATCAGCTTCTTGACCCTACCCTTCATCATCGTGCTCTTCAACTTAGCTCAATGGCTGATAGCCCCCTACATCATCGACGCCATGTACCGTGTAAAAGAAGCTTCGAGAACAGAAAACTCAGAGCTCTACGAAATGGTGGAGAGCCTAAGCCGAAAAAGCGGCATCAAAACGCCCCGAGTCATGATAGCCCAAATCCCCATACCTAACGCCTTCGCCTACAGCTCACCCATCGCCGGAAGCAGAGTAGCTGTCACAACTGAACTCCTGAAAAACCTCGAGGCCGAGGAAGTCGAAGCCGTAATAGGCCATGAGCTGGGCCACCTAAAGCATAGAGATGTCCAAGTGATGATGTTCGTCTCTGTCCTACCCGCACTATTCTATTACATTGGTTACTCCATGCTTCTATCCTCCTATTATAGAGGTAGAGAGGAGAGAAGCGGTGGAGCTGCCATCATAGGCGCCGCCAGCATGTTCCTTTACTGGGTTCTCACTATGTTCACCCTCTACCTTAGCCGACTTCGCGAATACTACGCTGACCGCCACAGCGCCACAACCATCGAAGAGGGACCCCGCAAACTCTCTGAAGCCCTAGCCAAGATACAACACTCAACCGGGAGGGTCAGGAGGATCCATCGGGATGCGGGTGGCTTTAGCTCTCTCAAGGCCCTCTTCATAGCGGACCCAGATCACGCAGAGGCAGATACTATGGCCATATTCCAAGCGAGGGCGCCCATGACCGACCAAAGGCTTGTGGAGGAAGTTCTTAAAAGAGAAATGACCTCACTTGACCGAATAGCGGAGATCTTTTCTACACACCCCAACATAGTGAAGCGCTTAAGGGCTTTACAAGAACTGGCGTAATCGAGCAGTTTCCCCTGACCCTACATTTTCCTAGCTAGTGCCTTTTCTACAGCCTCCACAAGCTCTTCGCTTCGAATCAGCTCCACCATTGTCTCTACATCTTTACACATTACTCTATCCTCTTTCAACATGGGCACCCTCTTCCTTATCATCGAATAGGCTACGCTGGTTCCCTTTCCGAGCTTATCGGAGCCTCGAAAATCTATACCCTGAGCTGCACACAACAATTCAATGGCTAAAATGTACTCTACATTTCTGAGGATTTCCATCGCCTTTCTCGCTGCGATGGGTCCCATACTCACGGAATCCTCAAAGTTCGCCGAGGTTGGGATAGAATCCACGCTGGCAGGGTGCGCTAAAGCCTTATTCTCTGAAGCCAAAGCAGCCGCGGTTATTTGAGTGGACATGAACCCGCTGTGTATTCCCTTTTCCACCTCCTCATGAATCAGGAAGGCAGGGAGTCCTGCGCTTAAGTTTTCGTCGGTGAGCCTCGCAATCCTTCTCTCAGAAAGGTTACCAACTACGGCTAGCGCTATTCCTAGTAAGTCCATGGCAATCGATATTGGTTGTCCATGAAAATTTCCACACGACAAACACTCCTTATCTTCAACGAAGATTAGGGGGTTGTCCGTGGCTGAATTGACCTCCACTTCCACCACTTTTCTTGCGTAAGCGATGGCGTACCTCACGGAACCCAAGACTTGGGGGGCACACCGTAGGCTATATGGGTCATGAGGCGGTCTCATCCCGCTTTCCCTTACCACCTCCTTGCTTGGTTTGATGATTTGGCTTCCCTTTATCAACAACTGTATGTTTTTTGCACTTGTTATTTGTCCTGGGTGTGGTCGTACTCGGTGGATTCGTTCGTCGAAGGCGTCAGACATTCCACTTAACGCTTCAAGACTCATCGCGGTGGCGATTTCAACGGTCTTAATTAGCCTCTCTGCATCGTAAAGCGCTAACGCTCCGATCGCTGTCATCACTTGCGTACCGTTAATCAAAGCCAGTCCCTCTTTAGAGTCAAGCTCAACCGGGCTGATTCCCGCCTTTTCCATGGCCTCTTTTCCGCTCATAATTTTTCCCTCATACTCGGCTTCGCCTTCGCCCATCATCACCAGCGTCATGTGTGACAGCGGGGCGAGGTCTCCGCTAGCGCCCACAGAACCCTTTTCCGGAATCACGGGATGCACTCCCTTGTTAATCATCTGAACCAGAGTCTCTAGAGTCTTTAATCTAACCCCTGAATTTCCTTTAGCCAACGTATTCGCCCGAAGTAACATCAACGCTCGTGTTACATTCTTATCCAACGGCTTTCCAACACCGACGGAGTGGCTCCTGATTAAATTCGACTGCAGTTCTTTGATGCCCTCCGGCGGGATGATTACGCTGCCTAAAGCTCCAAACCCTGTGGTAACGCCATAAACAACCCTCTTCTCCTTCACAAACTCTTCAACAATTTGCCTGCATTTCTCCACCCTTTCTCTCACGTTTTGCGGAATTTCTACTTCAGTATGATCACGAGCTACCGCGACCACATCCTCTATAGTTAGGGTCTCCCCGTCAATAAACACCATCCTCATAATTTTTCCTCCCTCCCTTAATTCTAAAATTAAATACTGTGAATTTAAGAGTGTTGTAGAGTCTCTATGCTTAATTATGAGCGGGATAACTCTATAATTTTAAGCGAACTGTATAAGCTGGGGTTCTGCTAGCGTGAAGAAGCTGGAGCACTTCGTACCGATTAAGTCTTTATTGCACTTACATTACTTTAGCATGGGCGTCTTAATTCCCCTTTCTATAGCTATTCTTCTTGAGGTTTCATAACCCGCGTCAGCGTGTCTGACGATTCCCAAACCTGGGTCAAGGGTGAAGAGAAGAGTTGCCTTTTCCTCTGCCTCTTTGGTGCCGTCTAAAACCATTCCAAACCCAGCGGAGATGCTGTATCCTATACCTTGTCCACCTCCTTGGTGTACCGCTACCCATGTGGCGCCACTTGAGACGTTCAGTAGGGCGTTTAGGATCGGCCAATCTCCGACGGCATCGCTACCGTCCTTCATACCTTCTGTCTCCCTAAAGGGTGAAGCTACGCTTCCGCTGTCGAGATGATCTCGCCCAAACCATATCGGTCCAGTCTCGCCGGTAGCCACCATGTCGTTAACGATTTTACCGAACTTAGCCCTTTCTCCGTATCCAAGCCAGCAAACCCTTGCTGGCAGACCTTGAAACTTCACGTGTTTTCTGGCATTCTCAATCCAGCGCATGAGTCTCCTGTTGTACCCAAACTCCCTGATGAGGACATCATCTAATTTAGCTATATCTTCGGGATCTCCGCACAAACTCGTCCATCGGAAAGGCCCTCTCCCTTCCTCAAACATAGGTCTGATATAGGCTTGAACAAATCCTGGGTAGGTAAAAGCTTCTTGTAAACCAGCCTCATAAGCATTTTTCCTTAAGTTGTTACCATACTCAAAAGCAATGGCTCCTAGTTTAACAAAACCAACAATAGCTTCGGCATGTTTTTTCATTGATTCAAAAGCCATTTTCACATATCTTTCAGGCTCCATCTGTCTTGATTCCACGGCTTCTTCAACGCTTAACCCAGCTGGAATATAGCTTAAAGGGTCGTGGGCAGGAGTTTGATCTGTCACCACATCCGGTATAATGTTTCGTCGTAGAAGTTCAGGAAATACCTCTGCTGCGTTTCCTAATAACCCAATACTTATTGCCTTTCGTTCTTCTTTAGCTTTTAGGACCATATCGATTGCCTTGTCTAGATTATCTGTCCATACATCAAGCCAGCCATGTTCAATCCTACTTCGAATAACTTTTTCATCAACCTCAACTATGAGGCCTACTCCCCTATTCATTTTAATGGCGAGTGGTTGGGCTCCACCCATCGCGCCCATACCTGCAGTGAGGGCAAACCCGCCTTCAAGGTTTCCGCCAAAATGTTTGTCGGCTACACACCCAAAGGTTTCGTAGGTTCCTTGAAGAATTCCCTGAATACCAATAAAGTTCCATGATCCCGCGGTATATTGACCGTACATCATCAATCCTCTTTTTTCGAGCTCCCAGAAGTGTTCCCAAGTGGCCCATCTTCCAACAAGCATGGCATTGCACATCACCATTCTTGGGGCTGATTTATGGGTCTTAAACACAACGACTGGTTTCCCGCTTTGAATGACCAAGGTCTCGTCTGGTTGCAGAGTTAGTAGCGTATCTACTATTGTTTCAAAGCATTCCCAGTTTCGTGCGGCTTTTCCCATTCCACCGTAAACAATAAGGTTCTTTGGGTCTTTACCAACGTCGGGATCGAGGACATTGAATAGCATTCTAAGTATGCCTTCAATCTGCCAGTTTGCACAGTGGAGTTTAGGACCTTTAATAACCTTCACCGTTCTTGTTGTATGGTCGTAGTAGCCTTTCTTAATAAGTACATTAAGAGGGCGATCGAGCTTCTTAACAACCCTTTTCTTTATCACCATGGGTCCTTACCTTTCTAATTTTGGCAGGTCGTTCACTATAAAACCTTAGAATGGAAAAGATTGTAATAATCTTTGCCTAAGCTGAGTATCAATTTTTAAGCAGTTTACCCTCATCAGCTACAAGCTTTCCGTCTTTTATCACTTTGTCCACGAAGTTTGCTCCGAAGCGGTAGCCTAAAAATCTATGATTTGGAATGTCTATGACGATGACATCCGCTTTTTTGTCGGGTTCTAAGCTTCCTACAATATGCGCCCGTTTTATGGCGTGAGCAGCATTTATTGTTGTAGCCGCTATTGCTTCCGCTGGTGTCATCCTCATTTGGCGGCAAGCCAATGCAATTATGATTTGCTGATTCTCCACCCAACAGCTCGGGTTATAGTCAGTTCCTAGGGCAACGGGCACGCTCCATCGAATCATCTTTCTGGCATCAGCATATTTTTCCGTCATAAGTGAGAAGGACGCTCCTGGAAGAAGGACTGCAATTACTCCTTGTTTTGCCAGCGTCTTTATGCCGTTGTCAGAGGTATACAACAAGTGATCCGCTGAAATCGCTTGCACTTCTGCAGCTAACTCAGCTCCTCCAAGTTTCGTCATTTCATCTGCGTGCAGTTTGGGAATTAAACCGTATTTTTTGCCACTTAAGAGAATTTCTCTAGACTGTTCTATGCTGAAAACTCCCTTTTCACAAAATACATCGCAAAATTCCGCTAACTTGTGGCTTGCAACGGATGGAAGCATTTCATTTATTATGAGTTTCACGTACTCGTGTACGTTATCTTTATACTCTGGTGGGATAGCATGTGCTCCAAGAAAGGTGGATGTTATATCGACTGGGTGCCTTTCGTTTAAGAGCTTCGCAACCTCCAAGCATTTTACTTCGTCGTCTACGGTTAATCCATAACCACTTTTGATCTCTACGGTGGTGGTTCCATGCTCCAGCATAACGTCTAACGTTTTCTCGCAATTGTCAATTAACTCATTCTTGCCGGCTTTTCTTGTCTCCCTCACAGTCTTTAGGATACCTCCTCCCGTTTCCAAGATCCCCATGTATGTCGCGCCTTCTATTCTCATTTCAAACTCGTTTTCTCTGGAGCCAGCAAAAACAAGGTGTGTGTGGGGGTCAACAAAGCCGGGCATAACCACCTTTCCGCTGGCGTCCAATGTTTCCTTGCTATCAAACCTCTTCTTGATTTCCTGCCTTTCCCCCACACCAACAATTCTTCCTTTGTGAATTGCAAGGCCTCCGCCTTTAATAATTCCTAAATCCTTCATCCGTTCGCCCAGAAGAGGTTTTTGACTCCCCCCTCGCATGGTGATAAGCTCGTTTGCATTTTCGATCAATAAGTCTACTTCTTCCCTAGCCACCCTACCTCGCCCCTTCTTAAGGCTTTATGTACAGCTATCTCGAGCACTCGGTCCTCGTTTAAATTGTCGATCTTTAGGTAGTACCCAGCTACGTCCATTATCGCTCGCAACGGAGCCAATCCACAGAATTCTGACCCAACAATGGGAACATTGTATCGTTCCGCTTCGATTTTGATCAATTCAAAGACTCGGTACAAGGGTGTTTTTTCAAAGTTGCTGATAGTCATCCCGATTTGAGTGATGTTTTTCTCAGGGATTTCCGCAGCCATAGCCTTCACGAAGGCTAATCCTCCCTTCTTAGCGTGTAAAGCCTTGGCTATTTTCTTGGCTATTTCTATGTCTGGTGTTCCGAGATTGACGTTAAAGCCTGCCATGACCCTGCGGGCGCCAGCTATGGTTGCACCTGCCTTTGGGTGAGGTGAAGCCGGTCCGAAGTCGGGCTTTCGCTCTGGCCTCTTGATCACCTCATGCAGACTCTCATATTCGCCTTTCCTAATCCAGTCTATATCTCTCTTTTCAGGTTGAGTGGCAGCCTCCCCATAAAGATAGACAGGGACTCCGCATCTTTCAGCTAGCGTTTTCCCGAATCTTTTCGCTAGATCAATGCAATCTTCCATGCCAGCATCTTTAATGGGGACGAATGGCACGACATCCACAGCTCCGACGCGTGGATGCTGCCCCTTGTGCTTACTCATATCAATGAGTTCGATGGCCTTCATCGCTGAATTTAGGGCTGCTAAAAGAACCGAGTTTTTATTTCCTACGTAAGTGACAACAAGTCTGTTATAGTAGTCATCGTAGGCATAGTCAAGAAGGTAAACGCCCTCAACCCTCTTAATTTCATTTAGAATCGCTTCCACAACTTTAGGATCTGATGTGCTAAAATTCGGTACACACTCAATGATTTCCACTAAACCGCACGTCTCCCTTAAGTTGATGCCTTCAAGCGGTTATACAATATTAAGAGGCAGAAAATTAAGTTTCGTATACACACCTTTGAAGCGACAAGGTTTAAATCACTTGTTGCTTCACTCTTATTCCGCTTTTCCCGGGGAGAAGAACCTTGAGCTCGGAGTTGGAATTTGAGGTCCCTTCGTGGGAGCAAATTTATGAACTACTGTTAAATCTAGCCGACAGAATTCGAAAAGCCCATTTTAGGCCGGATGTCATCGTGGGTATTTCACGGGGCGGATGGCCCCCGGCACGCATCATGTCTGATCTGCTTGAAAACCCTGAACTCGCCAACGTTAAGGCTGAATTTTACTTGGGGGTTGCCGAAACCAAGGGTGAGCCCATGATAACTCAACCCGTTTCTGTGTCAGTGATGGGTAAGAAAGTTCTTGTAGTGGACGACGTTGCAGACACGGGCAAAAGCCTCCGCCTCGTTCGGTCACATCTGAGGGAGCACGGTGCAACCGAGGTCAAAGTCGCAACCATCTATTATAAGCCTTGGAGCATCCTGACCCCAGACTGGTACGAAAAAGAAACGAGCTTATGGGTCATTTTCCCCTGGGAAAGAAAAGAAACCGTTAGAAACATTGTCGAAAAGTATAAGGGTCAAGGAAAATCCATTGAGGAAGCTAAGGAGAAACTAGTGCGGTGTGGGTTAGACCACAAGCTTGTAGAGCGATTTATTCAAGAAATACTTGAGGACTAGGTTTGATCAAAAAATTGGAAGACTTCAACATGTACGTCGCCATAGTCGGCTTCAGAAACGTGAAAATCATGGACGTTAACGGCTTCTTCAATCTTGTCCGAAAGAGAGTGAAGGAAGCCCATGTCCAGTTTTTTGACGCCACCTTGATAGCGGGATGGGAGCACCTTTATTTCGCCGCCTTAAATGCGTTAAACGCCTTTAAAAACAAGCAAAACATTTCAAACAGCTTGGCTGTGGAAGCACTACTTTTCGCCTCGGCCCAACGTCAAATCACCAAAGCTGTGGAGACTCTGGGAATTAGACCTGAATCCTCACAAGTCGCTGTTCTCATCATAGCTGAAACACGGCAAAAGGCAACAGCCACCCTAGAAATCATCTCCAAAACCATATCTGGCGAGCGCGACGATAAAACCCTCGAACTAACCGACGAAAAAATTGAAGGCATCAAAAGCTTGTTTGACATTTCTAACTTGGAACTTAAGGCTAAGCTAAGGAAAGAGGGCCTTGAAAGGGAGGCGTTAATCGACTTAGTGATTGAGCACGCGGCTCTGCTGGCAACCCAACGCTAACCGAATCCTCTCCTTCATCACTGAAAAATATCTTCAGTTTCAAAATGGACATACCCGTCAGCCCACCAACAAACCCGATGAGGACAATTTTGTCTGAAGTGCTAAGTTCTTAGGTTCCATCTTCAAATCGCATTGAAAGTTTAAATTTGCAGAATATCCTCTAAACGTATGGGTCCTTCGCGAAGGATTATCGGGTTTTCTGAGGTTAGGTCAACCACGGTTGATGGCGCGCCGAGGGCAGTGGGTCCCCCATCGAGGATTACATTCACTTCTTTCCCCAGCTGTTCAGCAGCCTCATAAGCGGTTTGCGGCGGTTTCTCACCTGTTTTGTTGGCGCTGGTTCCCACGAGGAGACCCTTTGACAAACGTATAAGCTGAAGGACTATGTCATGCCTCGGAACCCTCACGCCCACCGAGTCTAGGTTGCAGGTAACAACGTCTGGAAGAGCAGGCTTCTTGGGAACGACTAGGGTGAGGGGCCCGGGCCAAAACCTAGCCGCGATCTTTCTAGCCCTCTCCGATAAGTGGGCTATTTTTTCCACGTGCTCGACGTCTGACGCTAGTATGGGTAGGGGCTTTTTCCTTTCACCCTTCGCCTTGAAAAGCCGTTTAACTGCCTCGACGTTGAGGGGGTTACAGCCCAGCCCATACACTGTGTCGGTTGGGTATACGACTAGCCCTCCCCTTTTCACGATTTTTGAAGCAGCCAGAATGTTGTCCGCTGTTGCCTTCAAAATTCGCATAGTCTTCCCGTATGTGAATGGAAACGGGAGATATTAAGTTCGTCATACGGATGTGAGGAAGTCTTAGGGTTAGGGTTAGGGATTCCTCTTTAAAACTCAAGATGCTCTGCTATTTCAAAGGAACATACATGGAGGACCTTGATGCTCCGATGCCTGGAGTTCCATGCTTGACAGGCTTATTGGTGATGGCGAATTCGCCTAAGTAGTGTCCAATCATTTCAGGAGTTATTTCCACGGAGGTGAATTCCTTCCCGTTATGGACGAGGATGGTGACATCGACCATTTCCGGGAGAATCACCATGTCTCGGACATGGGTCTTCACGGGCGTTTTCTGTCCCTGTTTAGGGTTCTCCTTAGTCTTTCGGACATTTTCAAGGAGGTTTCTTTGCTCTTGGCTGAGTCCTCTCTGCAGGCTTCGGCGTTGCCTAGAGGGGAGCAAGCGGATAAACTCGTCCATAGACATGCTTTGAAGCTCTTTGAGCGTGTAGCTGCAATACGTGAATTCCTTAGGCATTCTGTCTTCCTCGCCTACCTCATCTGGTTTATCGGAGTTTATTAAACATTTCTGAACTGGGATACTGTTAACTTATTCGGGATAGAATAATGGGAGAAAAAGTTAAACTGAAATACCACAATAATAGAGTGTATATCACTGGAGGCTACTGTAACGCACAAGTTGAAAGTGCCTCTGGTTCTTCCTCTTCAAGAGGATGGCTATTCTTGTGTTCCTAGGTGTATTAAAATGATCTTCGAGTACATCAGTAAGTGTTTGGAGGGGCAGGCACCTAACCTTGATATCGACGATATAGCGGAGATTATAGAAACTAGAGCTGATGGAACTCTTCCTGAAAATATAAGAAATCTTAATACAAATTTGAACGTTTTACGAGCGATTCCTTCACTAGAGTTTGATGTTGACCTAAAAACGCATAGTTTATCTGAAATAGAGGAGGAGATAAACAACAATAGACCAGTTATCGCATGGGTTGAACTATCGGATGGCATTCGTAAATGTGCACACGCTATCATAATTACGGGCTTGGATAGAGACAAACATTTAATATGTTACAATGATCCAATGTTTGGTGAAAAGCAAGAGGAAATCGGAGTCTTTATGTCGAGATGGGAAAGGGTTGATAGAATCCTAATAAAGGTTAAAATAGGGAAGAGAGAGCAAAGATTATTGGATGAATACGTCCAAAAAGCAGAGAAAGGAAGCTAGAAAAAGAATAGGAGTGTGCTAATCATGAGTGTTGTAGAGGAAGTTCGCAAATATGCAATCCGGCATTATGGGAATCTGATATCTGTGGGTGAACCTGAATTCGATGCTAGGACAAGAACATGGTTGACCGAACTGAAGTCTGACTATCCTCGTATAATCCATGATGACCGCTCACCTAACGAGAGAATACTAAAATTCCTCTCACTAAGGCGACTTGGAATAATTAAACTTGGAGAGAACCTTCAACCCATTGAGGCTACCTCCAGAGAGACTTGCGTTCAAAATCTATCCACTTTTCTAGACATGTGGCGAGAACGTGCCGAAAGAATCATAGTAAGGGTTTCCTCAGATCATTTTGCACAGATCAATGAGGCACAGTGGGTACTTGCCAAAGTTGGAATGATCGTTTTAAACCTACTACAGAAAGAAATTATATTGGAGGGAGAAATAGCATCTCATCATCCAACGGAAGAAGATAAGATAAGACGTTACTTAAAGTTGCTCGAAGGTCTAGACCTTGTTCGCCAAATTGATGAAGGCTATACTTACGGCAACTTGTTTACAGAACTCAGAAGGCAAACAAGCAATACTCAAGAATTTAAGACTGTAATTCTATCCCATATCATTAGGGAACGTTATTCCACATTGAAGGAAAGTTTTGGCATATCCCAACTTGAAACTTTTGTGCATGTTGACAGCTGTTATTATAGGCCTGCACTTGAGGCGGAAAAGCTTCTCTACTGGACTGCCGATTCAATTATTGATCATTACACAAAACTTTATGGTCGCAAATCACCACTTAGGATCACATATATTCTTGGAGAACTTGTTAATGTGAAGGCTCTGGAGCGTGAGGATAAGTATTACTTTGGAAATGAGGAACTCTTTTCTCAAATGTTAGATTTGAAAAGTGAAATGACTGAATTAGCTCCTCCTCGTGCCTAAATGAACTATCGTTCATAGTAAATTGAATATCTTGATACTTAGGTAAACCTCGAGCTTTTGTGATCTTGACTTTTATTTTGCTTTCCCATTCTTCTTGAGTGATTATTCCCTTATCTTCAAGTAATTCTAACTAAAGTGTTTGATAACTGTATAGAGGATTTAAAGGAAGGAGAAGCACAACTTTTAGAGCTCGCAACGCTCATGCAATGCGTGGGTATTGCTAAAGATAGCAACGTTTTCCTCGCGGCATATCCCATTATTGGAGGTTTCGGTGCTGAAATTATGAGGTTTCGCCAACTAAATCTTTTGCCTATGCTCCCAGAGGAACTTCGCAGAAGGCTCGACAAAATTCTTAACGAAGCAATTACTGCTGGACAGGAGGCATTGAAGCTTTTGAAAAACCAGATATATGGATCATCTGACCTAGACTATAAAGAAGTCATTAGAGCCTTAGGTATTTTGAACAAACATGATTATATGTTGACAATTGAGAGAAGTGCACTAACTAGAATTCGCCTAACCGTGAGTCCAAAGGAATAGTAGGTAAGACTCCAATTCACTTACTGTTTCATCCCGAATAAGTTAACAGTATCCTGAACTGGGTTTCTGTTGGCTGGTTGTCTCTTTCTAGACTCCCTATATGGGAGGGAAGGGTATAATCGGTCCCGTTCGAGATTGAAAAGAGAGAAAAACTTGTTTGTTATTGGACCTTACGCCTTTCTTCTTTTTCGTTTGCGACCAGCGCTTCTGGCTGCTATCAAGCCCACTTTCTTGCCAGGGGGAGCGTGACGCGATACCGTTGTGACTTTGCGTGCTCCTCTTTTGCTGCTTCCATATGGATGAGCCGCGGCCACCATGGCGATGCCTCTTGTTCGTGGATACATGCGACCCTTCGCTTGCATTAAATGGAACTTGGCACCCGCCTTTAGGAAGGGTTTGTCCACACGACCAGCTCCGGAAACCACCCCGATGGTTGCTCGACAAAGATCGTTAAGGTATCGGGTTTTTCCTGAAGGGAGCTTAATGATGGTTCCTTCGGGTGTGTGCGCCACCACGGTTGCGTAAGAGCCTGAGGAACGTGAGATCTTGCCTCCATCTCCCGGTGAAAGCTCAATGTTGCAAATCATGGTTCCTTCTGGAACACTACCCAAGGGAACCACGCTGCCGATGTCAATGGAAGCTTTGCTTCCGATCTGTATTTGTTGCCCCTCATAAATCCCCTCCGGAACCACCGTGTAGTAGATTTCGCCAGTTTCAAGCTTTATGGACGCTAGGGGTGAGCCCCTTCCAGGCTCGTGATGAAACTCCACCACTTGGCCTCGAATCGCGCCTTCTCGCTCCTCCTTAGACATGGGCGGGTACTGGGCCGGTGACACTCTCTTGTGGGTGACCGCCCGAAAGGTGGTAGAGCCCCTGCCGCGTCTTTGAACACGAATTCGCTTACCCACGAAGCCTCGCCCTCCTATAGGATGCCAAGCTTGATTGCTACGTCCACCGCTTTATAGTCTGGATGAAGCTTCACAAATGCTTTTTTCTCGCCTCTAGGTGTGATCATGACGTTGATCTTCTCCGTTCTTACCTCGTAGAGTTCCTCCACTGCTCGCCTAATGTCCTCCTTCGTGGCTTTTATGTTGACGATGAAAACGAGCTTGTTCTCGGTTTCAAGGATGCGACTTGTAACTTCGGTCATAACCGGATACAAGATGACATCGTAGGGGTCCATACCTACCTCCTCCTGAACAGAGCATCCACCTTTTCAACCGTGGAACTCGTCCATACAGTGAGTCTTCCTGGGTGGGTTCCGGGCGCCAGAAGCTCGGCGTTCAATCCTTCGACATTGACGATGTCTACTCCGGGAATGTTACGAGCCGCTTCGACGATGCCCTCATTTTCATTAATCACGAGCAGGGGGCCAACTGCCTGCTTGATTTTTCGACCACGTCCCTTGCCCTTGCCAGCCCGAACCTTTCTGCTTTCTATAACTCGATAGATGTCCGGCCAAACCCCAAGCTGGATAAAGGCAGCCTTAACCTCCGAAGTTTTCTTCAAGCGTTGAATCTCGTCCACGACAACCAAGGGAAAATCGGGAACATCGTCTATCACGTGTCCTCGAGACGCCACTGTCTCCTTAGACGCTGTCGCCGCCACAGCTGAGCGTAAAGCTAGCCTCATCTCCTTTCCAGGGATTTTTTTCTCAATTTTCTTTTCGGTCACAGGGGGATGCGCGGCTCGACCGCCCACGGTTCCGGGAGCGAAAGCGCCTCGTTGGCCTGGTCCCTTCGTCCTGGGGATGCGCGAAATTCCTAGGCCCACGCCTCGAGACTCGGCTGTGGTGCGTTTTCCAGCGAAAATGTCCCTGCCCTGTGGCTGAAAACGGTGGGACTGAATAGCAACGACGGCTCGCTTTATGATATCTGGCCTAATGGGGGTTTTAAAGATGGCTGGGAGGCGAACCTTGCCCACTTTTTCACCTTCAACTGAAAAAATCTTAGCCGATAATTTGCCCATCCATCATCCCCCGTTATCCTTGCGGCGATTCCAGCGATATATAGGTGATTTTTGGTGGAGCTTCGGGAACTTTTTTGGGGGAACGGGCGGGATATCGCAGTCGTATGAGGCGTTTGTTAGGTCCCTGCAGGCTCCCATCCAGCAAAATATAGGTTCCGCGAACAGGACCATATCGTATAAATCCGCCCTTAGGGGAAACCTCACTTCCTTTGGTGCCAATTTTGAGAATGCGCTTGTTGTGCTCGATTCTTTGGAAGTATCCCATTTGACCCGCTCTCGGAATGCTGTACAAGACTCTGGGAGGCTTCCATGGCCCTAGGGTGGCGATGCCACGCTTGGTCTTCCGAGCCTTGTGGGAGAGAATTTTCACTCCCCAGCGCTTCACAGGACCTTGAAAGCCCTTCCCCTTGGTAACGGAAATCACGTCCACCATCTGTCCCTCCTTAAACACCTCAGCAACGGAGATGGTTTTCCCTAGTAGGCCCTTTGCGTATTGAAACTGCTCGCTTATGGGGCCTCCATCGATCTTGATTTCCATGATCTCCGGCTTTTTCTTGGGAACGCCGGCTACTCTAGGCTGTGTAGCCGTTAGAAGACGAAACTCTGCAATTTTGTTAAGGTTCTCCTCCATCTTCTTTAATCCTTGACTAGGATCAGAGTTCTCAGGTAATGTAAGCGCGCGGTCAAGATCCTTGGGAGGATCCTTCATCCACGCCTCGGTATACGTTTGCAATCCGTACTCGTTTCTCACATACGCCCGGATGGCACACACCAGAACTGGGGGGACATCCACAACGGTAGCTGGGTGAATGGTGTCTTTGCCAAAGTCTGGAGAGCCCGGCCTATCCTCCACCAAGAAGACATGGGTCATACCCGCCTTATACCCCATAAACGCCAGTATGGTTGGGCCTTCCTCCACCTTGGGCCAAAAACGTATCCTACCCACCTCACGAGCAGCACGTCCCCTAGGCAAATAGGCCAGCGAACCTCGTTTAGGCGCATGTTTCCTCCTGTGACCCATGTTCTATCCTTCTCTTTCCCTCTACTCTGTCTCGCCTTTGTTTCAGTAAGAATGTTAGGTTATAAACCTTTCTTTTAATAAACCTAAAAGCTCATAATCACGTTCGCTTTAGAGGATGATGTGAATCGGTTGTTAGTAGGTCTCCAAGCCCTGCTAACTTGAAATTCTATTCATTTTTAAATGAAGAAAACCTTCTTAAGATATGGAAGTAATTAGAAATAGTGATGGATGTGGAAATTGAAGAGGTTAAGGTGTTCATAAAGAGGCAGGAACGCGTAAGGGTTGCTTACCTCTTTGGGTCCTATGGTAAGGATAAAGCGGGCCCCTTGAGCGATCTTGACATAGCCGTTTTGTTAGATGGGTGCCTAGACAAGAGAGAGATTTTTGATCTGAGATTGAGATTGATAAACGGTATATCTTCTATACTGAGAACGGACAAGGTTGACGTTGTGATCATGAATAACGCACCCTTATTGCTTAATTACAACATCATTAGCGAGGGAAAGATCCTAGATAGCAAGGATGAGCTTGAGAGGGTCATGTTTGAGACCCACATTTTATCACGGTACTTGGATAGAAGATATTACGATGAAAGGCGCGTTAAAATGGGCATAAAGAGTATAGCGGAGAAAGGGATTCTGTGAGAGAGGAAATCTACTCCAAACTCGAAGATTTGAAGAAATATGTGCAATTTCTGAGGAGCTACCAATCTCATAGAAAAGAGGAGCTGAGAGAAAACTACACATTAAGAGGGGCGGTAGAAAGATACCTTCAACTGGCGCTGGAGTGCACCCTTGACATAGGAGAGATGATCATATCAAAAGAAGGGTTTAGAAAGCCCGAGACGTACAGAGAAGTCATAGAAATCCTAGGTGAAGAAGGGATATTGCCAAGAGAGTTCGCAAAGAGATTTGCTCCATCTATGGGGTTCAGAAATATATTGGTCCACAGATACGCAGAGGTGGATTTGGACGAGCTTTACCAACACCTTCAAGATAACCTTGAAGATTTCAACACCTTTGCCAAATGCGTGGCCAAGTACGTCGAGGGAAAAAAGTAGATCAATTTCCCAGAACCTTTTTTACCTCAACGGGAACAGAAATTGTTGCATACTTTCCCAAATATCACCATACAACTATGTAACAACTTAGTGACTGTTTTCCTAAGCACATTCCACTTATCTTATTCGCGCGATTACAACAAGCTTCACCTTCCCTCTTCCTTTTAATCACCTCTATCAAACTCAACCGAACATAGTCCCCATCCACCACACCCAACAACTCCCTAACCCTCTTCGGAATCGTCACCTTACCACCCTGAAAAACCCGAGCCAGAAACTGCTCCACCAACACAAACACCAAAACAACAAAAAACAACCAAAAGTACTTAAAAGTTACCAAATTCCACAATGTTTGTTTGGAGGATGATGTGAATTGGTTGTTAGCAGGGATTTCTTCAATCTGGTGACATATGGTGTATTCCAAGCGTTAGCGGAGTTATATGGGGAGGAGGGATGGAAGGTTCCGCCGGCATTTGGCGAAATTGCTTTCAGAGAGCTGAAGAAGCGTATAAAGTTTGACGGCCTTAAACCCATTAAAGCGTTAAACAAGTTAGCTAGGTACTTTGAGAAGGTCGGGTACATCGAGAAGATAGGCTTCAAGCAAATAGGCGAAAAAGAGCTCATCTACAGTATGGAAGGCGTGTCCATTGACTGGGCGGTTTCTAAACTCAAGGAAGAAGGTGGAGTGCTGCCTCACTACTCAACCTACATTTACACAGCTGCCCTCAAAGAATTATTCGGCATTGAGGCTGAAATGATTGACCTTGAATTTAGTGTAGTGGAAGGAAAGTTCTGTGCAACGGAAAAGTGGATACTTAAGAAAAAGGGATAGAAAGTTCTGTTAAGTCGATTCTGTCATCACAAAAGTTGTGTCCGAGGTTTATGTCTCACAAACGAGCAAACCTAAACAAGCTAACGTGGCGTACAGAGCCTCCTCGGTTCGAACGGTTTCAGTTCCTTGATCTGGGATGGTATTGATCGTGAAGTGCGCAACTTCGTCCAGTTTAAGATGCTCGTGTGCCACTATCTCATACAACCCCTCAGTTGGAGCTCCAAAAGCCACCAATATTGTGCGAGAGCGTTTCCAGCGCCTTACCAATTCTTCAATGACAGACTTGAGGGGAACCCCATATCGGGATGTCGCAATCACAAGGTCGAAAGGTCGATTCTTCACCAGTCGCCCAAGGGGGACATCTGAAATCGTTATGTGATAACCCCAATAGGTTTTGATTTCGTCGCGGCTCGCCAAGGCCGCCTTGGGTTGTTTCCCCAGTTGTGTGATCTTCACCGTAACTCGAGTGTTGATGGGAGGTTGCGCGTTAGGAACCAGCATTGGTCGCTCCACCCCTATGTCCACGAACGATCCGCTTTTGAAGGAAGATGCTACAATGCCCTCTCGATATTCCCCGATCGTTAAGTCTTCCGTTCGATCAGAGAGAGGATGGTGGGGGGTGCGTAGGGGAGGGAGGACCCCCGCGTATCGCAGTTCAGGCTTGATCTCGAATAGTCGTTTGCGCAGGTATTGAGGCGTCTCCATATAAGAGAGGACGGTGGCGATGAGATTGGCGTCTCGACTTTGACCAACTCTGGGGCGGTCGGGGAACACGATGATTTCATCTACGCGAAAGATTGCGGCTGCTCGCCCGATTAACCCTATTTTGAAGGTCTTCTCTCGGAGATGGGGGATGTCTGAAACTAGGGATGCGGGTATGGCTATAGACAGCTCGCCGCTACGCTTTGAGGGGAGAACCACTCCGCTTTTGGCGCTCACTTTATCCACCTCAAAATTTTATGTCCAAGCTTATTTCTAAATTTCGCGCGCTCTAAAGTGTTATGGTCCCCTTTGCAATTCTAAATTTTTACATAACAACATGGATGTTTCATCTTACTGCTTTATTTGCTGTTGGCTCTTGGTGTTTTTAAGGCAGGAAAATGGCGATTAAAAGTTGACCATGCGAGAGCTTTTGCTAATAATAGAAGAGCGAGACGAAGGGTATATTCTGGGCGTAGGCATTGGACCCTATCGTTCCGTGTAATAGAAGAAATGTTGCAACTGTAGTTACAACGTTCGCCGTTCTCAACCTACTAAATGACCCAAGGCCTAAATCGTTTTGTGAGGCGAAAACAAGCATTTTTGTCTCACCGTACTCCAAAGATATTGACGAATATGTTCCCCTTATAGTACCATCCGCGTTAACATTCACTATGAACCAAGATCCTTCTGAAACTCCTGGTCGCCCTGGTTGCCAGAAAAGCGAGTGTGAATCAATAATAATTGTTTGCTTCGCTGGATCTAGGTTAGTCAAGTAGCATCCAAATGCTACGTATTCGTTTTTCGGAACATCAAAACCAATAGTACCATCTGGATAGTTTCCCAACTTTTGTGTGGATTCATAAGTGAAGTATCGGAATTCGTAGAACTCTAACGCCAGAGAGCCTATTCCTTTAGCTAAATGTGCAACTGTTATTCCGCGCTCCTTTTCAAGTGGTATAAGGTTTCCTCGGTCGGTTACGAACCAGGAGGTAAATACGTCTAAAGAGTTGGAATCTTCTATTGTGACTGTCAGAGCATTTAATCCCATAAAAACAAGGTTGTCTCCACTTTTCATGCTGATGTTTAGTGTGTCGTTATAGCCGTATTTTTGAATGGTTGTATCTACGACCCAAAGCGTAACTATTTGAACTGAAACGGGTCCGTTATTTTTGACTTGTGCCTCCACACGAACCTGATCTTCCACCACGGTGTAATTTACGTTTGAAACGGTTATTTTTTCATCACTGCGGTCTATATCCCTTTGGTTGACTTCGCTTAGAACTTCCTGATAGGAAGTGTTTTGGGTGAGGATGAATGTGAAAACGTTGGCGTAGAGGAAAAAGACTATCAGAACTAAAAATATCGCTGCAATAATGCCTGAAACTCCTTTCGAGTTTTTCCACACTTTTTTATTAGGTAATAAAGGTCGTGTCAAACAATCTTCCCCTTTCAGTTACGATTCGAATTGAATAGCTTGTGTCAGCCACAAGGCTAACGGATAGTTTGAAATATCCTTCCTCACCAATATCTAAGCTCTCAGTTAAGGTGCCATTTAAAAATCTCAACTCTATGTCAGAAAATGATTGGAGCCATGAACCGTTGCTTAGATACACGTTAGCTAAACTTACATCGTTGCTTTCTCCGCAATTTATTAAGTAAACGGTTAATTCGTTCTCGCTTGCATTATAAAAGATGTATTCGAAAACAAGTTTTTCCTTCATCCTTTCTGAGTTCGCCTCTACGAGATTAGCGTACTCCGTATTAAACGTTGAAGACCTCGAATAAGTCCAAGAAAGCACCGAAAAACCTAACGCTATCACAGCACCAACCAGTATAAGATTTGAAACAACAACATTCACGGCACGTCTATCGAGGAATAATCTACGAACTTTTCTGGTTAACCTGATTTCCACTCTGTGCCTTCTCCCTAAAGTTGCTCGTGTGTATTTATTCCGAATCGGATCATAATATTAGTTGAATAGGACAATATTAAATCTTACTATTCACTACTCACTCTCGGTCTCCCTAGTCAGCCATTACAATAATTTACTAACTCGCGGAGCGCTTCATATCATCTGCATCTCCTCAGTATTATTTTTGTATCGCTAAAAAGGTCCTTAAAATTACTTTATAATTTGTATTTTCAATTCATAACCGTTTTTTGTTTTTGCTTCCATTTGTTCGTCTTAGATGCATGGGCATGTTTCATGGAATAAAATGCTTCGATTGAGGCCTGAGAAAGGATGAAAAGAAACTTTGCTGCTGGCTTGTTGAAGGTTGTATGTGTTCTTATGCTTGTCTGTCTTCCAGTGATTTTAGTGGTGAGTGAAGAGGAATACTATGTTGATTCTATGGAGCTCACCGTGTATCGAGACGGCTTGGTTCAGGTCGTTCAAGTCATGACCGTTAACGAAACTTACCCAGCCATAACGGTTAGCTTGCTAGCCTCAGCGGTTGAGAACGTGATTGTCGTCGACGAAAACAACCTGATCCTGGACTACGAAATAAAGGGTTCCGACATGACCGTTTATACTTTGGGAGCAAGAAAGGTTGTTATCGAATACGACACAGTGGCGCTGACACGGAAGGACTCTGGAGTCTGGACATTAGCCTTCAGCGCCCCCTACAACCTCACCGTTCTTCTCCCTGGAGAGTCGACCATCATATACCTAAACCAGGTGCCCACTGCGATCAGCACCGAAGATAACACGACCGTCCTCCAATTGTTCCCCGGGCAGTGGGAGATAAGCTATGTTATACCAATAATTCCTCCATCTCCTACACCTACTCCGTCGCCTACACTTACTCCTACGCCAACACCACCTCCTACGCCTTCTCCTGGTACCGCCACTGTTACCGGAACAGTTAAGGATGCGAAAACTGAGCTCCCTATCGCGGGCGCAACCGTTGAGTGTAACGGTTATCAAACCTCTACTGAGTCGGATGGAACGTACTCCTTAAGCGTCACAGTGGGAGCGTACCTTGTAACGGTAAGGATGAATGGATACGAAACGAAAACGGTGTCAGTGGACGCGTCTGAAGAAAAAAGGTATACTATCGACTTTTCTATAACACAGATAACGTCTCCACCGCCTCCGCCAAAGCCGCCCACCCATATTCCCCTAGAATACCTTGTTCCTGTCATCCTCCTATTTGCGGTCGTAGGTGGTTTCCTCCTTCTCAAACGACGACGTCCTCCAAGTGCCGAGAGAATACTGAAGGAGCATCTAGAGTTGAGGAAAGAAGATAGAGAGGTAGTACAATTTATAGCTGACAGGGGAGGGATGGTTCTAGAGGCTGAAATAAGGGACGAATTTCCAGACTTACCCAGAACAACCGTCTGGAGACTACTTAAGAGATTGGAAAAAATGGAAATGGTGACCGTAAAGAAAATCGGGCTACAAAACCAGATAGAACTGAAAAAGTAAAAGAAGAAATGTGCAAAAGAGGCTTAGGGAGGTTATGGTTAGGCTCTTGGGTTTAAGATAGCGTGCGCGTTACAAGTTCTACTATACCCATCAATTTGTTTCCAATGTATGTCGTGAGTTTTGGTACATCCACCAGTTGTGGCATAAGAATAAACAGGGTGGCAATGGAAAGCGTAACAACTCCGAAGACTATCCACCACTTTGTTCTTGAACGTTTTTGAGGCAGTTCTTCTGTTGTTGATGGCTTTATTAGTGGACGAGATATCTTGTATATTTGCCAATTCAATGAAAAGATGAGGGGATCATCATCTTTTTTCACGGATGTCATTCCGATTTACCCCTTATCTCATTCTGGATTGATTCTAGCCGGATTCTAGCTTCCATGAGGTCGGCCACGATATCAGCGAACTGGGTCTCCTGGTCTTGGGTGTGGACACCGTCAATTAGGCCCCATATGTATTCAAGATCGTCACCAAACTCTTCTGCGCACCCCTCGCGCTCTACCCAACGAGCAACTCTTTCGTAGAACTTACTTATGACTGTTAGGAAACCGTTTATCCTTCCATTGTTCAATGCTCCAGCAGCTTTCTTCAGGATAACAAAGGCCTGCGAAATCAGCTTGTGTGCATCCCCGTGTTTCTTGGCTGCCGTGCTAACGTCCGGTGGATCTTGACCTAAGGCGGCTTCGGCTTCGTCCAACAGTTCTGTAGCATTCACCAGAAGACCATCTTCGCCCCGAAGCGTTTCTTCTGCATATTCAGTTAGATAACCTATGTTCGCGTCAATGGTACCATTAACCCTATCTATTCTCCGTCTGGCTCGTTCAATGGCTTGCATAAGTGTCTGTGGATCCTCTGGTTCCTCAATTTCTTCCGCTTCCTCTCCTTCCTCAGTCTCTTCCTCAGTTTCCTCCCCTGCTTCCTCTCCCTCCAACAGAGTATTCAGTTGTCCGTAAACGTTCCTAAAGATTTTCATGGCTTCCTTGGCTAGTGAGATAACTAACTCATACTCAGGGTCTTCTTTTCCCAGTTCTTCTTGTGCCGCCATAAGGTTACCCACGCCCTCTTCGTATAGTGTATTCAGCTCGGGAGGGACTCCTTCTTCCCCTATAGTGCTCATCAGTTCATCCACTTCATTCTTAGCTTCCTCGGCTACCGCAACGAAAGCCTCTGCTTTTTCCTGCTGCTTATCTTGGCTTTCCGCGTAGACTGCAGTCAAAGATGGTATCAATGTTGCCATCAGCGTTGCTACTAGGATCAACCCCACGAGATGTTTGCTTCTCAACATGTTTGATCACCGACTAAATTGTATAGTAAGGCTTAATATAAGGGATACCGTGAAATAACCGTTTCTAAGCTGAAACAACTGTTTCAAAGACCAAATATCGTTTAAAAATAACAGATATTCATAAAAAATCTGTATAAAAGAAAAATAGCCTCATTTTCAACTTTTATTTTTTAAGTGTCTTTGATAAGGGCTGAATTGTATCATCATAGGTTTTCTCCTTTCGTACCTATTCGCTGAGGTATCCTCCGCGATTCTTCGTGTGTGAAAAGTCTCAGCTATAGCCGAAAGAAACACTGAAGCGTCAAACCTGCTTCATAATGCCTCTTGCTTTCTCTAAAGCGTTAAGCCCTTGCTAGGGCTCAGAGGTATTTCCAGATCATCCTCACGCTGATAAGAAGCAAAACTATCCCGAAGATCCTCCTAAGGTTCCTTCCAGAGGTTCTCTTAGAAAGATAGGCTCCGAGCTGAGCTCCAAAGATTATTCCTGCACCAAGAAGAAGGGCGTGTTCAACGCGGACATTACCAAGGGAGAAGTGCGTAATAACTCCTGATATGGAGGTGAGAATCATGACAAACATTGAGGTGGCAACGGCAAGATGCATGGGAAAATTCATTACGAGATGCAGGATGGGCACCACAACAACTCCGCCACCTATGCCCAACAATCCCGAAGAAAGCCCTCCCAAAAAGCCTAGTGGCAAGCCTAGGCCAACATTCGCGTCATATTCGAAAACTAAACCAGCGGAGTCAACGATTTTGCGGTGCCAGCTCTTTCCTATCTTAAGAGATTGAAGTTCGTGAAAACCGTATCTAAAGGTCATGTGTAAGGCGATGAGAATCAAAAAGAACCCGAAAATAAGTCCTAGGGCTCTCGTTGTGATAAGGGTGGTGAGGTATGCTCCTACGAATGCTCCGGGGATGGTTGTAACGGTTAATAGTGTGCCAACTTTATAGTCTATCCTCCTTTGTCTCCAATAGCCTATGGTAGACGATAAGGAAGTTAAGATGATGACTGCAAGGCTTGTCCCCACGGCTTGATGGGAGGAGAAATCGAAAATCAACGACAAGAGGGGTACGATAAATACGCCTCCTCCAACTCCCACCATCGCCGCGATTATCCCAACAAGGAAGGCTACAGGCGGCAACAGTAGCATCTCGACCGACATCAACGACCTCGCCTCATCAATCCGCGTAGACCATTTGGATTGGGCGCGTAAATATTTTAAGATTTCTCTGTAATAATCAAGCATACACGTTTAGGTGTTGTTGTCAGGACAAGTGACGGTGATAGAATGCGCAAAGCCACTATTCTAGATGAAATGGAAGAGGTTAAAAGGATAGACAAGAGCGACATATTAGGACATTGCCTGAAAACCCCAGAATATTGTGAAGACGCCATACACCTCGCTAAACAAATCGCGATACCAACCGAGATAAAAATCTCGGAGAAAACCTCAATCAGGTATGGGAAGCCTCGACACATCATAATAGCGGGTATGGGGGGATCTGCCATAGGCGGAGAAATGCTTCGAGACTGGCTGAGAGACGAACTCCCCCTTCCCATAGAGGTTTGTAGAGACTACTTCCTACCCGCGTACGCCGACGAGAATACCTTAGTTTTTGCAATCAGCTACTCGGGAAACACCGAAGAAACGCTCAACGCGTTCGTGGACGCTATTCATCGAAAATGCATGACCATAACCATAAGCTCGGGAGGACACCTCCTCTCCTTCACCCAAAAACTACAAATACCCCATGTAACAATACCGACGGGATTTCCCCCGCGAGTTGCCATCCCGTACCTATTTTTCCCGCTTTCCATCCTCATGGAAAGGATGGGCATCCTCAAAAATATAGACGCGAACCTAGAGGAAGCCGTACATGTTGTAAAAAGATTAAGTGAAGAAAATTCACTTGAAACCCCGACGGAAAAGAACCCAACAAAAAAGTTGGCTTTGGAGTTGACGGGAAGTATGCCTGTGGTTTATGGATTTCGGCAATACGGAGCTATAGCCCGTAGATGGAAAACACAGTTTAATGAAAACAGCAAGGTTCCCAGCGTGTGCGACGTGTTCCCAGAGCTCAACCACAACGAGGTCGTTGGATGGGAAGCCCCCGAAGCCCTCACCAAGAAATTTTCCGTCATACTTCTCCGAGACCTTGATGAGCCAACAGAAATCAAACATAGAATCGAAGCAACTAAGTCGCTGGCACTACACAAAGCTTGGGAAGTTCTAGAGATTTATGCGAGGGGGGAGAGAAAACTGGCGAGGATGTTCTCGTTGTTGTATGTGGGGGACCTCACAAGCATTTACTTGGCGATTCTGCAAGGCACGGACCCCTCGCCGGTAGAGATCATCGAAAAGATAAAATTGGAGACGGGTAAACGGTTTAACCTAGTAGAGAGATTAAAGGCAGAAACCGAAAAGTGGCTGAAGGGTAAGGTAAAGACGGTCTCGAATAGCTTTTGAGGTTTAGATTTCGGTGATTTTATACGTCTCCATAAGAAGAAACCTGACATTATTTCGGTTCCTTATTTCGAGACAAAGGCAAGCCCTAGATTATTCCTACAATTCGAGATACAACCACAAACGGAAATATCACAGCAAAAGCCCAGCGTCTCTCAAAAACTTTCAAACTTCCTAATCAAACCAATTTTTAAACTCTATCTCTTTTTCCGAATTAATTAATTGATTAAGAGAAAAACGAAGCAACAATTAGGTTTTCTTTAGAAAACGAAAATAGAAAATGCTGAAAGAATCTATACCGGGTCTATCGGCAAGTTTTCTATTTTGTCGGACAATAAAATTTTCCTTTTGTCCGACAAATGAGAGTGTTTCACTAAAAACATTCCACGTTTTTTATGTAATATAAAAGGAGAGGGCTATCAGTATCGGCTCACTGTAGACCAACATATTATCAGTATACACCAAAAGGTGGTGGGTGGAAAGCCTTGGAAACCGTTCAAAATGAACGGGAAAACTCAGAAATTAGCCAAGGACACCAGGAGCTCCCACTCTTTGCTGGTGCGGGAAAACACGTGGCAGTTTCCAAGCTTTACATTCTTTAGTTCCACATTCTTGACCGAAAAGTAGGTTTTGCAGCTGCTTGTTTCGTTCCTCCGATGGGTTTCAAATATCCTAGCAGGGTGGAGAGGTTAAATAGGATTAGATGGCTTAAGGAGGCTAAGTTTATGGGGGTTAGCAAGTAGGTGGATGAAATTGTGGAGTAGTAGGATGGGGCAAATACGATTACGAAGAACGATATTATGCCGACTTTGAACCATTTACCAATTTTAACCCATTCATCAGGAAAAAGAAATTGAAGCTTGCTAAGTGTTTTTAAAGTGGCGCCTGCAAAATAAAGACCGACGACTTCAGGGATATAGTGCGTTCTCAAAAAGTACGGTCCGATGATCCATGAGTCGCAAGTAAAGGTGATAAAGAGCATAACTAGACAAAACATTATCATGAGAGAACAACTGCTAAAAAATTCTTTGAGAAATATCGTTTTCAGCATGTTCTCATCGGTCATCAAGGAACCCCCTTGATCTTCATTGTTGGTTCTTCTTCCAAGATGTAGTTTCATCAATCACCACCTAGAGCGTTGGCCTCCAGAGGGCGCAAGCCGCATCTAACAAGTCGACGTTTATGTTTTCTCTTCGGCAGAGCACCTTCATGTTTCTTAAGGGCTTAGCGCTTTTTCTTAACAAAACCAAGTTGTTCAAGTATCGTTGGTTGAAATGAACTTTTCTTTTCAGGAACCGAATTTCGTTGGGTTCCAGCCCTCGGCTGGTATACGTGCAGTTTCCACAAATCCTAAGTGCTTTTGGGGAATTCAAGATTCTTTCCTCTCCACGTATTTTTGTTCTACAGTTTTGATGTTATACACATATACAATATGGTCGGTTTTAGACATATTACCATAGAATTGTATAGTAAGGCTTAATATAAGGGATACCCTGAAAAAAGCGTTCCTAACCCGAAACAGTTGTTTCCATTAGTTTGTCTCCACATTTCTCATCAGTTTTAAGCGTATCGCCTACGCATATTCTCCGCGGTCGATACGATGAATCGGCCTGACCGCTCCATGTACTCGCCTATCGTCTGAGGTCTCAGCTCTGTCCAACTGCAAATCTCAGCCATGCTTAGTTGTGGGTTGGAACACAGTTCAGTTATGCGGTTGAAACGGAAAAGTGGAGATACCCCTTTTCGTCTATGCGCTTCATAATGTCCCAGCTGTCCCACTCTGAAATGGGCCATACTCTTTGCTTCGGCTCCGTTTGCTTCCACTGTTCTATGATCAAGTTGACGTACGGAAACTCTAAGGGAATCATTAAAAAAGCTTCACGTTTTACCATGCTCCCGCGTTTTGTCCGGCATAAGGGCGGCACATTTCCCTGGCGGATATCCCTGCTGAACCATCCTACAGCTCATGCTCAGCCACTCTAGAAACGATTGTCATGCCACTATCGAGATACGCGATTGCGCTCAAAAACTTGTTGTGCATCTACTTTAATAGCTACGTGATCATTAAAGGGGAGTGAGGTGTGGTGCGGATGGAAGACAAAGCCTGGTTGGATGTTTCTATCTTTCGATGTCCAAGCTGTGGACGCCATTTTGCGGATGCCTCATGGTATGTAGTTGAACTGGAATCAGATATAGAGTGTGGCAGTTGCCACGAGACGTTTAACGCCAAGAAGCAGCTAACTGATCGCCTAATGTTAGAATTCAAAATCGATGAAAAAGGAAGGGTGCTGGAGGCCGTAACAGCTGAGCACATTTAAGGGAAACGAGAAGCTGGCAGAGTCATTTCCTCGCGGCGAAGTGCATTCGTCGACTGTATGGCAAAAGCTCAGGCATTTCACGAATGGTTTTCTCCAGCTTAAGCAGCAACTCTAAGGCTTCGCCGCTTTGTTCCAGGTCTTTGGGTAAGAAGTGTGAAAGCGTTATGGTAGACTCGATTTTATCGACATGAAAGCCTATCGTTTCGAGAGTCTCCCTTAGCTCAGATGGGGTGAACAAGAAGAGGAGAGAGGTTGGATCGCTTGGAACCGCCTGGTATTCACCTGTTTCAAGGACCTTAATTGCCCGCTTCACATCCTCAATGGTTTTAGCGTTTTCTATCTCGGTAACTGCAATGGCGTATCGACCAGAAACTGATCCCACCACAAAAGCCTTAGGCTTTAAAACTTGATACAACAGCCTCAGCGCGGCTAAGACTTCCTCCTTTGTCCCTCCCTGCGTAAAGGGGTCTGCCTCAACAAAAATAAGGTCAAAGGTTTCTGGAGGAAAGGGCAAGTGATGAATATCTGCCAAGATTAGATCAGTCAAGCCGGCTTTGAGCAGCCTCTTAATCTTTTCCATGGCAAGGCGGAGCATGGGTCGAGAGAAGTCTAGAAGAACCACGTGGTGACCAAGATACGTGAAGTCGAGGGTCCAACGACCGCTTCCCCCTCCAGCGTCGAGAACCAACGATTTCTCTTTGGGGACATAGGGCATGGTGAACTCCCAAACGAGATTGTCGTACACCTTCCGGCGGAAGAGTGACCTCCATTCTCGTTCTGTGTACTCCTTAGCGTACTTCTGGCTTCTCCAAAACACACAAATCCCCCATGAACAAGTGTTCGTTTGGAATATATGCTTCATATATATTTTTCTAAAGAAAAATTTAACCTCCTTATAGAGAAGGAGGACTTTAGGGGAGAACGTTTTTATAAAGAGGCAGATGTTTGCATTTATGGATTGCCGGGAGTCGTAAGAGTGAAATACGTGTATCCCTGCCAGTGCCATGAGCCTCGGTAACTCTCGTCAACAGGGAGGGACTCATGTGAGGGGAGCGTTAGAAACTGCGAAAAGGGTAGTGATGCTGTCATCCATCCTCATCTTGTTACTAGCAACAGCCTTTCAGAATCCTTTGGCAGTGGAAGGCGATACGCGGGATGTAGGCTATACCATCAATATGACGGTCACCTACTCCAACCCTATTAACGGAACAAGGGTCTGGAATCTCACAGAAGAAGACCGAACAATTGGCTTATTCATGAACAACACATGGCAAACGGCATATTTAGTAAACTACTCCTACCCTTTAGAAATGATGAAAAACGATGAAGACGGAAATCCGATAGCGGTTTTGCGTTTTCCAAAATTGAGACTAAACCCAGGAGAAAACATGAGTTATAGTGTTGCGTATCGTTTCCTTTCGAAGCCTCGCGCGTTTCCTGAGATAATGGAGGAGAAATCAGAAACCCTTGATGAGATTCCAAAGGATTTAAGCGAGAAATACTGCAGGGAGGAGGGGCCTTGGTTGGTTAACGATCTGGAGCTTCAGGAATTAGCTTACAGCATAGCGAGAAATGCGACGCGGGTTCTCACCATCGTGAAGAATTTCGTTGCGTGGATTAATCAGAATATCACCTACACGGAGCATGAAGTTCCAATGTACCCAAATGAGACGTACGCTGAGCGCGGTGGAGATTGTGACGATAAAGCCATTCTATTTGTCACATTATGCCGCATTCATAAGATTCCGGCATATATACAGGTTGGTTGCATATACATGCCTACAACGAGACGAACAAGCGAAACCTATTGGGAGGGTCATGTGACGAGCGTCCTAAAACGGATCGGTTGGCATGGTTGGGCGATAGCGTATATCCCGCCTTGGGGATGGCTCCCCGTTGACCTCACCTACGTGAAGGCTGGTCTTAGCGACCCCCTCAATGCAATAAAGGCAGGGGCAGTAACTCTTCAAGAGACGATTCAGTACTTAAACATCACCCAAACGGATTATGTAGCCTTGTCCCGAGAGACTAGAGAGCTTGTCACAGACAATGATTTCTACATTTACATGGAGGATGAGATGGTTCTAGAGCCTTCTCCAGAGCCCCCGAAACCTCCAGAGCCTCCTTCGGATGAAATCCAGGATAAGCCTCGTTTGATTTTCGTCTTGATAGTTGCCGCAACGGTTGGAGTCGCGCTTACAGGGGCTTCCATGATCGTTTTCGTCTTTTACGTTTGGAAGGCGAAGAAAGAGAGATTGAGAGAGTAATCGGCGGGTGGAGGGCATCGTAAATTATATGGTGAGTAATCATGTTTGCGTGGACTTCCACCATGTTTATAAATGGATACTTCTTTCAGTTAACCCCACAGAAGCACTTAAGTGTAGGAGAGTAAACTTCGCTCATGGCAAAGTTTAAGATAATCGTCTCCGACCCAGAAACGGGTAAATCTCGATTCGTCGAGGTAGAGGGAACCCGGGCCGCCCCCCTCATTGGAAGAAAACTAGGAGAAGTGATCGACGGTTCCGTCATTGGAATGTCTGGGCATCAGCTAAAAATAACCGGTGGATCTGACAGAGACGGCTTTCCCATGAGACCCAACATTCACGGAGGGGTTCGAGTTAGCGTGATCTTGAGTGAAGGCGTAGGCTTTCAACCCTCTCAGACGGGAGAGAGACAGAGAAAAACTCTTCGTGGAAACGTCATAACCGAAGAAATCGTTCAAATAAACATGAAAATCGTTGAAAAGCCGAAAAAGAGTTAAGAAGGTATAGAAGGAAAGTTGGGGTGAACTGACTGAAAAAGCTACCTAAACAACCCGAGGTGAACATCGGAACCATCGGCCATGTGGATCATGGGAAAACCACACTAGTCGAGGCTATAACTGGCGTTTGGGCATCTAGGCACAGCGAAGAATTAAGGCGAGGCATCACTATAAAGCTCGGTTACGCAGACGCTCCCATTTACAAGTGCTCTAAATGCGATCACCCATTATGCTACTCCACTGAAAAAATCTGCCCACAATGCGGGTCCCCCACCGAATTCATTCGTGCAGTGAGCTTTGTGGACGCTCCTGGTCACGAGGCCCTCATGGCCACGATGCTCTCTGGAGCGGCGGTTATGGATGGGGCTATTCTCGTCATAGCGGCTGACGAGTCCTGTCCCCAGCCTCAAACTCGAGAGCATCTAGCCGCCATCGAAATCGTAGGGGTGAAAAATCTGGTGATTGCCCAAAACAAGATTGACATAGTCGACGAGAAACGAGCGCTAGAGAGTTATAAAGAGATAGTGAAGTTCATCAAGGGAACGGTGGCTGAAAACGCACCCCTCATCCCGATTTCCGCTCAACACTCCGCAAACATCGATGCCCTTCTTCAGGCATTGGAGGAACACATACCCAACCCAAATAGAGACCCTACGAAACCTCCCAGGATGTACGTTGTACGCTCTTTCGATGTAAACAAGCCTGGAACCCCGCTTGAGAAGCTCACAGGGGGTGTAATCGGCGGAACCATCCTTCAAGGGAAATTTAAGGTGGGAGACGATATAGAGATTCGTCCCGGGGTTCGTGTTCAGAGGCATGGGCAACCCGCTTATGAGCCCCTCTTCACCGGGATCGTTAGCTTGCATTCAGGGGGAAGAGCGGTTGAGGAAGCTCATTGCGGGGGCTTAGTGGGTGTCGGAACCCTTCTAGATCCATCTTTAACCAAGGCCGATGGTCTCATCGGAAATTTGGCGGGAAAGCCTGATACACTCCCATTAACCCTATCTGAATTAACCTTAGGCATCCATATTTTTGAGCGTGTTGTGGGAACCAAGGAGCTGGTGGAAGCTGACAAAGTACGCGCTGGTGAACATCTTCTCCTCGACGTTGGAACTGCTATCACAGCAGGCAGCGTTGTCTCCATGAAAGAGAACACAGTCACTCTTCGATTGGGAAGACCCGTGTGCGTTGAAACAGGCTCCCGAACAGCGATCAGCAGAAAAATCGCTGGAAGATGGCGCCTCATCGGCTATGGAATAATAGAATAATTAAAAATATGGGTTTATAGTAGTGGTGCGTTAATAATATTTTGAGGAGAGATGGCGAATCAAAATTAGAGGGGCAGGTTCAGTGGTTAGGATGACCCATTGATGGAAAGATTATTTGGAAGCCCAGAAGGTTTAGCTCTTCATCTAGATGCCGCAGAGGCAAACCTTGAAATGCGTAAACAGATAGAACAAAGGGAGAAACGTTTGGAAGAAATACTAAGAGAGTTAACAAACGCAAACATCCCCGTACATTTCTTAAGGTTAATTACGCTAAGAAAGTTGATGGTTAGATCATAGTCACAGGACTCATGAATTGGAGGCGGTATAAGGAGGAATGTAAATTGCCACAAAAAATCGGTAAAAATGTGCTGAAAAAACCTCCTTCTAAACCAAGAGCTTATAAAGGCGAACTGTTGCCTCCTTCAGTCCGTAAAACCACTGTTGACTTTGTTAAAGAGTTAAAGAAACACCGCATAGCATACGTGGTTGTGGGAGCAGTTCCAGTTCAGTTTTATGGCAGAGAACGGTTTTCGAGGGACGTGGATGTTGTTTTGTTTTTGAACAAAAAGGGCGGTCAAGGATTGCTCAAGATCTTGAATAGTGGATATTATGAAGTCAAGTATCCTTTACCTCATGAACGTAGGTTAGAAAAACCAGAGGATCTACTGGATTGGCATCTGTTGAGGCTGAAAGATTTGAGATATGGCGGATTATTGGATGTTCACTTAAAACCTGAGAGATTAGGATTAGATGAGGTGTCGTATGATAAAGTTAAAGGTGTAAAGATGAACGGACAAAAAATTGTCATCCCTTCAGTTGAGGACTACTTAATAACTAAACTCTTATCTCGCAGACCGTCAACACATGATTTTGAGGATATTATGTCAACGCTGATAAACCAATACCAAACAATTGATTGGGAATATTTGGAAGGTAAAGCTAAAAAATTAGGCTTGTCACACTTATTAAACTACTATAGAGAAGCGGTAGAGAGGAAAGCACAGTGAAGGATGAGGCACCTTTATATGATGAGAAGTATGGGATGTTACTCTGCCCCCACTGTAAGTCTCCATTGCTAACGAAAAAAACCAGGAGTGGCAGGTTCAAGTGTGTTATCTGTAACGAGTATGTAGGCAAGTTAAATGAAGAGGTTATGGTGAAGATGGTTGATAGTTTCCCTGAAGAACTTCTCCGTGAATGGAAGATAGAAATGAGGTCATAGTCACACGCCTTACAACGCCCCGGGATAGTGTGACGAATAAACGGGACTTTTTAAAATAAACAACCATGAGAACGAAACTTGTTAGAAAAAACTATTATATCGTTATAGTAGCGTTAGTGCTGATACCTGCCTTCATTTTCCACCATCACCTCTCACACTCCTTACAACAGTTCCCGAATCTCCTACAATAGAAGAAGAGGTTAAGTTAGTTGTAAGTTGTCAAAACAAAACACAGGGGGTAACTCTACACCCATTGTCGAGGGTGAGCGTTAAAGTTGAAGGGGGTGGGATGCGTTGGGTAGAGAGAAAAAAGGAACGATGGCTTCCGAGCCGCTTGATTTTCTACTGCCACAAGCCTTAAAAATGATCCAGCAGAACAACCTAATCTGAGGAGTGTATTCATGGTTTATTGTACTAAATGTGGTGCCAAGAACGAAGACACCGCCGAAGTGTGTGTAAAGTGTGGAGCACCCCTAGTTCTCCCGAGAGCTTATCCACCTGAGAAGATACGTCGGGAAGCAGAAGAATGCTTTGGGGTACCCAAGCCTTGGTTTCTCCCATTCATTGGCGTAGCAATAATCATCGCTGGGGTCGCTTGGTTCATATCAGAGTACTTCAAAGTAAAAATAGAAGCGTGGCCGATTGTAGCAATTCTCTTTGGAATACTGATTATTCTTGCCGCCCTTTATCGCCCCAAACGCTGACAACGATCGAGAAAAGGTTTATGGCGTCTCATGCCTCGGAGTAGAAGCGTCTGTCACTCTACCAAAAGTCATATTAAGAATATATCTCAGTACGATCAATGGGAGGTTCGCAGAAAATACCAACGAAAGAATATCGCTGGATTATTTTAATCTTGACCTATATTTGCATGCTAGGATTTGCCTTTGTTTTCCAATCACTTCCACCAGTTCTCACATTGATTGTCAAGGAATTGAAATTAACACATGCTCAAGCGGGTTTGCTTATGAGTCTTTTTGCCCTTCCAGCCATATTTTTATCTATTCCAGGGGGCTTATTTTCTGATTACTACGGGATTCGTAAGATCGGCATCATTTCCCTGATTCTTATGATCGCGGGTACGTTACTTGTTGCCTCGAGTGATGCTTTTCTTACCATTAGTTCAGGAAGGCTTCTCTCTGGAGTGGGAGCTGTAACTCTGTCGATACTAGCCTCGCAATTGCTTTCACAATGGTTTGTCGGTCGGGAAATAGGGACAGCAATGGGTATCCATAATACTGCCATGCCAGTTGGCACAATCATATGTTTCAGTACATTTGGTATTTTAGGCAAGAACTTAGGTTGGAGAGTGCCAATCTTTGTAACTACGATCGTAAGCACGATAGGCTTGATAGTTTTTCTGCTGCTCTACAGATCCGCGTCAGATGATAAAAGTGAAAGAAAACAAAATATTGGAAAAGAGCGGAGATTTACATTTTCTAATCTGTGGATGACTGGCATTTCAATATGGTTGGTGGGATTTTCTTGGATGTGGTTCAATGCTGCAGTAATTTCATTTACAACATTTGCCCCAGATTTCCTTGTATCAAAAGGGTACGAGATCGGTCTAGCTGGATTTCTCACCAGTTTACTTATGTGGGGTTCCTTGTTTCTGAGTCCAGTGGTTGGGCGACTGATTGATAGGATTGGGGGTAGGGAGATCTTCATTGGAATAGGTGGAGCTATGCTGTCTGTCGCAATTTATCTAATTCCTAATTCAACAAACTTCGTCCTTCCAATGATCATTATGGCAATAGCGGTGGCACTTGTTCCAGTACCTATCTTCTCTTTTCCATCAAAGATTTTAAAGCCGACAAGTCTAGGTTTAGGCTTTGGCATTATTTCTACGTGTATGGGCATAGGAGCATCTTTTGGACCCTATTTGACTGGTCTGGTTAGAGACAGGACAGAGTCATATCAGATGAGTTTTATTCTTTTATCCGTCTTTGCTATGCTAGTAACGCTAACAGCTACTGTTCTGAGACTTAAGTCCTCAAGAATCTCATGAATTCTAACTGCCTATAAATTCCCGACAAAAAAGAATATAGAATAATCGCTTATCCTCCCGCGAAGCCACATAGCAAGAACCACCAGAAAAGTTACCTACACATCTATTGAAAGCGCCAATATCTTCATAAGAGCGTAAAGATTTAATGTGGAATGAAGCGATAATGTAAAGGGGATGCCTATGGTTTATTGTAGTAAGTGTGGTACCAAGAATTCAGATGATGCAGTGGTGTGTGCTCAGTGTGGAGCAAGCCTAGAGACGGGAACTTATATATCCCGTAGGCACGAACGCCGACGCGAAGAAGAATGCTTCGGACTCCCTTGGGGTGGTGCGATTGCGGGCATAGTCTTTGGCTTGATAATTATCCTCGCTGGGGTATCTTGGTTTTTGGGTTTTGACTTCTGGAAAGTTTTTTGGCCGCTGATAGTAATCGTCTTTGGAATATTAATCCTTGCCGGATCCCTTTATGGGCTTCGCCGCAGACGCTGATTCACCTGCGAATTTCACACGTAGTCACGTTGCAAGCGTAACAAATCCTCTTGTGATCCCACTGGGAAAGGGATATCCGCGTAAAAATCCAGAAGGCAATCAAAAGAATTAAAAACAAATCTAGGGTTGCGCTGTGAACAAGAGCATCAATCCCAGTTAAAATGAGAAACGCTCCCAAGACAAAGAAAGAATTCAAAAGGAAGCGAAGAGGGCTTCGTCGATTCTTAAACAAGGGAAACTGGAGCAACCCAAAACTAACCCCTACAATCCCGAAATAAACTGCAGGGAGACTTTCTTGACCAATTTGCCAAGCGTTGAAAACGTATAGAACGGTTGCACCTAGGGTTACTAGTGCTCCTAGAAGCAGTCCGGTGCAGCTAGTGCAGAAAGTCCTATCGCTTATTTTAAAGACATGAGCAGAAAAGTTTCCACAATCAGGGTGGTGTCCGCGCACTGCAAATCGAACCCTGTGAGAGGCCAACTTGCCTTCTCTGGAACCACTGCGCTTGTTTACAGCCATCTCATCTTTCTTGAAATGAAACGTTCCTGAACACTCTTTTGGAAACAAAGTCGCCAAGATCCCTAAAACGCAGATCGATCCGAAAAGTGAACCAATCAATGGTTTTCGCCAAGGAAAACTCTCCCATGCCATTGGAGGATTAAGCGCAAGCATCCCTACGAGGAGCAATCCAAAGAACGAGATGCTCATCAGAAACAACAGATAGGGGTCTCGAGTTATGCTATGAGACATAATCGTGCTCAATACAAACCTCTCAACTGCTTTACAATGCCTCGAGTGGCCATGTACCAGTAGACCCTTCTTCTCAGCTCGTTCCTTGAAAAAAGACCTTTAAATCTCCTGCTCCAAGAGCCATAGAAGCTTCGGTAGCATTTGTAGAGTTCCTCTTGCACCTCTTCTCTTGAGAGACTTTCTGTGGGCATGATGGCGTGAACCATATCGTAGTTGGCCCAGTTCCAATCCTCAATCCATCCATTCCGTTTAGCCTCCTCAAAGATCTCGGTCCCGGGAAACGGGGTTAGAATTCCGAAAATCGCTAGGTCAGGATCCAAATCATTCACGAACTCTCTTAGATTTGCGATCGATTCAGCGGAGTCCTTGCGCTCTCCAATAATGAACATTGTGTGAGCAAAGATGTCATTTTCCTTTAACAATCTCACAGCCATCTTGGCGTCTTCAGGGTTTATCTCTTTGTTAAAGATTTTGAGGGTGGATGGGCTATGGCTTTCTACTCCTAGAAGCGTCCAGCGGAGTCCTGATTTCCTCATCTTAGGCAAGAGGTCATGATGCCTCACTACATCATCGCATCTGACCTGCACAAACCACATTATGTCGTCTGAAATTCCTCGTCGAATAATTTCATCAGCCAAGTCGCCTGCGCATTTGCCTAAGCCGAAGTTGTCATCGGTTAACCAGATAAATCTGCTTCCATAGTTTTGATAGCAGAACTCCATCTCATCTGCAATGCGTTTCGGAGATTTAACCCTCCATCTCCCCTCCCAGTGCCTCCATTGGGTGCAGAAAGTGCAGTGGTGTGGGCAGCCTCTTGACCCCTCGACTAAAGCATACTTGGTCTTGGGACCTGCCATCGCAGTGAAGTGATACTCATGAAGGATGTCTTCAACAAAGTGGTATCCCGGAAAGGGCATGTCATCTAGGTTCTCGATTAGGGGTCGTGAAGGACTATGCAGAATTTTTCCGTTGTGCCTGAAAGAGATGCCCTCTATCCCAGTGAAGGGCTTCTTTTCAGTGAACGCTTGAACCAGCTCCACGAGGGTTAGTTCCCCTTCTCCACGGACAATCACGTCGATCTCCGGGTATGTCTCTAGACTCTCTTGAGCCATCACGGTGAAGTGTTGACCTCCCGCAATAGTTAATATGCCCGGTTTCACTTTTTTCGCTGTTTCCAAGGCTCGAACAGCAACATACGTGTTGCAAGTAGCGAGTGCACTCGAAGCTACAATATCCGGATCAAAGGATTCGATGTGCTTTTCCAGTCCCTTCCAATTCAAATGCTTAGCCTGACAGTCCAAAACGTCTATCTCCACTTCCTTGTTTTTGCTTTCAAGGAATGCTGCAAGCTGAAGGATACCGTAAGGAGGTGGAAGATATTCTCCCATGACAAACCAATAGTCCTTAGGCGGCTCTACGAATAGAACCTTCACGTATGCACCCGCTCTAGTTCGGTTCGTGTTTCGCTGCCTTTTTCCCTACAATTTGGGGGTCATTGGTACAACGCACATACAAAGGGTTCGCTAGCGGATTCGTCACTCCCACCATTCTATTTTTCTCATCTCTCGTTTTGCTTTTCTCATCTCTTCTGGGGTGGCGAGGGGAGTCGGAGTTCCGCAGTAAGGACAGAATTTCGCGTCCTCTTTTAACTCGGCTCCACACTTTGCACAGTATGGCAATCTCTCACCTCAAAACCATATTATCTATTAAGTACATTATTATTTTTATGCAGAAGACGAGTATTTTAAAGAGAACGATAGATATATTTACACGAACCGTGTCGAGGGGTGGTTATGACTGGGAGTGAAAGACGTTCAGAAGGAAGGGACAGACTTAGCCTCGCATCCTTCGGATTTTTCCTCATTCTCATAGGCGCCATTATATTGATTACGCCAAACTATTACAATGAGTTCTCTGCCTTCATTAGAGACTTCCAACTCGTGAAAGTGGCTTCAAACGTCTTTCTACCAGCTCCAAAATCAAGTCACCCAGTAGTCTACACGGCTCTCATGGAGTTCTGCATAGTCTATGGTCTCTTCCAGATCGCCATTCTAATTTGCAGGTTTGCCCTCCGAGACCCTGTCGACAAGAAGGCAGAAACAGTTTCTGGAATTGTCTTTTGGTTAGGGGCAGGTTACCTTTTAAGTATACTGTCAGCTGGAAACATCGGCTGGTTCGCCTTTCTCGCCGGTCTCGTCATTTTCATAGGGTTAGCAATTTTTGTCAGGAGTTTTATTACATTGTCGTTTCAAGTCGTGAGACGAGCGCGCTGAAAAAGAAATAAAGTGAGTTCTCATCTGAACAAGAGGAAAGCAGTTTCTACCTGAAGGGGAGTTAGTCCGGTTTTTCACAAAGGCTTCTCGACATGCAAGGATTTGGCTCCTTTACGTAATACGCCCTTTCGCTCCCCCAGTTTCCAACCGATGAGGAGACCGCTAACAATGGGAAGAACAATAAACGTTGCGGGAGGTCCCAACCAAGCAAATAAGTACATCGATGCGACAGCTGCTAAGGTCAAAAGCGCGATTATAGCGGTTCCTTTTAAGAATAGTACCACAGCTTCGATTAGCAGCTTAGATATCCTTTCGCTCGTTAATTCCTCACTCTCACTATTACCTTCAGCCATAGCTTCTTATTTTCATAGAACTGGGATTTAACACTTTAGGATAGCTGAATATACTCGCATTTTAGTTCTGTTTCAAAGCATTCTCCACGCAACTTTTCGGCGGCGGAGAGAAAACTATACCAAGTGTAGATAGAATAATGTAGAAAAAGCGAGAAGATGATCAAGAAAAAAGAAAATTAATATCTAAAAAAGGGTTTCACAAGTCTTAAACATCAATTTAACTCATTTTCTCGTGGTTTGAACTCTACCATTTCTTAGAAGGGTTAGAATTATGAGGATTTCTGATGTAAAGGAACTTAATAAAATGTTATGTGAGGGCTGTGAACAAACCAAATACGAAAAATGCAGATCTTGCAAAGTGTATCAACTGATTAACTCAATAGCTTTTTAGAACGATTTTTCAAACGCGATGAGCGTGATTTGAGTGGAGTTTTGTCCAAGCTGTGGAACACGTTTGGTTTTGACTAAGAGAATACAGGCCGCGATGACCCTCTTATGCCCTAAATGTGGATATGCGGACTCTTCTTGGGTGAAGCAGTATAAATTGCACACACCTATGGTTCGTCCCTCAGAAATTGTGGTTTTAGACAGGAAGTTGAGGCTGAAAACCCTACCAACGGTGAAGGCCACCTGCCCGAGATGTATGAACAGGGTAGCTGAGTGTTGGACGGTCACCTTTGGGTCTGAGGGAACGGAATATGTTTCGTTCTTTAGATGCACCTCTTGTGGCCACACGTGGCGAGAGAAAGATTAAACATTCGGCAGTTGATCCACCCTACTTTTGGCACCGGTGACGACTTTCCCGCAGTAGCGCAAGGCTTCCTTAAAGCCTCACCACCTAAAACTAAATTGCCTAACCTCCCCATTTATAAAAGTCCATCAGCTCGTGTCTTTATTTTAAGGCAGTATGTTCTAGACCTGTTTTTCATATCCGTTTTTATTGAAATAAACCGTGCATAGGTGAGTAATAGGTTGTGGCCACCAAAGATGTGAAAGGGTCCTTGCTTGCCAGCGATGGCCCGCAATCCGCCTCCCTAAAAATGATGGTGTGCAGGAATGACGCTTAGAATTTGTGGAACTTGCGAGTATGCTAACAGGCGGTTAGAGCCCGCTGAAATTCAGGTTTTGAACAGAAAGGTTAGTGTGGTTTACCGTGGCCGTGTTCTGTTAAGACGAAACAGCATCAAGAATTTGAAAGACAAGAAGGTGCGCTGTCGAAAAGAAAAAATCAAAGTAAGCATTTTAGAAAGGGGTTGCATCTTCTGGAATGAGTTAAATAAAACGTAAGGCGATGAGTTGTATTTCAGAACCCTTTTTATTAAAGAAAAGGGATAAGCATAAAACCATCTTGGCTTGAAAAAGAGTGATTGCTGGGATATAAAGCATTTATTAGGGTTCAAATCAAACCTTGTTGAAGGGGAACGCGTTGAAGGAGGAAATGACGAGCTTCGACCTTGCCGCCCTCATCCCAGAGCTTAATCAAACAATCAAGAGCAGTCGCATTAGTAACATTTACCAAGTTCCTCCCGTCACTTTCATTTTTAAACTCCGTCAACCCAGCCGGCCTCCCCTACATCTACTCATCGAGGCAGGTAAGAGGCTCCACCTAACCTCATACACCCTTAAAAAGCCTATGAAACCACCCGCCTTTTGTATGGTCCTCCGAAAGTACCTTAAAAACGGCAAGGTCGCAGGAATTGAGCAACACAACTTTGAAAGAATCGTCATTATCAGGGTGACCACAAGAGAAGGAGAATTCCAGCTTGTATCAGAACTCTTCGGCGGGGGAAACATCATCCTCGTAAGCCCACAAAACAAGATTCTACACGCCCTAACCTATCGAAGGATGCGGGACCGAAACATTCTGCGAGGCGAAACCTTTCAGCACGCTCCGCCCACTGGAAGAAACCCCCTCACCCTCACGCGCCAGGACTTTGGCGATATAAAGCATCTAGGAAAGCTGGAAATAGTGAGAGCCCTCACGAAATTCCTGAGCATCGGAGGACTCTATGCCGAAGAAACCCTTCTTCGCGCGCAGGCCGAAAAGGATGTTCCATGCGAAGCCCTAACAGAGCAAGAGATGGATGCAATTTTTGGTCAATTTCACCAAATTCTTTCCGTCATTGAGGCTGGAGAAATCGAGTCTCGCGTCATAATCAACGCGGAGGGCAGTTGGGTTGATGTCATCCCTGTTCCCTTAAAGAAATACGCTGAGTTTAGGAAAAAGACGTATGAGACCTTCAATGAAGCCCTCGATGAATACTACACTGAAGTGGCTGTTAAGGAAAGGGTGGTCGAAGCCGCCGAGGAAGTTGAGCGAGAACTGGCAAAACAAAAAAGAATTCTTCTGAGTCAACAAAAAGCCTTGAAGGATTCAAGAGAGAAGATGGAACAAAACAGAAGGATCGGGAACGCCATCTTTTCGCACCTCGGTGAGCTTCAGCTCCTCCTTCAGAAGATCATGGACGAGAAAAAGGAGGGGAAAGCTTGGAAACAAATAGTCTCAGAAACACAAAGAGAAAGGGATGCGGATCGAATTCCTGCCGTCTATTTTCACTCCTTGGAGCCTCAACACCTGATCCTTCACGTTTCATTGGAAAACCTAGTTTTTCCGCTTAATCTCCGCCGCTCCATCCAAGCCAACGCAGCGAACTATTATACAAAGGCGAAGAAGGCGGAAAGGAAACTGAAGGGCATCGAAAAGGCTATGCGAGAAACTCAAACTAGGATTCAAGAACTGCAGCAAGCACGGGTTAAGGAGACGGAGGAAGTCTGCAGACCCCCCATTAAACGACGGGAGAAGGCGTGGTACGAAAAGTTCCGGTGGGTCCATTCCTCCGACGGTTTTCTAGTGATTGGGGGAAGAGACGCAGCAACGAATGAGATTCTCATCAAAAAACATATGGAACCTCACGATGTTGTCTTTCACGCCGACATTCATGGAGCCCCCTTCGTTTTGATCAAAACCGAGGGAAAGACTCCCCCTGAACAAACGATAAAGGAGTCCGCCCAGTTTGCAGCCTCCTACTCTCGAGGTTGGCGGGAGGGCTTAGGCGCGGTCAGCGTTTACTGGGTTTCCGCCCAGCAGGTAAGTAAGCGTCCCCCTTCGGGTCAGCGTCTAAAGAGGGGAGCCTTCATGATTTACGGGTCGAAAAACTACGTTCGAAATGTTCCGTTGCGGGTCGCCATTGGAATAGAAACGAAGGGAGAACACCTGATCATCATTGGGGGTCCTGTGGAAGCGATATCTAAGCAAACGAACACCTACGTCGAGATCATTCCTGGAGACCAGTCAGCGGGAAGGCTGGCCAAACAGATACAGCATTTATTAGCCGAAAAGGCTCCTAAAACTCTGCAAAAACAGATTCTCAAAATCCCACTAGACGAGATCCAAAGATTCATACCACTGGGTAGGGGGGTCATGAAATCCAAAGACTAGTGGCTGTTACGACGAAGATGCTCCAACTGCGTCAAGTTGATTCGCCCCAAGACAGTAAAAGCTTGGCACAGTCTAACGTTTAGAAACAGTTTAATAGACCTTTTGTTAATGCTCGTATCGGAGGGTTGGTTGCTATGGCTGAGATGGGCCTCAGAACGCGGATGTTGGTTAAGGATGTCATGACCAGTCCCGTCATCACGATTGATGAAGACGAGTCTGTTAATAAAGCAGCTCAGCTCATGGAACAGCACAACGTAGGATGCATCATCGTAACCAGCAAGCAGGGGAAACCCCTAGGCATCATCACTGAAAGAGACCTCGTTGCACGAGTTTTAGCCAAAAACGCCCAGCCAAGCAAGCTAACCGCCAAAGAGGTGATGACGTCACCCCTCATTACCGTGGACCCCGATGAAACCTTGAGTGAGGCTGCCAGGAGAATGAGTCGACTCAACATTCGAAGGTTAGGCGTGATGTACAAGGGGAACCTTGTGGGAGTCATCGCCAGCAAAGACATTTTGGCCGTCACCCCTGAGCTTATTGAAATCATACAAGAGAAAGCCCGCATTCAAGGTGAAATCGAAGCTCAAGAGGCTCAACCCCTGGCCGGACACTGCGATCAGTGCGGACAATGGTCTGACGCCCTTAAAGAAGTTGAGGGCAACTTTCTTTGCGAAGAATGTGAAGAAGAATTTAGGGCCGAGTACTAAAGTTAAACGTTTCTTACCTACTGTAGGGTGGGAATTGTTGGACGAGGGGGACTTGCAGAGGTTTTTAGAGGCCAAAGGAATCGAAGCTGAGATCGTTCGTCTTGGGAGAAAGACCAAGACCGTTGAGCAAGCCGCGGTGGCTCTGCAAACGAGCAAGGACAAGATCATCAAAACTCTCACGTTCATAGACGGGTCTGGGGAACCCGTTCTGGCGATCATCACCGGGGAGGACACGGTTAATCCGAAGAAACTGGCCGAAGCCATCGCCACCATAGGCGTGAGGATGGCTGCCCCAACTGAAGTGGAACGCCACAGCGGCTACTCCGTGGGTGGGGTGCCCCCGGTCGGCCACAAGGGGAAGATTAGAACCGTAATCGACATGAAGGTTATGAGGAAGAAATTCGTTTATGGTGGAGGAGGATCTGACACCTCTCTGTTAAAGATAAGGCCGTGGGATATCAAAAGGTTACAGGACGCCATGGTTAAGTCCATAACGTGATACTTCTAGGATGTAACTGTGTACTTTATTTGCGTTTTCTGAAGATTTTGACGTGGCCGTATTCACAGACATATTCAAAGCCGACCTCCACAAGTTTGCAGGCCTCTTCTACGCTGTTGGCAACTTTTACGGTGAAGTCGTCGTTGACTCGTTAGAATATCGTTTTTTCAAGGGTTTATGTAAATCATGGTGTTTTTGATGTTTTTGTGGCTCAGACATTGCTGAAAAGGGTCTGCCTCCTGCGTTAATAAAACTAGAAATTTGAAGTGATTGTCTAAAGCTATGGGAAGGTTAACTTCTTCGCTATTAATTTCTGCCAGTCTTTCATAATCCTCTCTGCTGGCATGCTTCTTTTTCACAAAGATGCTATCACTGTCAGCATAGATTATCTCAAATCCTAACTTTTCCTTTCAAGAGAAGTATAGCTTCTTTGGGATGAAGCATTTGTGCATAACTCAAAATGCTGTCTACAACCGTCCGCTCAATCAAGACTGCTTTATCCAAACTTGAGACCAGCCCAAAGTTCCTTGTGTCACCCGTTTTATTTTTTATTTTTGCGCACACAGGCACCTCGATTTGCACTAGCTTAATTTCTGTAGATGTTCGTCAGTCATAACTCGTTATTTGTAAACTTGAAAATAACTCTGCCCTCATACTAGGACGCTTCACGCGTGCGCTCTATTCGTTGCGCGAGTATGCGCGCTGCATTATTCGGTAGGCTTGTAAATAGTTTTCCGCAAATCCCTCGGCGTACTTCTCTATGCCTCCCTGCGCATCTGTGAATTTTCTAAGATGATGATAAAACTCATGAAGAATTACACGTGGATTGCGAAGAACCTCCCTATCAGAAACATGAATCGTTCGTTTCTTTGCGACGTAACACGCCGATTTTTTTGAGTGCCTCTTCGGCATGCCAACCTTAAGGTTCGGCTTTGCAACCTTATAACGCTGACTCAACAATTGAAGAGCTTCCTCAGTGTCTTTGGAAAGAATTAGGTTAACAACTTTCGTTTTAAACAATAAATCAGCAGTTAACATATTCGACAAAGCATGTTCCTGCCCGCGTGCGCTATTTTTTCTTTCTTACCAACCGTGCCTAACTGTTGAAGGCGGAGTCCCTTTCTTCGTTCGTTTTTCCTTTTTCTCGGAACGCTTAAACTTATTGATTTTAACAACACCGCTTTCCAGCGCAACCCAATACTCATTCATTAGATTTCGATGGTAAACAAATTTGTTTACCATTCTCTTTAGCTCTTTTGAGGACAAATTTTCGGAATGTACCAAAACCTTATTGTCACTTGAAGTAACATCAACTTTGAGTTTCGAACGCAAGAAACTGGACAAGGATTCTCTTTCATCATTCAATTCACCCAAATCCACTTTTAACTTCCTCTTCCTCGTCAGGAACAAATCACTCACCTCTACTCCAGAAGAGTTATTCTCGCTTAAATGATGCGCGCGCTCGTATCTATAAAGTTCGCCCTCAAGACTTCTCTACTTCGATGTTGAACCTTTCCTTTAATACTTTCATCAGCCGGTTGAACTCCTCCATCTTAGCTTTAAGCCCTACTTTATCTAACACGGAAAAAGAGGGGGGTTTACGCGGCTTGCCGGAATCCGGAAGAGCTAATCGTTAAGTTCATAACGTGAAATCAGCGTCTCGCCCTGAGAAAACACCAGTCCAAGGCATTTTTAACGCTTTCAATTCAGTAAGCCTTCCAAAAATAAAATGGATGGGTTTTACCAACCCCCCATCCTCTGCACGATTTCGTCTGGCACCCTTCCCTTTTCCACATCATCTATGGATTCCTCTACGATTCCCAGCCCCTTGTCCGCCTCCTCTTTTGTGATCGTTAGCGGCGGCGCTATTCTGAGGACCGATTTCCCGAAGTGTACTAGTATCAGTCCCTTCTCCCAGCACCTCCAATCCACCTTAAGCGTTTCATCTCTCGCCGGCTCCCTCGTCTTCCTGTCCTTAACTAGGTCTACTCCAATCAACAGACCCTTGCCTCTGACATCCCCGATGAGCTCGTGCCTGTCCATCATCTCCCTAAACCTTTTCATTACGTATTCCCCAAGCCTCGCTGCGCGCTCTGGAAGCTTCTCCTCTCTCATCACGTCTATGGTGGCGATAGCAGCCGCGCAAGAGAGTGGGTTTCCCTCGGTGGTGAGGAGGTGTGCTGGTGCCTCCCAAGCCTCCATGATCTCTTTCCTAGCCACAATCGCGCTTAACGGCATCCCGGAGGCTATCGCCTTCGCCAAGATCATGATGTCAGGCTCTAGGTTCCAATGCATGACTGCGAACCACCTTCCAGTGCGCCCAAATCCTGTTTGAACTTCCTCGGCTGCAAAAAGTATCCCGTGATCCTTACATAGCTTCATTAGTTTGGGTAGGTAATCATTAGGTGGAATTATGACCCCGCTGTCTCCTTGGATCGGCTCAATGATGAGGGCGGCCACCTCCTCTGGTGGGATGGTCATGTCGAAGAGGTTTTCTATGAAGCCTAGACAGTTTAGCCCACACTCCGGGTATTCAAGCTTAAAAGGGCAACGGTAGCAGTCGGGATATGGTACATGGTATATCTCGGGGAGGAAGGGACCCAACCTGCGTCTCATTCGAATGGTTATGCCTGAAAGCGAAATGGCGCCGTAAGTGGTTCCGTGATACGACTTCAGGAACGAGATGATCTTCTGTCTCCCTGTGTAGCTTCTAGCGAGCTTTATCGTTCCATCGTTTGCATCGGAGCCTGATAGTCCATACGTCACTCTCTTCGGGAAAACACCGGGCGTTATCTCGGTGAGCCTCCTCGCCAGCTCAACCGCGTTTTCGTAGTATGAATACGCGAGTGTGTTGTGGATGAACTTGTCGCACTGCTCCTTTATCGCCTTCACAACCCTCGGATGGCGGTGTCCAGTGTTGGTGGTGGCGGCTCCGCAGAGGAAGTCTATATACTCGTTTCCATCGAGGTCCCAAAGCTTCGCTCCTTCAGCCCTCGCAACCACTAGCGGGAAATACTTAATGCGCAAGGAAGGGGACAGAAGTTCACGATCTTCCCTAACCACCTTCTCGCATCGAGGCACCTCTTTTCTCAAACTCATCCTACAGCCCCCTACATAAGTATGCGACGAATTTTTAAAATTATCTTCCTTCTCCTTTGTTAAACGTCTAGTAGAGGGCGCCCTCATCGAAGTTCTGATTACTCTAGTTCTAAAAAACTTGTCATACAGAGAGTTAGCACCGTCGTTTTGATTATAAATATTATCTCAGAGGAAACAATATTTAATAATGGCACAAGGCTAAAAGGACTTGAGGAAAAGGTTTGCGTGTTCAGGACATAATGGATCCAAGCCACCCCTTCATTTATGCTGACGAGTTGGCCACCAAGGCTCGAGCCGTTCTTCGCAGCCAAGGATCACGGATCCTTCCAGTTTTGGATGAACGTAAGCGCCTTATAGGCATGATCTCTCGAGGAGACGTGATGGCCATAACATCCTCGATTTCTCCCATTCGAGTCGAGGGGATCATGTCAACACATAGGTTCGTTGCGACTCTGGACATGGATGTCTCTTATGCGGTGCGAGAAATGATTCGCTTAGACGAGTGGTACATTCCAGTCGTAAAGTCTTCTCAAGATTACACTTACATGGGTGTGTTTGGCTTAGAGAATTTCATTGGCACGTTTTTGGAAAGGGACATCTCTAAACTCACACGCCCCCTTTCCGAAATTATGTCCACCGAAGTCGTTACATGCTCTCCTGAAGACGAAGTCGATAACATCTGGCGTTTAATGCAAGAGCGATCCTTTGCTGGACTGCCGGTTGTGAAGAGGGGAAAGGTTATTGGCATGGTAACGCAGAAGAATCTGCTGGATAGTGGGGTGATTTTGCCCGCCTTTGAAGCGAAGAAGGGACGGTTTAAGGCTCCACCGAAGATATCTTCAGTGATGAAGGTTCCTGTTGTCTCTCTGAGGCCAACAGCCGAGCTCAGAGAGGCGGCTGAGCTCATGCTTAAGAGAAACATTGGGCGTGTGCCTATTGTGGATGGGAAGGGCAGGCTTATTGGCATAGTTGATCGTGAAGATATTGTGAGAGCGCTTCTCTAAACTGGATGGAGGTTTGAATCTGGCTATACATCGTGGCGGAAGGCGAGAAGGTTTTCGACCCGGACTAAGAGAGGAAGGACCCCTTAAGTTAAAGGTTCACCCCTCCAAGAGGCGTGAGGGAGAAATCATGACCATAGCAAAGAGCCCAGTTATTACTATGGCGCCCACTACACCAATCTATGACGCCATACAGATCATGGTGAAGGAAGGGTTCCGTCGCATACCCGTCGTTGATCCGGGAACCAAGAGACTTCGTGGCATCATAACCGCCACCGACATCATCGACTACCTTGGTGGAGGTGAAAAGTTTCAGATAATTCAACGAAAGTACGCCGGCAACTTCTTCAAGGCCATAAATGAACCTGTTAAATCCATAATGGCTCGGGAGGTAGTTTCGATTCCCATCTCTGCCAAAATCAGCGACGCAATAGAACTCATGAAAGAACATAACGTAGGCGGCTTACCCGTTGTCGACGAAGAAAACCGAGTGTGGGCTATTGTGACAGAACGAGACATCGTCATGATCTTTACCGGAAAAATAAGCGGGGCCAGCGTAGCGGATTTGATGTCTAAGAAAGTAATCACAGCGAAGCCTCAAACGTCCATCTCTGAAGCTGAAAAAACAATGATTGAACGCGGTTTCAGGCGACTGCCAATCGTTTCTGACAATAGACTCGTTGGCATGGTCACGGTCATGGACATCCTACAATTTTTCGGTTCCGGCCAAGTCTTCAAACACCTGCAATCCGGAACCATCGTTCAGGTGTTACAAACGTCTATTCTTGAAATCGCCGTCAAGGATGTTGTAACGATCGAGCCCCACATCGATGTGGGTCAAGCGGCGAGAATCATGCAGGAGAAAAACATTGGAGCCTTACCCGTGGTGGAAAATGGAAAGCTTATCGGCATAATAACGGAACGAGACTTCTTTAAGCTAATCGCCTAAGAGAGGCTGGCCATTTGTAAGTTTTTCACACATTATTTTTGTAGACTCTTATTACGGGTCTCAGCCATTAAATATCAGCAAAAGACATATTAGAGGTTTCAGTAACTGCCAGATACATTGGATGATAGGGGGCGAGCCTTTGAGGGTTGACTTGGTTCTCCGCAACGCTAAGGTTTACACCTCGATGGGGATCGTCGAAGCTGGTGTAGCCATAGACGAGGGGAGAATATTTAGGGTGGCTAAGGAGCCAAACCTTCCGCAAGCCTCAGCAAAATCCGATTTAAAGGGGCACTTACTGCTTCCCGGATTGATTGATCCTCACGTGCACCTTCGTGACCAGCAACTGGCGTACAAGGAGGATTTCTCCAGCGGAACAGCCGCAGCCGCTGCAGGCGGTGTAACCCTAACCATCGACATGCCCAACAACAAGCCGGTAACCATGGATGTAAAGTCTCTAAGAGAACGCATGAACCTGGCTAAAACTAGGTCCGTCGTTAACGTTGCCTTTTATTCAGCCTTTCCCGAGAACCTAGAAGAAATACGCCCTATCGTGGGGGAAGGAGCTGTGGCATTCAAGCTCTACCTGTCACAGAGGATAGGAGGCCTAGACATTGAAGACGACGAAGCGTTGTTGCACGCGTTTAACGAGGTTAAGAAGAGGAAGTTTCATGTCGCGGTGCATGCTGAGGACAAGGGGATGCTTGAAAAAATGAGAGAGGAGATGCAGCAAGCGGGACGCAAAGATGTGGAGGCATATCTAGAGGTTCACTCACCAGAGGCTGAAAGGAGGGCAGTAGACCGCATCATTCAACTCGTGAAAAAGTCAGGGGTTTCCATTCATTTTTGCCACATTAGTTCAGATGCAGGGCTAGAGACCGTTCTAACCGCAAAGAACATGGACCTTCCCGTTACCTGCGAGGTCACGCCACATCACCTCCTTTTGTCATCTGAGCACCTGAAACGCTACGGAATGATGGCACTCACCGATCCTCCAGTAAGGACCAAAGAGGACACTGAGGCTCTTTGGAGAGCCCTTAAGCAGGGCTTCATTGACGCTTTAGCCTCAGACCATGCTCCTCATGCGATGGAAGAAAAGGAATCTGGATCGGTCTGGGACGTAAAGCGTGGCATACCCGGGCTTGAGACAACGCTGCCCTTGCTACTCACGCAGGTAAACTCGGGTCGCCTAACCATATCGGATTTGGTTAGGGCAACCTCGGAAATGCCGGCAAAAATATTTCATCTGAGGGGTCGAGGGAGCGTGGAGGAAGGATACTGTGCAGACTTAGTGGTGGTGGATATGCGTCGGGAATACGAGATCGACTCATCAAGATTCTACTCGAAGGCTAAATTTTCCCCTTTTGACGGCTGGAGGGTCAAGGGAAAACCGATAAAGACCTTTGTGAACGGACAGTTAGTTATGGACGAAGGCGAGATCGTCGCAAAGCCTGGAACAGGTCAGATTATCCAGTGGGAAGGTGAGCCATAAAGCCGAATTCATATATGGAGTTTAGCGGCTCCTTTCTCGTTTTTGTAGGGCTTATCGTGCGCGAGAACCGTTTCGGTCGCGAACTTTTCCTTTAATCGATCTGGTTAAAGGATTGGTCTAGATCAGCGATGATGTCTTCTGGGTCTTCGATTCCTAGCGCCAGTCTTATCAACTCGTCTGTGATGCCGATCCTTAGTCTTTCTTCTCTGGGAACATAGTAGTGAGAAGAGGTGGCTGGTTGAGTGACGAGGGTTTCAGCGCCCCCCAAACTGGGGGAAAGAAAGCTTAACTTAAGACTATCCACAAACTTTGTTGCTGTTTTAAAGCCTCCCTTTAGTTCGAAGCTGACAACTCCACCGAAACCCTTCATTTGCTTTCTGGCAATCGAGTGTTGGGGGTGACTCACTAAGCCCGGATAGTACACTCTCTTGACTTTCGGGTGTTCCTCAAGGTATCTCGTCACCGTCATGCCGTTTAGGTTGTGCTTTTCCATTCGTAATCCGAGCGTTTTCAATCCACGTAACAGTAGCCAAGCAGCGTGGGGATCCAGCACCCCGCCAAAAATCTTACGCATATTTTTTAGGGAGTTAATGAAATCCTTCTGACCGACCACTATGCCTGCGGTTACATCGTTGTGTCCACCGAGATATTTGGTGGCACTGTGTATAACTATGTCGGCGCCGAGCTGCAGAGGCTTTTGATTGTACGGAGAAGCAAAGGTGTTGTCAACCACGAGTTTTGCGCCTTTTTCTCGGCTCAGCTTAGCGACTTTTGACAAGTCGACAATTTTCAATGTGGGATTAGTAGGAGATTCAACATAAATGATCTTGGTATTCTCCTTAACAGCAGATTCCATTCCATCAAAATCTGCGGCTTCCACCATGCTTACCTCAACGCCAAATTTCGGTAGGACATCGTTGAAGAGAGAGAAGGTTCCCCCATAGATGTCTCTGATCGAAACGATGTGACTGCCCGAGGAAACCAAGGTGATGACCGTGGTAGCGACGGCTTCCATGCCTGAGGAGAAAGCCGCTCCATCCTCTGCGCACTCGAGTTCCGCCACCTTCTTTTCAACCACCCTTGTTGTTGGATTGCTGAATCTGGTGTAGACGTATCCCTCCGCTCTCTCACTTATGACATCGATCAGCTTGTCGGTGTTGGAAAATCCGAAGGTTGAGGTTTGGTAGATGGGTGTTGTGATTGATCCAGTTAGGGGATCTCGCGTTTCTCCAGCGTGAACCGCCTTGGTTGAAAAACCTTTACTTTTCGAGGGCATACATGCTTTCCTCCAATGGCTAATCAATCGTAAGTTTGTTATAACTGCTTTCATAAAAAGAACACTGTTAGGAAAAAAGGGAAAAATAGTATAAGTTCGCCTCTACAGCTATATTCGGTGGTGGAGATTTGAAGTTCATAACCGACGGCATGCTTGGGAAGCTCACAAGATGGCTCCGCATGCTAGGCCAAAACGTCAAATATTCCAGCTCCCTCAACGATAAGCAACTAATTGAGGTCGCAAAAAGAGAGCGCCGTTTTCTGCTGACCCGTGACCTCGAGCTCTATCAACAAGCTACGATGCAGGGAGTGGACGCCTTTTTGGTTGAGGGCGCAACAGAAGCTGAAAAGCTCGCTGGCTTGGCGAAGCGATTTAACCTCAAGCTTGAAATCGATGTCGCGGTTTCGCGTTGTCCCAAATGCAACGCAATAATCAGGCCCATCCCAAAAAAGGGGGTCACCGACAGGGTTCCGAAGACAACCTTTTCCAGTTATGATGAGTTTTGGGAGTGTTCAAACTGTGGGAAAATATACTGGCAGGGTGCCCACTGGAAACGAATAAACAAAACCTTGAAAGAGGCTAAGCAAATATTGGGGTCTTGATAATTACCTCTAGCTTTAGAGTGAGAGCAGATAATAACATTACCGTGAAACCTAAAAGCTGTATCTTTCATCTATAAAGAGAATCAAATAGAGTCCAGGGGATCTAGTCTCGAAGAAGCCACTTGAGGGGGATGTCTTGATAGGTTCCATCGGGCAGCGTTCTTCGGATGGTCATGGGTAGTATTCCGATTTCGAGCTCTTGAAGGGCTATGTCAATGGGGTTTGAAAGGGTGTCCGAGGGCTCGATGAGGATGGGGGCACCCATAGAGATCTGGAGAGCCCTCGCCCCCACTATTCGAGCCTTTTCAAATCTAGTGAGTTTAGGAGGGCCAACCCATATTTTCTTTTCTTGGCTCGTTTCCTAAACTCCCTCATTCAGCGTCTTTAGTACGGGGGTGGACCCCCACCGTAGGGAAGTGCTCCTCCCGGGCCTGCTCCTGGGGGTGTTGGCGGGGCCTTCATTTTACCCGCTGCAATGATGTCGTCGATCTTTAGGATCATGGATGATGCCTCGGTAGCGGACTTGATGATCTGCTTTTTGACTGCGAGGGGTTCAAAAACGTTCACATCCCTCATGTCCTTCACCTTCCCTTCGTGAACCTCGATGCCTGCCCAAACCTCGCCCTTCTCGTGTCGAGCCCTGAGCTCAGATATGACATCGATAGGGTCGAGCCCCGCGTTCTCGGCTAGGGTGATGGGTACGGCTTCAAGGGCCTCTGCGAAGCACATTACCGCCAGTTGTTCCCTACCAGGAAGGGTCCCGGCATATTCCTTAAGCACCCTCGCAACCTCCATTTCCGGCGCACCGCCACCAGCTAAAATCTTGGGTTCCTCCACCACATCCCGTGAAACGCATAGCGCATCGTGTAGCGAGCGTTCTGCTTCACTGACGATTCTTTCGGTTCCGCCTCGTATTAGAATGGCGACCGAGCGCGGATTTTTGCATCCTTCAATAAAGGTCATTTTGTCGTCTCCGATTTTTCTCTCTTCCACTAGCTCAGCGTAGCCAAGGTCCGCCTCGGTCACGTCGTCGAGGTTGGTGATGACCTTTCCTCCAGTGGCTTTCGAAAGCTTTTCCATGTCAGATTTTTTGACCCGACGTACTGCGAGGATTCCTTTCCGAGCGAGGAAGTGTTGAGCCATGTCGTCGATGCCCTTCTGGCAAATGACCACGTTCGCACCTGTTGCAACAATTTTTTCTACCATTTCTTTTAACATGCTTTCTTCTTGTTGTAGGAAAGCCTCCATCTGGTCTGGGCTTTCGATGTTTATTTTTGCGTCGAACTCGGTTTTTTCGATTTCAAGGGCCGAGTCCAGCAAGGCGATCTTGGCTTTTTCCAAGAGTTTTGGCATGCCGGGATGAACCACTTCTTTGTCCGTCACTATGCCGTTGATGAGCTTGGTGTCGGTTAATGATTCGCCAGGCTTCTTCTCCACCATAATATCATCGATGTCCACCTTATATCCATCCTCAACCCTTTGAGCCACGTGTAGAACCGCCGAAGAGGCGATCTCAGCAAGATAATCTTTATTCTCAGCCACTAGCTTGCTAGCCATGGAGGTCATCGCAACCTTTTCCAGAAACTCTTTTTCAGTCGGCTGCACACGGATAGCGATTTTTTCAAGCGTTTCAAGAGCCTTGTCAGCTGCCTTTCGGTATCCATCGATAATGACGGTTGGGTGAACATTTTTCTCCACAAGGTCCTCAGCCTTCCCTAGGAGCTCTCCCGCAATAATCACCGCGGTAGTGGTTCCGTCACCTACCTCATCGTCTTGTGTTTTGGCAACTTCCACCATCATCTTCGCAGCTGGATGCTGAATATCCATTTCATCGAGAACAGTACGGCCGTCACTGGTGATGGTAACATCACCGAAGCTGTCTACCAGCATCTTGTCCATGCCCTTCGGCCCAAGGGAACTCTTCACCGCCTCCGCTACGATTCGAGCTGCCATGATGTTGGCGTGCTGAGCGTCTCTTCCTCGAGATCGGCTTGCCCCCTCACGCAATATAAGAACAGGGGTTCCAGCAAGAGTTCCAGCTTCTGCAACCAATTTCAAATAATCCTCCTTAATCTTGTTAAAACAGTAGAAAACGCATTAAAATATAAATGTTGCTTTGCGAATACTAGTTTCTTCAAATCGTTAAGTGGCGAGATTTGAGTGTTGGGGGTTTTGGGATGCCAAAAATGCTCGTATGCATTAAACAGGCTTTAGATGTGGCTGAGTTAAAAATAGATTTGGCGACTAGGCGTCCGATCATCGCGGGTGTGCCACGGAAAATAAGTGACTTTGACAAGAACGCGTTGGAGGAGGCTGTGAGGTTAAAGGAGAAGGTTGGCGGAGAAGTGGTGGTTATAACCGTCGGTCCAGAAGAGGCTAAGATGGCTCTAAGGGAGGCCTTGGCCATGGGCGCCGATAGAGCATACCTTCTGAGCGACCCATCCTTCGAGCTTTCAGACACGCTGGCAGTCTCCCTTATCCTAGCTGAGGCGATTAAGAAGGTGGGAGAGTTTGATCTGATCCTTTGCGGTGAAGCCTCCATTGATAGTTTCACGGCACAGGTGGGACCTCGCTTAGCTGAGAGATTAAACATTCCCCAAATAACCTATGTTAGAAAGCTTGACTTGAATGGAGACACCGTGGTGGCTGAGCGAAGCCTAGAGGACTGCTATGAAACGGTGAAGGCAAAAATGCCCGCGTTGCTAACAGTGACGGGGGAGATCAATGAGCCTAGAATCCCAGCCCTCATGGCTATCATGAGGGCCTCAAAAAAGGAGATCGTAGTTTGGACCGCGCAGGACCTCAACATCCCTAAAGGGAAGGTTGGAGAAGCCGGCTCAGCGATTCAAGTAACGGAGGTCCTTGCACCGAAGGTGGAGAGAAAAAGGATCGTGATAAAGGCCGAAACCGTTGAGGAGTTGGCGGAAACATTGGCGAAGGCCCTCATCAAAGAGGGAGTCGTAGGGAGGTGAGGTGTGTGAGTGAACACAAGGGTGTTTGGGTTTTCTCTGAAAACAGGGACTTGATGCTTGAGTTGCTGGTGAAGGGAAGCGAATTAGCCAACAAACTCCAAGCGGAATTGGCCGCTGTGCTACTTGGATATAACGTTAAGGATCAAGCAAACGAGCTTATAGCTTATGGAGCGAACAAGGTTTACGTAGTTGACCACCCTTTGCTCAAAGGTCTTTACGCTGAACCCTACACTAGCGCCTTAACAAACCTAGTCAAACGATACAAGCCCGAAATTATCTTGATAGGCTCAACGAAAAGGGGGAAGGAACTGGCTTCAAGACTCGCCACCAGACTAGAAACAGGGTGTGTACCCGATTCCACACGGTTGTGGGTCGACGAGAAGGGTATGCTGTTGATGGATCGCGTGGTGTATGGGGGAAATGCAGTAGCCACCGCAGTCTGCCGTGTAAAACCCCAAATAGCAACAGTGCCCCCGAGAGTCTTTGAAAGGCTAGAACGCGAGGAGAGGAAAGGTGAGGTCATAGAAGTGGATGTTGAAGTCGAGGAGCCCAGAACGGAGATTCTTGAAACAAAAGAAATAGAGGCGGCAAAAGTCAAGTTGGAGGAGGCAAAGGTGATCATTGCTTGTGGCCGCGGGATTGAAAAGAAAGAGGACACCAGAAAACTAGAAGAGTTGGCAGAAATTCTGGGCGGGCAAGTAGGGTACACGAGACCGCTCTGCGAGGACCGAAAATGGTTCACAGAATGGATCGGCCTATCCGGCCACAAGGTAAAGCCAGCCCTCTACATCGGCTGCGGCATTTCAGGGGTGATTCAGCACATAGCTGGGATACGTGATTCTCAAATCATTGTGGGCATCAACAAGGATCCGGAGGCGCCCATATTCGAGATTGCCGATTATATAGTTGTCGGTGACCTATATCAAGTGGTTCCGGCTCTATCAGCGGCTCTGAAAAAACTGCTGACGAGCGGCTAGGCGACCAAACCGGGAATGCTTAAAAACTTTGAAATAAAAAAGAGAAGGGTTTACTTGTAGTCTATAAACTCCTTACCAAGCAGTTCTCTGGCTATAACTACCCTCTGAATGTTTGCGGCACCCTCAGCTCCGACAATGTATGAAAAGATTCCCCTCAATCCCATCTCAAGATGCGCTTCCTTGGTGTATCCCCAAGCCCCCAACCACAGCATCACGTCCTTGAAGATATCAACTGCGAGATGCGGAGCTAACAACTTGACCGCCGATATGTGCTTAACGACTTCAAGCGGTGTGAAACGCTTCCTCTTATATCTCTCATCAATCATCCATGCTGTTCTATAAATCAATGATCGCACGGCCTCTAGCTTCGCCCAATCATTTGCTAATTCGTACTGAATCATACCGAATTTGCCGATCGGGCGTCCAAAGGCCTTCCTCTGCTTGAGGTACTCTATTCCGATCTCGAGCGCACGTTGCGCGCATCCCACAGAGCAGGCTCCAATTAGGATTCTGGCTAGGTCGAAGCCTTCCATGGTCATGTAGAATCCCTTACCTTCCTCTCCCATGAGATAGTCATTCGGCAGTCTAACGTCTTTCATAGAGAATCCTCCGCAGGATATGCCCATCCTGCCCATGTCATCGAATCGTTTGGTTATTTCAACCCCCGGAGCCCTGATTGGAAGATAGAAGGATGTCATGCCCTTATGTGGAGCCTCTGGCGGTGCCGGTGATGTTCTCGCAGTTATCCAGTATCCTCCGCCGAGCTTGAGGGCCTCCTCTGTACCACTAATGTACATCTTCTCCCCGTTGACGATCCATTCGTTTCCCTTCTTTCTCGCTGTTGTCTTGAACGCGGCAACATCGGAGCCTCCTCCAGACTCGGTTGTCGCTATGCCGAAGAAGGCTTCGCCTCGCGTCGCCGGGCGTATCGCCTCTTCTCTAACCCGTTCTGTGCAGTATCGGTCGGCAACGAACCCCCAACTGCTTTCGACCAAGAAATGCACTGGGATTGCTATGGAGATGTCAGCGTAACCTAACTCTTCGCAGGCTATGCAAGCGGTGACCCAGTCTGCTCCTGCTCCGCCGTGTTCCTCTGGGATGGTCATAAGCCACAAGCCTAGGTCAGCCATCCCCTTAATGACTTCGTCAGGAATCCATTGCTTCGTGTCAATTTCCCTAATCTTTTCCAGTGGTAAGTTCTTCTGGCACCACTCCCTCACAGCCTTCTTGAATAGTTCCTGCTCCTCGGTAAAGCTAAAATCTACCATACCCTTCACCTTTAGAAGTGAGGTTTTAGTGGACATGCATATATAAGATTTGTTGAAATGACTTGCTAGCCTATCTTTTCTAAGAGGTCGTTGACCGGGCTTCGGTTCAGGTGCAAACCTAGTTTTTCTTCCTCGATTCCCATGGCGATTCCCAACAGTTGACTATAGTACAAGACTGGAAGGTTCAGCTTGCTTCCCACAGTAGCCCCTGCAGCTCTCTGTCTCGCATCGAACATCATGTGGCAAGCTGGGCAGGAAACCACAAGTCCATCTAAGCCACGGTCTTGAATTGCCTTTAGCTTCAACCCGGTGAACGTGAGGGCCGCATCTGGGTGCGACCAAGTGAGCAAGGCTCCGCAGCAATCGAGCTTTTCGGAATAGTTCATGCTCTTCGCCCCCAACAGCTCGATCAGCTCATCCAGCTTCCTAGGATTCTCGGGGTCGTCGATTCTACCGATACTGCTTGGCCTAACGGCGTGACAGCCGTACTGGGAGGCTAGTTTCAAGCCGTTGAGGACCTTCTTTAGGGTCCTCCGGATGTCCTCATCCTTTACAACATCATGTAAGAGGTCGATGAGATGCCATATTCGGATAGAGCCTCTGTATTCAAGTTCCTCGTCGCTTAAGAATGAGTTTATCTCCCTCCGTAGCTCTCCGTCTTGACTTAGGTAGTGCATGGCTTCGGAGAAGGATAGATGGCAACCGGTGCACATGACGAGTAAGTCGGTGAGACCAGTTTTCTCTGCGATGGCTAGGTTTCTCGTCGCCAGATAAAGGAACGCGTGGGTGTTCACGCTTCTCATGGGGATTCCGCAGCATGAAACGTTGTCTAAGTCTACGAGTTCCATTCCAAGTCTCGGCAAAACCTCCCTAACCGACATCTCATAGGCATACTGTGTGTGCGGGATGAGGCAGCCCCAGTAAACTGCCATTCTCAATCTGATCAGCCTCTAAAAGGTCCCTAAGGCCTTTAGGAGAGTGGCTTTGAATTTCTCGCTCGGCTTGGGAAGCTTGGGCAACCCCAGCTTTTCGCGGTCGAATTTTTCCAGCTTACGTGTTATGGCTTCTTGCGGTCCTAAAATAAATCCGGTTTCGAGGATCATGCTCACGTTTCTGAGACAGCCCTCTGGAACCTTAGCCTCCGTTTCTACGGCTAGGTTTCTCAACGCGAGAATCAAGTCTACGGGGGCGACCTCTTGGGGGCATCTCTCCTTGCATTTGAGGCACATGGCGCAGGCCCACACGATGCCGGAGTTGATCACCTCCTCCACGAACCCCAGCTTGACTAGGCTCACGATTTCGTGGGGCTTGATCTCTAGCATTTTCATGGATGGGCACCCGCTCGTGCATCGAAGACACTGAAAACAATCGTAGGGCTTGTGGTCACCGATCTTGGTCAGCAGCTTAAGGCGAAGATTCGAATCTGGCTTCTTTGTCGTCATTAAATCTGTTATGCTCATATCCTCTCAACATAGAAGAACCAGAACTTATAAGTATCGTTTATAAAGGTCCTAGAGATGATTTCTTGAACCAATTAATGGCTATGCCAGGTTGGACAGTGGATGATGGACAAGCACTCAGCCTTAGTGATTGGCGCAGGAGTTGCTGGCCTTCAAGCCTCTCTCGACTTAGCGAGAGCCGGTTTTAACGTATACCTAGTCGAGCGGGGACCTCGCGTGGGAGGCCACGCGTCCTTACTCTCCAAGGTATTTCCAACGTTGGAAAGCGGCGAGGAACTGGTGAAACAGATCCTTCAAGGCGTCATTGAGCACCCTAACGTTAGGATTATCCCCTACTCTAAAGTCGAGGAAGTTAAGGGTTCCATAGGAAACTTCAAGATTAAGGTGCTCAGGAAGGCAAGGTACGTGGACGAAGAGAGATGCACGAATTGCGGGGAGTGCGAAAATGTGTGCCCAGTTGTTGTTCCAAAAGATTATGAGATGGGGCTCGGTGTCAGGAAGGCCGTCTATCTGCCTTCTCCTCATCCTCTTCCGGCCAAATACCTAATTGATAAGGAGCATTGTCTCTACTTCCAGGATGGTTCTTGTCACGCTTGCAGAAACGCCTGCCCAGAAAACGCCATAGTCTATCAGCAAAAGGCAGGAGAGGAGGAACTTAACGTAGACGTTATTATCGCTGCGACCGGCTTCAAACCCTACAACGCGGGGAAGAAGGGCCAATACAAGTACGGCGTTTACAGAAACGTGATCACAGGAATAGAGTACGAGAGACTGTGCAGCCCCAACGGTCCTACCCATGGAGAAATCGTGAGGGTTGACAACAAGAAAAAGCCGAAGAGCGTGGCGTACATCTTGTGCGTGGGCTCGAGGGAGGAGCGAAACCACGGGTATTGTTGCAGAGTCGGATGCCTAAACGCCCTCAAACACGCGCATCTCTTGAAGAACCAACATGGAGAAGAGGTGGATGCCCATGTCTGCTATACAGATATGCGAACGGTGGGCAAGAGGGCTGAAGAATTTTATCGAAGAGTGAGGGGGTCAGGGATCAACCTCATTCACGGTGAACCGTCGGAAATCCGAGAGCTTCCAGACGGGTCGTTAACCATGGACGTTTACGATCAGGCGACCTCCAAACTGCTCTCCATCACTGCCGATCTCGTTGTTTTAGAGGCTGGACTAGACCCTGAGGTAGATCTTCAAGAAACGCTCGGGGTCCCGCTGGATCAGGAAGGCTTCTTTGAAGAGGCTCACCCCCAACTCGCAAAGAACGAAACCCCCGTTCAAGGAATACTTTTAGCAGGAGCAGTGCAGGAACCCATGAACATCGCTGAAGCTACAGCCCAAGCATCCGCGGCAGCCATGAAGGCACTCATTTTAACGCAAAAGCGAGAGCCTACATCTCCACTCGTTTAGAATGCCAAATCTCTCTTTTGTACCGAAAATAATAAGCAGTTATTCAGGTGAATTTAGGGTTGTTTAAGGGACGAGGAGTAGTGTGGGAAATGATTCCAATCAACTTGCCTCAAATTGATGAAAAAGAGATCGAGATGGTTATTGAGGTTTTGAAGAGTGGCGTGTTAACCGACCGTCTCGGAAACGGCCCCATGGTTAGGAGGTTTGAGGGGGAGTTTGCAAGGTTTGTGAGAACTAAGCATGCCGTTGCAGTAAATAACGGAACCGCTGCCCTCCATATGGCTCTTTTGGCGGCTGGAGTGACCTTGGGCGACGAGGTGATCCTGCCCAGCTTTACCTTTGTGGCAACTGCTGAAGCCGTAGCATTGACTGGGGCGAGGCCTGTTTTCGTGGACATCGATCCTGTCACTTACAACATTGACCCTCAAAAAATTGAAGACGCCATCACTGCAAAAACGAAGGCGGTTATACCGGTCGATTTGTATGGGTTGTCAGCGGACATGGAAGTTATTAAAGAAACGGCTCAAGAGCACGATTTGGTGGTTGTGGAGGACTCGGCGCAGGCTCACGGAGCTGAGTATAAAGGAAAGCCGCCTGGTTACTTCGCAGATATTTCGTGTTGGAGCTTTTATGCAAGCAAAAACATGACCACGGGCGAGGGGGGCATGGTCGCCACAAACAATGACGAATACGCTGAAAAGCTACGCCACATACGGTCGCATGGAGAGAAAGAAGAGTACGAGTCTTTCATGATCGGGCACAACTATCGCATGCCTGAGATGGAGGCAGCCATAGGCTGCGCGCAACTCCGCAAGCTTCCAAAGTTTGTGGAGGAAAGACGAAGAAATGCTGGGTTGTTAACGGAGAAGCTTAGTGGGATAAAGAGATTGCAACTGCCTATGGAACCACGAGGTTACAAACACAGTTGGTATCTCTACACGGTTAGGCTTCAAGACGTCGATGCTTCAGAAAGGAATAAAATCGTGGACAAGTTAAGAAAACGAGCCATCGGAGCCACCGTATACTACCCTACTCCGGTCCACCTCATGCCCTATTACCGACAATTTGGAGAATACCGTCTTCCCGAAGCCGAGAGGGCCGCCCAACAAGTGTTTTCATTGCCGATTCATCCCGGCGTAACCTCAGAGGAAATCAGCTACATTGGGGATTCGATGACGCAATTGCTTAAGTGACGAATCTACTCGTTTTGAGATCGTCAAGGCTTATATGGAATGAAGGCAACGGTATTCACGTAGAACTACACTTCTCCCTAGCTGAGGATCATCCTATGAAAAAAGTTAAGGTTATCATCATGGGCGCAGCGGGAAGGGATTTTCACAACTTCAACGTTTACTTCCGAAACAATGATCAATACGAGGTTGTGGCCTTCACCGCCACGCAGATACCCGGCATCGAGAAACGAACATATCCGCCTGAGCTGGCGGGTCCCAACTACCCAGAAGGCATACCCATATACCCCGAAGGAACATTGCCAGAGCTCATCAGGAAACATCACGTGGATCAAGTGGTTTTCGCGTATAGCGACGTGTCTCACGAATACGTCATGCACAGGGCGTCCATAGCGCTGGCCAACGGTGCCGATTTTAGACTGATGGGCCCATTCGCCACCATGTTGGAGGCCAAGGTTCCCGTGGTTTCCGTTTGCGCAGTCAGAACAGGATCTGGGAAGAGTCAAACGTCAAGGAAAGTTTGTAGCATCTTGAGAGAAAGGGGCATTAGTGTGGTTGTCGTGCGGCATCCCATGCCGTATGGAGATCTACGCAAACAGATATGTCAACGGTTCGCATCCTATGAGGATCTGGACAAATACGAGTGCACCATCGAGGAGCGAGAAGAATACGAACCTCACATTGCCAATGGAATTGTGGTTTACGCCGGGGTGGACTATGAGAAGATTCTTAAAGAGGCTGATAAGGAGGCGGACATCATCGTTTGGGACGGGGGCAACAACGACATGCCCTTCTTCGTATCCAACTTGAACATCGTGGTTACCGATCCACATAGAGCGGGCCACGAAGTAACCTATCACCCCGGAGAAACCAACCTAAGGATGGCTGATGTGGTGATCATCAACAAGGTGGACACGGCCGATCCTAGGGACATCGAAACAGTTCGAAGAAACATATGGGCCGTAAATCGAGACGCCGTAATCATAGAGGCTGCCTCACCGATAACTGTGGACGATCCAAAACTCGTTAGAGGAAAAAGGGTGCTGGTCGTAGAAGATGGTCCAACAGTAACTCATGGCAACATGGCGTACGGCGCGGCAACGATAGCCGCAAAAAGGTTGGGAGCAAGTGAAATGATGGACCCACGCCCCTATGCCCGCGGTTCAATTAAGAACACCTTTCGAGAATACACGCATCTAGGAATGGTGCTTCCCGCGATGGGCTATGGAAAGGAGCAGATAAAGGAACTGGAAGAAACCATTAACGTGATACCTTGCGACGTGGTTGTTATAGGAACCCCCATCGATTTGCGGCGAGTATTACAACTCAACAAACCTGCAGTGAGAGCCATGTATAAGCTTCAAGAGGTCAGTAAGCCAACCCTTGAAGACTTACTGAAGCGTTACTTCCCTAAAAAATAGCCTATTATGAGTTAAGCAATCCATAATCTCGGGTAAGCATCCTCTCCTCAAAGCGTCAGACTTTTAAAAGAAGTTGACACCAAAAGGTTTGGGGATAGATTTGTCAGAAAAAGGCGTGTCCCGAATACCCATCAAACTTGTGATCGAACGAATCGGCGAGGCTGAAGGAGAATTAATCCGCCATATCGCTCCGAGAACCGTGGAAGCCATAGTGAAAAAACTTCCAATCGAGGGGCGGGCAGCTCTATGGGAGGAAGAGGTGTATTTTGAAATACCTGTGAAGATGGGGGAGGAAAAAGCCAAACCCACCCTTGAAAGGGGCACCATTGCCTTTTGGCCCATGGGAAATGCTCTCTGCATATTCTACGGCGAGTCACAACCCTACAGCCCAGTCAATATCGTCGGTAGAGTCACAAAGGGTTTAGAACTCTTTAGACAGGTGAAAAGCGGAGCCAAGATCAGAGTAGAAAAAGTCTAATCGCGGTGCTATGGGTACGGGATTTCGCTCCAACGCTTTATGTATTCCTCGCATTTCTTTTTAACGTCGTTGTTCTTGCTTCTTTTTCTGAGTTCCTTCAAAAATTCGACACGTTTTTCGGTTGCTCTCTTCTCCGCCTCGCCTCCATAGTAAAGTTTGCCCTCTATGTATTCCATCATCTGGTGGGCCTTCTGAACAAAGAAACTGGCTGCATCCACTGGGTCAGCAACCGCGTACATGTTTGCCCAAATCGCGACTTCTGACTCGCGAAGCTGGCTGAAACCACCCGTCTCAACGATCTCCTTGATGTACGTTCGGAGGAAATCGTAGTATTTGGCTGTTTTGATCAGCCTCAAAGCCTCCTTAACCTTGCGCTTGAACTCGGGACCGCCCTTCATCCTCAAGCGATGTTTGTAGCCCCTCTTTATGGTGTCCCTTGCCCTCTCCACCTCCTCAGCGGTAAAGACTCTCTCTGGGAATTCCATCGCTACGCCCTCACCTAGTCATACATGCTTATATTTCAAAAGTGTAGCGTCCATGTCTCACGCGACTTGATTCTACATCCTTTTCTCGCGAGGAGTGAGGATAAATTGTAAAAGCTGGGGGCGCAAACTTTTGAAAGGTAAAGGGTAAATTGACTCGAAGAGTTGCCTTTAAGAAGTTGTTGTCATATCCTTTTGGCATGCTTACGTGCTTAGTCGCAGGGCTTATAGATTTTGAGGTTTGCGCTTCCGGAGACATACTCTATGACTCCTCGTTTCTCCAACTCCTTTAGGAAGCCCTTTGCGACGCTCAAGCGTAAGTCAAAGCGTGAAGCCACCGTGAATGGCGTAAGAACCTTCATCTTTTTGAGTTCGCCGATGACCTTATCGCTTCTGTGGTCAGGTGAAACTATTCCACTGGCCTTCTTGTCAGCGGATCCTTTAGACGCGCCTTCCTTTCGTTCCTGTTTTCTCGCCTGCGTTTTCTCCATCTGTTTAAGGGTGAGCTTTTTCTTCCCGCCCATGCTTTCCTCTCCGAGAGTCAGAAAGGGGTGCGGTTCCTTATAGCTTTTACCCGTAACTACAATAGATGCGAGAAGAAAACGCCTTACCTAGTCTTTGAGCTGGAGAATCATCTAAACAGGCTAACAAAAATTCTGTTCGAAAAGATGCTTTCAGAGTCGGAGGCTAAGGAAAAATGGCGCTTGATACGGGTACCACGGTCCCAGGATTAAGTATGTTGTTTGGATCAAAGACCTTTTTTATTTTCTTCATTATCTCTATTGCTTTCTCGTCTAAATATTGGTTGAGGTTTTTGATTCGGATTTTTCCTATGCCATGTTCCGCCGTTATGGTTCCTCCTAAACCGACGGTTACGTCATATATTTCTTTCTTGACCCTTTCAAGATCTTCTTCCCTTACCCCTCCTGCCTTCTTCATCAAAATGTGTGGATGCAGGTTTCCATCTCCCGCGTGTCCGTACATGGGTAGATACGTGTTGTATTTTTTAGCGATATCGTCTAATGCGTCCATGAGTTTTGCTATGCTGGCTGGAGGAACAGCTACGTCCAGAATGTCCATTGTGTAGGGCTTTAGGGTTAAGTAAATGTTGCTCCTTATGCAGAGAATGTCATTCTGCTTTCTTCTGCTCTCGACGATCAAGGTATCAACGGCATTGTATTCCCTAGCGATTTTGTCTATCCTCTCAGCGTCGAGATACACCTCTTCTTTGCTATCTCCCGTTACCATGATCAGAAGGATAGCTTTCCCCTTCTTTACAGGCCATTCTTTTCCTAGTTCTTTCGCTGATTTTTCCATTAACTCTCTTTCTACGTATTCTATTGCCAGCGGTATCATTCCTTCTTGCAGGATCCTAGGCACAGTCTTTAGGGCGTCGTGGCGATCCTCATAGGGTATTATCAGAGTTGCGGTTTCCTTAAACTTAGGATAAAGTCTGAGAACGACTTTCGTTATAACTCCTAGAGTCCCTTGACTCCCAATTATCAGATGCATTAGATCGTATCCTGCAACATCCTTAAGTAGCTTCCCTCCCAGGTTTAGTATTTCTCCAGTGGGGAGCGCAACCTCGATGCCTTTTACGTAATTCCTCATAACCCCGTACCTAACCGCCCTTGCTCCACCTGCATTGCATGCTACGAGCCCTCCCACCTGTGCCGTTTCATCTCCTGGATGTGGAGGAAATGAAAGGCCGGCTTCATCTGCTGCTTCCATAAGCTTTTCAAGCGTTACTCCCGCTTCAACTACAATCATTAGATTTTCTCTATCCACCTCGATTACTCTATTCATTCTCTCTAAGGAAAGGACTATGCCATCCTCTGTGGGGATGCAGCCTCCAACTAGTCCGGTTCCTCCCCCTCTTGGGAAGACAGGAACCTTCCACCCATTGGCGAGCTTTAGAATACTGGATGTTTCTTGAGCGGTACCGGGCTTAACCAGAATCACGTCTGAAGCAGGTTTAGGACAAACAGTCGGAGCTGTTTCATCCATTAGATAATCCAGCATAGCTTCTTTCCTAGTTACTACCCACTCATTTCCAACGATATCTTCCAACTTTTCAACGAGTTCGGGCTTCATTCTTACTCATCCTTTTCATATCTTATACCTCAAGGAGAAGGCCATCACTCACATAAATTGTCTAACAAATATTTTTCTCTACGCGTCGCCTACGCTAGCCTCTGAAAGAGGGGAAGCTTTTACACTGCTAAGCCCTCATTCTTCAGAGCGAGGCCCTATTTCTCTCGACCCATTCTTCGTATGGTACAGAAAACTTCTGCTCAACCTCCGCCCGATGAAGCGTGTTCACGGTGCAGAACGGTCTAATGGTTCCGTCGGGCAAGCCGTAGTGGATGACACATTGCTGCACTCGTTGCAGGTCAAAGTTGTAGGGGTCCATGAAGTGCATACACCCTATCATGACCACTTTCCGCATAAACTTGCCAAGCGCATGGTAGGACCCTTCCTTAAGGACGGGCCAGACCAAATCCTTGATGAAGCTGGCTTTTATGTGCCTTAACGCAGAGATGCTCTTCATGAATCCCCTAGTCTTCTTTCCCTCAGAAGCCGCATTTGCCACTGCCTCCATGGCATCGAAGAACCTGTCAACCTTGGCGATGTGGGTGATGGGGGTCCAAGCATCCTTCTTACCCCTAATCAGAAATGTGGCTACCCCGCACCAAGGGCTGGTCGTAAACTCAACATAGTGTTTTCCCTTGAGCGCGCCCACCGCTCGGGACATGGGAACCACTGCGGGAACTGGTAGGAAATCCTCTGCCTTTACTAAGCCGTCGGTTTGCTCCTCGATTAGCTCCATGAAGTCCGATGTGTTGATCCGCATAGCCTCTCGAGCCTCCCTTTCAATCCGCCCCGTGATCGAGACAGGCTGGACGTTCACACATCTAACGACGTCAAAGTTTTCCAAGGCGAAATTAACTATCTTTCCGATTTGTTGGTCGTTGACGCCTCTAACCAGGGTAACGACTAAAACTATGCTTTCGAATCCGATCTGACGAGCGTTGTCCAACACCTTCTGCTTGACGTCAAGGAGGGGCACCCCACGAGTGCATCGATAGATTTCGTCATCAAGTCCGTCAAACTGAAGGTATAGAGTGCTCATGCCAGCTTCTCTGAGCGTATCAAAATATTTCGCTTCCTTAGCAAGCCGTAGGCCATTAGAGTTTACTTCGATGTGTCGGAAACCCGCCTCATTCGCCATCTTGATGATCTCCGGGAGATCTCGCCGAACCGTGGGCTCTCCACCACTCAGCTGAATGGCGGGAGGCGGCACAGGCAGATTCGCTCTCAAGTTGCTTATGATCTCACGTATCTGCTCCAGACTCGGCTCATACACGTATCCAGCCGTTGCAGCGTTAGCGAAACAGATCGGGCATCTCAAATTGCACCTATTCGTGACATCTATTATCGCTAGCACGGTATGGGACTTATGGTTAGTGCACAATCCACAATCGTAGGGGCAACCCTTCACGGTTGTACGAGCAGGATTCTCTGGACCCATCCCATCGTATCTGTATTTTTCAGCCCAGCGATACAGTTCTGGGTTGGAGAACGTGTACGTATCCTCGAAGTATCCATGTTCATCGCAAGTCTTACGTAGCTTGACCTTGTTGTCGTCATCAACAAATACCTCAGCGTCAAGAACCCTGAAGCACTCGGGGCATATACTCTGTGTCTTTCGCAACAACTCCAACCTGATACCAACCGGTTGTAAGTTATCTAAACACTAATATCCAATACCACATTTAAGTCTTACAAACCAGCTCGATACTCTAAAATTGAGCCCCGGCCTTTAATCTTGGTATTAAGCTCAGTCATTGCAACAGTCTTCGGAGCTCTTTTCAAAGGAAGAAGTTGCGGCTAGGGCCTTGACTGGACAATTTTGGGGATTTATACAGTATTCTTTATATGAAGTAGTCTCAATGTAGAATTAAGGTGAAATGGAGAGCTGGACCCTTAATGAAAACTCTATCTATTATTTATTGGAGCCGGGTTTGTTTAAGCGTCATTGCAGCCCTGCTGAACGTTCTTTTCGATTTTTTCATAGGACTGGAAACTAGTAGTCTTTTGAGGGGCTTATCCTTTGCAATGCTTATCTACGTCCTGACCTATTATGTTTACAAACGACTGTTTATAGCTAAGATAGACAAACCATCCAAAGTATTTTCAACAGGGATAGGCGCCTACTTCATCGTTTGGGTTGTTGCATGGGTTCTATTCTACACTCTAGCGCTTTCACTCCTCGGACTTTTGTAGCGGTTAAGGAAGTCTAACTGCTAACCGCTTCCTTCGGCGAAATTTCCGCTACACTCAAATCCATTTTTGATAAAATGCGCATGTAGTCAGCCCAAGCGGAGAAGAAGCCACGATCATAATCCGAATGGAGCCTGTTCCTAGCATGCTTCAAAAACTCGCGTCGATAGTTTCGCAACTTATCTTTATCCCCGAAATCTAGGCTTGAAAGAAACACGTACGGATCATTTGACCTTCGAGCCAAGAGTATTCCGTAGAGGGCCCGGAAATATCCTCTGTTCCACTCGGTTTTTGACGCTTTTTCCTTTAAACGCTCGAGGATTCTTTCTGCCTCAGCAAATCGCCTTCTCGTCACAAGCTGAAAGAATCGGGTCACAAAGGCTAGAGAGATGGGCATTTCACTTTCGTCCCGGCTGATCTTCTTCCGTTACATCCTCCACTCCATTTTCAGTGATCTTAAACACTCGCTCCCCTTCAGGGAGGTACGGGCTTGAAACAAGGCGAGCGATCCTTACGGGCCCCCGCGCGGATTTTCGAAGGGAGATACGGGTGTGACTCGTGTGCGCAACAATGTGGCCGCCAACAGGATGAATGGCGTCGCCAAAGAATACATCCGGCTTAGCCATCACCTGGTTCGTTACAACCGCCACAGCATTGAAAGCCCGGGCTAACCGGATTAACCTATGTAGGTGTTTGTTTAGCTTTTGTTGCCTCTCCGCTAGCATCTCCCTGCCCAGATATTCACTTCTAAAGTGGGAGGTTAAGGAGTCCACGATAACTAAACGGATGCCATTTTCCTTAATCACCTTATCCGCGTTGTCAACGAGAAACGTCTGATGATCTGATGTGTACGCCTCAGCAAAAACAATATTCTTAGCTACCTCTTCAGGGTTTAACCCTAGATGTTGCGCCATCTGAACAATGCGCTCCGTTCTAAAGGTGTTCTCCGTATCAATATACAGCGCCCCACCACCCAATCCTCCCCGTTCGGGAGGCAACTGCACATTCACGCACAGCTGATGACACAATTGACTTTTACCACTCCCATACTCTCCGTAGAATTCCGTGATAGTTTGAGTTTCCAATCCTCCCCCTAGGAGCTCATCCATTGCCTTGCTTCCTGTGGTTAAACGTAGGACGTTTTGGCGCATTTTTAGCAACTCGTCTGCTCGCGTGAAGGAGAGGGCCATAGACGATCGTGCCGTGTGGATGACTTCTAGCGCCCTCTTTTCGCTAATGCCCGCTGATTCTAGTTCTCGTGCCGTTGCGGTGGCTATAGATTCTACGGTGTGGAAGCCCAGTTCACGCAGTTTTTGAGCTGTTGCAGGGCCGACACCCGGAAGATCTTCGAGATACTCATATCTCCTTTTTTCAGGAGGAGTTTCTTCGGTCACCTTGGTTGCCTCAACTAAGAATTCAAAAGAATGTTAGAGTATCGTATATTTAAGGCGCACGCTGATAAGGATTTTCAAGGATTAGGGAGGTTGGTGAAATTAATGTCTTTCCAAGCGTTCTTCAACGCTTCATTCATGATTTTGCTTGAATTATCAAGGTCACCAACAAACCTAGCTAAAACCATGTAATAACCGCTAAACAATTTAGATGGAAAATCCTGATTTTCTGTTGCAAATTCGGAGACTATGTATGGAAGATTTAGAATGGCGGTCTATATTTCGGTTTCATAACTGTTTATAGTGCATAGTTGTTGAACAACTAGTCAGATAATTGTGTGATGGGGAAGGGAGTGAGTTTCTCCACGGCCTTGTGGAAGAAGTTGTCTGACAACTTGGGGTTGTCGGAATACGAGGCGAGGGTTTACGTTTCCCTTGTTATTGGAGGCGCTTCTGAGGCGAGAAAGCTGAGTGTGGTGTGCGGTGTGCCCAGAACAAAGGTTTACTCAACCTTGAAGAAGCTAATGGAAAGGGGGTTGGTGGTTGAAGAACCTGGAGAACCACGGAAATTTGCAGCTACTTCCCCCGCCCAAGCCTTTGAACCTTATCTTGAACGTTTCAGGGAAAAAACCTCGGAAAGAGTGGTATCCCTTTTAGAATCCACAAAAGCAGTGTCTTTTCTGGAAGAAGCCTACAAGATGATGCGGTTGACTGCTGAGCCTCAGAAGGTGGATGTTTGGATCATTCGTGGGCGAGCCGGAATAGTGCAAAGAATCCGCGGAATGCTATCTCAGGTGCAGAAATCTCTTGATATCATAACGACACAGAATGGTTTAATCCTATTTTATAGAACCGCCAACAGATTACTTGACAAATTGGTAGAGAAGGGCGTGAAGGTTCGGATAGGGGCTCCGATCAATTATTACGACGGAAGCTTGGCTCGAGAACTCCGCTATGTATGCAAAGTCGAGCATGTGGATGTCTTGTCGCCTATCCTTTTTTGTTGTGCCGACGATCGTGATTTTCTTTTAGCAGAGTTGAGGCCGGATGATATCAGCACGGATTCCGGTGACGATTTAGGGATATTCTCTCATAATCCAACAGTTTGCGTTTTTATCTCTCTTCTACTTGGTAGATGGTCGGAAGAAGCTCTGTCGAGCAGGATTATCGATCTGTGCAGGTCGTATCAGAGGGAGTCTTTGAAACCTGTGGTATCGAAGAGGGTTGTTTAGGCTCGTTCCCAAGAGGCGTTTAATGAAAATCTTGTATTAACTCTAGGAATTTGTGAGGAAACGTCTCGTGGGGGTCTTTTTCTTAGCTATGCTCACTCTTTACGGTGGCCAAACCACTTCATCTCACAAGGTCGCTAACCTTTAGTGGGTTTTGACCTTGTCGAGTGGGCACCGGAAGCGCACCAGTAACTACGGATTGAGGGTTAACACCATTAGGTTAAACGGGGTATGAAAAAGTTAGAGTCCGATATTGATTCCGACTTTTCATTAATAGTTAAACGTTACACGTTTCATTTCAGTCAGTGAAGGGAAATACGTGCATGGAAAAACAACTTAGGTGAGTGGAATCATAGAAAAGCTCAAGGAAGGTTTCGTGGTTCGTTTTCAAACCTTCGACGAGATCAGATCAGCCTTAGAGGAAATCTTTTCCTCAAAAGCAATGTCGGTGATCCTCTACACGGTAGCAATCAAATGTGGCAAAGGCTCATGCAATAGGGTGATGAAAAAGGCCAAGACAAAGGACGAGGCGATTAATCATCTCTGTGACTTGAAGAGAGAAGAAAACTGGGGAAAACTATCGTTTCAGAACGTTAACCTAGAAAACGGATCTGGAACGGTCATAGTCGTCGACTCTTTTGAAACCACAGGTCGCAAAACCGATGAGCCGTGCTGTCACCTCTTTAGGGGCTTTCTGGAAGGCTTCCTGTCAGAACTCTTCAAAAAGTCGGTCACGGTTTCTGAAGAAAAATGTGCAGGGAAGGGAGACGAACACTGCGAATTCGTATTCAAATGATTTGTAAAACTCTGCACTCACCGTTAAAAGCCTGAGGCGAGGATGCGTCTTCTTGGGAGAAGAAATCGTGAAAGGGTTGCAGGATAGATTCGTCAAGAGGTTCATGGACTTAATTGTCTTGGAGGAGTTGGATGGAGGAAGTTCTATGAGCGGTTATGACTGCGTCGATCTGATTCGTAACAAGTTTCACGTTTCTGTTAGCTCAGGCAAAGTTTATTCTCTCCTGAACTCCATGGAAAGAGACGGACTAATAGAAGGCAAGCATATCAAAAGAAGAAGGGTTTACATCATAACTGGCAAGGGCAAGGAAACCATTGAGACCATCCTTAAAGCAAACAACAGATTTCAGAGCTTAATAAGAAGCATATTCGAAGAAAGCGGATGAAGAAACAGAAAAGGGGTTATTGACTAGCTAAACGAATAATTAAGGATGCACACATAATTCTATAAAATTGAAGGAACGCGCTTTTAGTTCCGTGTTTTAATCCGAATCTGATCCTATATAAATTTTTTATACAAAGTACGTGGGTTGTTAGACGAAGTAATGTGCCACAAACAAGATTTTCGTTAGCGCTGCTCCTTGTTATATTGCTTAGTGTAGCCGTAATCACTAGGAACTCGGAGACTGTGGGGTCTGTCACATATTACCTACATCGGACGGGTGTCCTTAATGGAAAAACAATGGACACGACTGCTCCTTCAGGAGCGGAGACCACGTTGTCGATGACATTCAATGTCTACCATTATTGGTATACTGACCCTCCCTTAAGGAGTGGAACGATTTCCACGGGAACATGGACGTTGCGTGTATACGTATCATGGTCGGGAAAGGGCAAAGGAGCCTTTAATTTAACTTTGGTCTCGCAAGGAGGTGTAATAAAGGCTACCATAGTCCCTGAGACCTCCGGCCCAGAAGCGAACAATCCGACGGGTTGGTATCAAATTACGGCGGAGGGCAGCTCTGTAACTGTTGCGGAAAACGATAGGGTTCGGTTAGGCCTTATGTTTTCTAAAACTACGACGCTTTATTATGATGGAAATACCGGGAACGAGGTTACGGAGCAGAGCCGGTTAATGTTCACGGGTTCCGCTCCTCCACCGATACCTGAATCTCCCTTTGGGGTCTTAGCATTAGTCTTAATCGCCTTCACCGTCTACATCCTTTATTCGAAAAGGACTTTGGTAAAGAAAAGTGTGCAAGTGATCCCGTAGCAAATTGAGGTGTTAAGGTAACATCGATGGATATAAAATCTAACTGACTACCAATCTCCATCTCTCTTGTTTCATCTCATAGTATTTACTACTGGAGGCTTTTAAAGGCCCAAACTGGGGGGAGCTTCTCACTGGTTTATAGCTGGATAATAACGCTTAACGATAAATGAAGGGTCAGAATCAAATCGGACTCTGATTGTCACCAATAACTCTCGTCGGTGGTTACACCAACCTTAGATAGAGCCGAGATTAGTGTTGAACACAGATACGAGAAACTGAAAGATTTTGGAGAGAATGTGGTGTGGCTGAGAAAGAGGAGTGGTCTGAAAAGCTCTTGAAAGAGTTGAGGTTCGAGGAAGGGAAGGTTCTGGTCAGGGACGAGCGTTTCTTTTTGGGTCACAAGTACATGCTGGAGTTTATGCACTCGACGTTTGAGGGCGTTATGGGTCCCGCGGCCAAGGCGGTGCTGTATCGATACGGGGAGGCGGTTGGCTACTACTTGGCGAAGGGTTCCAGCGAGAAGTGGGACCTTAAAAAGGAGAAACTTGTGGACTTTATGTTCCAAGCGCTTGCCATCTGGGGATTCGGGAAGTTCAGCGGCTTGGTTTACGATCCAAAGCGTAGGCTTCTGAAGGTGGCTGTTCAAAACTCGGTTGAGGTGTCTTCCCTCTCTAAAACGGAGAAGCCATCTTGTTACTTTATGGCTGGTCTCTTCGGTGGCCTCGGCAAGTACCTCTTTGGGGAAGAGGTCATATGCCGCGAAAAAATCTGCGAAGCAGCGGGAGATGCCACATGCGAATTCGAGGTCGAACCCTATTTTAAGTGAGGTGAAGCAGCATGGCTGAAATGAGGATGTGTCTCACCGGAATAAAAGAGCTGGATATTGCGCTAAACGGAGGTTTTCCAGAGGGCGCCTGCGTGCTAGTCGCGGGGAGCTCAGGAACCGGCAAGACCATCCTGAGTTTGGAATACCTATTCCGGGGAACAAAAGAGTTCCACGAAAACGGTGTCTATGTAACGCTGACGGAGCCTCTCTTTAAGGTTCTGAAGAACCTTGAGGACTTCGATTTTTACGATCATGAAGCGGTTATGTCCGGGGCAGTAACCATAATGGACCTGCGCCAACTTTCCGAGAAAATAGGCCTTAAGTTAGGTACGATGATGATAGGGGAGCCCGAAGTAATATTGGATGTGCTAGAGAACACGGTGAAGGGGGTAAAGGCCAAGAGGTTGGTCTTGGACTCGGTTACAGCGGTCTGTTACCACTTGAAGGACCCTGAAAAGATACGCAATTTCATCTTCAAACTGGGCACTTCTCTGGCGGGCATGGGCTGCACAACCATTTTGATATCAGAGATCCCACCAAACGAGCGCATATTCTCTCGTTTCGGGGTAGAGGAGTTTATCTCTGACGGCATTGTATTGCTCGAACAGTTTGAAAGAAAGGGAACCCTCTTTAGAACTCTACAAGTCGTTAAGATGCGGGGCAAGAATCACAAGAGAGACAAACAGATGTTGGTGATAACTCCTCAGGGCATCAAGCTCGCTCCCTTGATCGAGGAAGCATAACTTGTCGGACCTAGAAACCTTAGAAGACAAGGTCAGGAGGGAGATGCGAAGCCTCAGGGAGGGCTTCGTCGTTCTCATTCTCACATCCGCGGAAAATTTCTTTAAAGCTACTGCTGCCCTGCTGGAGTATGCAGTGAACGAGGCATTCCTGAACGGCGTGTACATAACAGCGAGTAGACCATACACCTACCTAGCTAAGGCTTTTGAAGACAAAGGGATAAACACTGAAAAGATCCGCTTCATCGACTGCATATCGGCGCTCGCAGGAAAACACACCGGCAGAGAGGGAAACTGTATCTACGTCGAAAACCCCGTGGCCCTCGAAACCATCAGCGCTCACCTGGACACTTTATTGTCCGAGATTGGACCGGAAAAGAAGTTCATCTTTTTAGATTCACTTTCAACCTTCCTGATCTACAACACCGAGTCTTCTATTGCCAAGTTTTCCCACAGCCTAATCAACAAATTGAGGTTTCTCAACACCAACGGAGTCTTCATGTCCCTAGAGAAAGAGGCCCCCACCGAAACCATTCAGAGGCTTATCCAGCTGTGTGACAAGGTAATAAAAATAGACTAATTAACAACGGGTTATAGGAAAGACCGCTTTTCCGACTTGATGACCGCGATTTCAATGTATCGTAACCCTCGTGGTTAGAAGCTGAGTTCTCTCCTCTGAAGCATTCTTCGGCACATGTGTTTCCGTAACTGGAGAGTGCGCTTATGATATTTACTGTGTTACAAAAACACGGGTTTTCGAATTGACATATTTTTGTATAAAAAATCCCTCGTTTACAATTTGAAAACGCTAAGCTAACAAAGAGTTAACAAACGTTTACGATGGTCTCCGCAAAAAAGTCTTATCTTATTACAGTATTAACATGTTAATAACGAGTTTTTGGAGGTGGAATACTGTTAGGAAATAAGAAGGCCATTTCGCCGGTGATCAGCGCTCTGCTGCTGATAATACTCGCTGTCGCTGCGGGAGTCATCGCATACGCTTACGTTATGGGATGGCTGGGAAGCGCCACAAAGGCCAGCAGCGTCGAATATGGTGAACTATCTCTAGATTCAGCCGCAGCCAGTGCCGGTGGCAACATAATAGCGTACGTGAGAAATCTGGGTGGCAAGTCTGTGACCCCTGACAAGGCTTATGTCGATGGCAATCTATCGACCGTTAGTTCCGACCCTGCCACAATTGCCGTGAACACTGTTGCTACCCTGACAATTACACCGAGTTCCTCCTTGGTTGCAAACACTGTATACGAAGTGAAAATAGTGTGCACAGATGGCACTTCGCTGGTCTTTAGCGTAAAAGCGGCCTAACAAAAGCCTCCTCTTTTTCCTTTATTCTTCAGCTACGATTTCAAAGTAAAATGGAGGACAGCTGATAGGTGTTAGGCTCTTTTTGGCGCGACAAGCGGGGGATAAGTGAGGTTATAGCCAGCCTCATCCTGATCTTAGTAGTCTCTGCGGCTGGAGTCATACTATACACCTACAGCCTAAATACCTTCTCCTCCACAGGGAGCTCCTTTCAACTACGAACAAGCTTCAGAGAGGAACAAGCTCGAGAACGCCTCGTAATTACCACTGTATGGTGGAACACGGTCGACCTGTTGAACGTAACAGTATTAAACTATGGAAAAATCGATCTCGTTATCGACACCGTGTACATTGATGGAACAAAGGTTTCCGAGTATTCCGGTGGAAGAGGGGAAGTCGTGAGAACGGGAGAACTGATCCCCGTGAAGTTCACGTCACCAGTCTTAATCGAAGACGGACAGACCTACGAGATTATAGTCGTTAGTGAACGGGGCAACAAAAATGCGGTTTATTGGGAAGTTTAGCCGAGATGAACGGGGAATCGGCTCGCTAGTTGGAGCCGCGTTTCTTATTCTTATCCTCTTGTCGGGTTTTGCGTTTTACATGCTGAGCGTGAACGTAACTGATGAGTATAGAGAAAGTCTGGGAACCATGGATCAGCTGGACTTAAAGAGGAAACAAGAGAAACTTGAATTTGTAAGCGTCTCGACAACGGACGAGAACAAGCTAAACATAACCGTGGAGAACACGGGTCCTTATCAAACCCACCTGATCTGGCTTGGGGTCTTTGACGAGACTGCCCCTCCCTCCACCCAAAACTACTACGAGTTAAACGGATATTACATTAACCCTGCTCAAACAGAGACAGGCATCGGCTCAACTGAGATGGACAACGAGATCGTTGAGGAACACCAGTACACCATACAGTTGATCACGGACCTAGGAAATATCGTCGTTTACAGCTATCCTCCTGAGGAAGAGGATGAAGAGTCCTGGGTTCCGCCCCCAGAGTATTTCGGCGTGTTTTCACTAGACTGGTTCTACTTCGAGTATACCAGCAGTCTGCACCCGGAACCGATACATGCCGGCAACATATCAAAGGGCGAAAGCTACGTGGCCTTCCACATCAGAGTGGCCAACAACTGGAACCAGTCCGTCACGATTTTGGGTCGAAGCATGATGAGGTTTATGGTCGAAGTGCATGGTCAAGCGGAACCCGTCTTTTACATCGTTAAATCCGTACGCTACAATGGCTCACCTCAGATCAGCGCGTATAACGATGCAGCCCCGATCACCGTCGAGCCCCAAGAGTCCGAGAATTTAGTGTTCGCTGCAAATCAAGCCTACGGCGACGGCTGGAAATGGATGGATAAGACGATGTTTCCTGTTGCGGAACCGGAAACGGCCATCGTCATGATTGGGCTGGTTTTCACGATAGAGGGTTCTCCAGAGGTTCAGGCTCAGTCTCTTCCGTTTCGAGCCATCTTCTTGGATGAGTGAGGGGAATGAGGGTTTTACTCGTTGTCAAGCACAAGGACACGGAGGCGGGCACCATTACAAAGTCGGACACCAAGCCTCGAAGCAGAACCAACAGATCTGAGGAAGGAGACGATTAGTAACAATGCTTGAAGAAAACGAGCAAGATGTGGAAACCAGGGCAGGGCCGCCCCTTACCTTGAAGGAGTTTTACCCAGTCAACGCTCCACACGGTTACGTGGGGATTAAGGTCGATAAAGAAACAGGAAAACTCCAGTACCTAGCCGTCGAACCCACAATGATCGAGGAGGAGAAACAGGCACTCGCTAGGCTTAAAACAATACTCAGAGAAGAGGCGAATGTTCCCTTATCCATGCTAAAGGACCAAGCCCAAGTGGAAGGCTACTTGGCGAACCAGATTAGCCGAGCCATTAAGGTTTTTAAGCTTCCGATTCCCGAGGGGGCTCTGGAGAAGTTCATTTATTATGTGAAGAGAGACTTTCTCGGTTATGGAGTCATTGACATCCCCATGAAGGACCAAAACATCGAGGACATAAGCTGCAACGGCATAAATATCCCAATTTATGTATGGCATCGGTATCACGAGTCGATTCCCACAAACCTCAGGTACACATCTCAAGATGAAATAGATGTCGTTATTACACGACTAGCCTACAAGGCTGGACACCAGATATCCGTCTCAAGGCCGATCCTCGAAGGAACCCTTCCTGAGGGCTTTAGGGTACACCTCACGCTGGAGGAGGTTTCCAAGAGAGGTCACACCTTCACCATAAGGAAGATAAGGGCCAATCCCTTCACCGTCATCGACCTCATAAAGTTTGGCACAATATCCCCCCACATGGCAGCCTACTTTTGGATCCTTGTCGAGAGCCTGAGGTCAATCATGGTCTGCGGCGCAACGGCATCGGGAAAGACGGCTCTATTGAACTCGATCTCCACGTTCATAAGGCCGGAGATGAAGGTGGTGACCATAGAGGAGGTTCGTGAGCTTCAGCTTCACGAGAACTGGATACCGATGGTGACACGTCCATCCTTTCAGCCAGGGGTTCAAGAAGTAACACTCTTCGACCTATTGAAGTCATCTCTGAGACAGAGACCAGACTACATCGTCGTTGGCGAGATAAGAGGCGAGGAAGCGTATACTTTGTTTCAAAGCATCTCGGTTGGTCATGGTGGACTCTGTACAATCCACGCCGAAAACGTGGACGCTGTCGTAAAGAGGTTGTTGACTAGGCCAATGAATATTCCCATGATGCTGATGCCCCTGATGAACGTCATCGTCTTTGTAGGCAGAGTGAAGTTTCGAGACACCATAGCCCGGCGGGTTCTGACCGTGTCCGAGATCACAGGGATCGATGAAAAAATCAAAAAGGTGTCTTTCAAAACAGTGTATGTCTGGGACGCGTTAAGCGACTCCTTCGTTTTCAGCGGTCGCTCTCCTGGTGAGAGCTATGTCTTTCATAAGATTTCTGAACTCAAGCATATTCCGATAGAAGACCTCCTGAAAGAGTTGACGAGGCGTGAGGACATCTTGAAGTGGATGGTGGAAAAGGGCATCAGAAGTTACGACGAGGTAGCGGACGTGGTGAGAAGGTACTACTACAACCCTAACGACATCTACAATAGAGCGAGGCTTGAGATAGGATGGTGAAACCGGAAGTGAGCCTGTTTTTGAAAAGGGTGAGTTACGGTCTATTCAAGGGAGTGTCGCCTCGCTTTAAGGCCTTTAAGCAAATTTGTGAGAAAAGTGGGATTCCGGTATTCTACGAGTCATACGTGTGCCTCGCGTTATTTTCTTTGCCAGTTGCGTTTATTTCATCATACGTGATAGGTGCGATAATACACCATTTTATCTTTGATTTAGCCCTTTTCCAATACCTTTTAGCGGTTACCATTTTCTCAGGCGTCACCTCACTTATCGTCCTAATGATATTCATCGTACGCCCACTTTATTGTCAAAGTCAAAGACGGAAAAAAATAGATGCAAATCTCGTTTATACCGCCGGATACATGGGGGTTATATCCGCCGGGGGCATTTCTGTCGAGAGAATCTTCGAGCGAGCGTCCGAGGTAGAGCAACAACCCGCCATTAAAGACCTCATAAGAAGGTTCCTAACAAACATTAAGGTCTTCGGGTTAGATGTGATTTCATCGCTGAGAGACGTTACAGATCGTAGCCCGTCAGAGGTTTTCTCAAAGCTTTTGGCCGGGGTAACAAATACGGTCCAGACGAGTGGAGACGTAAAAAACTTCTTGATGTTTGAGGCTAATGGACTTCTCCACGCGAAGCGAGAACAGTTGAAGAGAACCTTGGGGAGCTTAACATATTTTGCAGAGATTTATGTCACCGCTGTGGTTGTGTCTCCAGTAGTCGTCATAGTTATGTTGACCATCCTTTCGATTTTGGGGAACGTCGCGTTCGGACTTTCTCCCGTGATTCAGATGAACCTCTTAGTTTTCTTGGGAATACCGATGATCGCCGCGGTTCTCATCATAGTTCTAGACGGAATTTTGCCGAAGGAGGGTTAGAAAACGTACTTCAAAAGAAGATACAGAATCGCTGTTTGGGCTGCTTCAATCTCGGTCGGTCTTTTAGTCATGTTTATTCCTCTCCTTCAGGGGCTCTACACACCACAGGAACCCTACATGATCCCGATAAACGATAGAGTAAATAACACCATGGCTTTCGGCGTGATTATTGCTTTTCTGTTTCCAGCCATTGTGGAATATAATAATTACTCATGGGCTAGGCAAGTAGATAGAAACGTGCCTAGGCTTCTGCGAGATGTCACCGAGGCGGTTCGCTCTGGGATAACCCTTCCGAGAGCTCTCGAGGAGGCCTCTAAAAGGGATTATGGACCCGTGTCAAAGGAGCTTGAATACGCCGTCTCCAGGTTCATCTTGGATGCAAGCTGGGAGGACTCCCTCATGTCCTTTGCCCGTCGCCTTATACAACCAAGCGCACTGAGGTTGTCTACCGTACTGATCGAGGCCCACCAGACCGGAGGCAGGATGATCGACGTCCTAGATGCAAGTGTCGATGTCTTCTCGAGCCTCGACGAATACCGGGAAGAGCGATACACCCAGATGAAGCCATACACGATGGTGATTTACATGTCCATATTGATATTCCTCGTCGTGGCATACTTCGTGTTATATCGTTTTCTAACCCCCTTGAGTGGGGCTTCTATTGGTGCTGTAACACGGCAAGCTGGAATGGTAGGGGGCGTCCTCGACATCAACTATTACAACTCTATCCTGTTCTGGGCCTCAATCCTCGAATCGGTCTTCGGTGGTCTCGTAGCCGGAAAAATAGGTGACGGAGCCCTAGCTGCGGGTGTGCGCCACTCAGTGATCCTTTCCATCATCACACTCGCCTTTTTCAACATCATGAAAGTTCTGGGGTGATACAAAAAATGAAACAATCAAAGACCGAAATCGAAGCAACCTCTAAAAATAGGAGAGGAGACTAGGATGTTAACGTTGACATTCGTCCTCTTCTGTTTAACTATATCCGTTCTCTTCTCTTTGACGATATCCGTCATTCTAATCCTTTGTATTGTGAACCTACAAAGGCTACTGAAACCTCTAGTACCTACAAAATCCATACCTTCTCGCCCCGTTAAGGAAGAAAAACCTCCATCGCCGCCAAGCTCTATAATGGAAGCCAAAGTAAGCCAAAAAACGATTAAGGGAGCCAAATTCCCTTTAGCTCGTCCTCGAAAACCCGCCAAGCGCGCGCCACCACCAACTCCAACAAAAAAGGAGCAACTCGTAATGAAAGATTCTGAAAAGCAGACACTTTTAGGCATGTTAATCAAAAAGGGAGTTTTGGAGCTTAAACCTACCCTCACCGTGGAAGGAGTACGTTACGTTGAAGTTGAAGAGGCCTTGGGCGTCACCGATCCGTTGTGGATGAGAAGCTCGCTTGAAAGCCTTGAGAAGGAGGGGACCATTGAGCCCAGATTCTTTGATCGTGTTTTGACTTGTCCCGACTGCGGTTCACCGGAGGCTTACTCGAAATATGCTTGTCCGAGATGCGACTCCTACAACGTGGAATACACTGAACTTCTTGAACACACGAAATGCGGGCACATAAGCTCAAAAGGTGATTTCATAAAAGGCTCATCTTTTGTCTGTCCGGGTTGTCAAGTGCCATTTCTGGAAGAGGCCGCCAAATACGAACTTATAGAAGAGGGTCCCAAATACGAATTTGTAGAAAAGGGAGAATATCGGGTAATCGGAAGCTGTTATCAATGTGAAAAGTGCGGTAACCGCTTCGATGAACCTGAGATCGTCCACTTTTGTCAGCATTGCAAAAGAAGCTTCACCCATAAAGAAGCCAAATACATAAAACTATACGAATACAAAATAGCCGACAAAATAATAGAAAAATTTGGAAGAACCCTGCCTCTTCTTGAGACCATCGGAAATACTCTCCGCGAAAAGGGTTTCACCGCCAAATTCCACCACCAGATTACTGGGGTCTCAGGTGTTATGCATCCATTTGACATAGTGGCCGAAAAAGGTGAAGCTCGTGTTGTGGTTGATTTGTCCATTGCTGGAGATAAAAGCGACGCCGTTTCCCTTTTGGGGAAAAAGATCGATGTGAATCCTGCTCAGAGTCTTCTCATCGACTTGTCTGACCGCGAGGAGTTAACTTCCCTAGGGAAAGTCTACGGCATAACCGTCGTTAAAGGTGGGGACAAAAAGAAACTTGAGGGCGACCTCCGAAGCGTCCTGACCACCGTTAATTCAACAAAGGGGTAGATGGAAAATGGAGAAGGAATACAAGATAAGATTGGACCTTGATGAAGGGGAGACAACAGGGGTTTTCATGGGTCTACCAGAACGAGTGATCATTGTGACGCCCGAAAACTTCGTTAGCATGACGAAGACACTGATCACCACGTTCAGAACCGCTGGGTTCACGATGTTCTACATGATGGGGGAAGAAAAAGGGCGAAATGACGTCAAAAAAGCAATAGATGCCCTAAGGGAACAGGGAATCGTCTTTAGCAAGCGTCAGATACTTGAAGCCATCATCCAACAAAGCAGAATCGACGGCTGGGGAGCGGGCAACCTCAAGAAATATGACGAGGGAAAAGGGTCCGTAACCATCACGGTTGAGAACAATCCCTTCGCGACGGCTTGGGGAAAATCCGAGAAGCCCACCTGCTACCTCCTAAGTGGGTATTGGGCAGGTGCTGTCTCTGAAGCCCTTGAGCAAGATGCCCGTTGCAAAGAAACAAAGTGCATGAGCAAGGGCGACCTATATTGCGAATTTGTAATCGAAAAGGAGGCTCCGTAGGTTGGATGAGGATCGGGAAGCGTTATTGGATGTGGTGAAGAGACTTAAGACCGATCCAGATATTATAACGGCTTTCATCACCAACGAGGACGGAATGACAATATTTTCAGACCTACCCAAGGAACAAGCAAACTTAGCAAAGATGATAGTGTCTATGGCCATGGCTTCACTTAGCAATTTAATGCAGAAGTTAGGTCGAGGCGAGATATCTTGCGTCGAATCAGCGAGTAGCCGCGGCAAGATGATCTCCATGTACATTTCTGACCACTGGATTCTCTCAGTATTAACATCCCTCAATGTAAACACTCAAGAGATTTTGGAAAAAATCAGGACATTATCAAAACAATAAGACAGCCAGCTGCTTCTCTGGCTAGGCTGAAACTAACGCTAATCTTTCATGTTTTAACGTAAAAGGTATAGGAAGGCTAAAGGCCTGAAACTTCTATTCTTTTAGCGTATGCCTGTACCTCTAGCCCTACCCCCTATACCTTTTGATACCCCCTCCCCCCTATACTTTTCCATGCTCTTTGGTTAGGAAGATACCGGTGATAGTTAAATCATAGCTCCTTTTCAATTCTACCCTAGTTCTATTGGAACATTGACGCAAAAAGTATAAGAAGGCTAAGGGTTTAAAACTTGTATTCTTGATGGAGGAGACATATTGGAGATAAAAAACATTGTTGAAGATGTCGCGGTTAAACTTTTGCAGTTAGCGGTCACAGAGTTGCCACAAGACGTGAAGGAAGCTCTTCAACGAGCATACCGTGAAGAGGAAAGCGAAGCCGGAAAGACTCAGCTAAAGGCCATACTAGACAACATGGAGTTAGCGGAAAAAAGGCGCGAACCCGTGTGCCAAGACACCGGCGTCATCATCTTCTATGTGAAAGCCGGCGCCGAAGCGAGAGGCCTAGACAAAATCGAGGAAGCCCTACGCAACGCCACAAAAAGAGCCACCAAGGAAGTGCCCCTCCGCCCCAACGCCGTCGACCCCTTCACCCAAAAGAACTCAGGAGACAACACCGGAAGGTTCATCCCCTTCGTGAACTGGGAAATCGTGCCAGGAAACAACTTGGAAATCACCACGTTTCCAAAGGGAGGGGGCTCCGAAAACGTGTGCGTAACCGGCATGTTAGTACCGGGAGAAGGCGTGATAGGGCTAAAAAGATTTGTTGTAGACGCTGTGATAAACGCTGGCTCAAAGCCGTGCCCCCCAAACATCCTAGGCGTCGCCGTCGGAGGGGGAGCCGACATAGCCATGAAACTGGCAAAGAAGGCGTTGCTAAGGCCGTTAAACCAACCGAACCCCAACCCGGAGATAGCGAAGCTCGAAAAAGAATTATATGAGGCCGCCAACATGACCGGCATTGGACCCATGGGACTCGGAGGTAAGATCACAGTGCTGGGCGTGAACGTGGAATACGCCCACAGGCATCCCGCATCCTTCCCAGCAGCCGTAGCGTTTCAATGCTGGGCCGCGAGAAGAGCGACAGCGCTCATCCATCCCGACGGAACAGTTGAATATTTAACCCATAAGGTGAGGTGAAGAAAATGACGGTTTACAAGCTGAAGACCCCAATTTCGGAAAAAGACATTCGGAAGCTAAAGGTGAACGATGTCCTCTACATCACGGGGACCATGGTCACAGCACGCGACGCAGCCCACAAGAGAGCCTTAGATTTCTTCAAAGAAGAAAAGAAATTACCCATCGATCTGGAGGGATTAGCTGTTTTTCACTGCGGACCCATCGTAAAAAAGGAGGACGAAAAATGGGTCGTGGTCGCGGCGGGCCCCACCACCAGCACTCGCATGGACCTCTTTGAAGATGAACTCATCAAGAACTTCAAGGCTCGCGTCATAGTGGGGAAGGGTGGGATGGGGAAGAGAACCACCGACGCCATGAAAAAATATGGAGCAGTCTACGGAGCCTTCACCGGAGGAGCCGCTATTCTCGCAGCCAACGCGATAAAAGAAGTGAAAAGGGTGGAGTGGTTTGACCTAGGAATGCCGGAAGCCCTATGGATCTTCGAGGTGGAGGAATTCGGTCCCTTAACTGTTGCCATCGACGCACACGGAAACAACCTCTTCGAAGAAGTTGAAAAGAAAGTAGAAGAGGCTAGACCAAAAATCTATGAAAAACTCGGCGTACCAACATAGAAAACCTATAAGAGGCGATGATTCGAAGCTTGATCCCAAAATGCGGTGAGATGAACGTTAACATATAGGATCAATCGAAGTCTATAACTTGTTTTCTCTCCCAATTTAAGACATGAGAGGTGTGATAGATGGAAATACTAACTCATGACATAGCGATCGTGGGGGCTGGTATAGCTGGTCTTAGGGCTGCCATTGCCGCCGCAGAGATTAGCAATAAAGTTGATGTAGCCGTCATTTCGAAAGTTTACCCCATACGCTCGCATTCTGTTTGCGCACAAGGCGGAACCGCAGCCGTACTAAGAGAAGGAGACTCATATGACCTTCATGCTTCGGACACTGTTAAGGGAGCAGATTTCCTAGTGGACCAAGACGTTGTGGAGTTTTTTGTGAGACAAGCCCCCAAAGAGGTCATTACACTAGAGCATTGGGGATGCCCCTGGAGCAGGACTCCAGACGGAAAAATAGATCAACGACCCTTTGGCGGACACACCTTCCCAAGAGCCTGCTTCGCAGCCGATATGACCGGCCTTCATGAAATGCACACACTATACGGGAGAGCCATAATGCAAGACAATATAACCTTTTACAACGAGTGGTTCGCCACATCCATCATCATTGAGGATAACATCTCCAAGGGCTTAACAGCTATAGAATTAAAGACAGGCGAAATGCAAGCCTTACGAGCGAAAGCCATCATAATGGCGACCGGAGGCCACGAGCGCATATACGAATTCACAACATTCTCACACACAGCCACTGGAGACGGAATGGCCATAGCTTATCGCGCTGGGGTACCTCTAAAGGATATGGAGTTTATCCAATTCCATCCCACTGGCCTTGTTCCGTCGGGAGTGCTGATAACAGAGGGTGCCCGTGGTGAAGGCGGATACCTAATCAACGCTAAGGGTGAGCGCTTTATGAAGCGCTATGCTCCTGAAAAAATGGAGTTGGCCCCACGGGACATAATTGCCAGAGCGGAGACAATCGAGATTCAGGAGGGTCGTGGACTAGAAGGGCCCTATGGTCCCTACATAGCCTTGGACCTTAGACATTTAGGTGAGGAGAAAATAAACGAGAGGCTACCCCTCATACGTGATGTTGCCATCAAGCTCGGTGGAGTAGATCCTGTTAAGGAACTCATACCCATCAAGCCAGCAGCCCACTACTCCATGGGAGGAGTTCATGTTAACATAAGGACAGAAACGCCGGCTTCAGGACTTTACGCCGCTGGTGAATGCTCATGTTTGAGTATACATGGGGCAAACAGGCTGGGCACGAACTCCACGTCAGATTGCCTAGTTTTCGGTGCTGTTGCTGGCGAAGAAGCTGCTAAACATGCCTTGTCAGACAATTTTCGAGAAATCCCACGCGACAAAATCTTAGCTGAGGAGAGGAGAGTCTTTGATGAGGTTTTGGGCAGTGAAGGAAACGAGAGAGTTTCTGTCCTGAGGGATGAGATGAGGCGCATCATGAACGAGAAAGTCTGGATATTTAGGAAGGGCGATGGACTCGAGAGTGCCTTGAAGGAAATAAGGCAGCTTAAGGAGAGATTCAAGAATATAAGAATTGAAGACGAAGGTAGACCCTTTAACACATGGCTCCTAGAAGCCCTACAACTTGACTTCACCTTAGACCTAGCCGAAGTTACAACAATCAGCGCCCTCGCTAGGACAGAATCCCGAGGAGCTCATTCCAGGCTTGACTATCCAAAACGTGACGATGAGAACTGGTTAAAGCATACGCTAGCCTACTATACGAAAGATGGCCCGAGGCTCGACTACATTCCAGTAACGATAACCAAATGGCCTCCAGCCAAGAGGGCTTATTAGGAGGGCTTATTATGACTGCTGAGAAAGAGAAAATTACCGAATTCAGGATACACCGTTTTGATCCTGAAGGAAACAAGAGTTACTTGTCCGTATATAAAGTGCCTACACGTGTAGGAATGACCATACTTGATGGTCTCAACTATATCAAAGACAATCTCGATGGGACGCTTACCTTTAGGCAGCAATGCAGAATGGGGCAATGCGGAAGTTGTGGAGTCACGGTTAATGGAAAACCGGTGTTGGCATGTTACACGCAAGTGCTTCAACTCGGAGCCGATGTCTTAGAAATTGAGCCTCTTCCCAACATGCCAGTTATAAAGGATTTAGTCGTTGATGTTCACCCCTTCCTCGAGAAGTATGTGAAAATTAAGCCGGTTTTGATGAAGGCTGAAGAAGAGCTTAAGAAGCCCACCGAATTCATTCAAATGCCAAGCGACCTCAAGAAGTACTGGGATGAGTCTATATGCACGAAGTGCTCTCTCTGCTACGCGTCTTGTCCAGCTGCAATAGACAAGGGATTCCTTGGACCTTCAGGCTTAACCACCAACTATAGGTTTATCGTAGACACGCGTGATGATGGGCTGAGCGAGAGATTGAAAACCGCGTCTGAAACTATATGGCTCTGCACCTCGTGCAGTTCTTGTACACTAAGTTGTCCAAAAGAGATTGACTGCTCGACTATGTTAGATAACGAGCGTAGCTTCATAGTGGAAGAAGGCGTCCTTGTGCCGAGAACCGCTAAAGACGTATTGACTAGCGCCTTTAAGTATCACAATCCTCTGCGCATGTCTGCAGGGAAGAGAACAGAGTGGAGTAATGGGCTAGAAATCAAAGAGCTTCCAGTGGTCGGAAAGACGAGTGTCCTATACTTTGTGTGCTGTTCACCATCCTACGATGCGGGGAATCAAGAAATCGCTATGTCTATAGCTCAAATATTCAGAAAGATGAATGTCGACTTTGCAATATTGGGAAATGAGGAATGGTGCTGTGGGGATCATATACTGCGACTTGGCGAAAAAGGTTTATTCGAGGTGCTTGCAGACCATAACGCCTCTTTGTTCAAAAAATACAGTTTTGACACAATTGTAACAACGTCACCCCACTGCTACCACACCTTCAAAAACGACAAGCCCTATACGGACATCGGACTCAACGTCCAGCACTACACTCAATTCATTGCAGAAGCCATTAAGAATGGAAGGCTTAGACCCGTCAAAACAATTAAGAAGAAAGTCACTTATCATGATCCATGCTTCCTAGGCAAGCGAAGCGGTATCTATGATGAGCCAAGGGAAATATTGAAGTCGATACCGGGTTTAGAACTCGTTGAAATGGGCAGATCAAGAGAAAACAGCTTTTGCTGCGGAGGAGGAGCTGGAAGAGTCTGGACAGAGGAGGCAACCCCAGAAAAGCGACCCTCTGTGAACAGGGCTAAAGAAGCTCTAGAGCTCGGAGTTGAGGTGATAGCCACCGCTTGTCCCTTCTGTATAACCACTTTAGAGGACGCAGTAAAGGTCTTAGATATCGAAGATAAAATCGTTGTGAGAGACATCTCGGAGCTCCTGAGGGAAGCATTGTAACATACGCTGCCTCGACCGATGTGCGGGCAGGGTGAGGCCCCTCTCGCCATCTATTACGAAGGACACTGAATCTCCATTCCCATTTTTCAACTATTTCCAGACTTTGAGAACTGGTTGTTATCAGCCTTTCTAGGACTGGTCTCAATAATTGCTTGGTTTGGGTGAGACTTGCGGCCTTTAAAAATATAGACGATGATCACGAGGATGGCGGCTACTGTTATGAGAGTTAGTAGAGGAGCGAATTTTGCTAAGGAAATGGAGGCCTCAAGATATTGGCTTGCTCTTTCAGTATCACCCTTCTCGAGGTAGGTTAACCCTTGTTTGTAGAGATATTCTGCTAGAAATTTATAGGGTTGAAATGCAGGGCTCAACCCGTACACCGCCCTCTCCGCTTCGTCCACGAGCGCCGGAAAGCCATACAGGTCAACTATATCGAATCCCCATTTTCTGAGACCCAGAGTCACCGAATTGTCAGCGGCTAAGCTTAAGTAGTATGCGAGAACGCTGTTGTCCTGCACCTCTTTTCCCTTTATCAACTCAAAGAAGTGCTCGTAATAGTCAAGTCCGCCATACTTCTCGGCTAGTTTACTGACAATAGAATATGAGGCTACGTAGCTGGCAGTTATGTCTACCGGCTGGGTCTCAGGCTTCCATTCTTGTAGAAAGCTAAAGTCCTCTCCATAACGAGTGAGTTGCAATGCACCTACCCTAAGCCTGTCCCTCTCCGTCGACGCCCCCTCGTAGCCCAGCTCATCAGCAACTTCAATGCTAATATACTGTGCCATGCCTTCGTGAAACCAGAGAAGATCGCGGGGGGATAGCCCTGCCTTAAACAAGAAGTGGTGGATGAGCTCGTGGAGTGCGATCACCTCTAGAATTCCTCTCTCAAACCGAACGGAGAAAACGTTTATGTGGATATCACCCACCTTCCCGCCTGTGAAGGGGACATAACCCCCTAGAGAAAGGAGTGTGTAAAATTCTGGGATGACAAACCGTGTATCAACTCTTTCAAGCGTGACATCAAACAAATCTGCAAGGTCGTCATAAACAGCGTTGAAGAGTTTCAAAATGTCAGAAGCATAGCTATCGTATCTCTTCACGGTTTGAAAGGTGAAGATGCCTTGCTTAAGTGTCGACAACTCAGGCTTGGCGATGCTTGTTTCGAATTCAATCTGTAACCTAATCAAATTTTCATAGAGGTCAAAAAGTACATAGTTCGCGGTTTCCTTGGTTGGCGGATAATTTGTCTTAACCACCCTACTATCCTTGGGAAGGAAAACTTCAGCCGTACCCCTGTTATCTTCTTGAAACCCTATCTGAGGGGAGAAAAATATCCCACGAGGTTCGATGATTAAGGCTCCAGCGGTCATGTTGAATTGAATACTCATCCTAAAGGACTTATCAGACTCAAACGAAAACCTAAAAGCCTTATAGAAGTAGTGTTCTTCACCAACAACGTGCTCGGTTTCAACAACTTCTGACTGAAAGATACGCCCGGATAACGTTCTGTTACTCCAATTAGAGAACTTAGGCACAAAAACCCAAGATGAACCACTGGTCTCAAAGCTTTCGTAATCAATTGTAACCCGTGTAAAACCGTCTTCATCAACCACAAATTTGTAATGATACGAACCGTAGGTTGGAGAGTAGGCGAGTCCCTCAGCGGCTAAAGAACTAATGGTCAAGGAGACCGTTAGGGCAAAGATCAGGGAGAACCTTACGGTTCTGTTGAGAGTCTGCAAAGCCTTCATGTCGGAAAACCCTTCATACACCTTATTTCTGCGCTTTCACGGTAGTCTCTTAACCAAAAGGAACGTTTACCCATAAAGGTTGCTCCAAAACGAGGTGTTCTTTATATGAATATATGCTTCTTTCAATCACCGGGATCGTATTAGGAGCAACTTTTGGATTGATTAGAGGGAGCTCTAAAGAGGAAAAAATTAATTTCGTCAGGATATCAGTTTTCGGCACAATTCTCGCTGCGGCTTTTGGCGGCGGCTTATATGCCTATGGACCAAGAGCCTTGACATCAACGCGTCCGCTTGAGTTTATATTTCTTTCTTTTTATCCCTTTCTTTTTAACCGTTTCAACTAGGCCAGCTCTTCTGAGAGCGTTTATGTGCGTCTTTGTAGTTCTCCATGTCGTCCCACTTTTCTTGGCTACACTTCTAATGCTTCGGCCTTTCCTACCAGTTGAGCTTAACGCCTTTACGACGGATATTAATATTTCAGATTGTGGCCGTCTTTTTCTTCGTTTTACCCTTGTCCTTCGCATAGCATTTCCTAAAGTATATTGGAATTATGTCTATATAAACAGAATGTTTAAATATGGAAGGCAAATTATGCTTATATAGACAGTATAGACGTGTTTAAAATGTCTAAGAAAACACGAACTCACCGTAGGCATCAGAAAAAAGCTGCTGGACGTCAAGGGCAGATAGAAGTTCATATTGATGGTTTCCTTGACGTCAGAACTCCCAAGAAAGCAATCGAAATTGAGAGAACAGGTAAATCAGAAGGGATTGAAAAGGCATTACAAAGATTGGCGAAGACCCGAAAACCTCACAAGATCTTAAAAGTTCCGAATAAAAATTTGTCAAAGGCATGTCGCATCGCTCATGAGAGAAGACAAAAGGTCACCATTAGCAATTTAAGCGGCACAGAATACAGATACCCATGCCCTCGTTAAGATCGACGATTACCAGCTGATTTCAACTCAAAAAACTTGGTTGGTGATATAAAAATGGATCTAACTTTTATGTTTTGGTCGTCGTTATTAATGGCAATAATAGGCTTTATAACAGAAATACTCATCAAATTCAATTTGAAGAAAATTGTTTCAGATTTGTCCATAATCGTTTTCCTTGTTGTCCCTGCTATATCTTTCCTCTTCTCGCCTAGAATAGGAAATGTAGAAGCGACAAGCGAGTTTTTAACAAATTATATCACCACTTTCGTAAATATGCTTCCAGGGATAGTTATCGGAGAGGTTGCTGGAACCATAATTGGAGCAGTTGTAAACGCTTTCGAGCGATATTGAGGATATCTTTTGGTATCGGCGATACGAAACTTCTGGGGATCTAAATTGCATAAAACTTTGAACAATATTGTCTTTCTCTTAATTGTATGTTTGTTTTTAATGTGTTTCTATGATTTCTCATTGCACATAGTAGAGTTGTTTCGTCTTGAAAGCGTTCATCCGTTGTATCCAAATTTTTCTTCGCGGGATACATACAATATTTTTTGGACGATGTATTGGGGGATAGCAACCGTCTTAGCACTTGTGCTCGTCATGATCTTGTACAGAACGCGAGTGACATGCCGTCATTAAGGTAGCTACGGAATGTACCTCTAATCTCATTAAGCTTTAATGGATAATTGATGTTCGCCTTTTGTGGGTTGGAATGTTGTAGAACAAAGCTTTGCTGTGTCTTAAGCCCAGAGCGGCCAATGTTTCAGCCATTTTCACGGTGACCAGCAGAGAATCGACTACCGGCACGTTGAGAATCTTGGAGAGCTCTTCTGAAAAACCCCATCATCCCTCCACAGCCCAAAACGATAACTTCAACTCCGAAGTTATCTATAGCTTTCCTAGCCTCTCCAAGCAGTATTGTCTCACTTTCGTCTTTTCTTCCGTAAGTTTCAGAACCGCTACATTGATGCCGCTCGAATAGGCTAGTCTTTTGATCAGCCCTAGCTCCATTGCTTTTCTCTTATAAATCTCTCTCGAATTCTTGCCCGTTGATATTACCGCAAACTTGTTTTCCAGGTTTATAACTTCAACTTTCGTGTTAGCTGAAACATATTTCAAAGCATGTTTTTCGGTTGCCTTGTTCCATTTGCTCGATGAAACGGGATTCACTATCAAAATTTGCAATGTCTTTGTCTCTCCGAACGTGCTTAGAAGCTAGCCTTCTATCAGTTTTTCTATCGGCACGTAGTCGAATTCAAAGCCGAAGTGTTTCGGTCCGAAGAGCTCGATTCCTTTTGGTGTCCGCCAAATTTCTGCAGCTTTCACGCCTACCACGTTCGCTTTCATCTCAAGCTTTAAGCTGCTGTTTGTTATACCATAACCCTTTTCATCAACCAAACAGATGAGGTCCGGTGCGGTTGCAACAACCCTTCCGTCTCTCCAGCCAATTATATTCTCGTTTTTGACCCATACCTTGAACCAGTGTCCTCTCCAATCTCCTAAGCCTTCAATTTCCACTTCACCGGTTAAGAACCCCGCCTCTACATCAAGCGAAAAGCTTGCGATGCGACCGCTGAAAAGCTTGAAGCCGTTGAGAAATTCTACGATCTCTTCAACAGGATCTTTCTTTGACTCAGCGGCTTCCCCGACTGCTGCTCCTAATCCGATCGCCCTTGAAACGGTACCTTCTATCGCCACCTTAGCTGCTTGCCTAACTTTCACCGGACTATCCATGATGAAAACAAAGCCCTTAGCCGCAACAGCTAGACTTCGCGCTATGGCTTCGTAATGTGCTATATCCACGTATTTCTCAACGAGCACCACGTTTCCAGAGGGATCCACGATGACTGAAGGTGTGGCTTCGACACCGTTTACAACGTATGAAGATTGCACCAGCTCGGGGGCTGAACGACCAACTTGGTCTGCGTCGAGTGCTGGAACACCTAGAATAGATGCAAGATGCAGAGCAACCGCTGTGTTCCCGCCCCCTATCTCCGTGGGAATTATAGAGGAAACCTTTCCACCCAGTCTTTTCTCCATGGCTTGAAGGGCAAGCCTCATGTGCTCTTCTGGGAGCCCGGATCTTTCAATTCCCTTTTCTCTCTTTTCGCTTGGAGCGGGTAACGAGCCACAATAGTATGCGCAGACGACAGTAGATTCAGGGTTTAATTCTGATGCTTTAGCTATCTTTATCTCCCTGCCTACCTCGAGATCGCCCATCAGCATCTTCGATCCCTCTTTCGGGTCTCCCCCTCCACCCGTTCCGAGGATTGTAGATCCTATCACAAGGTATTCAACTCTTTTCTTGTCAAGGATTGAAGTCAATTCCATCAGCTCCAACTCTATTATGAAAGTTTCTTTCATATGGATTTTTACTACCTGCGGCGGTACTTCAGTTTTCTAAACCGTCAAGTAGTAAACAATTTTTATATGTTGAAGCCTTATATTAAGTGGACTGAAATTTGAGGTGTTGAACAAAAATGAGAAAGATGCCTTCTGGGAAAGCAGTAACGAAACTGCAAGCAGCTATTGTAGCGGTGGTGATAATCATTGCTTTGGCTGCAGGCATCTACTACTATACGTTACCACCTACGCCAACTCCAACCCCAACTCCAACACCTACGCCCACGCCAACTCCGCCTTCAATTGCTGTCTATGCTTATGCAACCACAGACGTTGTGGTGTTTTGGGATCCCAGTGAGACCTATTCTAATGAGGTTATAGTCATGAACCCGATCGGCACAAAAATATGGGACAAAAAAGACAAGGAGTATCTCCGTGGGTTTGCAAGAAAAGATACGTCCGTCAAGGTTCTAAGCCTAAAGGAAGGCCCTGGCTCACTTGAAACGTTTCAAAGCATGATGTCCGTTTGCCCGGGCATTATCCAACTTGTGAAAAGACATGAGGGCGACTATGACGCCATAATGATTAACTGCTTTGGAGACCCTTGCGTCGAGGCAATACGAGAAGTCGTTGATGTTCCGGTGCTTGGACCCGGTGAAACCTCCATGCTGGTGGCATCTTTACTCGGTCACAAGTTCTCGGTTATATCTCCGACAAAAAAGACGGCCCTTCAAGTGGAATTACATGCGAGAGCGCTGGGAATCGAACAGAGGCTGGCCTCAGTGGTAGGGTTAGATATATCTGTCCTCGACTTAGAGAGGGATGTGGAGAAAACGGTGAAGGCCGTTGTAGAGGCCTCCGAGAAGGCTGTTGAGGATGGAGCTGAGGTGATCGTGCTAGGATGCACAGGACTAGCGTATATGGCGGATGAAATCCAAAAACGCTTGAACGTTCCGGTTGTAGAGCCGGCGTCCCTGACGCTGAAGATGGCGGAGAGTTTTGTTGATCTACGATTGAGACACAGTAAAGTAGCCTTGTACGGGACCTAAGCCGCCTTTCCATGGTTTAAGCTGCAAGCTTAACTACGATTCCTTTCACAACCTCCGCAGAAGCTTCTGTTCGAACGCCTCTGCTGTTAAAGTGCGTTGGGCTTGCTTGAAAGCCTGCTCTTTTCAACTCGTCTATTATTTCAATCAAAGGCGGAATCCGCAGGTTCAGTTTGTCACAGATCTTGTTGATCACATAATACGTGAGGGGTGCTTCAGTCTCGTTTCGAGCTATGGAAAGCAATTTAAGAACCCGCTTTTCCTGCTTTAGACCTCTTTGCTCAACCTCCTTCTCCATCAAGCCGCAAAAGGTTTCATCCAGCATTTTGCCGAGCCACAAGGGTCCGGCAACACTTAACGTAGAGCCGCATTCAGCACACTCTCGCTTCAAAAAGGGAACCAACCCTTTAGACGGTTCTCTGTGAAAGCATGCGAAGCAGTGAAGGATATATCCCATCATTCGAGCGCTGTTATCGGCTTGCTTGGCCCCGTAACGGGTAACAGCATACACTCGAATATAGTGATCCGTGCTATGGCTGAACACAATGTCAATCCCTATGTCGTGCTTTGCCGCCATCATTGTGAGGCATCCAATCAAGAGTCGAACCGCGAGTTCGTGGCAATATTCGGTTCGCAGAGGTTTTCCACCGTACTTTCGGACACAAGCTTGAGGGTGAACGCCGCATAAGGGAGCCATATCCGTAGCGGTTAAGGCCAGCAGGCCTCCGTCACGCAAGGCTCTGAGGGCAGCGTCGAGATAGGGAACTGGAGACCCAAAGGGATCGATATCGATAAAACTGAACCTCTTTCGAGGGGCGGCATACCGGCTCAAAAGGAGATTAGCATCCTCGTTCATAACCAAAACACGTTTAGAAAGTTTGTTGCGTTTGACATTGAACTCGGCAAGCCTAGCCGCTTCACGACTAATATCGTTCACGATAACCTTTCGAACTCCCTGAACCTCTGTGGCGAACCTAACTCCTCGAATACCACAGCCAGTTAAGGGTTCGCAAACGGAGATCTCTTTCCTAACCATTCTTTGATACGTCTGCAACGCTAAAACCGCCATGTCTCTGTTTAACTCCATGGCAGGGTTGTAAAACACTGGCGCCTTGGATGGAGCGTACTCCCAGGTCTTCCTCGCATAAGCCTCAAGTTTAGGCACCACAACGCTGACTCTGCCCTCTCTCACAACCTCTGTGGGGAAACCGAAGCTCAACTCTGCAACCTCAAAGGCGTTTTTCAACTCATTATTGAAACCAGATTTCTAATAGTTGGATGCGAGCGTTACTTTGATCTTGAACTGAAGCTCTCCATCAGTTTCTTTTATCCACCTATCAATCACTTGTTTTAGGTTTCTTGAAAAATCTTGGTTGGTAATAGCATCAATTTCGAAGAGCCTTTTAATTCTTCCTTGTAGATCTGTCATTTCCACCTCAAACCTCATGTTAACCACTTCACAACTACTTTCTGTATTCTTTAATGTTTGGAAACAAATATGTCTTTTAGCTTATCAAAAACTTTAAAGGATTGCTTATATACGTGCATTTTAGAGAAGACTCGTGGGCATCTGATGTCAGGGAAATGGAAAAACATAAATATGATGAGGGAGAAAAGGAAAAGGGCTTGGTAAGGAAGGCTTTGACTTTGTCTAGAGAACAAAATATTATATACGTGGGGAGAAAGCCCCCGATGAGTTATGTTCTGGGGATTATAACGAGTTTCACCGGATCCAACACCAAAGAGGTTACCTTGAAGGCGAGAGGACGATCTATAACAACTGCCGTCGACGCCGTCGAAATAGCCAGACACAGATTCATGAAGGACCTGAGCGTGGGCAAGATCACCATTGGAACCGAGGAAATACCGCTAGAAGAAGGCGGTACGAGAGCGGTGTCAACAATCGAGATTACGTTAACGCGTGGATAAGAGGAGTTAAATGCAGAACTTCCAAACACTTATAAACTTTCGGAGAGTCTTTGTCGGGAATTCGTGATGGAATAACAAGGTTCATAAAAAACTTGTATGTAAAAGATAAGGAGATGAAACGGATTGAAGATAAGCGAATTGAGGCCTAGAGTAAGAGTGGATACGACCTTTAAGGTCCTAGAGAAAAGTGAACCTAGAGTGACGAGAGATGGCAAGAAAGTTACCGAAGCTTTGGTGGGCGATGACAGCGGTACGGTGCTAATGACCCTTTGGGAAGAAACCATCGATCAGTTGGATGTTGGCAAGACATATACGCTTACAAACGGCTACGCAAACCTCTTTCGAGGCAGTTTGAGGCTGACAATAGGCAGGATGGGCTCAGTGGAAGAGAGCGAAGAAGATGTGGGCGAGGTCAATACGGAGAATAACATGTCAGAGAAGCGGTACGAAGAGGAACGTCGATTCGGAAGGTCCTTTGAAGGAAGATCATCTTACGGTCGTAGGCCTTATAGCAGAAGATTTTGACAAACACCATGTCTGAATGTGACCCGGTTTTCTTGGGAAAATGTAAAGGAAAATTAGTTTATTCTCTCTATTTTCGAATAAATATCGTTTCATAATGAGTTCACGATCAAATATTTTATAATTTATTAGGAAGAAAATTACACAGTGAAGGCATTTGAAGCGACTCATATTCGTAACGGGTCGACCCGGAATCGGCAAGACGAGCGTTCTGCTTCGGGCAGTTGATACCCTGAAGAAAAGGGGACATATGGTCGGCGGCATGATCAGTCGTGAAGTTCGTGAGGGTGGAGTTCGTGTAGGCTTTGAGATTGTCGACTTTTATACCGGGCAAAGAGGTTGGTTGGCCCACGTGAATCAGCCTGTCGGCCCCCAAGTCAGCAAATATCGAGTGAACCTGAGCGACCTTAACACTATAGGCGCGAACTCCATTCTAAACGCTGTGGCGAAGGCTGACATAGTTGTTGTAGACGAAATAGGCCCCATGGAATTGTTTTCCTATGCCTTTAAGGAAGCGGTCTTTCAAGCGGTGAGGAGCCACAAACTGATGCTGGGAACCGTTCATCACAGGGCGAGAGATCCGCTCATCACCACCATTAAAGCGAGAGAGGACGCGGAAATTCTTGAGGTAACGTATGAAAATAGAGAAAACCTCCACAATATCATCATCAGTAAGATCGCTCAATACCTGCAAAAGTTATCTTGAGCTTATGATTAATCTTTGACGAAGGCCGTGGGCATGCGAGTAGTAGGGGTTGACGACGCTGGACGAGGTTCGGTTATTGGTCCCCTCGTTATTGCAGGCGTTTTGCTGGAAAAAGAGAACTTACCCAGGCTTGTGGATTTAGGCGTGAGGGACTCCAAGCTTCTTTCCCCTCGTAGACGAGAACACCTCGCTGGAGAGATTAGGAGGTTGTCTCTTCAATGCCATGTCATAAGGTTGTCTCCCGCGGAAATCGATAAGGTGGTGGAGTCTGGGAGGAAGCTTCACAAGTTAAACCGACTTGAGGCTCAAACGATGGCGAAGGTGATAGCAGTCCTCAAGCCTGACGTGGCGTATGTGGATGCGTCAGACGTGTTAGCCGATCGATTTAAACATCACATCGCTGAAAGCCTCCCCTTCCAAGTTCAGATAGTCTCGGAGCATAAGGCAGACGCAACGTATCCGATAGTTTCAGCAGCATCCATCATCGCTAAGGTGGAACGGGACAAGGCGATCTCTGAGCTGAAAGGGAAGTATGGGGACATGGGCTCCGGCTACGCGGCTGACCCTAAGACCCTCGAATTCTTGGAGGGCTGGATCAAAAGGTTTGGGTCATACCCAGATTTTGTGCGTAAGTCTTGGAAGCCAGCGAAAAGGTTGAAAAGGGAGGCTGAGGTGAAACAAGCAAAGCTGGCTTAGAGCCGTGCAACTTTCATCCATTCTATTCCGTTTCTGGGGCTATTAAGCGTCTTGTCGCTTCCCTTAAGGCATTTTAAGCGATTTTAGACATATTTGAGTCTACTTCTTTAGCTTCCCTGACCTTATCTTCGTCTATTGTCGGGTTTCATAAACTTAGCGCCATAGTCAAGGCTTTATTGCCTCTAGAGGGTGTCATGATGTGTTCAAGGGTCAAACTCTTTTGCTTTGTTACTTTATGTAGAATACTTTTGTTTTGTCTTTTGCTTTTTCGATTGATTCGCTGGGTGTTTCAGGCTCTGTTACTGTTAAGTCCTTTTGGACAGTCGAAGTTATCTTGCAGTCATATTCGATGAAGGATTGCGCTAGTTTAGAAAGACTTTTGCTTATTTCTTTCAGCTCCTCAAGAGAAAATGTTGCCATAATGTCTGGATTGTCAATCCATTCCATCCAGCCTGACACGCTTCGTTGGAGTGCATAGAGAGTAAACCTAATCGTTCGCACCATGTCTAAACGATCTCGTCCTTCAACATCCTCAAGCTTCTTTATTTGATCTAAGATTTTTTTGCATTCTTGAACCCAACGTCCGCTCATATTAATCAACTCCGATATGACATATGGAATACCTGACCTAAAAACCTTCCTTAAATAAGACACCATTATTATAAAGGAGAACTGATGGTGTTAGACGAAACGTATAACTGAGCTGTATCAGTCAATTATTTGAAGGAGACGGCTTAATGATCGAGGAGATCGAGGAAATCGTGCGTAGGATCGAGACAAAGGAGATCGCCGGGGCAGACGACACCGCCTTAGCTTCAGCGAGGGCACTGGCTATCTTGGCTCAGCGCTCAGAGGCCAAAGACGCGGCGAATTTCAGCAAGGAAATAGAAGACATCAGTCGTCGATTGATCAACGCGAGGCCCTCCTCTGCCTCCTTAAGGAACTGCATCTCATACATTGATCGGGAGGTCAAGGAAGCTGGTGAAATTGATGTGGTTAACCTGCGAAGCCTTGTCGAGGCCTCAGCGTCTAGATTCGTGGAGAAAATCAAGGAGGCAAAAAACATAATCGGAGAAATCGGATCTAAGCGAATCAAAAACGGAAAAGCGATTCTCACCCACGGCTTCAGCACAACAGTCTATGCCATCTTGAAAAGGGTTGCTGAGGAGGGAAAGCGCGTTCATGTTTTCGTCACCGAGGCGCGGCCTGGACTTGAGGGTCGGCAAATGGCCAAAATGGTTGGAGAACTGGGCTTACTCGTCACGCTCATAACCGACTCGGCGGTCCGCGTTTTCATAAACGAAATCGACAATGTGCTCACGGGCGCAGAAGCTGTTGCCGTGAACGGCGCTGTGATAAGTAAGGTGGGGACAGCCGTTATTGCGACATTAGCTCATGAGGCACGAGTTCGCGTGTTAGCCGCGGCAGGGACCTACAAGCTAAGCCCAGAAACGGTTGTTGGCGAACTTGTGGAGATCGAGGAAGGGGCTCAAACACAAGTCATCGACCTCGATCTTTTAACTAAGATGAAAAATGTTAAGGTGCGGAACCCCCTCTACGATGTTACTTCACCAGAGTACATCGACGCAATCATAACCGAAAGGGGAATCGTACCCCCACAAGCTGCATACCTCATACTTAGACAAATGATGGAGGGCTAAAAAGTGACACAAGCACCTCCAGCATGGGTAACAGAAGTTGCTCAGGGCATCAAAACAATGAAAATACGAGGAGCCGGCAGAATAGCTCGAGCAGCGGTCAAGGTGCTCAGGATGACAGCTGAGGCTTCCGAAGCGGAGACGATCGACGACTTCATCACTGAGCTAAATCTCGTAGCTGAAACCTTGCTTCGAACGAGACCCACAGCCGTTTCGCTTCCCAACGGAGTTCGATACGTAATGTGGAGAGTACTTAAGGCTAAGAACACGGCTTCAAGTGTGGAAGACCTTAAAGCCTACACCATCAACCTAGCTAATCGCTTCATAGAAAGTTCTCAGACAGCTATCAAAAAGATCGGAGAAATCGGAGCGAGGAGAATAAAAGACGGAGATACCATCTTAACGCACTGCCAAAGCTCCGCTGTTGACGCAATAATCAAAGAAGCTTGGAAACAAGGCAAAAAGATTCAAGTGTACTGCACCGAAACGAGACCGCGCTTTCAAGGCAGAATCACCGCCAGAACCCTAAGTAAAGCAGGCATTCCAGTCACGATGATCATCGACAGCGCGGCTCGATATTTCATGAACGAGGTAGACAAAGTGATCGTGGGCTCTGACGCCATCGCCGCAAATGGGGCAGTGGTAAACAAAATAGGCACTTCACTGATCGCTCTCGCCGCACGAGAGGCAAGAACCCTATTCTATGTGGCGGCTGAAACCTACAAATTCAGTCCAGAGACCATATTGGGTGGGTTAATCGTTATTGAAGAAAGGAATCCATCCGAAGTGATCTCGCCTGGGCGTCTTAAAGCCATGAAAAATGTGAGTATACGTAACCCGTCCTTCGACGTGACCCCCGCGGAGTATATTGACCTCATCATAACCGAGAAAGGAATAATCCCGCCTCAAGGCGCCGTGTCCATTCTTCAAGAGGAGTATGGGTGGTTTATCGGCGAGAAAATCGGTTACTTAACATAACAATTTGTGCATAGTTTGTTTAATGAAAACGGCAGCCGGAAAAATGGGACTATAAAAGTATGGTAAGCCTGAAGACTAATCGGGTTCAGTGAGGATGGGAACTAATATTTAGGAACCGTGTATAGCAGCATTCCCTCGATGGTGACCGGTCTTGTTTTTAGTGCTACGTCGTAGGCTTCGGTGAGCTTAGACTCTCGTTCAGCATATATCTCCAGCAACACATCGTTCTTCTTAACTTTGTACCCCCTCTTCCAGCGCAAGGCGACGCCCGCACCCTTCTCCATTGGAGCGCCTGCTGCTCTTGCGATAGCTGTTATAGCCGTGTTATCTACGTTCGTCACAAACCCGTCGCAAGGGGCTCTTATCTCCATGTGATGCTGCCCAATAGGTATCTCTTCAGGTTTTATGTTTGGGTTACCACCCTGTGCCTCGATGATTTCTCTCATCTTCTTTAATGCTCTTCCCGAAAAGAGCAGTTCCTTGGCCGCTTCTTTTCCTTGATCTCGTGGCGCCACGCCCCCCATCTCAAGGAGCATTCCGGCCAGTGCGGTGGATTTTTCGATTAGGCTTGCCGGTCCTTTGCCGTTTAATGCAAGCAGAGCCTCTCGAGCCTCTAATGCTGGGCCTACGGTATGTCCAACTGGCTGCCCTCCATATGTTATTCCACATTGAACCTGCACATTGACGTGGTCGCCCAAATCTACAAAGTTTTGGGACAGTTTCCGTGCATCCTCCTCCGTTTCAACCTTTGCACCCGCTCCAACAGGGATGTCGATTAAGATGCAGTCTGCTCCGACCGCCAACTTCTTAGCCATGATGCTCGCAATCATTTGTCCAAGAGGGTCAAGGCTTAATGGGTATTCGACGTGGATCATTAAGTCATCTGCCGGAGCAATGCCCAGTTTCCCTCCCCAAACAATTGCACCGCCCACTTTTAACGCCATTTCCTTCAATTCGCTTGCGGTGAACTCCACACCAGCAAGCACTTCCATGGTGTCTGCAGTGCCTGAAGGACTAGTAATCGCGCGACTACTGGCCTTAGGAATCAAAAGGCCAGCGGCTGCTATGATGGGAACTATCAACAAGCTTACTTTGTTACCGGGGATGCCCCCGATTGAATGCTTGTCGTAACAACGGCATTCGAAATCGATGGTGGTTCCGGTGTCAACCATGGCCCGCGTTAAATATTCAATCTCGTCTATGCTCATGCCATGAAACTCTTCAGCCATAAGAAAGGCCGCTATCTCTAATTCACTTAAGTTATGCTCCACAATATCGCAAATTATATCATGAATTTCATTTTTTAAGAGGGGTTTGCCCTTCATTTTCTTGCGAATGTAGTTAACGGACTCAGGAATTTTCACTGAGGCGACAAAAATCGGGTTGCCCTCTTTTATTCCAAACTCGTCTCGAAGTTCCTTAAAAATACCGATCTCTCCCGGTTGAAGAAACGTGTCGGTAATGTCGACGAAGGCTGTGGTAATTTCTTTTTTGTAACTGATTTTTACTCGATCATGGGAGAGGACTCCGTTCTTTCTGGCATCCTCTTTGTGCAACAAAACTAAGCGTTTACCCACTGGAATATTAATCAGCTTTGCCTTGAGTTCAATCATCGTTTTTGAGGCCTCTGAAGACCACGACAGGTTTGATAACGGGTGTTTCCTTCTTAAAAACATTATGAATTCTAGGGGTATCGTCGGGCTCAAAAAGTAGGAGCACTTAACATATGGATTGCTTTTGAAAATCAAAAAGGGCTAAGGAATGTAGATATGTTACTTTCTAAAGCCTGATGAAAGGAAGTTTCCAAAATAATATTATTTTAAAGTTTCTAAAAGAGACGGAATGTCCGTTGTACACGTTTGTCCATGACCGTATAGCCCCCCAGTATGAGGTCTCCAAATTTTGTTCAAAACCAAAACAATGCAACAAACCAGAGTCAAGAAACAAAGCCAGCTCAGAGTCGCGCAATAAAGTCCTCAGGACACTTCATCTTAGCTAACTCATTCTGGTGAATCAGCGGAATGTTGTTGTTTGGGATTTGCTCACCATCAGTTATGAAAACCGAGCGAGCCTCAATAACCCTACTGATGCTTATGATCTCCTCCGTTCTCTGGTCAACATTCTGATCCTTCTCATCCGCGACCCCACCGATTATGTTTAATCCCTTCTCGGAAAAATGAGCTATAAAGTCGAAGGGAGCCCTTCTCGTGGGAGCGACCCTAACGTTGAACTTAGCGAATCCCCTCAAGACCATTTGCAGAAAGCGATTCCCTACGATTATATGCTTAGCAGTGGCAAAAAAACCCGTGCTCGAGGGAACCCTCTGAAACACATTGAAAGGCTGCACCACTGGAACGCCCAAAACCCACTCTAGATTGTAGGCAGCAGACACCGAAGCCTTAGCCATACCCTTCTCATAACCATAGAGGGTCCTCCTAGAGATCCCGATCATCTCCGCCAGCTTGCCAACAGACAATTCAAGCTTCTGCCTCGTTTCCCTAATGATGTTCCCATCCATGTTAACATAATATCCCCCTGGGCCAGCCTCCACCAGTGGATGCATTCCACGAAAAACCACGTCTTCAAGAGTCTTGGGGGTGATCGTATAAACATTGTATCTCATGTAGATCGTGTCGTCTTCAATTGGTTTTCTTCGCGTTCTATCGCCAACAAACAACGGCACAGCTGAAAAGCATCCAGAGATTGTTTGAAGCTCCAAGGCGTCTTTAGCAGAGATGCTTCCAACATCCGTGGGCACCTTAACAAAGGCGAGCTGTTCCTCTCTTCGGACTGCAAAATCAAAACAGCTTGGCCTTGCCACGCATCTTTCAGAGACCTGAAAGCTGGCTGTTTTCAAGATAGACTCCGTGGCGTCTAGCATCTCCGCCCGCGTCATCATCTTCCCTCGGTCAACAGAACCATTGAGAGGGTCTCATATAAATTTATTTTCGAAGCCAAAAATAGGTCTGGTTAAGAAATAAGCCTAGTCTTGCCTTACCACCCAACCAAAATATTGCACTATGGTCATAGTGTGTCACGCGTTGTAGCTATCGGTTACATATTGTATCGAGCTACTACCATTGCATGCGCCTTATCGTAGGGTTCTAGACGTATCGCCTCTTTGACTTCGAACCCGCGGGCCGTCAGGATGTCTATTTCTCGTTTATACACTATAGAAGGCTCCTCCGTAACATCGATGCTTTGAGACTTGATGGCCAGCATCATCCACCCGTCCTTTACAAGAAACAGGTCGGCGTTGTCCGCTAAGATCTTGGCCTGCTCGGGTTGAGCTATGTCACAGTAAATGTCATCCACCTTTTCTAAGAGTGTCGAGTATCGCTCAGGGAGTCGAGCGTCTGCCAAGATAGGCGACATGTTGGGGCGGAAGGCGCAGACGTTGTTGACAAGATCTCGAATGGCGCGTGGAGCGAATTCTATGCAGTACACGTGGCCTCTCTCTCCAACAATGTCGGAAACATGACTCGCGGTTGTTCCTGAGGCTGCCCCCAGGTACAAAACCTTATGTTGAGATTGAATGGGAACTGTTTCTAATCCCTTCAAGATAGCGGCGGCGAGCTTGCTTCGAAAGGGGTCCCAAAGCCTGTATTCCACGCCCTTATGCTTGATTAAACGTTCACCATACACGTTCTTTCCTGGAGCAAAGTTTCTGGTAGCTAGTCTTCGGGATCCGTCCTCTAGGGTAGCCCAATAGATTTCTGGGAATATTGAGTGTGGTTTAACCTCTACGGCCACGCTTCTTTCTCCTAGGCGGCTTTCTCTCTGGAGGCTTTTTAGGTGGTGGGGGCTCTTCGTACTTTTCCTGTATCTCCTTGATTCTTCTTTCAAGGTTAGCCTTCAATTCGTCGCCTATGTACTTGCCGCTGAAAGCGTCGATTCGAGCGGCTATGGCCAGTTTTCCAGCTAAAGCCCGAGCTACCTTTCCTCTCTGCCAGCGCTTTGCCTCATGAAGGATGGTGTGCTGGAAGATTATTCCATGCTTTGGGGGTTGGGATCCCGTTCTAAGGGCTCTAAACAGGGCTTTTTCGGCGCCTAGCACTTGGATGGTGCTTGCTGGCATTTTAGCTAGGTTGTCTAGTCCACCAGCGAGGGCTATAAGTCTTGCCCCCAGTAGCGAGCCGGCTAATGTGCGAATGTTTGGTGCTACCTCGCCCATAACCGAATCCAGGTAGCCTTCCAGCGTTTGTCTCAAGTTATATAAGTCTAGCGTATCCTTGCACATGGCTTGTATCTGTTTTATGTCTTCCTCGTCGAGTTCGGCTCCCATGGATGTTTGGGCAGCCTCGGCTACTTGTTTGGCTTTAGCCTTTGGCAAGCCTTCCTTCTCTAGATTTTCTGCGGTGAGGTTGTTTCTCGCCCCCAGGTTGGCGACGAGGCGGGCGTAGGTTTCATGTTTCTCTATCAGCCGGTCCATTTCTGGGAAATGGAGACCGTACCACTCACGTATTCTGCTCATGAAGAGGTTCTGGGTTTTGTCTAAATCGTCGATGGTTTGAATCGCCTGCGCCACCACTAAGTCTCGCTTTTCTATAGCCGTCCTGACTCGTATTTTAGTGAGTTCCATGGAGACTTTGTGGATCCATGCGTGAAGCTCCGGTGCTTGTTTAACGAACCCCACCTCCACCGCAATTTTTTCCAGATTTTTGCGAAGTAGCTCGCCAGCCTCTGTCGGCCTTGTTACATTTACTTCAATGTTGAGCCTTTCACGAGCGTTTCGGGCCGTTTCTGAGTTCTCAAACGTGAAGAGGGTGTAGCCCTTGTCTTGCAGTTTCTTGACTAACGTGGCTATTTCGTCGATGACCTTTCCGGTTTCGATTTTTCTGAGCCTTTCTGCTATTTCTTTGGGGTCTTTTGGGAAGAGGATTTTGTCTACAAGTTCGTTGGCTTCTCCAAAGCCGAAGACGCCCATCACACATTCAACGATGGCTGCCTTCATTCATTTCTCTCCATCATCGAGTCTTCTCAGCATGGTCACTTGTAACTTGTCTTAACTAGTGAATAACCTTTGCCTTTTCGCTATTGAGTGGTTTGCGGCATTGTTTGGGTTTTAAATAATTTTTGGAGGCCCTCCTCTACCCGGGATGACAGGTTGTTTGCATATTTTCGAAAAAATGAAAACCCAAAACAAAAGGCTTAGATGTTTCTAGAGAAAATTATAGAAGGTCATGGAAGGAGGTGAATTCGATGCCGTTGGTTGAAATCACCGTGATGCAAGGAGCCTTAACATCGGCCGAGAAACTGCGATTGACGACAGCAGTGCAAAAAGCCCTCGAGGAAGAATATAAGAAAATCAAGGGTAGAACCCCGAAATCGTGGGTGTTCGTCAGAGAACTTGACGGTGACAGTTTGCTTATCGATGGGTTGACAATGGCTGAGATACGTGCCAAACAAGAGGTCAAGTAGTCTTTCCGGCATATTTAACTACTGCATCGGTGTTGGCTAGACATTACATGACGGTAGTCCAGAGAGATTGAAATGGATGCGATACAGCTAGTCTAAAAGTTCTGTCCTAAATTCCTTTTTTATTTTACATAGTATTGTCAATGTATTGATGTATGTGTGGTGAATGCATGTTTTTATTTATTGTATGGGATCATGCCAAATAGGAGTAGGGCATAGACTGGCAAGAAAAGAATGACGTGAGTTAGCTTCCTCTGGTTAATCGTATGTTAGAGTTGTTGTGACGGAATCTGCATCGCCGGAATAGGGGATGTCAACGCTGAAAGCAATGTAAGACTTGCCATCAACAGTTCCTAGATTTATCTCTTCACTTTTAAGCAACGTGCCAGCTTTATCAAATATCCTAACTGTTAATATCGCATTGTGAGCTGATTCTGATCCTGAATTGAAAATCGAGCCTTGTATTGAGACGTATGGTGATCCATACCGCGGATGGTCTGTCCATTGAACGTTGACTTTATGAAGTTGGGGTGCTTTTAGCGCTTCAATCTCGTCTTGCAAATTATTGTTTTGAGTTTGAAGGGCGTCTACTTCAGATTGAAGAGTTTGTGCTTGGCTTTGCAACTGATCATTCTGTGTTTTAAGACTGTTTATTTGACTTTGTAGACTGCTTACCTGGCTTTGGAAGTTGGCATTCTGGGTTTGAAGCGTACCTACTTGCTTTTGTAAATCGCTGTTTTGGGTTTCAAGAGCACTCGTCAAGTTTTGTAAACTCTGAGTGGTATTAAAGAACCAGGCACTTGAAATAGAAAGTAAAACAACCAAAACAACACATATCACTAAACCAGCCTTACCTCTTCGAATTCGACCCTTAACTTTCGTTTCCAATTCCGAACTCTCCTAACGTATCATTTTGCTAATGGACATGTTTTAAAATATTATGAATTACAAATATGGTTTCATCATCCGGAAGAAAGAGTAGAAAGGATACAATCTATATAAGATATCCAAATGTGCTTTCATTGAGTGTTTACATTGATGCATTCAAAAGAATAAAAAGGGGTGTTTTCGCTGGTTCTTTCGTAATGAACTACTCGATGCCCCATCGTTTGGTGATCTTTACGATGATGAAGATTACGAAGGCGACTATTAGGAAGGTTATCAAGGCTCCTATGAAGTGTCCGACGCGGAAGGGTCCGAGTTCGATTAGTTCCCATTGAACGCCGGGCGTAGCCAACTGAACTATTGGCATGATCAGGTCATCAACGAGTGCTTTCACCAATGCGCCGAGGTACAAGCCGAGGATAAAGGCCACTGCCATTCCCATCACTTTGTATTTTGAAACAAAATCCATGAACTCATTCCACAACCCCCTTGGCGGAGGAGGCGTGGGTGGGGCGGGTTTAGGCTCCAATAGCTGACGTATTTTCGTCAACTCTTCTATCATCTTATCCTCTTTTGACAAATTCGTCCCCATGAAATATCTTATAATGTAATAGCTTAAACTTTTGTATGCAACGGAGGCCATAAGGGTATTAGGTTAGACCTTTGACTAGCGTCACTTTCTAACCTTAGACGCCCAGCATAATCTCCCACTGCGTTTACGCGGGTAAATTACACCGTTAATTTAAGGGACCATACTGCCGACTTCTCATCCTTACCATTTCTCTGCCGTTACTCGTAGTTTTTGTAACCTCGACTCTTGCCAATGTTCCATGCGTTCTAGTCCGTAGATGCGCCTACACGGTCTTTCAAATATCTTGACAGCAAGAAGAGGTGGGTGTTAGGAAAGTTCTTATGTCCACGCCAGTTAATCATTAGTAATCTCTACAGTCAGAAGGGCGCACCTTCATGTCGAATCGACTTGCTACAGAAATAGCCGGATTAAGGCTCGCCAATCCCACCATGCTCGCCGCAGGGATTCTTGGATTGACAGGATCATCTTTGAGGAGGGTGGTTGAGGCTGGTGCTGGAGCGGTCGTCACAAAGTCCGTGGGACTAAAACCACGCGAAGGCTATCCCAACCCAACCGTGGTTCAGGTTGAGTGCGGATTGCTCAACGCCATGGGACTTCCCAACTCGGGCATTCATTATTTTAGCGAGGAAATACGCGAAGCAAAAGAGGAAGGAATCCCCATCATCGTAAGCGTCTACGGCTTTTCACCCGAGGAATTCGCTGAAGTGGCAAGGATCGCATCTGAAGCTGGCGCGGACGCCTTAGAACTGAACGTATCATGTCCTCATGTGGAAAAAACAGGAACAGAAATTGGACAAAACCCTCAATTGGTGGCAGAAGTCGTGGAAATGGTGAAAAAGAGAGTGGACAAACCCATCTTCGTGAAATTGACTCCCCAAGTTACCGACATAACCGAGGTGGCTAAGGCGGCGGTGGAGGCGGGCGCGGACGCCATCACCGCCATCAACACGGTCAGAGCCATGGCCATCAACATCGAAACAACCTGGCCTATACTAGCGAACAAGATCGGCGGCCTATCCGGACCCGCAATAAAACCCATCGCCCTCAGATGCGTATACGAAATCTTTCAAGAAGTGGATGTTCCAGTTATCGGTTGCGGGGGAATCACCAATTGGAGAGACGCCGTAGAATTCATTCTAGCCGGCGCTTCAGCAGTTCAAATAGGAACCGCCATCGCCCTCAAAGAACTAGGCGTATTCAGATCCATCACGAGGGGAATCGACGCATATCTAGAAAAAGGAGACTTCAGGAGCGTGAAGGAAATTGTTGGCCTATCCCACCGCCATTAACCGCCTAAGAATCGTGAAAATCCAAGAAGTGAAAAGGGAGAGCCCTACCATTAAGACCTTCGCCTTCTACGACAGGCTCTGCGGGAAGGCCAAGCCCGGACAGTTCGTTATGGTCTGGATCCCAGGGGTCGATGAGGTTCCCATGAGCCTGTCCGCTATACGCCCCGATGGGCTCTCCTCCATAACTGTAGCCAACGTTGGAGAAGCCACAAAGACTCTCCATCAAAGAAAACCCAGCGATGCCCTTGGAATACGGGGACCCTACGGAAACGGCTTCACGCTAAATAGCGGAAAGGTCATGATCGTCGGAGGAGGAACAGGACTAACACCCCTTGTGCCCTTGGCTGAAAAGCTTGTGGGCCTCACCACCAAAATCGCTTTTCTGCTTGGAGCCAAAACAAGGGATGAACTCTTGTTCCTAGACAGAATAGAAACGACTTTCTCAAGGGCCGACGCAAGGATCATCGCAACGACCGAGGATGGAAGCTATGGGTGGCAGGGGGTTGTTACAGACCCAGCGGAACAAATCTTGATGAAAGAGAGATTCGACACGATTTACGCTTGTGGTCCAGAGCAAATGATGCACCAGATGTTCCTTACAGCAGAGCGATACAACACGCCTCTACAAGCCAGCTTGGAGAGACTCATGCACTGCGCCATGGGATTGTGCGGGAGCTGCGTGATAGGTAAGTTCAGAGTATGCAGAGATGGCCCTGTTTTCTCCACCGAACAATTAAGAGAGGTAAAGAGTGAGTTTGGACGCTTCAAGAGAAGCTTTGACAGAAGAAAAATTGGGTTATAGGTTTCTTCCTGGTTTTTGAATGTTGCATTATAATCAATTTTGTGTGTACGTGGAGACTCCCTCTAAGTTCAATACATGAACTAAACAGACTAAAACATGTTTTCAAACGTGATGGATAAAAGATTCACACAACACATAAAAATACAAGACAAGTATAAATGGGGTGAGAAAGATGTCGGAAAAGACCAGTCCTGAACCAAAAGTTAGATCGTCGAGCGTCTATATACCATACTACAGTAGCGAGTTTAGGGATGTCGTCAGATTCATTCAAGATAAACTGAAAAAGAAGGTGTATTTGATTGGCGTTAGGGCACTTTTTGAAAGAGGCATCCCCTTATTTAGGTTTACGGACGATTTTGACATTCACGCTCCTGTCTCCATTGATGAGAGAGATAAATTAATAGAATATGTTCGGAAAAAATATGAAAAGTCAAGGCATGTTTGGTCAAGGTTCGGTTTTGGATTAGACTTTGAGCCAATAGGGCATGTGGATGTGAACATTGTTCCAACCAGCATATATGATGAGTCATGGGAGAGAGACATCCTAGAGATTAACGACGTCAAAGTCTGCCTTCCACCCATAGAAGACATTTTGGTCATGAAGTTGTTATCGCCAAGAGTTAAGGACAGAAAGGATGCTGGTATCGCTTTAAGGTTAGGGAAAGATAAAATAAATATGGAAAGATTAAAGACCAAAGCGAAGAAAGCAGGAGTAACAAAAAAGTTGATTAAAATCGCCAAGAGATATGATATAAAAATGGAAGGCTGAAGGCTCACTTAGTTAAGGTTTCAAAAAAGTTATATTCCTCTATGAACACTTCGATGTTAAGCGGTGTCTGGGATGAGAGGTGGCCGCCAAATTCAAGGCTGATTCTAGACGTTGGCTAACGCTGGAATATCGTCCACTCGAGATTGAACGAGAAGTTCGCGAATTTTGGCAAAACAATAGGATTCCACAAAAGCTTATGGAGCTTAGAGAGAGGGCTAACGCGGGCCTTTTAGGCTACGTTGAGGGCCCCCCAACCTTAAACGGTGTTCCCCATATTGGCCATGTCCGAGGCCGAGTGATGAAGGACCTTCGATATCGATTCAAGACTATGCAAGGATTTTATATGACCTTCTGGGCTGGCTGGGACTGCCAAGGCCTACCCGTGGAGCTAGAGGTGGAGAAAGAGCTTGGCGTCAAAAGTAAGAGGGAATTGCTGGAAAAAGTGGGCGAAGAACGCTTTGTCGCGGAATGCAAAAAAATCTTGATGAAATACTATCGCGAGTGGCTCAGCGCTGATCAGAAACTGGGCTTGTTCATGGACTACGATAAAGGCTATTGGACGTACCTCGACGAGTACATCGAGCGAGAGTGGCAATACCTTAAGCGAGCCTGGGAACAGGGCCTCCTGGGCGAAGGCTACTATGTAGTTGCCTACTGCCCCTACTGCCAAACCTCCCTTAGCAACGCTGAAGTGGGCCTCGGCTACGAGGAGGTTGACGACCCGTCCCTTTATTTCAAACTCAAGGTAAGGGAAACCGAAAAGGAGTATTTCCTCGTCTGGACCACCATGCCCTTTACCATAATCACCGACATGATGCTAGGGGTTCACCCAGAAGCCGAGTACGCCAAGGTTAGGGTGAACGAAGAAACATGGATCCTCGCAAAGGAACGTGTCGAGCCGGTTATGCAAGAGCTTGGGGTGAAGGGCTATCAGGTTCTGGAATCCATGCAGGGCAAGGATCTAGAGGGTCTGAAGTATGAGTATCCGTTTGAAGATATGGTTCCTCGAGAGCGGGAACTGGATGAGTTGCCTCTGGTTCACACAGTGATCTGCGAAGATTTCGTGGACATCACCACAGCTACAGGAGTGGTGCACCTATCTCCTGGAAGCGGTGAAGAAGACTTTCTAGCCGCTCAAAAGCGTCACCTACCCGTATTTGTTCCCTATGATGAAGAGGTGCGATTCACGGCAGAGGCAGGCAAGTTTGCGGGAATCTTCGCTCGAGACGCGGACCTCATGGTGGTGGATGAGCTTCGTAAAAGGGGGCTACTGGTTTCCGTAAAAACCATTCGCCACCAGTATCCAACCTGCTGGAGGTCCCACCACAAGCTCATATGGCTGGCTCGCAGAGAATACTTCCTTTGGACAAATAAAGTGAATGACAAGATTGTGGAGGCTGCTGGGAAAGTCAACTACTTCTATGAAGGCCCTAAAAACCGTTTCCTGTCCTTTTTAATGGAGGGGAAGCCTTGGTGCGTATCACGAGAGAGGGTTTGGGGTACACCCCTTCCCATATGGGTTTGTGAGCAGTGTAGAACCAAGACTTTGGCGGGTAGCAGAAAAGAGTTGCTTGAAAGAGCCGTGGAGTTGCCAGATCAGAACTTTGAGCTGCACAAACCTTGGATAGATCGTGTGGCGCTGAAGTGTGAGAAATGCGGTGGCAAAATGAGAAGGGAGCCTTTCGTCCTCGATACATGGCACAATAGCGGCGCGTCTCCCTACGCGCGCTTTACGGACGAGGAATTCGAAAAGTTTGTTCCCACAGACTTTTTGACAGAGGCGATAGATCAAACCCGAGGATGGGCAAACACGCTGTTACTGGAGCACGTGATGCTAACGGGAAAGCCTGAAGCCCCCTTCAAGTCCTTCCTGTTTCAAGGTCACGTCATGGACGCGAAGGGGAGAAAGATGAGCAAAAGCCTCGGAA
>Ga0315314_1000089_pt1 | contig 125503 bp, 122 predicted proteins | sample TDP9_MG_FD_203631 | JGI IMG/M metagenome (GOLD analysis project Ga0315314, IMG submission 203631) | Freshwater sediment microbial communities from Lake Towuti, South Sulawesi, Indonesia - TDP9 | ecosystem: Environmental > Aquatic > Freshwater > Lake > Sediment | place: Indonesia: South...
AGTTGAGCAGCGTTCGAACTCCTTCCCCTCGCTCCGCTCGGGGAGAACAAGGAGTTCGAACAGATGCCCCTCCGGGGCACTGCTCAACTCCGCATTAGGGCTTGAGCTGCGAAATGGTTAACGTGGAAGAATACCCTCTGGGAGACTTACCTGAGGCAGTCATTGAGGCTGCAGCAAGAGACGTTGCCAATTACAGTATTGGTTTCCTTCATGTCAAAAGTTCTCCACGCAGATCAAATGACGTCAGGCTTCTTGGTTCTGGTACGCTCGTTTCTGTCGGTCCGACGCATGCGATATTGACGGCACACCACGTCCTTTCAGCTCTGCCCCGCAACGGACGTTTGGGCCTCATTATATCGCCAACGGCTCAACAGCATTCCGTTGACACCCAAGGTCTTGTGTATATTCAAATTGCCCGTGGAAGGGTAGATTCTGAGGGTCCTGACTTGGGGGCCATTGTTTTGGCTCCCTCCATCGCAAGTTCAATTGGAGCAAAGAAATCATACTACAGACTGGACTCTCATAGAGATCACCTGCTCAACTCACCCCCTCACATCCGTGACGGCTTCTGGTTCGTTAACGGATTTATAGATGAGTGGACCGTGGAAGAGCCAGACAAAGACGGTTGGGGACTGGTGAAGGGATTTTACAATCTGAGCGCTGCCGGAGGACCAGACAATACCATTGTGGTTGGGAATCACGATTACTTTGCTTTCCCTGTGAGTTACCGTGGAAGATCGGTCGCACCAAAAAGCTTTGGCGGCATGAGCGGCGGTGGGCTTTGGCAAGTACCTCTTACACGAGATGCACAAAGGCAGATAAAGCACACGACACCTCTTCTCTCTGGTGTGGTTTTCTACCAGGAACCTACAACCGATACATCCTGCGGGGTTAGATGTCATGGTCGTCTGAGTGTCTACAAAGTGGCATTTGAGGCGATCGAACAAAAAAGGCCCTAACAAATCGCTCAAGCGGACGGCGGACAAAGCGCTGCGGTTGTCAGGAATTCCTCGGGTCGCCGCCGGTTAGCTTGTCGTTCCCCCCTCGCTTCGCTCGGGGGGAATGCGGAGTTGAGCAGCGTTCGAACTCCTTCCCCTCGCTCCGCTCGGGGAGAACAAGGAGTTCGAACAGATGCCCCTCCGGGGCACTGCTCAACTCCGCATTCGGCCTCGGCTTAATTGAAGTTAGGGCGGTTTGGTGCTATTGTATGACGAGAAAGGAGGGGAGGAGGACATGTCGAAAATTATGGAAAAAGATGAAGCCCATAGAATCATAGATCGGATGCCACCAAACGCTACCTGGGATGATCTCATGCGCGAGATTTACGTTCGGGAGGTGATTGAGCGCGGGTTGGCCGATAGCAAGGCAGGCCGGACCAAAGACGTGAAAGACATCCGGGCGAAGTACGGTTTACCAGAATGAAAGTCCACTGGACCGATACAGCCGAGGGGCATCTTGACGCCATCTATGCTTACATTACTCAGGATTCGCCCGAATATGCGAAACGCATGGTAGATCGCCTTACCCGAAGATCCCAACAAATTGCCGAATTCCCTTTCTCAGGCCGTAAAGTCCCCGAATATGATGTTGACCAAATTCGAGAAGTGATCGAAGGTTCCTTTCGCATCATCTATTACATAAAGTCAGACCAGATTGACATCCTTGCCGTCATCCATGGAGCTATGGATGTGCTGGGCCGATCGGAAAAAGAGGATGAGTAAGCCGAACAAGCGGCTCCACCGGATAGCCGATAAATCTGGCTCCCGGTGAGCCTTAGCGATGGCCCGACGCTTCGCGTCGTGCCATTGGGCCGGATGAGCGCTGGGTTGATGGGCCGCGAAGCGCGGCCCATCAACCCGGATCGAACGGACGCAAATGCGCCGCTCATCCGGCCCATTATCTGTCAAGAGGCAAAATTAGAAAGGTATGATATGTTTAGTCATCGAGGTTCCCACAAGAAGAACCAGTCTTATGAATACAATCACCGACACGATGCTCATGTCCATACCCACGGTGCTACAGACCCATCTATCTTTACCACTCAACGAGGAATTTGGGCTATCAAGTGGTCATTCTTTGGATTACTCGCTACTGGCCTTTTTCAAGTTGTTATCGTCTTGCTTTCTGGAAGTGTTGCGCTTCTTGCCGACATGATTCACAACATCGGCGATGCCGCTACTGCTATTCCGCTATGGATTGCTTTTACGCTTGCGCGACGAAAACCCAGCAAACGGTTTACCTATGGCTACGGCCGAGTGGAAGACTTGGCAGGTGTGGCAATTGTACTCACTATCTTGTTCAGTGCCATCGTTGCTGGCTACGAATCCATTAATCGCCTTTTTCATCCACGGACGGTGATGTATCTCTGGGCAGTGATTGTTGCATCGGTAGTTGGTTTCCTGGGTAATGAGGCTGTAGCACAATTTCGCATCAAGGTCGGCAAAGAGATTGGCAGTGCCGCTCTCATTGCTGATGGTCATCACGCCCGTGTAGACGGCCTGACAAGTTTGGCCGTGCTTTTCGGTGCAGTTGGAGTTTGGCTGGGCTATCCACTGGCAGACCCTATCGTCGGTCTTCTTATTACTGCTGCAATCTTCCGAATCGTATGGGAATCTGGCAAGTCTATTTTCACCCGCTTACTCGACGGGGTAGACCCAGAGGTTATTGATGAAATCAAACATGCGGTGAATCACACCCAAGGGGTTTGCGACGTCGCTGAAGTGCGGGTAAGATGGTTGGGCCACAGGCTTCATGCGGAAGTAAATATAGCCGTAAGTCCAGAGGTATCTGTTGAAAAAGGACATGAGATTGCCAAGGAAGTCCGACACCAGCTATTGCATCACTTACGATATCTTTCCAATGCCACAATCCATATTGATCCTGTGAACGCATCAGGTGAGGAACATCATCGCATTACTGACCACGCACACGAGGATTTACCCGCTCATTCGCATTAATTATGAGAAGGTATCGGGGTTAATAATCTATAAGACAGATAACAAGGCGCTGCACTGGACGGGGATTCCGCTGCGCTCCATCCCCGCCAGTGAGCTTGGTCGTTCCCCCCTCCGCTTCGCTCCGGGGGGAATGCGGCGCTGAGCGGTCGTGCCTGAACCTCCCCTCCGCTTCGCTGCGGGGAGAACCAGGCACTGGAGACGGATGCCCCTTCGGGGCACCGCTCAGCGCCGCATTATGCCATCAATGCCTTGGATACAATGAAAAACACTCTTTTTCTAATTGGGGCCGGATTCAATAACGACGCAAAGCAAGAAGCCGGAAAAATTACAGGTCACTCTATCTACAATGGTGAGTATGAGATCCAGTGCGGATATCCATTATTAAATGACCTTCGTAGGATCTGTTTCGATAAAGAAATAGTGGAGGAAGGTAACTCGATCGAAGAACGCTTTGCCACAGCACTGAAAGAAAAGGATTACAAACCGCTACGCCGACTCTACGATACTCTCATGGAAGCCGATTATTATTTGATTCCAAAGCTGCTTCCGCATGGGGATAATCCCAATAATTGCTACGCCAAGTTTTTTGACCACTATAATGGGGCATCCTTTCTCACCTTCAACTACGACTCATTAGTGGAAATCTTTCTTCTCAGAATGGGCAGGTGGTGCCCACGCGACGGCTATGGCGTTCCAGTCGAAGTAGAGATCGAATCTGGAGTCCGCACCAATGACCCCAACTGGAAATCGTCAAGCCTTGTACTCCATCTTCATGGCAGCTTATGTATCTATAAGTCTGAGTTTGATGTAACACCTATGCCCAGTACCCATATTCAGCGGTTATCCCTAAAGGAAAAACCCGACTATATCTTTGATCCCGAGTCGATATCATCGCTCTTTTTCCCGTTTAGCGGGTCGCCACTTAGAATTGCCGATTATGATCCAGTTGAATTTAGGGTAATAGCTCCGGTACCTGATAAGGCGGAGGGCTTTCGACAGCAATTTATAAAAGATATCCACTGCCGTGCGCGGCAACTAATTTCCAGAACGGGCCAGATTATTGCTATAGGATATGATTTTAGCCCCTACGATGCATCGTTGTATCGTCATTTGCTAATTGAGCTCGCTAATTGTGAGAGACCTCGAGCCCTAATTGTCAGTCCCAGAGCGAAAGATATTGAAAAACGACTGAGCGGGGATTACCGACGAATTGATTGGCACTCTGTCGGCATGACCTTTAAATCATGGGTTGATGCCGGGTTTCCGGAATAAATCTGAGGGCTTATCAATGAACATTGGGATTCGATGTATATAGGCATGGTAGTTATTAGATAATAGGTCTAACGAGTCAATTAAGGCATAGCGATGCCATTTGGTGAAACAAGAGATAAAATAAAGTATGGTTTAAATAATTGCCCGTTTTGTGGCTCGGTCGTTCTCAAGATATTGAAACGCATCTCACACGAAATCCCCGAAATTAAACCGAAAGTAGCGAGTTATTATGTTTCTTGTCAAAATTGTGGTGCCTGTGGACCCCCGACCTTAGATGCAGAGGGAGCCCCCTCTTTTTGGAACAAATGTATTCCAAAGCCCGATCCTATAGAAGAAGCTATAAAGAAAAATCGAAATGACTGTAAATAACATTTTGAGTAAAACGACAAAGTAGGCACAGCGACTATTTAAAGAGGATATGAATGTGAGACCGCCTAACAGGTCACTCCAGCGGATGGCTTACAGCCATCGCTGAGTTAAATCGTTCGCAAGTAAGGAAGAGAACAACATGGGAATCTGGAAAGATGGACTCACGACTGAGCAGGTGGCAGAAAAGATACTTAGGGGTTACCTGATCCGCTGCCATAAAATAATTTCTAAGGACTACCCGAAAATAGCCAATATGGATCCCACTGAGGCGGCAGACTACCTCCTGCGCCTTCGTAACTCAGGAAGAATTAGCATTAAACTATACAACAGGAGCCCAGAGTCCATCGGATGTAAAATTATCGAGTTAGAACCTGGTCAATAGAATTTGCGAACAAGGCGCTGGAGAGGGACCGCCTTTAGCTCGTTTTACTCGATCCGGCGGCCCCTCAGCTTATTGTTCCCCCCTCCGCTTCGCTCCGGGGGGAATGGAACTTTCTGGGGTCGGACCAAGAGAAGTGATTGATTCTTCAGGAGAATGGTGGGGAAAATGGGGCTTTTGAGGGGCTTAGAACCGCATTTTTAGGGGTAGAATTGCGGAATTTGGATTTGACCGATGGCTCGGGCAAATCGACATTTTCTTCCTGGATATATCTGGCATATTACCCATCGTTGCCATAAACGAGAGTTTTTGCTTAAATTTGCCCGGGACCGGCGGCGGTGGTTGGAGTGGCTTCTGGAGGCGAAGAAGCGATACGGAGTCTCCATTCTGAATTATTCGGTCACCTCAAACCACATTCATTTAATTGTAAGAGATCCTAAGGGGGAAGAGGCCATTGCTCGTTCGGTGCAATTAATTGCGGGCAGGACGGGGCAGGAATTCAACCGGAGAAAGAAACGGAAAGGAGCCTTCTGGGAGGATCGGTATCACGCAACGGCGGTGGAGGGGAATTCGCATTTGGTTCGGTGCATGGTTTATGTGGATTTGAACATGGTGCGTGCCGGTGTTGTGAAGCATCCGTCGGAGTGGGCTTTTTGCGGATACAATGAGATCCAAAATCCGCCGAAGAGGTATTGTTTGATTGATATTGAGGAGTTGAAGAGATTAACGAACGTTCAGGACACGGAAGAGCTGAAGACGGCGTATCGGGGGTGGGTGGGGGAAGCGTTAGCGGGGAGTGGACATGGGCGCCAGCCTGAGTGGACGGAAAGCATAGCCGTGGGTAGCGAATCCTTTTTGAGAACGATAAAGGAACGCCTTGGGATACGAGCAAAGGCGAGAAAAGTGGTGGGAGGTGAGAGCAGGTTTGAATTAAGGGAGGTTTCCGCCCCATACGTTGATGTTTTTAAGGGTGAAAATGTGGATTTAAGCGAAGAAAACACCTTCTTTTGGAGGTAATCATTCAAAAAATCAGCATCTTAGCTTGGTCCGACCCCAATAAGGCGAAAAATATAATGTTAGCCGGCCGAAACGAAAGGGGGGCTATGAAGGACCTTTACTCGTTCTTACTTAGCGGTCGCGAGCAGGATTCACAACGCTACTGGGTGATCTTCGGCGTCATGAATGTGATCAATGGCGGGCTATTTGGATTCGCCGCCTCAAATATCACACCGGCCCCACTGAAAATCGTCTCCTCGTTACTAGGCATCGGCCTTTGCATCTTATGGATCTTGGGCGTGCTCAGAATGAGTGGGTGGGTTAAATGGTGGGAAGGAAAACTGGAACTGCTCGAGTCTCAATACCTCTCAACGATCGAGTCCAGAGCGCCAGAAGGCGCAGAATTTGTTAAACAATTTCAAGTCTTTCGGAATCGCCGGGGAGCGGTCACGGCTGGGTGCTCAACGCGATCGCTCGGCGTGTGGATACCAAGTTTATTTATCGTGGCATGGGCTTTACTGTTACTGTTCACCGCCATACCGTTGGCATGTCAGTAGTTAGATTTGCCACGCGCACCTATAAGCGTGGCTAACAACACGCTGGAGCAGGACGCTGCGCAAGCGCAGCGCCTCTCACCGTGAATGTTAAGCGGCTTTCATTACGCCAAAGGAGGGTTCAGCCATGCGTTTTCGTTGGTTAGCTATCGTTTCCGCGGCATTGTTGGCCCTTCTTTCGCTGGAGGTATTCGCGATGAATGAAGCGTTTCTAAACAGCACAGTGTTGGTTAGTTTCTCAGTCGAACCAGGCAAGACGTCCGCTGGGACAGGGTTCATGATGATCAAGGAGATTGAACCAGGGAAGGGTCATATTTTCCTCGTTACTAATGCTCATGCAATTCCTCCTGAAGGTTCCACCAGGAATATTTCTATCAGGGTAATGACAAAGTCTGGCGAGACGGTGGCTGTCAAATTTCTTGATATTCCCGTGCTTGGCGCTGATGGCAAGTATCTTCACAACGTGAGGCCTCATCCCAAGAAGGGCTTCGATGTCGTAGCAATGAATATTACCGAATCTGTGATTAAAGAGAATATACAAGCCGCATGGATTCCATATGACCTGTTGGCCACAAAAGACAAGCTCAAGGCCGAGAGGATAACAGTCGGTGATGAAATATTCCTCCTAGGCTACCCTGATGCCATCTTTGATCCCAGGAATGTTCACCCAATCCTGCGCGAAGGGGTAATAGCTTCTGTTCCCACTGAAGATTATGCGTTTAATGACGTTCTCAGGAAAAAATATAGTCTACCTGATCGAATTGATGGTTTTCTCATCGATGCAAACGTGTTCCCGGGTTCAAGCGGAAGCCTTGTCATCTTAAAGCAACAACCTACAACAATTGGCCCGCGCGGCGAAACCGTTGTAAGTGGGGCAAAGAAGATTCCCTACGTCCTTGGTATTGTCTCGGGCTCCATCCCAATCGTGGATACTGCGCTGGGCTCTGTCCAACGAATGGGCTTAGGGGTCGTGTATTCATACGACGCAATTAGGGAAACCATTGCTCTCTTCTATAAATGAGATATTAAGAGAGCTCCGCCTAACAAGTCGCTCCACCGGATCGCCGATAAACCCAGCTCCCGGTGAGCTTCATCGTTCCTCCCGACCGCAGGCCAAAAGTAAGCTGGATATTTGGGTTTTAGGCGTATTATTCAATTAAGAAATTGGGGCTTTAGAGTGGCGGTCGGGAGGAACGGGCTCGCGTCTGAGGGCAGCGTGTTCTACGCCTGCGGCGGGCGAACACGCTGCTGGAGCAGACGAGCCTTTGGCCCGCAGCTCAGCCGCGCCCCCGTTAGGGGTAGAACTGAAATGGAATACGATGAGTTCATAGCAAGATACAGGGCAGGTACTGTTCGTCTGGGAGTGGACCGTTCAAGAATTGGAAAGGCCGCTCGCAGCGAGCTCTACCAACACCTCTTTAAGGAAAGGAATTACCCTCAGATGCTCAACCGTCTGGCAACGGTGTTTAGCTTGTTAATAATCCCTTCTTTACTGGCGGCCGTAATTTTTCCGTTCATCATTGTCTGGTGGGCTTTCATTCCCTGTCTGGCCGTAGCTTGGTTCTTCAAACGAATGACCTATCGGTGCGAAAGAGAGGCTTTTAGGGAACTTGCCTTGGCTGATCCTATGGCATATAAATTTCTGTTACTTGAAGGGATTATCATTGTGGACGCACCTTTTGATAGCAGCATAGGAGGTAGTGACCAATCAAGGCAAAAATAAACAATTTACTTTAAAGGCATAGACAAAAATAGATAGCCTAACACTCCAGCGGATGGCTTACAGCCACCCCTGATCTAAATCGTTATCCCTGCTGAAGAGCTGAAATGATCGCCTTGATTTGTACAGACAAATGATGTACACTTGAGAACATGAGATATGAATGGGATCCGCAGAAAAACGAGTGGCTAAAAGCAGAAAGGAATATCTCATTCGAGAAGATACTTTTCCATCTGGCCCGAGGCGATGTGTGGAAGCTTGCCGATCATCCCGACCAGGAGAACTATCCCGGGCAGAAGATATACTTCGTCATTGTGGATGAATACATTTATCTAGTTCCTCATGTGATTGAAAAAGATTACATTTTCCTAAAGACCATTATCCCCAGCCGAAAGGCAACGAGGGCATACAAGAGAGAACAGGAGGTTAAAACATGAAATACGACAAGGAAGAAAAGGCCGTTATTGATGCCTACGAGAAAGGAAAAATGAAGCTTTCCACTCCGTCAAGAAAGGAGATTGAAGCGATAAAGGCGACGGCAAAAAAAACATTCGTTAAGAACAAACGAATAACCATACGTCTCTACGAGCACGACTACCAAGGCATTCAAAAGAAGGCGATGGAAATGGGTGTACCCTATCAGACCCTCATTTCTGGCATAATCCATCGATACATAGAGGGGGAACTGACCTCGAAGACGGGATAACCAGCGGTTGCACCGGATCGGCCTTAAAGCGGGCCTCCCGGTGACCCGCAGCGTTCGGCGAAAGAAAGCACGCGGGTTAAAGAATCTGCGGTATAATCCTATAAAGGGGTGATTTTATCAGGAGGTGCAGAATGGCCAATACCTATACCGCAATAATGAAACGAGACGGGGACTGGTGGATAGGTTGGATTGAAGAGGTCCCTGGAGTCAATTGTCAGGAGAAAACCCGGAAAGAGCTTCTTGAAAGTTTGAGTGTTACCCTGAAAGAAGCACTCAAGTTCAACCGCGAAGAGGCGATTCGCGCAGCCGCTCCCGACTACACTGAAGAACCTCTCACCGTATGAAACGCACGGAGTTTCTCAATCATCTCCGAGAGCATGGTTGTGTTTTCCTACGTGAGGGCGCCCGCCATTCTTGGTGGTTAAACCCAGCGCAGAACAGACGTTCGTCCGTCCCCAGGCATAATGAAATTCGAGATCAACTCGCTCGCAAGATTTGTAAGGATTTAGGGATTTCTTTTGTGAAGTAGCGCCGAACACGCGGCTGGAGACGGACGGGCCTTCGGCCCGCAGCTCAGCCGCGGCCCCGTTCCGTGTAAAAAATATTTGCTGTTATGAGGTAGAAAAATCCCGTGTATTTTGAGATAATTGGAGAGATCGGGGAAATTGAAACAATTGCCATAGGGGGAAATATCCGAAGATATAATGCGGATTCAGAAACAATATGGTCCCGGTCGGTGGCGCAAGCTCAAAGGAATAGCAAAAGTTCGGCTTGAAAGTGGAAGGGTATGCAGAGCCGAGTTACACTGGTATGAAGCCCACGGCATTGGCAGAAAGAAAATGAAAATAAAGAGGTTTTTGGATTAAAGATATGGCAGGAAAAAAAGAAAATATGAAATTTGCGCTTTGCATCGAGAATAAGGACTGTGAGGATTTGGAGAAGCGCAAGAAGCCCTGTTGATGCCAAGTTAGGGATTTGAATTTGCCCAACATGCCGCTGCACCAGGCCGCTATTTGGCTAAGGCCTCATACCGTGGAAGGAGGTGTAACCCATTAAAAGGCCCCTGCCAAGAGGAAAAACTTATCCCTTGTGAGAAAATATATTTTTTCGCTAAACTCCAGTGGCGAGGTACCAGCATTCCCACCTTTGCCGAGAATTCTTTCCATTTTTGGTGTCAATCTCTACTGCACCAAGCCTTGAAAGGTGAATCAAGCTTCATCACCCCCTGCTTATTCGCTGGCCATATTTGGGACCATACCAAAAGCTGAGGAGAGCTCACTTTGCCTTGCCATCCCAGTCTTTATTGGCTATTCTGCATAGATATTGTTATTGGTCCGGCGAGTATTTTTTTTCTCAGTTTGGAAATCAAGGGGATAAGAGGAAAGATAGGAGACGACCGTAAATGAGAGCGGTGATTCAAAGAGTCAGCCGGGCCCAAGTTAGAGTTGCAGGTCAGGTTATCGGCGAAATCGGAAAAGGCCTACTTCTGCTTCTGGGAGTGGGCCGGGGAGATTCGAATAAAGAGGCCGACAGCCTCCTGGAAAAGGTGATTCACCTGCGCATCTTCGAGGATAACCAGGGGAAGATGAACCTTTCATTGCTGGATGTCAGTGGAGAATTGATGGTCATCTCCCAGTTTACCCTTTATGCTGACTGCCGGAAGGGGCGCAGGCCCTCTTTCACCGACGCCAGCCCCCCAACTGAAGCCGAGGCCCTTTACAATTACTTCATCATCCGGGCAAAGAGCCGGGGATTGAGTGTCTCCTCGGGCACTTTTCAGGCTTTGATGGAGGTGGAGTTGGTCAATTTCGGCCCGGTAACGATCCTGCTGGACAGTTCAAAGGATTTCTGATAAAAGGGGCTATAAAAAATATTGAAGGAGGAATACCCAGATGATTGACTTCACTTTGAGCGACGAGCAAAAAGCGCTGCAGAAATTGGCCCGGGATTTTGCTCAGAAGGAGATCGCTCCCGTTGCCTTGAAATACGACCGAGAGCCGGCCTTTCCTGGGGAAATCATAAAGAAAGCCCATACTGCGGGCCTGATGAATCTGACTTGCCCTAAAGAGTATGCCGGGCAGGGAATGGGCCTGGTCAACTCAGCCCTGATGACTGAAGAACTCAACGTGGCCTGCGTAGCCATATCTGGGATGATCGGCATTAACTCTCTGGCCTGTGGCCCCATTCTCGCGGGTGGCTCCCATGAGCAGAAAAAGAGATTCTTGATCCCGCTGAATCAATCGGGCAAAACCTCCTCTTTCGGTTTGACCGAAAGAGAAGCCGGGTCGGACGCCGGGAGCCTTAAGACGCAGGCCAAACTCGAAGGGGATCATTATGTGTTGAATGGACAAAAGTGTTTCATCACCAACGCCAGTTATGCGGCTTTTTTTACGATCTTTGCCACCATCGATCCCACCAAAGGAACGAAGGGGATTTGCGCTTTTGTCGTTCCCCGGGAATCCCCGGGTCTTTCCATCGGTAAAGTCGAGGACAAGATGGGCCAGCGGGTGTTAAACGTGGCTGAAGTCATTCTGGAGAACGTGGTCGCTCCCCGGGAAAACCGTCTGGGTAACGAGGGCGAAGGGTTCAAGTTCGCCATGGAGGCCCTGGATGAAGGTCGGGTAAATATTGCTACCGTAGGCGTGGGCCTGGCCCGCGCTGCTTTTGAGACTGCCCTGGACTATGCCAAGAAGAGGGTTCAGTTTGGTAAACCCATCGGTACCTTCCAGGGGTTGAACTTCATGCTGGCCGATATGGCTGCGGCTGTAGACTCAGCCCGTTTGCTTACCTGGTATGCGGGTTCGCTGGCCGACCAGAAGAAAAGGTTCACCCGGGAAGCTGCCCAGGCAAAGTTCTACGCCACGGACACTGCCATGCGGGTGACCACTGACGCGGTGCAGATCCACGGCGGGTATGGATACACCAAAGATTATCTGGTAGAAAAACTCATGCGCGATGCCAAGCTTACGCAGATATACGAAGGCACCAATCAGATCAACCGCATGGTAGCTGGCGGGGCATTGATGAGGAGCTGATAAGGACTGGACTCCGAACTCCATAAGGAATGGCTCATGAAAACCCCCGGGCAGTACATCGAAAGCTTGAAGAAGTTGAACCTGGAAGTGTATCTTTTGGGGGAGCGCGTGAGAAACCCCGTGGACCATCCCATCATCCGTCCCTCCCTCAACTGCGTGGCCATGACCTATCAGCTTGCGAAGGAGGAAGAATATAAGGATTGGATGACCACCACTTCCCATCTGAGCGGAAAAACGATCAACCGCTTCACAGCCATCCACCATAGTGCCCAAGATCTGGTCAACAAAGTCAAGATGCAGCGCCTTCTGGGCCAGAAGACTGCCTCCTGCTTTCAGCGCTGCGTGGGCCTGGATGCCATGAACGCCCTCTACAGCACGACCTTTGAAACGGACCAGAAATACATGACTCCCTACCACTCCCGTTTCCAGGAATTCCTGCAGCGCGTCCAGGAAGAAGACTTGGTCGTCGATGGAGCCATGACCGATGTCAAGGGCGATCGCAGCCTGCGCCCAGGACAACAGGCTGACCCTGACTTATACCTCCATGTGGTGGAACGAAGGGGGGATGGGATCGTTGTCCGCGGGGCCAAAGCTCATCAGACGGGCATGGTGAATTCCCATGAGGTTATCGTCATGCCCACCATGGCGCTGCGAGAAGATGAGAAGGATTACGCCGTCTCCTTTGCCGTGCCCACGGACACAAAAGGCTTATTCTTTATCTACGGCCGGCAGTCCTGCGACACCCGGAAGTTAGAAGAGGGTACCCTGGATGTGGGTAATCATCAATACGGCGGTCATGAGGTTCTGGCGATCTTTGATGCTGTCTTTGTGCCCTGGGAAAGGGTCTTCCTCTGCGGGGAAACAGACTCTGTGGGGACATTGGTGGAGCGTTTCGCTGGCTACCATCGGCAAAGCTACGGGGGATGTAAAGTGGGCGTGGGAGATGTCCTCATCGGAGCTGCCTCCCTGGCCGCGGATTATAACGGCACGGCCAAAGCATCGCACATTATCGATAAGATCGTCGAGATGGTCCACCTGAATGAGACTCTCTATTCCTGCGGGCTGGCCTGCTCTTTTGAGGGCCACCCAACCAAAGCAGGCAGCTACGAAATCGATATGCTCTTAGCCAACGTTTGCAAGCAGAATGTCACCCGCTTCCCTTATGAAATCGCCCGCCTGGCCGAGGATATCGCCGGAGGCCTGATGGTCACCATGCCCTCGGAGAGGGACCTGCGCCATGAGCGCACTGGCCCCTACCTCCAAAAATATCTGAAAGGAGTGGCTCCTGTACCCACCGAAAACCGAATGCGCATCCTGCGCCTGATCGAAAATCTTACGCTGGGAACAGCCGCCGTAGGTTACCGCACCGAATCCATGCACGGTGCTGGTCCGCCACAGGCCCAGCGAATCATGATCCGCCGCCAGGCAGATTTGGAAGCCAAGAAGAACCTGGCCAAAATGATTGCCGGGATAAAGTAGCGGTCCAGCATCAGCTCTCAGGAGAGAAAGCGATGGAAATGACCCTGGGGTATTCTGTGGTCCGTAACGCCCGGAAATATCCCAACAAAACAGCTGTTCTCTGTGAGGAAGAGCGGCGGACCTACCGGCAGTTGAATGAACGCTCCAATCGCCTGGCGAAGGCTCTCATGAGCCTGGGACTTGGCCAAGGAGACCGCATCGCCACTCTTTCCCTAAACTCTGTCGCCCTCATGGAAGCCTACATCGCCCACCTGAAGATCGGGGCCATCACTGTTCCCCTGAACGCCTGGGGTACGGATGAAGATATCCGGCACCAAGCTGATTCTACGGGCTGTTCCTTTTTTGTTTTTCACCAGGACTTCCTGGCGCGAGTGGAACGAATCCGCCCTTTGCTGGCGCGAGTCAAAGAATGGATTTTCATCGGCCGCTCCCTACCTTCTTTCGCCATATCCGGCGAAGAATTGATGGCCTCAAATTCCCCCGAGGACTTTCCGATCGGGGTACAGGAAGAGGATGAAGCCTTCATCCTCTTCACCGGTGGCACCACGGGCGTGCCCAAGGGCGCTGTCCTCACCCACAAGTCTCTACTCTGGAATATCATCTCGGTGACCGCGGAAAACCAAAGCCCCACGCCTGAAGACACCATCTATTATCCCATGCCGCTCTTCCATACAGCGGCGCTGAGCAGGTTTCTGGCCTACATGTACGCCGGGGGCACGTTTATCGTCAGCCGGGAGTTTGACGCTCAGAAGTGCCTGGAGATCATCCAAAGAGAACGCGTAACCGCCATGACCGGCAACCCCACCATCTGGGGAAAGCTCCTCCAAGAAATGGAGAAGAAGAAATACGACACCAGCTCCATGCGCATGTACCTCTCTTCCCAAGGGTTCTTGCACCGAACGATGCAGCAGGCCATTGAGACCCGACTTTTCCCAAATGCCCAAACCTTCGTCAGTTATGCCCTGACTGAAGCCTCTCCTGGTGTCACGATCCTCAAGCCCGGAGATCAGCCCAGGGAGCCCGGGAGCGTGGGCAAACCCTACATGTGCACGGAAGTGCGTATCGTGGATGAAGAAGATCGGGACCTTCCTGCGGGCGAGGTGGGGGAGATCATCATCAAAGGCCCAACTGTGATGAAGGAATATTATAAGAATCCCGAGGAGACCGCCCAGACCCTGCGTGGAGGATGGCTGCACACGGGAGACCTGGGAAAGTATGACCAGGATGGTTTTCTCTATTTCGTGGACCGGAAAAAGGACATGATCAAGAGCGGGGGATTGAATATTTATTCCCAGGAAGTGGAAGGAGTTCTGGCCAGCCACCCCAAGATCGCTGAAGCTGTGGTCATTGGCGTCCCGGATGAAAAATGGGGGGAGACGGTCAAAGCTGTGGTGGTCGTCAAACAAGGGGAATCCCTGACCGAGCAAGAAGTCATCGGTCATTGCAAACAGTACCTGGCCAGTTACAAGAAGCCCACCTCTGTGGCTTTCGTTGAGGCCCTTCCCAAGACCGCGTTCGGAGGCAAGGTCCTGAAACGAGAACTGCGCGAACGCTTCTCAAAAAAGAAGTGAATGGGACACAGATGGACGCAGATTTCTGGGGATTTTTTTGTCAAAAACACAATAGCATGACATTTGTTGTTTAGGAGTAGCCAATTCTTTTTATCCGCTTTTTCTGCGAAAATCTGCGTCCTATTGAAAATGGAGACAAAAAATGAAACATCCTATGTTCACGGAAGAGCACGAGCTATTCCGCGAAACAGTGCGCAAATTTGTCGAGAAAGAATTGGCCCCTCACGCCGAGGAGTGGGAGCAGGCCGGAGAATTTCCTAACACCGTCTTTACCCGTATGGGCGAATTGGGCTTTTTGGGTCTGCGGTACCCGGAAGAATACGGCGGTCAGAACTGTGACTTCCTCTTCTCAGTGGTCCTGGCCGAAGAGCTCGGCCGCTGCGGCATGGGTTCCATCGGTATGGCTGTGGCCGTGCAGAACGAGATGGCCACCCCACCCATCTTTAAATTCGGCACGGAAGAACAGAAGAGAAAATACTTGCTCCCGGCCAATCAGGGAAAGAAGATTGCCTGCCTGGGAATCACGGAACCCAACGCTGGTTCAGACGTAGCCGCGATCCAGACCACGGCCAGAAGAGACGGGGATCATTGGGTGATCAATGGCCGAAAGATCTTCATCACCAACGGGGTGCGGGCAGACTTCATCACTCTGGTGGCCAGGACCGGCGCGAAGAAAGGTTATAAGGGGTTCTCCCTCTTCCTGGTCGATAAAGGGACTCCTGGGTTCAGTGTGACGAGAAAGCTGGACAAAGTTGGGATGCGCTCATCAGATACGGCAGAGCTTCTCTTTGAGGATTGCCGGGTACCAGCCAGCGCCCTGCTGGGGGAAGAAGGAAAAGGTTTCTATCACATCATGTGGGAGTTGCAGGGAGAGCGGATCATGGCCGCGGCCAATGCTGTGGCCAGGGCCCACGTGGCCTTGGAGCTGGCCTTGAAGTATTCTCAGGAGAGAGTCCAGTTTGGCAAGCCCCTGGCTCACTTCCAGGTAACCCGTCATCGACTCGCAGACATGGCCACGGAAATTGAGGCGGCCAGGCACTTGACCTACTATTGTGCCTGGCTCTTCCAGAGTGGGGAATACCCGGTCAAGGAAATCTCCATGGCCAAACTCTTCGCGGCCCAGATGGGCAATCGGGTGGCCGACGCTGCCCTGCAAATCCACGGGGGCTACGGCTATATGATGGAGTACCCGGTGCAGCGGTATTGGCGGGACATCCGTTTAAGCCGCATCGGCGGGGGCACAGACGAGATCATGAAAGAGATCATCGCCAATGAACTCTTGGGAAAGGCCAAAGAATAAGGCGACCCGGCGGATCGCCCCGACGTCTTAACCCTTCGGTCCGTCCACTTTATAGATCTGATAATACCTGGCAAAAGGCTCGGTGATCTTCCGGGCGTAGGAATAGGGGTCCTTTTTTCGGGCCACCACCTGTTCGATTACCTCGTAAAAGGTTACATCGTATTTGAGCATTTTGTGAATGTATTTGGAAATTTCCTGCTCGATCAAGTTGATAATTTCCTCCCTGGCCCGCTCGTTCCGCTTCTTCAGCAGTCCATCTCCCTCTTGGAGAAACTTGCGGTGCTCCAGGATTTTTTCTGTAAGCTCAGCAATTCCTTCGCCCAGGGTAGCAATGGTCTTGATGATCGGGGGTCTCCAGGGACTTTTGGCTGGGCTCAAGTCGAGCATCAGGCTTAACTCCGTGACCAGCCGATCTGCTCCCTCCCGGTCTGCCTTGTTGACCACAAAGATATCTCCAATCTCCATGATCCCTGCTTTCAGCGCCTGAATCTCATCCCCCAGGCCAGGCACCGAAAGCAGAAGGGTGGAATCTGCGGTCTTAACGATGTCCACCTCATCCTGCCCCACGCCTACGGTCTCGACAAGGATAAAATCTTTTCCGAAGGCGTCGAGGATCTTGATCGTATCGGCGGTCGCCTTGGCCAATCCCCCCAGCGTTCCGCGGGTAGCCATGGAGCGGACGAAAACCCCTTCATCGCCGGTGATCTCCTGCATCCGCAGCCGGTCTCCCAATAGGGCCCCCCCGGTGAATGGGCTGGTGGGATCGACCGCCACGATCCCCACTGTGAAATCTTTCTTGCGCAGCTCTTTGGTGATCTTATCCGTGAGCGTGCTCTTGCCCGAGCCCGGAGGCCCGGTGACCCCGAGGATAAAGGCATGCCCGGTTTTGGGGTACAGCTGCTGCAAGGCCTCCATAGCGCCGGGCATCTCATTCTCCACCATCGTGATCAGCTTGGCTAGGGCGCGGACAGACCCGGCAAGGGCTTCATCTACCAAACTGGCAGGACTCGCCATTTCTCCTCTCTTATTTCTTTCCCCTATCTTCCAGCACCACCAGGGCATCCACAGCCACCGGCCTGTTCCCGGAGATGATGAGCGGGTTCACATCCACTTCTTTCACGGCTTCGAGTTCCAGACCAAGCCGGCCAGCATTGATCAGCAGGGAAACGAGTAGATCCATATCCACGGGTTCCATCCCGCGAAAAGCTCCCAGCACCGGAGCTCCTTTGATCTCTCCGGCCATCTCCAAAGCATCCCGCCGTTCCAGAGGGGCGATACGGAAGGAGACGTCCTTGAGCACCTCCGTGAAGATTCCTCCCAACCCGAACATGACGCAAGGGCCAAACTGCGCATCCCGAATCATGCCGATGACCAGCTCCCTCGACCCCTTGACCATCTTTTGCACCAGAATTCCATCCAGGGGTTTGTCTCCCACCCGCCCCATAATGCCATCATAGGCTCGCTGTACTTCTCTTAAAGTTCGCAAGTCCACTTCGATCAATTTTTTTTCGGTCTTGTGGCTGATCTCCGGGGAGCAACCTTTGAGGACGACTGGAAGTCCGATCTCTTTGGCCGCTTTTATAGCTGCCGTGCCATTGCTGACTAACTTTTCCCGCACCACCGGAAATCCATAATGCCTGAGCAGCCTTTTGGAGTCATATTCGGAAAGTGCTTTTTGCCCTTTTCGCAACGCCTCTTGAATAATTTTCATTCCCACCTCCGATTTGAGCCGTCTCTTTCCGGCTTAATTTTCCCTCTAACATTCCCACAGATTTTCTAACAACCTTGAGGGGGATTTGTCAAGAAAATCACCCCGATTTATTCTTTCCCCCATGAGCTTTTTCTTTTTTTTCCAAGAAATCCTCATATTCGGAAGCGCTGAGCAATTCTTCCAGCTGAGTGGGATCGTCAATCTCCAACGTCAGCAGCCAGCCATTTCCGTAAGGGTCATCGTTGATCAGGGAGGGCTCTTCTTCTAAATCCTTATTGCTGGAAACGACTTCCCCACTGATGGGGGCATACAACTCCGCAACCGTTTTCGAAGATTCCAGCGTGCCAAAGACGTCGTTCTGCTCGATCATGGAACCTTCCTCGGGGAGGTTCAAATAGACGATCTCTCCCATTTCTTGTTGGGCGTAATCCGTAATACCAATTCTTCCCCGTCCTCCCACCATGACCCTTACCCAGGTATGCTCGCGGGAGTAATACAGGTCTTCCGGATAATCCATGCTGCCCTCCTTTTTTTGGCCGCTATATCGTCAAAATCTAAACCGGGCAACAGAGAAATGATTAGATTCCTAAATCTTTCAGTCTGAGAATTTTCTTCTAAAACTTAGAGAACCTCGAAAATATCCCCTCCCCTATCGCAGGAGGAGGGCATTGCGTGCGGGAAATCTCAAATATCTTTGGCTAGCTTTCAAATACAATCACTTTACCCGGGTGATGTATTCGCGCGTGCGCGTGTCGATGCGCACCACATCCCCTTCTTCCACAAAGAGGGGAACTTGAATGACTGCTCCAGACTCCAGAGTGGCTGGTTTGGTCGCTCCCGTGGCCGTATCCCCGCGGACTCCTGGCTCAGAATTGACTACTCTCATCTCTACAAACATGGGTACTTCGATGCCGATGGGGCGCCGGTTATGAAAGAGAGCTTTGATTACCAGGTTTTCTTTCAAAAAATCTTTGCTTTCTCCCAACTGGTCGGCAGTCAGAAAAAGCTGCTCGTACGTATTCGTATCCATAAAATGAAACTCTCCCGCCGTCTCGTAAAGGAACTGCATTTCTCGCTCCTCCAGGTCGGGTTTACCCACTCGTTCTCCAGATCGGAAGGTCTGGTCGATGACATTTCCGGTGACCAGGCTCTTCAAGCGGGTGCGCACGAAGGCTCCCCCCTTCCCAGGCTTCACATGCTGAAAATCGACGATGAGATAAGGCTCCCCCCCGATCTCGATCTTCAGCCCCTTACGAAAATCCGTTGTGGAATACATGGCGAACCCTCAAGAGCTATCAGCGATCAGCTGTCAGCTTGCAGCTAAATCCCCGCTCACAATTGTAGGTTTTTTCTTTGTTGATAGTAGATCGCTGAACGCTAATCCCCCATACAAATGTTATCTTTGAGATCTTTCGAAAGAATGGTCAGAACTTCGTATCCTCGGGCTGTGACCCGAACCATATCTTCCAAGCGCACCCCTCCCCATCCGGGGATATAAATTCCCGGCTCGATGGTGAAGATCATTCCTTCTTCCACAGCCCCGCGCCCGGTGGAGGAGATGCTGGGTTCTTCGTGGACGGCCAAGCCAACGCCGTGGCCAGTTCCGTGGCCAAAAAATTTTCCATACCCTGCCCGCTTTATGACCTCCCGGGCAGCGGCGTCGATGCGCCGAACGTTCATCCCCGGCCGGATGGTTTTCATTGCTTTCTCCTGGGCCCGGCGGACCGTGTCATAGATTCTCCGCTGCATCGCATCCGGCCTTCCCAAGATCAGGGTCTTTGTTTCATCGGAGTGATAGCCCTGGAAGCGCGAGCCGAAATCTACTATAACCATCTCTTTTTTCTGTATGCGTTTCCCCGTGGCTCGCCCGTGGGGAAGCGCCGCCCGCGGTCCGGAAGCCACGATCGTATCAAAAGACGATTTTTCCCCCCCCCGGCGCTTCATCCGGTACTCCAATAATTCAGCCACGGCCAGTTCTCTCGCTCCCGGCTTTAACCGAGACAAAGCGTCCGTAAAGCTGCCCGCAGCAATCTGGATTGCCCGGCGAATCTTCTTTAGCTCTTCGGGTTCTTTGCAGGCTCGCATTCTGGCGATTTGCCCCGCCAGAGGGACGAAAGATACCCGGGGCAATTTTTCTTTCAGCTTGTGGTAAGTCTCGTAGGTCATGGCCGCCGATTCAAAACCCAGGCGTTTCACCCGCAGCGCCTTCAAGGATTTGGCGATCCCCGCAATTTTCTGCTTGTATTTTCTGAAGTTGGCCTCCCGGATCTCTCCCCGGGCCTGCTCTTCGTAGCGGAAATCGGACAGGAAGGTGCGTTCCTGGCCGGTGACGATCAGTACCCCATCGCTTCCTGTGAAACCACAGAGGTAGCGAATATTTTCCAGACTGAAAAAGAGAAGGGCATCGACTTTTGTCCGGCCCATCACCTCTTCTATGAGCTTTTCAGCCCTAAGATCGGACATAAATCTTCCCTGAAAGACTCGACTCTGAGAATCCTGCAAAAGCCTCAGCTTAAGTTGGAATCCTCCCTGGCCGAGACCGCGGCCAACCATTGCTCCAGATGATTTATGATTTTCTGTTGCCCAGCAGCCTTTTGTCCCTCCTCCAGCTGCTTTCTGAGCACCTCGTACTTCTTCCTGATGGCCGTATTCTCCGGCTCTCGAGCCAGTATTTCTTCGTAGACTGAGAGGGCCTTGTCCAGATGACCCTGTTTAACATAAATCTCGGCCAAGGTATCCGTCTGGATGGATGCTCGGGCTGGCCCTTCCATCTCGGGGGCCTTTGGGGGCACCCCCTCCTGGACCGAAGGGGGGGATAAGGATCTCTGCAACACCTCAAAAGCCTTATCCAAATTATTCTTCTCATGCCGGTAAACCTGGGTCAACGACTCGTAAAAGGAAAAGCACTGCTCGATCTCCCCGGCCACCTTCTCCAACTCTGCTTTGGCTTCCGAGATCATGCCCTTCTCTAAGTAACAGATTCCCAGAAGCAATCGCCCTGGGATGAAACCCGGCATTTTTTCCAAACCTCTACGGCAGCTCTCGATGGCTTCATCAAAACGCCCTTGCTCTCGCTGCCTTTCAGCCAATTGGATAAAAGCATTGGCCTCGGCAGCCGAGGGCCAGGATTCTTGATGGGCGGCAGTTTCTTCCCTTTGCGTTGATTCTTCTTTCATCCTCTTAGATCCTCACGAAGAAGGCTTGGACCCTGTTTCTTCATCTTCCTTAATCTGCTGGTCTCTTCGGAAATAGCTGGCGGATTTGCGCGAGGTTTCTCCGATCATCCTGCGGCCGCCTCTTAGGTGTTTCCAAAATCATCGGGAGCCCCTGGAAAGAAGGATGGCTGAGCAGGCTCCTGAATCCCCCCAGGCCGATTTTTCCTTTCCCGATGTGCTCGTGTCGATCGCGGTGGGCTCCCAAAGGACCCGCGCAATCATTGAGATGGAGGAGGGCCAGTCGCTTCCATCCTATGCTTTGATCCACCCCTCTCGCTAAAATATCTGTTTTTTCTGCTGTGCGGAAATCATAGCCTGCGGCAAACCCATGACAGGAATCGAAGCAGACCCCCAACCGTTCATCCCTCCCTACCCGCTGGATAATTTCCTTTAACTCTTCAAATAATGTCCCGACGGCCTTCCCGGCACCCGCGCTATTTTCCAGCAAAACAAAGACCGCAGAGTCTTGCTCCATCACTTCTTTCAGAGCCTTGACCACCCGACTCAGCCCGAAAGCCCTGTCTCTTTCTTTGGCACTACCCAGGTGAGTGACCACAAAGCGAGCTCCCAATTGCTCGGCTCTTCTAACATCCATGGCCAGAGCTCGCACAGAACGTCGATGCAAGGCCTCATCTGGGGAAGCCAAATTGAGAAGGTAGGGCGTGTGTATGATAATGGGGTCGATCTCCTCCTTCTCCGTGGCCTCCCGAAAAGCAGCAATCGATTGAGAGGAAAGGGGCGAAGCCCTCCACCCCCGCGGGTTTCTGGAAAATACCTGCATGGTTGTGCAGCCCAATTCCCGCGCCCGGGAGACAGCTTTTTCGATCCCCCCGGAGATGGAGACGTGAACTCCTAAACGCATGGGGAATGTCGCCACGCCCTCTCTTCCCGGTGAAGAATCGGGTAATTGAGATATGAATATAATGAACCCCTTTCCTCCCTGTCAAGGCCAAAATGCGAGGTCTCTGAAAAACCCACATTTCTGTCACTCCCGCGAAAGCGGGAGTCCAGAAAAGCCCTGAAAATACTGGATTCCCCGCATCAAGTGTGGGGCAGGCTCTGCTGGAGTTTACCCCTGCGAAAGCAGAGGCAGGAATGACAAAATTAAATCACGCAGGCCTTTTTCAGAGATCTCAATGCGCTTGGGGAAACTTGAAAAAGGGGGGAGCGTGTGTTAATCTGATTTTTAAAAAGAAAATTCTATTTATTGGGGAGCTGGGAATGAAGATTACCAAAGAAGAAGTAGAGCATGTGGCTTTGCTGGCTAGGCTGAAATTCAGCGAAATTGAGCAAGAGCGCTTCACTACCCAGTTGAACAGCATTCTCGAATACATGGAGAAACTCAGGGAGCTGGACACCACCGAGGTCGAGCCCACCTTCCATGCCGTGGCCCGGACCAACGTCTTCCGGGAAGATGCCGTGAAGCCTTCAATCCCCCGGGATCTCTCCCTGAAAAACGCCCCGGATGGAGACCGCGGATTCTTCCGGGTCCCGAAGATCATTGAATAGGACACAGATGGACGCAGATTTGCGGGATTGAAATTCTATCCCCCTCTCCTTCCCCCTCAGAGGGGGGAGAGCAGGGAGGGGATGAAAAAAATTAATTGGCTTATTAGAGCTTTTCCCGCCTTTATCCGCGTTCATCCGCGTCCCATATTTATTTAAAGGTGGAGAGATGGAACTGTATCAACTCACGGCCCACGAACTTCATGAAATGATCCGGCGGAGGGAAGTAAGCTGCCGGGAGTTGACCGAGTCCGTCCTCCGACGGATAGAGAAAGTGGAAGATCGCATTCATGCTTATATTACCCTTACCCCGGCTTTGGCTATGGAACAGGCGGCGGCAGCAGATGCCCGCTTTCAAAAAGGAGAGGCCGGTCCTCTGACAGGCATCCCGCTGGCGATCAAAGACGTAATCTGTACTCAGGGGATTCGCACTACCTGTGGCTCCCATATTCTTAAGAATTTTATCCCGACTTATGATGCCACGGTCACCGAAAAACTGAAAGCTGCCGGCGCTGTCTTTGTGGGCAAGACGAATATGGATGAGTTTGCCATGGGTTCTTCCACGGAAAACTCATTCTTTGGGCCTACCCGCAACCCTTGGGACCTCATGCGAATTCCCGGTGGGTCCAGCGGAGGGTCGGCCGCGGCCGTAGCTGCCGGCGAAGGCATTGCCTCCCTGGGTTCAGATACTGGAGGATCCATCCGCCAGCCAGCGGCCTGTTGCGGTATCGTCGGCATAAAACCCACGTATGGCCGGGTTTCTCGCTTCGGCCTCGTAGCCTTTGCCTCTTCTCTGGACCAGATCGGCCCATTGGGTAAAGATGTCCGGGACACAGCTCTTATGCTGAACGTCATCAGCGGACATGAACCCAGGGACTCCACTTCGGTGGACATTCCCGTCGCTGATTATACTAAATCTTTAATCAACGACGTGCGCTCCATAGTTCTGGGAATTCCCAAAGAATGCTTCATCGAGGGCATAGAGCCAGAAGTCGAATCCGCGGTTCGAGAAGCCATCAGGACACTGGAAAAATTGGGAGCTAAGGTAGTAGAAGTCTCATTGCCCCACAGCGATTACGCCCTGGCCGTCTATTACATCATCGCCCCTGCTGAGGCCAGCTCCAACCTGGCGCGGTATGACGGAGTAAAATACGGGCTGCGGGCCAGGGGAAACCTTGACCTGATGGAGATGTACAGAGAAAGCCGGTCTCAGGGCTTCGGGCCAGAAGTCAAACGGCGCATCATGCTCGGAACCTATGCTCTCTCCGCGGGCTATTATGAGGCTTACTACCGTAAAGCTTCTCAGGTCCGCACACTCATACGGGAGGATTTCCAAAAAGCTTTTTCTCAGTGCGATGTCCTGCTGATGCCCACAGCTCCAACTCCAGCCTTCAACCTGGGAGAGAAAGTGGATGATCCGCTGCAGATGTACCTCTCAGACATCTTCACCATCCCCTGCAATCTGGCTGGCCTTCCGGGTCTTTCCCTTCCCTGCGGGATCAGCAGGGAGGGGCTGCCCATTGGCCTGCAGATTTTGGCCGATCACTTCCAGGAAGAGAAGATTTTTCGCGTAGCTTATACATACGAGGAGAATACAGATTTCCATCTGAGAAGACCAAATTTGTGAACAGGTGTAAAATGGAATATGAACCGGTTATCGGCTTAGAGGTTCATGCCCAGCTTCTGACGAGAAGCAAGATCTTCTGCAACTGCTCTGCTCTTTTCGGGGGAGATCCCAATACCCTCACTTGCCCCGTCTGCACGGGCTCCCCTGGAAGTCTTCCTGTCCTTAACAAGAAAGTCCTGGAATTTACCTTGCGTGCTGCTATAGCCACGCACTGTCGGATTGCTCCTTACAGTCAGTTCGCCAGGAAAAACTACTTCTATCCCGATCTTCCCAAGGGATATCAGATCTCCCAGTATGAGCTCCCCTTGGCCATGGACGGCTATATAGAAATCCAAACGAATGGACGTAAAAAACGCATCGGCATCCTCCGCATTCACATGGAAGAAGACGCGGGGAAGCTACTGCATGATCTTTCCTCCGAGCGTGGCTCCCATAGTTACGTGGATTTCAACCGCACAGGAGTTCCCCTGATCGAGATTGTCAGCGCTCCGGACATCCGCTCCCCGGAAGAGGCCAGCGCCTACCTGAGAAAATTGCGGGCCATCCTAATGTTCCTGGATATCTGCGATGGGAACATGGAAGAAGGTAGTTTTCGCTGCGATGCCAACATCTCCCTGCGCCCCAAAGGGCAGCAGGACTTGGGGGTTAAGACTGAGCTGAAAAACATGAACTCCTTCCGCAACGTTCAGCGGGCGTTGGACTTCGAGATTCGCCGGCAGACTTCCTTGCTGGACCAGGGGGAGGAGATCATCCAGGAGACCCGCCTGTGGGATGCCGCCAAAGGTGTCACCTCTTCCATGCGCGGCAAAGAAGAGGCGCACGACTATCGGTATTTTCCCGACCCGGATCTCGTTCCCCTGGTGGTGGACCCTAAATGGGTCGAAGAGATCCGTGCCAGCCTTCCGGAGCTTCCGGATTCTAAGAAGGAGCGCTTCATCCGCGAGTATGGGATCCCGGAATATGATGGGGAAGTTCTGACGACTTCCAAGGCGCTGGCGAACTATTATGAGGATTGCCTGCGCTCCTATAACAAACCCAAGGTGGTCAGTAACTGGATCATGTCCGAACTCCTCAGGGAACTTAAGCGGGATGAAAGGGAAATAGAAGGCTGCCCAGTCTCCGCGCGCTCCCTGGCCGGGATGCTCAAGATGATCGACGACGGAATCATCAGCGGCAAGATCGCCAAGAGCGTCTTTGAAGAGATGTACCGGAGCGGCAAAGGAGCCGAGGAAATCGTGAAAGAAAAGGGCTGGGTCCAGGTTAAGGACTCTGCCGAAATCGAAAATATCATCGAGCAAGTCCTGTCCGCTCACGCCCAGGAGGTCGAGGCCTACCGTAAGGGGAAAGAGAAGCTCTTTGGCTTTTTCGTCGGGCAGGTGATGAAAGCGACCCAGGGCAAAGCAAACCCTAAGCTGGTCAACGATCTTTTGAAGAAGAAGCTATAAAAACAGTGAAAGTGCAAGTGAAAGTGAAAAACACTAATAAATTTTTTTTATTAACCCTTGCACTTGCACTTTCACTTTCACTAATATGACTCACGTGCCCCAACGCTGGCTTATCCTGATTATTCTGAGTGCGGTCTATTTTCCCGTCTACTTTCATCGCATCTCCACCGCCGTATTAGCTCCCTACTTGATGGAAGCTTTCTCTGCCTCAGCCGCCAGTCTGGGAGGCATGTCCTCTGCTTATTTTTATCCCTATGCGTTGAGCCAGCCCATGGTAGGTATCCTCGCGGATCGATTTGGCGCCAGGAAAGTGATAACTTTTTCCACCTTCATCGGATTCTTGGGAGCTCTTCTTTTTGGGTTAGCTCCCACCCTTCTATGGGCGGCGTTTGCCCGGGCCTTGATCGGTTTTGGAGCTGCGGGAGTTTTTGTTCCAGCCCTGAAAGTGCTCCTTCCCTGGTTCGGACCCAGGGCTTTTGCCCAGATGAACGCCATTCTCCTGGCGGTTGGGAATATGGGGGCTATCGTGGCTTCCACGCCCTTCGCCTGGTTCATCCAGCAAGTTGGCTGGCGGCCCTCCTTCTTTTACATCGCCGGCCTTACTTCCCTTTTAGTCATCCTCTCCTGGGTCTACATTCAGGATTTTCCTCCGGACTTCCTCCCGGCAGTGGAAGATACGGGCAAAAACCATTCGCCCCTAAATCAAGGTTTTGCGGACCTCTTGAAAACTCCCTTCTTCTGGATCATGTCGGCCCTTTTCTTTTCTTACGGGGGTCCCTTCAGTACCTTTCAGGGGCTATGGGGATATCCTTTTTTGATGGATGTTTTTGGTTATGACAAGCTTCAGGCCAGCAATCTGATCATGATCATCGCCTTCGGAGTAATCCTGGGCGGGCCGATCTTAGGGTACCTTACGGACAAGACTTTCGCTCGAAATAAACGGCAATTTCTCTCCGCTATTATCGGGGCTCAGGTGCTCAACTGGTCTTTCCTGGTTTTTCTGGGGCCATCCCTCGGATCCATTTCCCTGAGATTGATCTTCTTTGTCATGGGTATGACTTTGGCTGGGACCCTCTTATTGGTATGGTCGATCGTGCGCGAAGAATCTCCGCCGGAGAGGATGGGTACAGCCATGGGTTTGCTTAACCCTGCTCCCTTCCTGGGGGTGGCCACCTTCCAGCCACTCACCGGTTATCTCATGGATCGGGTAGGAAAAATCGGAGGTGCTTTTCCTTTTGCGGCTTACCAAAATGCTTTTACCCTATGCCTATCCTCCCTCTTCACCTCCCTTATCCTCTCGCTCCTTCTGATCAGAAAGAGAAAGGGGGGGTGAGAAGAAAATGGGACGAGTTTTTTTTATTCAATTCCTCCTTTTGATCCTGACCTCAGGCCTCTATCCTTTCGAAGAAAGAGGACTGTGGGCCGCGGAACTTCCGAAAGCTGAAATGCAGAACTACCTCAAGCAGGGCATCGATAGAGTTTTCGACATGGATGAAAAGGGGGGGATTGGGGAGTTAAAGAAGATTCCTGAACTTTTCAGAGAAAGCCCCATGGGTTATGCCTACCTGGCATTGGCCCATCTTTTTTTCTACGAAATGAGTTTTGATGAGAAGGAGCGAGAAAGAAACCAGGAATCTATGCTGCATTATGTCGATAAAGCTTTAGGGCAAGGAGAAAAACGGATCGAGAAGGATCCCAGGGATGGCGATGCCTTCTTCGCCATGGCCCTGGCTAAGCTGGCCAAGATCCGCTGGCTCATTACCCAGAAGCGCTATTTCGCCCTAACCCAAGAGACCCAGAATATGTGGGATTATCTTAAGACCACCAGAGAGTTAGAGCCGGAAAACTACGATGTCTACTTTGCCATGGGCCTGCTCCACTACTACATCGACCACCTCCCGGCTTTTACTCGTTTCCTCTCCTCTTTACTCATTGCCTCAGGAGACCGAGGCAAAGGCCTTCAGGAGTTGGAGCTGGCAGCAAAGAAGGGATACTTGTTGAAAGATCTGGCCAAGGCCGAATTGCTCTCCGCCTACGTCAACTTCGAAAACGAACCCCGCCGGGCCCTGCCCATAGCTCAGGATTTGCGGAAAAGATTTCCCCGAAATTACAACATATTATTCGGTCTGGCCAATGTTTATTCTGACCTGGGCCGCGCAGAAGAAGCTCTCTCCGTAGCCCGAGAGATTGAAAGTGGGATCCAATCAGGCACACCCCCGTATCGCCCCGAACTCTGGCCTCGCTACTTTCAGCTCATGGGTAGGATCCATTTCAACCGAGAAGAATACGCCCAGGCCTCGCAGTATTTTCAGCGCGTCCTTCAAGACAAATCTCCCTATCATGCTCGGGTGCGGGCTTGGGCTCTTGTTCGTCTGGGTATGATCCACGATGTTCTTAAGGAAAGAGACAAGGCCGAAGAATATTATCGAAAAGCCCTGGAGGTTGCCGGCGGAGAAGGTGCAGCCCAGATCGCGGCCAAACAATACCTGAAGACCCCCTATTCTCCAGGAGCTAAAGAGGAGAAAGGACGGTGAGAGGTTGTCCCTCGAGCCAGACCTGAAAGCAGGAGAAGGGGCAATGATTCCAGCCTCAATCCGTGAGGACTTCGGCCACCTTTACCGGTTGCCCCGATTTTGCAGAACGGGTGGCGGCTAGGATCACCGCCAAAGCCCGCATCCCTTCTGGGCCACTCACTTCGGGGGTCTTCCCGCTGCGGATGCAATCAGCGAATTCCTTCACTTCCTCTACTAAAATTTCTCCAGATTCCAGGTCCACCTTGGTCCTTTGATCTTCTCCTTTTCGCTTCAGGTAAAGCGCAGAGTTTCGGTCCGCATAATTCCAGTTATCTCCATAGCGCCCAGGCTCAACAGTCTTAAGAACGGGAAGCTCGACGGTGAAATAAAGGTTGGCCCCAGTCCCGTAAAGGTTGCAATAATTCACCCAGGGCGTGATAAAGTTTGCACCCAGATAGCCCAGAGCCCCTGACTCAAATTGCAGGATGGCCGCTCCCACATCCATAATCTCCGCGCTGAGACAGAGGCGATTTAAGAAGGCGGAGACAGATTGGATGGGGCCCAGGAGATATTGGAGGGTATCCGCAGTATGCACTCCCAGGGTCATCATAGGACCTCCGGGACATTCTTCCTCGTACCACCGCCACATCTGGGGAGTCAATCTGAATCCGCCATCATGGGAAAAGTTTGTTTCCACCATGACGATCTTCCCCAGGCTCTCCGCCTCCAGCAGGGCCTTGATCTTCCGGTATCCGGCAAGCCTTCTTTGGTTGTGGGCGACTGAGAGGATGACCCCGTTCTTCTGGAAAGCCTCGATCATCCGCTTGGCCTCGGAGATCTGGTTGGCGATGGGCTTCTCCACCAGCACATTCTTTCCATGCTCCGCAGCCAGCACGGCCATTTCGGCGTGGGTGGAATTAGGAGTCGTCAGCAGAATGCCTTCCACGTCATCTCTCTTTAGGACATTTTCGTAGGAAGTCTCCTGGTCGCATCCGAAGGTGGCGGCGAACTCTTCCCGCTTGGCTTTGGTTCGGGTGTAACAGGTGACGATTCTGAACGCTTTGCTTCTTTGCACAGCATTGGCCAGGGCCTTACACCACATCCCGATCCCCACGATAGCTATGCCGACTGGTTTAGCATCCATGGATCACGCTCTCTTTCTCTCGAATTATTGTGCCGGCATAAAACCAGAAATCGCCCCACCCCTTTTCGTAAAAGGGGGAGAAGGGGGGATTTTCGACGCCCAGTCGGCATTCGCGAGTAAAGAACTCGTCATGGCAAATTACTTCGGGTAGCGGATTTTTCTTCCCGTGGTTTTATCCAGGGGATGAACATCCCGCAACAGCCGCTCATCGAAGCTTAGGGTGGTAAAGATGTCGGGCTTTTTCCTATCGCTGACGAACACCTGGTTCTCCAGCCTGAATCCTCCGATACCCGGCTTTCCAGCGTACGGTTCAATGCTAAAGAGCATGCCCGGCTGTAACGGCATAATGGCATCTGGCGTGAGGTTGGTGATCCACGGCGGCTCCCATGGGTTCACGCCCGCACCATGTCCACCGGAGAGGTCATCGGAATTCGGGTTCGTTTCAGGGTTGTTCAAGTGCTTGCCAATATCAGCATTGGTCTTCCCGACGACCGCTTCCGCGCAGGCGTTGAAAAGGGTATTGTAACTCTCTTGGTGCAGCCCAATCTGCTCCTTCGTCGGCCGGATATCTCCACAGACATAAGTGCGGGTGAAGTCACCCCAATATCCGTTAAAGCAGGCACCGATGTCCACGATAACCATGTCTCCTTCACGGATAACGCGGTCCGAAGTGAAGCGCCGGTAAGGGGCGGTATATGGGCCGGAGCAGACGATGTTGGTACACTGGCTCCACTCGCTGCCGAGCTCAGTAAATTTCTGCCAGGAGATGGCCAAGAGTTCGCATTCCTTCACGCCAGGCTTTAGATTCTCGAGGAGGGCTTGAAAACCAGCCTCAGTAATCATGGTGGCGATTTTTTGGCACTCGATCTCGTCTTTGGTCTTAATGATCTTCGCCTTGGAAAGGACCTCCCTCCCATCCACAAACTCTGCCTTCGGAAAAAACCTGGGCAACCATTGGGAGAGGCCAAATGTCCAGATGTCCACACCGATCTTCCCTTCAGCCAGCTTGCCGATCTTTCCTTTGACCTCATCAGCCCACTTCTTGGTGCCCCCTTCTGTCCGGATGAAAGGACGCCCCATGATGTTTTCCGGATGAATCCAAGGCATGCGCGCTCGGCAATGGACGACATCCAAAGTCCATAGGAGGGGGGCTCCACCCCTCGGCAGGACAACAGCCGCCAGGCCGAGGATCGGAACAGGGCCAAGATGAGAGCGGAACCCGGTGAGATACCGCACATCTTCCAAACCGAAGACAAACAATGCGTTAACATCCGACTTTTCCAGAGCATCCTTGGCTTTCTCTCGGCGCTCACGGCGCAACCGGTCGAAATCAACACGTTCCTCCCAATCAACTCCCATCATTCCGAATTCCGGCATTTTTCTCCCTCCTTTTCCCGGAAGTCCCGGGGTAATTTAAACTTGATTGGGCCAAGAGCGGGGGATCTCTATCTTTTCAGAAAACGCTCTTGGACCCGCCGTATCCCTCTTATCTCTCCCTGCCCATAACCTCGGAGTAAATCTCCTTAAATTCATCAACCGTTAGCCACCTCTTGTGTTCCTCCGAGATCTTCTTGACTCGAGTCAGCATCTCAGAGGCCTGTTCTTCAGAGGGCTGAGGAAGGCCAGCCTCCCATGCTTTCAGCATAATGGAATATCTTCCGCTCTTCTTTCCCAGCACCACTTCTATGGGTTTGCCACCCACAATCTCATAATTCAGCAATTCAGCGCGCCCATATCCTTTCTCATTCCGGCGGTCCCACATTTGCCGGGTGGCAATTCCCACTTCCACCTGCTCATTCAAGCCTCCAACGAAAGGCTTGTACCAGTCGGCGTTGGAGAATTTCTTGACCATCCCTGAAAGCTGGCGGAAGCCCTCGGTCTTAACCCCCGTTTTAACCCCCAGAAAAGCTTCCGTTCCCATGATAATTTCATCTAATGGGGCATTCCCCCCCAACCCATTGATGCAGGTGTGCACCACCTCAGCCCCCGCCGTTATTCCTGCCAAGGTCGTGGCCGTGGCCACACCCCAAATATTATGGCAATGGATTTCTATGGGAACCTTCACCATCTTTTTCACCTGAGCCACTTGCCAGGCAAAGCCAGGAGGATAGGCAGAACCGCGAGTATCCACGATGGCCACATTATCTGCCTTTCCCTCCTTTACCACTGGGACAATGAGCTCCCGGATCATATCCAGAGGGGCGCGAGCGCTTTCCATAAGAAAAAAAGTGACTTTAAGGCCGTTCGCTTTAGCATGTTGCGTCAGCTTTATGATATCTTCAACGGCCTTTCCCCGGCTCCCCCATATGCTCTTAATGATCGGGTCCAGAGCCGTAATCTCCATAACGGCCCGATGGACCCCAGCTTTTATCGCTAGGTCAATGTCATCCCGGCGTGCCCGGCAGAAGCTGGCAATCTCAGCATTCTTAATCTCTTTCACCATCGTACTGATCGCGTCGAAATCCTCCGGGGAGACCGAGACCATTCCCCCCTCGATGCGCTGCACGCCAGCCTCCTCCAGGGCATGGGCAATTCTTAGTTTTTCATCCTTCCGGAAAACAACGCCAGGCGTCTGCTCTCCGTCCCTGAGGGTAACATCATGAATGGTGAGTTGTTCGGGCAGTTGCCAACCCCTCCTTACTTCTGCCTCGAAACCGTAAGGACTCACAGACCATTTTCCTGGCTGGGTCCAGGGGGTCTCCCTTGCGCTTTGGCTACTCATTTCTTCTCCTCCTCTTTGTTCGTTTCTATCCTCTTCCTTCTCTTTTTAAAGACCTTTGAACAATGCGTCGATTCTCCTGTTCTTTGACTTCAGGGTTGACCAGGAATGGCGGCCAATCTCCTTTCAACGCCATGATAACAGCTTCGGCAGCTTTCTGCTGCAGCTCCAGACTCGATGATTCGGAAAAGTAGGCAGAATGCCCGGTAGCCAAGACCTGGTCAAGCTTGAGGAGCGGGTCATCAGGTTGTGGGGGTTCTTGTTCAGTCACATCCAGTCCTGCACCAGCAATAGACCCTTCCTTAAGCGCCTGGTAGAGGCCTTCTTCATCAATGATGGCTCCCCTGGCTGTGTTGATGATGAAGGCTGTGGGTTTCATCCTCCTGAATTCCTTCAGCCCAAACATCCCTCGAGTCTCGGCAGTGAGGGGGGCGTGGAGGGATATGAAATCCGATTCCCGCAGGAGTTGATCGAAATCTACTTTTTCGGCACCCCTTTCTTGAACTTCCAGGGTAGATAGATAAGGATCGTAACCCAAGACCCGCAATCCGAAGGCCCGGGCCTTCTGGGCCACACGGCTGCCAATCCTTCCCACGCCCACCAAGCCCAGAGTTTGCTGGTTCAGCCGGAACATCCGCCCTCGTACTCCTGGGATATCGTTCCTCCCGGTATTCCAGAGGCCAGCACGGATCGCCTGGGTCAAGAGAAAGACTTTTCGGGAAAAGGCCAGAAGGAAAGCCATGGTGTGGTCGGAGACTTCATGAACGCTGGCATCTAAAACAACCGACACCGGAATCCCCTGCCGGGTAGCCTCTTCCACATCGATATTGTTGAATCCGATCCCCATCCGGCTCATTATTTTGCACTTCGCCAAAGCCCGAATCGCCTTTTGGGTGTAAGGCTCGGAAGAGCCCACAATCACCGCATCTGCGTCGGCCACCCGTTCAATGATGTCCCTCTCCGTCCACAGGGGTTCCCGGACCAATTGAGCCCCGAACTCGGAAAGTATTTCTTCAGCAAGGGTATCCTCCAAGCCGGTTCGGATCACCACTTTGATTGCCATAATAAAATCTCCTGAACAACCCAATTGCCCTGGTTTGCCGGACATCAAAAATGGCAGGCTACCCAGTGATTATCTCCTATTCTGGCTAAAAGAGGTTCTTCTTCAGAACAAATTGATTTTCGCTGCGTACATCTGGTATGGAAACGGCAACCTGTGGGTACATTCCAAGGGCTGGCAATTTCACCGATTAAGACGATGCGATCCCTTTTCTGCCGCGGGTGATCGGGTAGAGAAGCTGAAATAAGAGCTTGGGTGTAGGGATGAACCGTGTTTCTTAAAAGCTCCCCAGTTTCAGCAAACTCCACGATCTTCCCCAGATACATAACCGCAATGTCCGTAGACATGTAAGCCACCATGGCCAGGTCGTGGCCGATCAATAAATAACTGTGTCCGAGCTTATTTTGCAATTCCATCAAAAGGTGCACAATTTGCAGACGGATGGAAACGTCCAGGGCTGACGTGGGCTCGTCTAAAATGATAATTTGGGAATCAGTAGATATGGCTCTGGCAATAGCTACGCGCTGCCGCTGGCCTCCGCTTAGTTCGTGGGGAAAGACCTTCATCAGTCCAGCTTCCAATCCCACCATGCGCAGCACTTCGGCCACCCTGTTTTCCAGCTCTTTTTCATTCAGCCCGCCGGCAACTTCTAAGGGTTCAGAAACGATTTCTCTTATTTTTAGACGGGGGCTTAGCGAGGCGAAGGGGTCCTGAAAAACTGCTTGCACCGCGCGGCGATAGGCCTGCAGTTCTGATCCCTTAAAGGTATACACGTTTATCCCTTCAAAAAGGACTGCCCCCTCAGTGGCTTTTTCCAAAAGAAGAATGATCTTGGCCAGGGTGGTTTTACCACTCCCGGACTCCCCTACAAGCCCGACGACTTGTCGGCGACTTAGGGAAAGGTCAACACCATCTAAGGCCTTTACGAATCCGATTACCCGGTCCCGGATGACCCCCGCAGTGATGGGGAAGTGCTTTTTCAGGTCTTTGATCTGTAAAAGCTGGCCGGCATTTTTATCCAACATCATGTATTGCTTACTCGTTAAAGCATTTTACAACTGCGAGGGCGTTTAATTCTTTTTCCAGTTCTGTTGCCCTGATCCTTCTCCCCATGAGGGAAAGAGTGAGAGGAATTCGAGGAGTTATGTTTTTAGAGGGTACCAGCATTTGACAGATCTCGTATGGAATAAAGTCGTTTCGGGGGGTTCTTCTTGTCGGCAATGTTCATCCGCGTACAGGCAGCGCGGGCTAAAGCTACATCCTGGGGGTAAGTTTGCCAGGTCAGGAGGTTCACCCGGAATGGGCATACGTTTTCTGAGGTCCTGTAAGCCGAGAGCAGCCTCCATAAGAGCTTTCGTATAGGGATGCGCGGGGGATTCAAAAATATCCATAACCGGCGACCGCTCAACAATTTTCCCCGCATACATGACAATCACGTATTCACACAACTCAGCGACGATACCGAGATTGTGGGTAATAAACAACAAAGTAACCCCGGTTTTTTTCTGAATTTCTTTCAGCAAGTTGAGGTATTGAAGTTGGATGGTAACATCCAAATTTGTGGTCGCTTCATCGGCGATGAGCAATTGCGGTTCGCAACTAATGGAAATCGCCCCTACGATTCTCTGCCGCATCCCCCCGCTCATCTCATGGGGAAACTGCTTTAGGCGCCTTGCCGGTTCCGGTATCATCACCTCCAAAAGAAGCTCGTACATTCGCTGTTCGAGGGGTTCTCCCCGCAGGTCCGTATGCCTGCGTAAAGTCTCACCCATCTGATCCCCGATAGTAAATACAGGATCCAAAGAAAGCATCGTGTCCTGGAGGATCATGGATAGCTTCTTTCCCCGAATCCGGCTCATCTCCTTAGGGCTTTTCTTTAAGAGATCCTCACCTGCAAAAAAAATTTCCCCCGCGATGATCCTGGCCGATGGGGGTAAAACCCTGAGGATGGAGAGCGCGACCGTACTCTTTCCGCAGCCCGACTCGCCTATAATCGCCAGCCTTTCACCATGATTTGCTGCGAAAGAAACGTTGTCGACTGCTTTAACAACCCTTTCTCCGCCAAAGCTTAAAAAATAGGTCGTCAGCCCGAGGACCTTAAGCAGAGGTTTCCTTTCCATCGTCAGGCCTTAATATTTCGATAATGAGGGTCTAAATAAAGGCGAAGCCAGTCTCCGATCAAGTTGAAGGACATCACAAGGAGGGCAATCGCTACCCCGGGGGAAACAATTAACCACCAGTAGCCAGCGAGCAAGCCCCCTCTTCCCTCGGAGAGCATAAGGCCCCAGGCGGGCTTGGGTGGCGGGACCCCTACGCCCAGAAAGGTAAGCGATGCTTCCACCACTATGACCACTCCGATCTGCAAGGAAGCGAGAGTAATTACATTGTTCATCACATTGGGCAGGATATGCTTTCTTATAATCCTAAATTTTCCACAACCAGCGATGGTTGCCAGATGAACAAAATCCCTAGTCTTCAGACTCAACGTTTCGCCCCGAGTCACCCGGGCATACCTCGTCCAATAAACCGCACCCAGGATGATGATGATGTTGAAGACGCCTGGACCCACAATGACCGCCATGAGGATTCCAAACATAACAGTGGGAATGCTAAGCCATGAATCCGTAAACCTCATGATTGCCTGGTCCACCCAACCCCCAAAAAATCCGGCGATCACGCCGGCAGCCGTGCCCAGGCAAGCAGCAAAAATGACAGCGGCCAAAGCCACCAGCAAAGAAACCCTCGCCCCGTAGATCAGCCGGCTGAGTACATCCCTGCCCATGGTATCTGTGCCCAGAGGGTATCGAATATTTCCCCTTTCTTCCCAGAAGGGTGGCAACAACCTCTGTCTGGGGTCTCCAATTTCGGGATCATGCCAGGCCAAAAAATCGGCGAAGATGGCGGAGGCGACAAGGATGAGGAGAATAATGAGGGGCACCTTGGGCGCCCTTCTTATAAACTCCAGGATCTTGGCCAAAATAGGGGAAAATTTATTCATCCAGGCTTTTTACATGGCTCCAATTTTACTGATAACGAATGCGCGGGTCCAAGTAGGCATACAGAATGTCTACCAATAGATTTACCATCACCATCGAGACCGAAATGAAAAGGATCACTGCCTGCACGACATTAAAATCCCGGTATATTGCCCCGTGGTACATCAGGAGTCCCAGCCCAGGCCAGGCAAAAACCATCTCAATCGCTACGGCACCGGAGATCATGATTACTATATTCATCCCCGCCAGAGTAACTACAGGGATTAAGGCGTTTTTGAGGCCATGCTTGCCCACAACGGACATTTCGGAGAGTCCCTTGACGCGGGCCAGCTTGATATACTCGGAATTCAAAACCTGCAGTAAAGATGAGTAAGTGATCCGGGTGTAACCGGCACTGAAGTACCACCCCAAAGAAAAGGCCGGCATCAAGAGATGGGCAATTCCTCCATATCCTCCGGTAGGCAATATCTTCAATTTGACTGAAAAAATCAGGATGAACAGCATCGCAATCCAGAAGTTGGGCATGGAAAGGCCGGCCAGGGAAAACCATCTCACGGCATTGTCCATCCATCCCCCGCGCCTCCGGGCCGCCAGCACCCCCGCCACCAGTCCAATTCCCAGCGAAATAAGCTTGGCTGCTCCGACCAACTTCAAAGAAGCAGGCAAGCGCTGCCACACGATTTCAGAAACAGGCAGACCATAATAGATCGACTCCCCAAAGTCGGCCTGTAGCGCTTTTTTGACGAAAATGACGTATTGGATCGGCAGCGGTTCATTCAAACCAAAACGATCCCGTATGGAATTGAGTTCCCCTTCGTCAGCCCCAGGAGAGGCAATCATGAACGCCGGATCGGGTCCGATCCTGGCGGCCAAAAAAATCATCACCGATACAAACCATACAACCAGAATCCCAAAAATAAATCGTCTGAAGATGTATCTCTTCAATTCCCGGAGCTCCAGTTAAAAGGTGCTTTAAAAAATTTAGAGCGGAGAGTAAAGATCACGGCTCATAGGTCATGCCTGAATATCTCGTAACTCTTAGATCTCGGCTCCCCGTTCTTTAGCCGGACAATCTTCCTCAATCTACCAGTTCGATGTCTTCCAGAGGAGCCGTAAACCATATGAGAGGTTGAATCCTGTACGGGTTCCCCTTTACGCGGGGGCCAAAGGCCGCGGGCGAATTGGTGGAGGTAAGGGGAATCCACATGCTTCTCTCATGGATGAGCTTCTGGATGCGGGTAATCAGATCTTTCCTGACCTGCGGCGCAACCTCTCGCCGGTATTGATCCCAAAACGCCTGAATATCGGGATAATTCCCGTAGGAACTCGTACCGAAAAGATAGGTCAAGCGTCCGCCAATGGTGGGAGCGGTTGCCGGATCGATAAAAAGGCCCCCTTTCATCTTTCCGCCCTCCCGCTGGGCTATCCAGGCAGGTCTATCCAGGAGAACGGTATCCACGGTTATCCCCACCGCCTTCCAGTAGGTAGCGATCTGCTCTCCGTAAGGCCAGTAGCCTCCCTGGTACGGGTAAAATTTTCCCCCGTGGAAGCCCTTCGGATACCCAGCCTCCGTCAGCAGCTTTTTAGCTCCTTCCGGGTCGTAAGGATCGGGAGGAAATTGGAGTGCCACTGGATCACCTTCCAGACCAAGAGATCCGATCGGGCCACACCCCGGCATGTGAATATCGGCCAGAGTTTGCCGATCGATGGCCAAACTCGCCGCCTTGCGAACGCGGGGATCAGACCAGGGGGACTTTGGATCCCACTGGGTGGTGAAGTATACAATCCATTGCGTTGGACTCAGCGGGGAGAGCGCCCTGAGCTTCGGGTCTTTCCTTAAATCCTCGTAAAAAATTCCCTGCATGAGAGTGGCAATGTCCACCTCTCCCCTCTTGGCCATGGCCAAGCGAGTAGCTGGCTCGGGGATGATATGAAACTCAATCCTCTGGATAGAGGGAACCTTTCTCCAGTAACCATCAAAGGCTTCCCCCACAAGCCTCTGACCAGCGACAAATTCCACGAACTTGTACGGGCCTGCTCCAATCGGATTCTTTTTGAACCCCGCATCCCCGACCTTTTCCACGTACTTTTTCGGTACCACCCAGCCTATCGTGGTTACTCCGGGTACGAGATATTCCAGGAAGTCGGGAAAGGATTCTTTGAATTGGAGTCGGACCAGGTGGGGATTTACCGCTTCCACCTTCTCCGTTTTGCCACGAATCATTTTAGCCTGGGCAGCCTTGTATCTTAAGAAGCTGAAGACCACATCCTCAGCGGTCAGGACGTCTCCATTGTGAAATTTCACCCCTTTGCGCAGCTTGAATTCGTACACCTTCGCATCCGGGCTGACCGTCCAGGATTCCGCCAGGCAGGGGGTAAAAGTACCCTCGGGCATGGCTTTTACCAACGAATCGTGGAAAAGATAAAGGGGAAGGTGGGCAGATATGGGAAAACCCGCAGTTGCCGGGTCAAGCCAATCGGCCGAAAGACCCCAATGGATGCCTTGTTTCAATACGCCTCGAGGGGGGGCGGCGAGAACATAGGCTGACCCAAAATGAAGCATTCCCCCAATGGCCAGAACCATCCCCATCACCAATGGCCAATTGCTCCTCCTTCTCATTGTCTCCCTCCTTTCGGCGATTCAGAAATCGCCGGCAAAAGTTTCAGCCGGGCCTAGCCGATATCGCGGCACCCCTGCGCCAGATGATCAGGCCCTACCCGGTGCCCTACCGATTGCAGCATGGTCCTTCGCAGCTTCCCTTACCGAGCATCTTCTGGCAAAAAGGAGTTCTGTTCAGCACCTCATTTCCGTGCTGGGTGATGAGAATATTGTCTTCTATTCTCACGCCGCCACCCCCGGGTACGCCGGGTACCGTAATCGTAGGCTCCAGAGAAAAGATCATCCCCGGCTTCAGTTCAAATACCTTCTCTCCGGCCGCGGCCAGCTCACCGATCAAGGGTGCGGTAAGGCCAGAGACCCCGATACTGTGGCCCAAAAGACCGTGGAAACCGTATTCTTCAAAGCCATGCTTTTTGATAATCCCCCGGGCTGAGCGGTTGACTTGTTCATTCGTCACGCCGGGCTTCATAGTCTCAACTATATTCATCAACGTCTCGTAAACCGCGGTATAAATTCTCTTCTGCTGCTCATTCGGCTGACCAAGGCACACCGTTCTGGTAAAGTCGGAAAAATACCCGTTGAAACATCCGCCCAGATCCATAAAAACTAAGTCTCCCCTCTGAATGGGTTTGTCAGAGGCGAAACGGTGAAGCGGTGCCGTGTTTTCCCCCGAGGCCACGATGAGGCTACACTGGGGTACTTCCATCCCAAAGGAGTAAAGGGTATGCATGGCCGCCGCCAAAACCTCGCATTCCCGCACCCCGACATCAATTCGATGCATGGCTTTTTCCATGGCCACATCAGCCACCTGGACGGAGACGCGCATGCATTTTATCTCTTCCGGGTGTTTGATGGCTGCGGCCTCTTTTACACACTGGTCCCCGTCTACCCATTCAGCTTTGGGTAAAGCATTTTTCAATTCCTGGAAGATGGCGGCAGTTGCGGCATCAACGCCGATGCGCCCATCCGTTACCCCCATTTGCCGCAAGGTGGGGAGAAATTCCCGCTGGACCATCGTTTTCACAATCCCCGGGTCCTCCATGGTAGCGCAGGGCCGAATATTCTCCTCGGGAAGCCATTTCATGGTCAGCCGGCAACGAGCTGCGTCTCCGCTGGTAACATACAGCACGGGGAGTCCAGTTTGGGCCATGAGGGCAGCATTCCTGGTGATAAAGGAAATTGGCCACCACAGAGGACGCATGGCCGTCATGTAACGAATATTTTCTGCCCGAAAACACATCAAGGCATCTAATCCATTTTCTCGTATCTTTTCCTGCAAATTTTGGCTGCGATATTTCCGCAGGGCTGCAAAATCAATTCGGTCCACCCAATCCACTGTATAATACATCTCTCCCCCTCCTTCTCTATGATTATCCTCTAAATAACAGGTTACCCTGGGAAGAGAATCTCCTAACCGTTCCTTCCCCACCCCTCAGGCCCCGCCTTACTGTGGACCATCGCGGTTCGGAATCTCGCCTAGGGCTGCAAAACAACCCGCCCTAAAATCTCATATCTCTTGAGACGAGCATGGACCGACTCTACCTGCTCTAAAGGAATTCTTTCACTCACCACGGGCTTGATTTTTTGCTCGGCCACTAAAGCAATCACGTCCTCCAGTTCTTTGGGGCGGCAAGCCCGAGAGCCGATAATCATGAACTCGCTTCGCATGATGACTGCGGGAAAGATCGAAAAGGGTTTATCGAAACTGTATCCTACTAAAACGATCTTCCCCCCCTTTCTTAGAAATTGCAGGGAAGAATGGATGGTTTCATCTTTTCCCACTAAATCTAATACGGTATCTACCCCCTTCCCTCGGGTATAGGTCAAAATAGGTTCGGTTAGGTCTCCCTTCGCCCCGTTGAAAGTTTCTTCAGCCCCCAAGGCCTTAGCCAATTCTAATCTTCTCTCGTCTAAGTCGACGGCAATGACTCTCGCTCCCAGATATTTTCCGATCTGGACAGCCTGTAATCCCAGACCCCCGACCCCGATAATAGCCAAGATTTCCCCGGCTTTCAATTGAGCCTGTTCCCGGAGGGCATGAAGGGGGGTGGCCACTGCGTCAGATAAAATGGCTGCCTGATCAAATGAAACGGTCCGGGGAACTTTAAATGCGCAGGTCGCCGGAACTTTTACATACTCCGCATATCCCCCATCAAATTGGAACCCAATCCGCCCGCGAAGGTTTAGACATAAATTTTCTTTATGATCCAGACAATTCTCGCATTGTCCACAGAAAAGGTAGAAATAGAGACACACTCGATCGCCTTCCCGAAAATTTTTTACATCTCTCCCCAGGCTGGCAACTTCCCCCGCCACCTCGTGGCCCAGGATCCTGGGAAGGGAAATATCCGACATTAAACCGGAAGCGATTTTGACATCCGTATAGCACACACCACACCCTCTCACTTTAATTAGTAGCTCTTCGCCTCCCAAGGAAGGAAGGGGCAAGTCCATTAGAAAAAAAGGTTTATTAAATTCCTTGAGCACCATCGCCTTCATACTTTCCCAACAATCCTTCCGTCCTTTATTCTGTCCCAATTTTTTTTATCTTAGCATAATCCCCACACCTCTTCCATGGGATTACGCTCCCACTCCGGAGGCTGCCCGTTTCTTTCTGAATGCCTTCCACGAAGGGGAAGCTTTGGAGGTTCGGGTTCCTCATCAAGCCCTTATCCTGGAAACTTTTGTTGACTTTTGAGAAATAGGATAGCTATAATTCGCTGCACAAAAAATTTAATTGATAAGCCTGGGAGGTGGGCGATGCAAAAAGAGAGCATTCCGTTCGGCGGTGCCATGGGAATGAAGGTGGCCTTTTGCAATGGCCTGGCCCTGGACTTATCTCAGGCGAGACGGATGATTTGGGTTTCCGGGCAAATTGCTTTTGATGAGAAGGAACAGCTTATCGGCAAGGGAGACATCCGGGCTCAAACCGAGCAGGTCCTCGAGAATATTGAAGGGGCGTTGAAAAAACTCGGGGGCACCATGGATGATGTCGTCCAGGTCACTGTATTCGTGAAGAATATGAGTGGCTTAAGGGATATCCACGACGTCCGCTTGAAGTATTTCAAGGCACCATACCCCACGAGTACTCTGGTGGAAGTTAAAGGGTTCGTCCATCCTGACGCCCTTATCGAAATCAATGCTGTGGCCATTATATAACCAGATCGGCTGGGTTGTTGAGTCTTGGGGAGGTTGGCCGATCGCTTCCTGGGTTTCAGCTCCCGTGAGCGCCACAGCGGTTATCGCCCGCTGGATAGCTAAAATGAGGTAGATCTTTTAGAATAGGAGGAATAGATGAAAGTATTTTTGGGGGAAGTGATTCATCCGGCTGCTGTGGCTTTATTGGAAAAATCCGCCGAGGTAGTTCGACCCAGGGATACATCTCGAAAGGCTTTTCTGGAAGCCCTAAAAGAGGTGGATGGAATCATCGCCCGAAAGATTGAAGTCCGGACTGAGGAAATGAATCATGCTCCACGCCTCAAAGTCATCGCCCGGCATGGTGTGGGAGTAGATTCGGTAGATCTGGAAGAGGCTACAAAGCGTGGCATCCTGGTGACTTACACCCCGGGAGCGAACAGAGAATCGGTGGCCGAGCTGACCGTAGGTTTTATGGTGTGCTTGGCCAGACGGATTCCTCAAGCTCAGGCCACCATGCAGGCTATGCCGAAGGGAGAAGTGGGGCAATTTACTGCCCTATTGAACCGCTTCAACCTGACCGGGATCGATCTGGAGGGGAAATCACTGGGCATCATCGGCACGGGACGCATCGGCTCCACAGTCGCCCGGAAATGTATTCCGGCTTTTGACATGAAAGTGAAGGGATATGACCCCTATGTCTCTGCCGAAATCATGAATTCCTTTGGAGTGGAAAAAGAGGAGCGTCTGGAAGATATGCTACCCTCCATCGATTTCCTCACCATCCATTGCCCATTAACTGCGGAGACGAAGGGAATGGTAGGAAAGAGGGAGCTGGCTTTGATGAAGAAAGGGGGCTACCTTATCAACACAGCCCGCGGAGGAATCCTCGATGAGAAAGCCCTTTATGAAGCCCTCTTATCCGGTCAGATCGCCGGAGCGGCGCTGGATGTTTGGGAGCTGGAGCCCCCCGACCCTGCCGACCCTCTCCTGAATCACGCTAATGTTCTGGCCACTCCCCACTATGCTGGCACTACTGAGGAGAGCCTTTACCGGTGCGGAATGGCGGCTGTTGAGGAAGTTTTAACTACCCTCCAAGGGAAAAAGCCAAAATACCCCGTCAACCCGGAAGTATGGGATAAGAAGTGAAAAATTTCCCCCTGCCCCTATGAGAAGGTTACTCAATCCGTGAAAAGTATTCAATCCGCAGGGGTTTAGCCGTAGGAATCTCTACGCGTTAATCTCTCAGGGAAAAATCACCCAAAATGACATGTCCATTATCAAAGGCTAACCCTCACCCATACGAGGTATGCCTTGATTAATAGATACTGATATGCAATTGTTTGACAGGGACGAACTTTTGCCATATAATCTCTATTATATATGAAGATTTTCGTTTAAATATGGCAAATGTTTGAGGTCAAAAAACAATGGAAAAGGAACATCTAATCCATACCGCTGTCGGAACCGAGCTGGTGAGGAGGCTGGCCGAGGCCGGGGAACGCATCTTCTCGTCCGAGCGGGCCAGGGAGCTCGCGCCTTCCGTGGGCCTTTCGCCCGGATATTTACGCCAAGCTTTACATCATCTGGCCCGATCCGGCTGGATCATTAGACTCCGCAAGGGTCTCTACTCGCTTTCGAGCTCGGTCCCGGGCGCACCCCCCCTCCACGAGTTCGAGATTGCAATGGCGCTTGTCCAGCCGGCCGCCATCAGTCACTGGTCGGCCCTAAGCTACCACGGCCTAACCGAGCAGATGCCCCGAAGAGTGTTTGTACTGACGACCGCCCGGTCGGTACCACGCCTGCGTGGCGCCAAGTCAAGCCGCCCCAATGAAGGCTACCTGGTCGGCGGGACGATTTACCAGTTCGTGCAGGTCAAGCCGGAGCGATTCTTCGGAACCGAAGAGGTCTGGGTGAATGAGGCCCGGATTAAGATCACGGACCCGGAACGGACGCTCATTGACGGCCTAACGGCTCCACAGTACTTCGGCGACTTCTCCGAGGTGCTCAATGCATTTAAAGCACGTGGAGCGAAGCTAGAGGTCGAAAGGATCGTCCAGTATGCCCTCAAGCTGGACGCCGCTACGGTCAAGCGGCTCGGATGGGTACTGCAGCAACAAGAGGTGGAATCCGGTCGGCTCGAACCATTGCGGCAGGTACCGATCAAGGGATATCGCGTGCTCGACCCGACCGGTCCACGCCGGGGACCGTGCGATCCCCGTTGGATGGTCCAGGTGAACCTTCCTGGAAAGGTAAACCCGTGAAGCCGCTGCGCACCCGGTTGCAGGAAGCCCGCCAGCGCCTCGGTCTCCCCTGGGAAGTCTTGGAACGGGACTATCTGCTCTCGTGGATCCTGGTGGCTATCATTCGGATTGATTCCCTTCGGGATACGCTCGTGTTCAAAGGCGGAACGGCGCTTAAGAAATGTTATTTCGGCGACTATCGCTTCTCGGAGGATTTGGACTTCACCGGCGTGGGATGCGTACCCGTCGGCGCAGGATTGGAAGCGGCGATGCAGGAAGCTTGCTCCCAGGCAGCCAAGCTCCTGGATCTGTACGCCCCGGTCGAAATCGTGTGCGAACGCCACCGCGAGCGAGATCCTCATCCAGGGGGTGCGGATTCTCAGCACCTTCCAGGAACGACTCCACCTATCTGACTTCACGGCGTTTTTGCAGGAAAAATGTAAAATCCGCCAGGTTACGTTTTCAGGACCCGAAAGCTTCTTCCCGGAGGCCATGCTTTCAGCCGTGGAGAAGACGTGGAGGCAATGGCTCGGTCCACTGGTTCCTGTGCTTCCACCTTACAAGACTGTGATAGAAGAGCTTCGCTCTCAGATGGCGACGCTGCTCGCCCTGCGCAAGTAGCTTTCTCGACGCACCTTCTTAGTGCGGCATTAAGTCCTAATCGCCCCTCGCCTTCACCTACTACTATTGAGTCAAGGGATGCTTTAGGCATTGAAGATTACCGAAAGAAGTCATGCCTCCCGATTCAATATATGGAAACCATAGCGCATTTATTTTTGATGCGCTGGAAATGATGGATAAATAGCAGAAATCGCAACCATATAAAGGCAATATCGACGCAAAACCATCGGGATGCCGAAGATGACATGCCGCTGGGGAACCTTCTTGAGCACGTGGGAACAGAGCCATTCCCCGAATTCTACCATCCCGCTTCTTATGGTAGGAAGGACAGAAATGTAAAAACGCAAACCATCTTGATCATCGAAGATTTCTTCGTAGGCGTTGCCACGCAAGATCACATGATGGACCGCCCCTAGATAATGTAGTCGTGGCTTACGTGCCACAAAAAAGGTTTAGCCTAGAAATCCGCAAAAAGCAAGGCTGACTCCTTTTCTGAACACGGGGCTTACGGGGCATAATGGGATGATAGCAGAATCTCAAAGGCCTATCAATAATTCAATCTTTAAGTCTGACCCCAAACCCCGCCCTACCTTCCATTCCTTTGTAGCATAAGGTTCAACATCGTACTTTATTTCTTTGAGCAGGGCTTCTTTGGGTATCGTTTGGCTGAAGGCAGTTATGGCACGCAACTCTTCGATCGTCTGTCCATGTTTCTGGGAGAAGAACATCCTGGGATCGCCGCGAAGGATTGACGTTGTAATATTTTTTTGGCCAGCCAGAACCATGAGATCCTTAAGAGCTCCCGGATTTTGCAGGGCCGGCTTTTTGCCATCCAACGATATTTTTAAGTGGACATCCAGATGGCTGATGTGGTGCTGCAATCAAAATTGAATAAGCGTTTCCCTTGACTCCTGAGTCGAGAATGCCGAATTCGACCATACCCACACGCCGAGACCGTCTGTGCCTTGGCCATTCAGAGTCACCGGCGCAGCGAGTATCGTCATCAGCAAGAAGACAGGCAGAAGACGCATCCAGGCTCCTACCTTTTTTCGGCCGTATTTACTTCGAACCGTATGAGAATTTTTCAGGATCAGACTGAGAATGTTGCTGGCCGTCAACTCCAACCCACGAAGGTAATAAATTTTCTTTAAATATTAATCGGTCAACTTATATAAATGCAAAAAAATCATTTTTTTCTTGACAGAATAAATTCTTTATTATATAAAATTTTTTCCCCAGAATAGGTGCTTGTTTTCTTTCCTGGAAGAAAGGATTGTTCGTGAAGTTGTATCGTCGTTTTTGCTTATTTCTTCTGCTGTTGTCCTTACTCATTCCCTTGAATGTAGCTTACCTGTATTATGACTACTATTCGGAAATCGAGCTTCGAGTCCGAAAGAATTTCTCCTCTGAAGATGAAGAAAGTCTTCTCATTCTGTTCAAGAAAAACCCGCGGATCATTTATGCACCGGTAGTGTCCGTACAAAACCATCTGCTTTCGCTTCTTGAAGTTTCCTTCTTCCCCCCTTGCGGGATTATCCTCACCCACCTTAATAATCTTGTTCTTCGCTGTTGAAACACTTCCCCTTCCTATTCCTTTCCCGATACTCCGAATATCGTTTCTCAAACTTTGACGTTTATTGAATCAGAGCGTGATCTATCCCTTTGGGACATTTTTCCAAGAGGGCAGTAAGGTCGAAGCTTTTCTCGATCTGTTTTCCACCCAGGAAAGTCGCGCACTTTAAGCATTCGGAAGGCTTCTTTTTTATCATGCCAAGCCTTTTTGCATCCGGTTTGCCTTGCGAGGCGGATTGGCTTTACCGGATTCTCTTAACGAATCCAGGAGGAGTATTTCCATGTTCGCGAAGAAAATCTCTGCAACTTTTAAGTCGGCATATCCAGAAATTTGGCAGGGGCAGGTTCCCAAGCCTTGGGAAAACTGGGCCAAAGGAGCAATCATTTCTGCAGCTACCCTTTTGCTGATCGCCGCCGTTTGGACTGGGGTCATTCCAAAAATCTTCCAGATTGTTCCCAATGTACCGTTAGGCAGCCTCTGGTTTTGGTCGCTGGCAGTTTATGGAATGCTTCATTATGCAGCCATGGTATGGAGAATTTGTCTTTGGCTGACTTACCGCCCGATGCCACCGATCGACGAAGCCGAGTTGCCGACGGTCTCTGTCATTATACCGGCCTATAATGAAGGCGCTCTTGTACGCAAGGCGATCGATTCGGTAACCCACAGTCATTATCCTCACCATGAACTTCAAGTCATTGCGGTGGATGACGGGAGCACGGACGACACCTGGGAACACATTTGTACGGCAGCATCGGAGGCTCCGATCAAAGTGACCAGGATCCGTCAGCAAAGGAATCGGGGTAAGCGCCACGCCCTGTATTCCGGCTTCCAAAAAGCCACCGGCGAAGTTTGGGTCACGGTTGATTCCGATAGTATTGTGGAGCCCGATGCTCTGCGAAATGGAGTGGGACCGCTTGTCCGAGATAAGCGCATAGGTCTGGTTGCCGGCAATGTAAGGGTCCTGAACAGGAACGACAGCTTATTCACCCGTTTCTTGAAAGTTTCCTTCACCCTGTCTTTTGCCTTCTCCCGCGCGTATCAGACCCAGATCCGCGGCCTCTTGACGACTCCAGGGGCTCTTTCCATATACCGGGCCTCGGCGGTAAAACCCGTATTGGAGAAATGGATAACCCAATCTTTCCTCGGCGTTCCCTGTCTCACGGGAGAGGATCGGTCGATGACCAACCTTATTTGCGCTCAGGGCTACCATTCCTTTTTTCAATCCACATCCGTGGTCTGGTCCAAGATGCCTTCAACCTATGGCGGAATGGTCAGAATGTTTCTGCGGTGGGCGAGAAGCAATATCCGGGAAACTCTGGTTCTGCTCCGCTATCTTTTCAAGCCCTTCCGCACCGATTATCTCTGGGGATTTCGGATCAACTCGGTTCTCATCGCCTCCACCCTGGTCATACCCTATTTCTTGATTGCCCACAGCTACTACCTGCTTTTAACCAACCCCTTTTGGCTCTTCCGGTACCTGATCATGATTGCCATTATGAGCGTTCCAATGGCACTCATCTATTTCCGCAACGAACGGGATTCAGATCTTGCCTGGGTTGTGGCCTACGAGTTTTTCTGGATTTTTGCTTGCCAATGGGTCATGCCCTACGCCTTTTTGACCTGTCGGCGTCAGGGAGCTTGGATTACCCGAGGCGAAACCACGAAAGTTTCTCCGGCAAAACGCCCGGTTTTTGCCTTGAAGCCTAAGACTTCTACGTTCTTCCCATTGATTTAAGAGGACTGCAGCGACGGCCGCATATCCAATAACACCGAGATGAGGTCAACGGGAATGATCCTTTCTTCATGGGGTCCAGTGCTGATTCCTACGGGAGGTGAAATATGTTTTCCCTCATGGTTCCAACTTTTAATGAACGACCCAATATCGGTCCTTTGATCGGTCGGATTGAAGCGGTTCTAAAGCAGGAACCCTTCGAATTCGAAGTCATCCTTTTGCTGGTCCGGAAAGGGACTCTGTAACCCATGAATATGCCAAAGGGATCCATATCCCTCATTCAAAGTTTCTTTACCGAAGATAAATCCAGGAATAAGGCGAGAGCCGCATCCATGGTCCTTTTGATATTTGGCTCGGGCATCGTATTTTTCCTGTTTGTTACCATTCTGTTTGTCTCCACAGGGTTCTTTTTCGGTTTTTCGATTACTCCCTACCATTTGTACATCAGTTTCTTTTCTCATCTCGCTTTTATCATTGCATGCTGTTTCATGTTTCCATTCCGGGATAAACTAATGGTTTTTCTGCTCCTTTCCAGTTTATTCGTAGCTTCTTTCTACTCCTCCTTTGCGGTCAGTAAAAGCTTCTTTGATATTTCCTACGACGGCCAGGCCTACCACCAGGAAGCTCTCATCCAACTGGTCAGGGGCTGGAATCCTGTTTATTACCATTTGAGCGGGTCCGAGGCCAACAACATGGACCGCTGGCTGAATCATTATTCTAAGGGAGTGTGGTTCTATGAATCAGTAATATTTAAGGCCACGCAAAACGTTGAAGCCGCTAAGCTCTTTCATATGTGGCTTATGATGGCTGCCTTCTCAATCACACTCTCTTTTCTCCTGCGCTTCAAGGGTTTACCGCTCTTGTTCGCTTTCCTCATCAGTCTGTTGGCCGCTTTCAATCCCGTTTCCATTTATCAATCTCTAAGTTTTTATTTAGACGGTCAACTCATGTCGCTGATTGTGATTCTCATCGTGACCATGGGGTTGATATACAGGGGCAGGGAATTGAATCGTTTTTATTATTTTCTTCTTTTCATGACCATCTCGATCCTCGTGAATGTCAAACTCACCGCCGGAATTTATGCGACCATTTTGATCGTTGGCTACATGACCATTCTTTGGTTTACGAAAAAGATCGAAGTCTTGCATGAAGTTTTCACTGTTTCTGCGGGCGCCTTTCTTTTGGGTTTCATTATATTTGGATTCAGCCCGTATGTTACGAATAGCCTTTCCCAGGGAAATCCTTTATATCCAGCCTTGGGAACGGACCGTTCGGATTACACGGTTCCCCAGTTCCCATCGAATTTCACCGGCAGAAACCCGGCATTTCTCCTGTTCTATTCCATTTTTGCGAAATCCGACAACGTGCGGGGACCAGATAAAACTGCGGTTCTAAAGATCCCTTTCACGGTATCCAAGGATGAATTAAAGGCCTTCACGGACACAAACGCCAAACAAGGTGGATTCGGCCCCCTTTTTGGCGGGGCGATCCTGTTGGCCTTTTTTGTTTTCGCCGCAGCGCTGATAAACCTCTGCCGGTTACGGGGCAGGCCGATTCGAGGAAATGACCCTTCTGATCCGGCTGATCCGGAGACGTGGGATATCGATCGCAAAACAAATATCGGTATCGGGTTGTTCTATTCAGCCCTGGTATTATCAACTTGTTTGATCAATCCCGCCTCCTCTCTTGCCCGGTTCATCCCCCAGATGTGGCTTTTGCCGATTTTCGCCTTTTTTCTTGGCTATTTTTCAAAAAATCAGTTGATTCGGGCCGTTGGATACGCCATAATTATGACGTTATTGCTGAACAACGCCTTGGTCGCGTTGGCCTATTATAAATATAATTCCGAGATCACCGGGGTTTATCATCAGCGACTGGGCAAAATGGCCCAGGAAAGCAAAGAGAATCCCATCAAATTCTATTTTGGTCACTTCCGGACGAGTAATATCTGGAGGTTTGAACAATTAGAAATCATCTTTGAGGTTGTGCAGCGAAAGGAAGAGTGCAAAAATGGACAAAGAATTCTCCCCAACAGCATTATCTTGAAATGTACGCCGGACTGATATCAGAACTCGGATTCGTATCGGTTCAGTAAAGAAAAACAGGGATCTTTCCTGAGGGATGCCAACAAAATGGAGACGGGGGCAATCCAAAACGAAAAATTAGGGACTAAGCTGATGAAGTTCAAGAGGGCTCTCGTTTTTGCGGTCGCTTTTTGTATCCCTTCCTTTTTCGCACCCGAAAATTCATTCCCCTTAAGTTGTGTGGAGTGTCTGAAGGGACTTGAGGGGGTGGAGCTTCTGGTGGAAGAAGTGAAAGCGGAGTTGGAAAATTACAGTCTCACCGCGATTCAGATTCAAACCGATGTCGAGGCCAAGCTTCGGGAGGCAGAAATAAAGGTTTTATCAAAAGAAGAAAACGAAAAATTACAGCCCTTGCGAAAGCCATATCTTTACGTCAAGATAAACTCCCATAAGCTGCCCTGGAAAAGAGAGGTTTTTGCCTACACCATTGAAATCGCCCTGAAACAGCTTGTTGAACTTCCCGACCAACCCAAATCCGTAAGGAAACCCTTCTATGCCCCAACCTGGTATAAGAATATTGTCGGCGCGGTAACTCCTAAAGATTTACCTGAAATTCGAGACGGGGTTTACCAATTAACGGATAAATTCATCAAAGCGTATCTGACCGCAAATCCAAAACCTTAACTGGTTTTATCAGAAACATTTGCCGAAAAATCGATACGTCCAAAGGTTCCGATTAGGCCTGTCCATTGATCTTTTAAAAGCATCGATTGAAAGAAAGATATTCCCGATATCGTGCGAATCTCCGCGCTTCGCCAATACTTCTCAGACGAAAAGTATATCCAAACCTCGATTGCCAATTGAAATCTACACCTTCTGGCAAAATCTTTCAACCGAAGATTTCAGGAAGAAGCCCTTGATTTTCCAGGAAATTGTTGCCGTCCTGACGATATTACCGCGCCGGGTAGCCCGGGGAATTTCAACCCCGGGCCCTCACAGATCCAGACGTGACATTTTCTCCCCTCATCCGGCTCGTATCACCTCCCCACCAAAATCCCCAAGCGGCTTGGCCTTACCCCCCGGCTCCTCCCATCCCTTGTTGACCAGACAGTAAGGCCAGATAATCCAAGCCCTTCGTTCCATTTCCATTACAGAGAATTCCACACTGTAGAGTCCAAGGAGGTTGGGCTTATGACCCTCCCTCTGTCCGCTCGATCAAACGGCTCGTGCAGTTTATCATGTAATCAGCCGCGGAGTTCGTGGGGAGGCCATGTATTGCAAAAATTTCCTAAATTCACGGACTAAGCCCACCTCTTACAATAATTTTCTTTTTTCCCGCATCGCTGGGCAATTTGTCCCTTTTTAAACAACCAAAACTGCTAAACCTCGTTTTAGGCTATCACAAAGGCCTTTTCGATAGATTTGATGTTGGTCATGACCTTAGGGCCGCGTTCGGTAATAAGGATGAGGTCTTCCAGATGATAGCGATCGTTCTCTCGCATTAGTGCCCGCGGCTCCACGGCGAAAAGCATTCCGGGTCGTAACTCTGTGTTGTCAAAGGGCTGAAGAAGCGGGTTTTCATGCCCTGTCAATCCTATGCTATGTCCAAAATGGGCAGGAGTGCCGAATTGCATCCCCATTTTTTGATAGATTCCTTTCGTTTTATTGAACACCTGTGAGGCGGTCGTACCCGGTACCATACATTCTATAATCTGTTTGTAAAGCTCAACAAATTTAAAATATTCATTTTTTCTTTCCTGCGAAACATCATCCATAAAGGCCACACGTGCTATGTCAGACAAATACCCATTGAATATCCCGCCAAAATCTATTTTGATCAACGCACCTCTTTCTATCGGGGAATCTGATGGAGTGGCATGGGCATATGTAGTTCTGACGCCGGAAACACAGGTGATAAACTGAATTTTATCTGCTCCTCTCTTTCTCAACCTCGATTCCAGCTCCCGGGCCATATCCTTTTCCGAGATCCCATATTTTACGGACTTCCATGTATCATAAATCACCTCGTCGGTTGTTCGAGCGGCTTGGGTCATGAGCTCAATTTCATAGGGACTTTTAAACATCCTTGTTTCATCAAAATTTCTTTCCCATGAAACGACCTGAGCGCGAGGCAGTCTCTCTCTTAGTTCATGATAATATTTTGCTACAAGATGCCCGGACTCTATTCCGATCTTCTTGTTGGCCAAGCCCCTTCTTTGCAAGAGATCTGATAGAGTCTTCAGGGGCGATTCTTCGAATTCCACATACATGCTTATATCTTCAACAGGACTCTTGGTTTTGAACAGCGGCGCTTCCATATTACAAAGGACAGTAAACAATTGGCCTTTCTTATCCATACACGCTATTTCAAGTCTATCGGGAATATGTTTTTGTGTAAAAATAAGGGCCCCAGTCGTGTAGTAGAAATTTTCCAAAGAGGTTGCAATTATCAGATCCACACCTGTCTCTTCAATCTTCTCTTGTAAAGTTTTCCACCGCCGTTCCAGTTCAGATTTTGGAATCATTATTTTTCCCCTTTCTATCGAATTTTACCCCGAAGACGCGGGTCCCACGCATCCCTCAGGGCATCCCCAACTATATTAAATGCGAAAACCGTGACCATTATGGCGGCACCAGAGATTGTTGAAATCCAGGGAGCAAAATGCAGATAATCCCGGCCATCGCTAATTATATTCCCCCAAGTGGGGGTGGGAGGTTGAACCCCCAGGCCCAAAAAACTCAAGCTCGCTTCAACCCTGATGGCGTTGGCCATAAACAGGGTGAACATAACTATGATGGGTGCCAGACAATTAGGCAGCACATGAACCAAGATGATCCGCCATGAGCTGGCACCCAAAGAACGGGCTGCCTCTATATAGTCATTCTCTTTAACGGAAAGGGTCTCTGCCCTCGCCACCCTGGTGAATTGGGGAATCAGGGCCATCCCGATGGCCATAGTTATATTGGCCAGGTTCTCGGTCCCCAGAGCCGCCACAATGGCCATGGCCAGGATAAGGGGTGGAAAAGCCATCAGCATGTCAATGATCCTCATAATAATATTATCTATTCTCTGGCCAAAGAATCCGGCAGCCAGACCAAGGGGGACGCCGATAATCATGCCAAAGCAAGCTGCCAATACTCCTACGAACAATGAGATTCGCGATCCCCAGATAACCCGACTGTAAATATCCCTGCCATAATAGTCAGTGCCAAACCAGTATTCCCTGCCGGGAGCCGCGAACTGGCGGGAGAGGTCCTGCCGACCGGGGTCATAGCGGACGATGAGTGGGGCAAAAGAAGCCATCAGCGTCACACTGCAGATAACGATAAATCCGGTGACCGCAAGCCAATTATGGGTAAGAGGCTTTAGGGCGGATCGTGACCGAGAACCTTTTTCCATCGCCTTCATTTGTTACTCGTACTTCACCCTCGGATCGATGAGGCCATAGCAAAGATCAATTAGAAAGTTAATAATAATGATCATAAGAATAATAAAAAGTAGGGTGCCCTGGACCAGGGGGTAGTCTCTCGCTGTAATCCCTTCCACCAGTAATTTCCCCAGCCCCGGCCTGGAAAATACGGTTTCTGTTAATACCGCACCCCCCATGAGGTGCCCCATGTTCAATCCCGCCACAGTAACGACGGAAATAAGAGAATTGCGAAGACCATGCTTGTACACCACAATGGATTCGCGTATGCCTTTGGCCCTGGCCGTCCTGATAAAATCCTGGTTTAGGATCTCCAGCATAGAGGAGCGCGTGATCCTCATCACCACAGCTGCCTGAACAAGGCCCAGGGTCAAGGCGGGGAGGACAAGTCGGTATATAACACCCACTGGATCTGAAAACTCGCCCGCCCCGGCTACAGGAAACAGGCTTAGCTTGAAAGAGAAAAGGATCAACAGGAGAATACCAAGATAAAAGGCGGGCATGGAGATGCCCATCAGGGCAAAGAGCCTTGAAGAGTGGTCGAAAACCGAGTTTCTCCGCGTTGCCGAGATTATCCCGCTGGGTATCCCTATGATCAGCGATAACATGACTCCAGATATTGTTAGGAGAAGCGTGTGGGGAATCATCTCCCTAATATGGGATATTACCAGTTTATGATCTCTAAAAGATTTGCCAAATTCACCCCGAAATATTTCCTTTACATAGTAGAAAAACTGCACCGAGAGCGGCCTATCCAGACCAAGCTTGATACGCATTTCCTTTACAGATTCTTCGGACGCTGATTCACCTAAAATGGCAATAGCAGGATCCGCCGGCATAATCCTCAGGATTATAAATACGATGAGCAGTACGCCCCCCATTGTTGGGATGGAGGCCAAGAATCTTCGGGTAATAAATTTCTCCATATTCAGTCTCCTCTTTTAGGAGCAAGCCCACTTACAAAAATCCCAGATTCCCTAAAAACATCTTACTCATAATCTTCTCATATTCGATATGGCCTGCAGGCGGATTTCGCACCCTCACTTCCAGACCGGGACATATAAGCAAAAATGGAGGAGCATCAGCAAATACATTTTATGGTAACACTCCTCCAATCTTGAACCCTGATACCCCCACCCATCTCATTTTTCTATTTTTCTATGGTCACAAATTCCAGATGATCTTCATGGTAGGTCAGAGTATTAACGATCTCATAATTATATTTTATATACGGTTGCCTTACTGGGGAATACAGCCTAATGTAAAGGGGCTTGGCCACTGCGTCCTCCATGATCATTCTCTGAATTTCAATATAATCAGCTTTCCTCTTTTTAGAGTTCATCTCCGATCTGGCCTTTTCAATGAGCGCATCCGCTTTCTTGTAAGAGGAAAAATTGGTCCCTGGAATATTCGTGGAATGGAAAAACTCTGTTAGAAAAATATCGGCATCCGGCGGCCTTACACAACTATACAAAACCAGAGGATTAATACCCTTCCTTATATTACTATGATAAGTTGCATGCTCCACCTGCTTTAAATTCAAATTGACTCCTATCTTCTTCAATTGCTCCTGAATGATAATCATGGGCGGCAAATAAACAGGATGAATAGATGCCTGCGTGGTGACCTCGATCCCCTTGGGGTACCCGGCATCTGCCAAGTATTTTTTTGCTTTCCCTATATCGTATTTATATTGCGGGACATCCTCCGAATACCCGAAATAGCCGACTGGAACAGCAGTATTCCACACTTTGCCTCCTGGGCCATAGAGCGCCTCTGTGAGTTCCTCGTTGTTTATCCCGTGCATGATTGCCTTGCGAACCCTGATATCATCAAAAGGCTTATGGTTGGGATCCATAAAAAGAAGCACAGCGGCACCCGGGCCAATCGTTTGTACCCGAAGACCAGCCTTTTGCATTTGCAATACAAAGTCTTTCCTATCAATACCCGCACCAAGGTCAAAATCCTTCTTCATCAAACCTAAAACCATACTCGATTCTTCTGATACGAAAATAAAATGAATGCCATCAATCTTTGGCCTCTCTTTTTCGCGGAAATATTCCTTATTCGGAACTACCTCGACCCTCTCCTTGGAAACATACCTTTTGAATTCAAAGGGGCCGGTTCCCACTGGGTTTAAACCATAACTATCTTTCAGTTCCGTAACCGCTTTCTTGGGAACAATGCAACCAGATCTCACTCCTACCAGATTAAGAATAAATGTGGGAGAAGGTTTTTTTAAAATAATCTTAACAGTGTCCGGATCTGAGACAATAACCTCCTTGATATCCACAAAACTCTCCTTCCATGGGCTAGCCGTCTTAGGATCGCGAACCCGTTCAATAGAGAATTTTACGTCTTCCGCTGTAAAGTCACCGTACCCCTTATGCCATTTTACCCCTTTCCTCAAATTAAAAGTCCATTGAGTTCCATCTGCCGATACTCTCCATGATTCCGCCAGGTCTGGTTCTATCAGATCTATGTCGGTCGTGCCTGGTTTAAACCTCACGAGACCGTTAAACATGGTAGAGTACATCAAAAATTCGTATCCATGTGTTGACATATGTGGATCGATCGTTCTGGGAGTGATCTTGGATAAAGCATATCTCAGAACCTTTCCTTCGGCATAAAGATCTCCGGGAGGAATAAAAAAGAGAAAGAACCCCGCCAAAAAAAATACAATTCCTCTTATGGCATTATTGATTAACATAATCCTCTCCTCCTTTCTTCGCCTCTTTTGACTGGTTTAAAATAAGAATCATCTATCAGAACCCAATTAATATGTCAATATTCGAGTATGCGGGGTGATGTATCCGGATAGGCAATTGGAGAAGATCATTATTGAACATGATTCACAATTTCAAGGCCTGCGACCATGACGCGGGGATACGCCGCCTACATCGACAATTCGGCAATCAGTCATTTTGCTATTGTCGTTGAGATGTTCGGGCTATTGGGGTTCACGTCCAGGCTTCTGGTCCTTGGGTTAATGGACAGATCCATCTCTTCCATAAGAAGGCTACATGGCCAGGTAGAATCTTTTAATGTGCTCGCTACCCAGTAGATCGCTGGCCTTCCCTTCCAAAGCGATCCTTCCGTTTTCTAACACATAGGACCGGTGGCTGATCTCCAGGGAAAATTGCACGTTCTGCTCCACCAAAAGAACAGCCACACCCCGGCGGTTGATTTCTTTCACCGCCTCAAAAGCTCTAACGACCAGCGCTGGCTGCAGGCCAAGGGATGGCTCGTCCAAAAGCATCAGGAGGGGTTTAGACATGAGGGCTCTTCCGATGGCCAACATCTGGCGCTCCCCTCCACTCAGAGTTTTAGCTTTCTGATGGAGGCGCTCCTTTAACCTGGGAAAAAGGCTAAAAACCTCCACTAATGCCTCATTCCGGTGAGCTCTGGCAGTTTCAATGTAGGAACCCATTTGCAGGTTTTCCAGAACGCTCATTTCCGGAAACACTCGCGCCCCTTCGGGAACGATGGCCATTCCCAAACGCACTGTTTCCTCCGGAGAAAGTCCATCGAGGTCTCGTCCATTGAAAAAGATCTTTCCCTTCTCTTTCTGATCCTTTGCCGGCGGCAAAAGTTTGACGATGGCTTTAAGGAGGGTGCTTTTCCCAGCTCCGTTGGGTCCGATCACTGTGACAATCTCCCCGGGGGAGACGTGCATAGACACGTCCCACAAAATGTGCACATCCCCATAGAAAACGTTCAGCCGTTGGATCTCCAGCATGCTATTTACCCGATTCCTTTCCTGTAAAGGAAATCCTACCCGAATTGGTAACCATCTCTTCTTAGCACGAATCCTCTCCCCCTCCCCTGCACCCCTCGAAGGTGTGAAAAAATCCCGAATCTCACCCCCACCCTCCCCTCCCCCATCAAGGGGGAGGAAATTTCTTTTTAATTTCAAAATGTTTGCCCTCTTCCATCAAGGGAGAGGGAGTATAGTTGCATTTTTTCACACCTCCCTCCCACGAGGGGAGGGGGGATTTGTTTCGGATTTCGATATTTGGATTTAGGATTTTTGTCCCCTCTTACTCTGCAAAATCGTGCCCATAATCCCCCGGGGCATGAGAAGGATGACAATGACGATCACCACCCCCACGAGAGTCAGATAATCATAGACAAATTTTGCGCCCAGATATTCTGAAATCAACGTGAGAAAGCATGCTCCGATCACCGGTCCGAGGACAGTGCCCATTCCGCCCAGAAGCGCCATGATGACCATCTGGATGGTCCTCAGTACGTTGAAGACGTCATCGGGGATGATATAGGTCAGCCAGTAAGCCTCCACTCCTCCGATACACCCGATCAGACTCGAACTCAAAACGTACGCCCGTATTTTGATTTTCAGCGTCGGAACGCCCGAAAGCTCTGCGGCCTGTTCCGCTTCGCGGATGGCTCGCAGACCATAACCAAATTTGCTCCTTTCCAGAAGGGCCGTCAGTCCGACGGTCAGCCCCATTAAGAAAAGCATAAAGTAATAAAAATAAATCTCTGTCGGGGGAGCAGGAAAAGTTAAGCCATGAGCCCCCCCAAAAAATTCAAAGCCGGCCACTCGATCCCACTCGAGCACAACCTGCTTCAACCCTTCCGCAGCTGCAAAGGTGGCGATGGCAAAGTAAGCTCCCTGCAACCTTAAAGTGGAAAACCCGACCGCCAAAGACAAGCCGGCGCAAACGCATCCTGCCAAGAAAACACTGAAGAAAAAGGGTAGTCCCCCTTTGATCATCAGGATCGCCGTACAGTACGACCCCACCCCAAAATAGGCCACCGGGCCAAAGTCAATATATCCGCTGTATCCACACATCATGTTCCAGCAGCCAGATAGGGCTGCCCACATAAAGACCAGGGACAGGAGCCGCAGACGGTACCCTTCCAGCCCGAGAAAAGGAAGAATCACCAGGATAATCCCAACGGCCAGGGTGGCAAACACAAGATTCCTGAACCGGAACTGAGGCCTGAACATAATCAGTTTTCTACTCCACAATTCCCTTCCCCAGGATTCCTCCTGGGCGGATGATGAGCATCAAAAGAAGAAGGAAAAAAGTAAGGGCCAGAGAAAGCCCGGCGGTCAGGTACGTGGTGGTCAGGGATTCCAAGACCCCCAGGATTATCCCTCCCCAGAGAGTTCCCGGAACGTAACCCATTCCACCCAGAACCACGACGCAAAAAGCTATGACCGTGAAGGGAAGCCCCATTTGCGGATAAATGACAAAGGTGCTCGAAATCAGAGAACCGGCCAGGCCCGTGATCCCCGTGGCCAGGGCAAAGGTCAGGATATAAATTCTAAAAATCTTCACTCCCATGAGCCGGGCCATCTCCCGATCCTGGGCCGTGGCCCGGATCGCTCGCCCGATCTCGGTTCGGTAGAGGAGAAGATAGAGCCCGAGAGTGACCCCCATGGCCACGGCGAAGGTGGTCAATCGAGAGTAAGGGATAATGAGTCCATGGAAGTCCAGGTTTAAACCCGAGTAAGAAGTGCTCAGCGTGCGGTAGTCTGCTGTCCAAGCTCTCAAAGCCAGGTTAGAAAGCACCAGGTGAAGCCCGAAGGTAAGGAGATAAGACATGATGGGCGGCGACCCTACCAATCGGTTGATGGTCAGTTTCTGGAGGAAAAAACCGAGCAAGAAAAGGGCGATGAGGGTCAGGGGAAGGGTAAGGAAAGGATCCAATCCTGACAGGAAAAAAAGCCAGTAGGTAATGAAAGCTCCCAGCATCACGAAGTCGCCGTGGCTGAGATTTACCACGCCCATAACTCCGAAAGCCAGGCAGAAGCCCGCGGAGCAGGCCGCGTAAATGCCACCCAGCAAAATCCCGTTGACCACCGATTGGAGAAAAAGGAGCATGAGAAAAAGTCTATCGGGGGGATTTATGGTCTCATCGGGCCTTCCATGGCCTCATAGGGTAGACTGGCTTTCCTTCAGCCGTTTCCATGGGAAAAACGTGAACCAGTTTTCCTCCCTGCACCTGAACCACCACCGGAGGATGAATTTCATTTGCGCCATCCGGGGCAAAGCGGATCGGGCCATAGAAATTGTCAAAGCGCTTGGAATAGAGGAACTGCATGATTTTTTCTCGATCTCGATCTTTCAAGGGAGGGGTGATTCCCAGCTCCTGCACCGCCTGTTGCTGAATTAGCGCTCCAGCCACACTCGCGGCCTCCACAAAATCTGGAGCCCTTCCAAACCTCTTTAAATACTGGTTATTAAAATCCCGGGCCCTGCCAAAAACATCATCCCGGTACGGTAGATTGGGAGTCCACTCCGAAGCTGCAAAAGCATACTCTGCCTCCTTGCCGAGAGATTCGATAAAATCCGGAACCGTGGGCCCGTAGCTGAAAAAAACCCCCTTGGGGGAAAAGTCGATCTCTTTCAGACTCTTCATCGTGCGCATGGCCACCAGGGAGTGGGACCCAACCAAAAGCACATCGGGTCTCTTCTCTTTTACTTTATTCAGCAGGGAATTGTAGTCAGTCAGAGCCATGGGAAAAAGCTCGAAATGGACGATTCTCACCCCCACTTTTTCCGCATAAACCTTGAAACCATCTGCGGCATCGGCGCAGAAAGGAATGTTTGCCCCAATGATGGCAGCGGTTCCCGGACGGGGATTGAGGGTGGGTAGGATTTCTACGCATCCTCGAACTTCCTCCGGGGCCTTTCCCAGCAGGGAAAAATAATATTTAAAGCCCCGGTCGAAAAGTTTGAGCGTACTGGCGGCTCCCGAAGTCATGGGGTAGCGAAATCTTTCCGACACCGCGCTGGCAGCGATCACCTGGCTGCTCCCAAACCCACCCAGGAGGAGGTCAACTCTATCTTCCGTGATCAGTTTTTCCGTGAGCTTAGCACTGGTTGGAGGGTCGCTTTTGTCATCATAGAAAATCAATTCCACGGGATAGCGCTTCCCTCTGATTTCAATTCCCCCTCTGGCATTTACCGTTTCTTTCCAAAATAGATAGGCATCCTTCACCAGAGCTCCATCTTTGCCAAAAGCCCCGGTCAACGGGACAGGGAATCCAAATCGGAGCGGGCGCTCTGCGCCCAACGATTCAAGAGGCGAACTCAAAAAAAGGAAAAGGGCGAAGTTGATGGAGATTACCAGATAAATTCTCTTGTTCATCCCTTGACTCTTCACTTCTCTCACCCCCTGGGAAAATCATAATATTTTATATTATCAAAAAATGCTAGCCTTATGCAAAAACAAAAGATTCTTCTTAATCCCCAAGATGATTTATCCTTGCTGCCGGGTGGCCACTATGCTAATTTACAGTCATGGCTTTCAAAACCCTGGAATGGAAAAAGGGGAAACTTGTTCTTCTCGATCAAACCAGGCTTCCCCTGAAGGAAGCTTACGTGGAGTGTCTAACTTACCAGGAGGTGGCCTGGGCGATCAAGAATATGGTTGTGCGGGGAGCCCCGGCCATTGGCGTGGCTGCAGCCTTTGGCATGCTCCTCGGTGCCCGGCAGTCTAAAGCCCGAACCCCCGCCACTTTCCGCCGGGAAATGGATAAAGTCGGTCAGACTCTCCTGGCCACTCGTCCCACAGCCGTAAACCTATTTTGGGCTGTGCAGCGAATGAAAAAGGTGGCTGAAGAAAACCTGGGAGAAGGGATCCTGGTGATTAGAAAAAGACTCCAGGAGGAAGCGTTACGCATCCTCGAGGAGGATGTGCAGACCAACCGGGAACTGGGAAGGCAAGGGCAAATTCTCATCCCCAGTGGGTGTTCCATTCTCACCCACTGCAACGCCGGAGCCCTGGCCACGGCCGGCTATGGAACAGCTCTGGGAGTGATCCGCGCCGCTTTCGAAGCTGGGAAAGGAATCCATGTCTTTATCGACGAAACCCGCCCTTTCCTCCAGGGTTCCCGCCTGACCGCCTGGGAGCTGATGAAAGACGGGATTCCTTGTACCCTGATCGCAGACAATATGGCCGGGGCGCTAATGGCCCAGGGGAAAATTCAGCTGACGATTGTCGGGGCGGACCGGATCGTGGCCAATGGCGATGTGGCCAACAAAATCGGGACCTATTCCCTGGCCCGGCTTTGCCATGTCCATCGTATTCCTTTTTATGTGGCCGCTCCCACTTCCACCATCGACCTTTCCATAAAAAGGGGGGAAGCCATCCCGATTGAACAGAGATCTCCGGCAGAATTGACTTCCTTCAATGGGCGACGCATTGCCCCGGAAGGAATACAGGTGTTAAACCCAGCTTTTGATGTCACTCCCCATCGGTATGTGAGCGCCATCATCACAGAAAAAGGAATTATCCAAAAGCGGTTTCGTGCCGGACTGAAAAAAATCTGTACGCTTTAACCGCAGAGATCGGAGAGAACGCGGAGAAATAGATATTAAATGCAGATATAATTTTTGACGAACGCGTAAAAAGTCAGCAAGGCCGTCACTCCTGCGAAAGCAGGAGCCCAGAAGTATTTGATTTAACTGGATTCCCGCTTTCGCGGGAATGACGAAAATGGGGTGAAAAAGATTTGTTACGAATCCATCATTTTTGTTTTATATTTCGATCGTTGCTCTGCGACCTCTGCGTACTCTGCGGTGAAAATATTCAAGGAGGAAAACATGATCTCTCAGTCGATGGTGGAATTGATCGAAAAGAACGCGGATAAGTTGGCCAGGCAATGGTTAGGGGATGTCACCAAGAATGCCCACACCCCTTTCTATCATACCTTCAATCAGGACTACCTTTATGAACGGGCCTTCAATATGTATAAGACCTTGGGGCGCTGGCTCATTGTTCAGACCCCCAAGGAAGAAACTGCCAAGTTCTACAAAAAATATGGGCGAGATCGCTACCACGAGGGTTTCCCCCTTCCAGAATTGATCTACTCCTTCATCCTCTTTCGCCGTCACCTCTGGCTTTTCATCCTGCACGCTGGTTTCTACGAGACGGCCTACGAATTGCTCCGCGCTCTCGAACTCAACAACCGGGTGATCCTTTTCTTCGACCGGGCCATGCACAGCATGGTCCTGGGGTACGAGGAATCCCGCAAAAATCCCCAGACCAAACCCCCTCAATAATCGAAACTGACGATTCCATCGGCTGTTACGACGATAATCATTTTCTTGGCATCCCGGATTACCAAGGTGAAGTCCTGGTGGGCCAGCCGCTGACCCCTGACCTTCTCGCCCCGCTCCATCAAGATTCGCTTCTGGGCCGGACCTTGAGCCTGGGCCCACATTTCCGTCACCCCAGTGTTCAGGAAAAACAGGAATATCAAGATAGTCACCGCCCACTTATTCATCCTTTCCCCCTTTTTCAAATTGTCAAAAACTAACCACAGAGGCCTCAGAGAACCCTAAGTCTTAAAAATGCAAATTCTTGAGCCAGGCCTTCCTGATAGACTACGTAGCAGCTTAGGCCCAAACATGGAATGAACTGCCAGGGCACGGGATAAGATTGAACACAGAGGGTTTCTCTGTGAACTCTGGGCTTTCAAATGTCCCCTTTCTCGGTTTTAGTGTCGGCGTGGTGTTTAATGACCAGAGCCTGCACCATGAAGATGACCCCCTCAGCAATGTTGGTAGCGTGATCGGCAATGCGCTCCAGGCAACGGCTGACGATAATCAAGTGGACTGCCCGGGGAATGGTTTTGGCATCCGACATCATGTAGGTTAAAAGCTCGCGAAAGACCTGATCATTCAAGGCATCGACCTGATCATCCCGCTCGCAAACCGAACGGGCGAGCCTGGCGTCGCCGTGGACGAAAGCATCCAGGACATCTTTGACCATCGACTGAGTAATCTCGGCCATTCGCGGGATATCGATGTAAGGCTTGAGCTGGGGCTCTTGATTCAGAGAGATGACTCTTTCTCCTATGTTCACGGCCTGATCCCCGATCCTCTCCAGCTCTGTATTGATCCTCATGGCTGAGGTAATGAAGCGCAAATCCGCGGCCATGGGTTGGTGGAGGGCCAAGAGTTTTAAGCACCGGTCATCGATATGGATCTCCATCTGATTGATCTTTTCGTCCTCGGCAATGGTCTTCTCCGCCAGGGCTGTATTCCTCTTGACCAGCGCCTCCACAGCGTTGCTGATGGCCTGCTCCGCCAGCCCGGCCATCTTTAAAAGCTCCTCCTTCAATTTATTCAACTCTTGTTGGAAATGGGTCTCCATGTCTCCTCCTTGGGATCTAAATATTAGCCACAGAGATCTCAGAGGTTTTCCCAAAACCTATTGCTAAGGAAAATGTTACCCCCTTCTTTCGGTGTACTCTAAATGATTGATCTATTGCTCCTTTCCTTACCCGCACTACGTCAAAATTAATTAATCAACCAACGTACTCTTGCCCCTGAAGCGGGGATTGCTTCAGGAACCCACGATATGATTATGGCGGTTTCCCCTATTAAATGAAGCTTTTTAGGACACAGAATAATTCTCTGTGCACTCTGTGGTTCTATATTATCCGAATTTCCCGCTGATGTAATCCTCGGTCCTCTTGTCTTTGGGGCGGGTGAAGATCTGGTCCGCCGGGCCCTCCTCTACAAGTTCCCCGCTCAATAAAAAGCCTACCCTATCGGCCACGCGGGAAGCTTGCTGGATATTATGGGGCACGAGGATGATCGTATAATTTTTTTTGAGCTCAGTTAGAGATCGTTCTATGCTGGCGGTGGAGATGGGGTCCAATCCGGAACAGGGTTCATCCAGCAGGATCACTTCTGGTTCCAGGGCCAAAACCCGGGCAATACAGAGCCTCTGTTGCTGCCCTCCCGAAAGCCGCAGGGCTGAACTGGGCAGTCTGTCTTTGATCTCCTCCCAAAGAACCGCAGCCCGCAACGCCTTTTCCACAATCTCATTGAGATCTTTTTTTTTACCTCCAAGCTTAGGGCCATAGGCCACATTATCGAAGGTAGACATGGGAAGGGGTGTGGGAAGATCGAAGACAATTCCAACCCGCCTCCTCAAATGGGTGACACTCATTTTTGGATCATAGATATCTTCGCCGTCCAAGAGGATTGTTCCGGTATGCGTTGTCCCAAAGATTAGGTCTGTCAGTCGATTGATGCTTTTGAGGAGTGTTGTCTTCCCGCTCCGGGCGGGACCAAAGATAGCAAATATCTCCCTCGAATGAATATTGAAGTTGATATTCCGGAGGGCCGGAGATGAGTCGTAGTAGAAACTGAAATCTTTAATGACAATCTTATCCGACATAAGCTTCCTATCAGGCCCGATGGCGGATATACCGATTCAGCAACCAATGGGCTGTCGTATTGATCATAAAGACGAGCAAGATCAAAGCGGCACCCGTTCCGTATGCCATATCCATCGATATCCCTTCACGGGCAAGAATATAGAAATGGACGGACATGGTGCGGATGGGTGAGAATAAGGAATTGGGCATAACGAGGGAGGAACCAGCGGTTAGAATGACAGAGGCGGTCTCCCCAATACTGCGACCGACTTCCAGAATGACGCCAGTGAAGATTCCTGGCAGAGCGCTGGGCAAAACGGCACGGGTGACGGTTTGCCATTTCGTTCCACCCAAAGAGTAGCTGACCTCTCGGTAAGAATAGGGAATGGCCTTGATCGCCTCTTCGGTAGTGGCGATGATGACTGGCAGATTCATTGCAGCCAAAGTTAAACCACCAGACAGAATGGACCACCCCATGTTGAGGTAGATGACAAAAAAGGCGAATCCGAATAATCCAAAGATAATTGAAGGGACCCCTGCCAGACAATCGGTCCCAAAGCGAATCATCCGGCTGATCCGGCTCTCCCGAGCATATTCTCTGAGAAAGATGGCTGTTCCTACACCCAAAGGAACAGAAAAGAAGATTGCAACGAGAATGAGTGCAAAGGTCCCGATGATCGTTGTGAAAATTCCACCCTCCCGGCCCATACTCCTGGGAGAGTCGAGAAAGAATTGGAGACTGAGGATTGGGAGTCCTTCGAAAAGGATTTGAAAGAGGATGAGGATCATCACCGCAATGGTCGACAGGGCTGCAATCCAGATGAAGACTTTAGCAATGATTTGTGTTAGATATCGGCTTCGGTTAACCCTCATCTGCCCCTCCTTTTTGAAAGGATGATGGCGAGAGAATTGAGAACCATAATAATGAAGAAGAGGATCACTCCAGTGGCAAAAAGAGCCTGGCGATGGTCTCCCGAGGCGTAACCCATTTCAATGCCAATATTGGTCGTCAATGTCCTCGCAGAGTCAAGAAAAGAGGAAGGCATCTTTACGGCATTCCCCAGGATCATAATCATTGCCATTGTCTCCCCAATAGCACGTCCCATCCCAAGGATGATGCTGGCCACAATCCCAGATCGGGCTGCTGGAATCATTATCCGCCAAATGGTCTGCCAATGAGTTGCTCCAAGGGCGAGGGCGCCTGCTTTATAAGTGGGTGGCAACGCCCTTAAAGAATCCTCCGAGATGCTGATAATTGTAGGGAGGATCATAAAACCCAAAATCATGGAGCCTGAAAGAATGCTGAGGCCAGGCCCTCCCAAATAATTCCGGACGAGAGGGACGAGGACGATGAGACCCCAAAATCCGTAGATGACTGATGGAATCGCGGCCAGAAGTTGGATCGTTGGCCTCAATATTATCCCTGCTGCGGGTGGAACCCATTCGCAGAGGAAGATGGCGCAAGACAAACCCAGAGGGATCCCCAAAATAAGAGCCCCGAAAGTCACCCAGAAGGAACTCACAATCATTGGGAAGATACCAAAGAGGCCCTTACTTGGGATCCATTTTTCCCCGAAGAAAAAGGCTTTGGGACCGACCTTCAAGATCAAAGGGAATCCTTCCTCAAAAATGAAAAAAGTGATCAAGCCCAATATAAAAATGGAGGAGAGGGCGATCAGGAGAAGGATTTTTCCAATTACATTCTCTTTCACCTGCATGTCTATTCCTAATCGAGATTTTGGAGTACTGGTGTGAGCCCTTCTTTTAAAAGCAATTTCTGAGCCTGTGGACTTAAGACGAATTCCAGAAAGGATTTCGCTTCTCCAATCGGTTCCCCATTGAAAACGAATAGAAAGGGCCGAACCAACGTATACTTGCCATGGTGGACGTTAGTCAAATTGGGTTCCACCCCTGAGATTTTTACTGCCTTCACCTGGTCATTGACCAGACCCAAAGAGATATACCCGATCGCACTGGGGTCGTTTGCGATGACCTGCCGAATTGCCCCATTGGAATCTTGGACTAACGATTCAAGAGCGATCTCTTCCTTTCCCATCACTAACTTCTGAAAGGCCTCTCTTGTACCCGATCCTTCTTCCCGAGTGACTAAGACAATTGGATGGAGATGTCTTCCCAACTCTTTCCAATTTTTTATCTGACCCGAGAATATCGTTCTCACTTGCTCCAAAGTTAAATCTTGAACAGGATTTTTCGGATGGACGATGATGGCAACGGCATCCTTGGCGATGGTGACCGCATAGAGGTCTTTTTCTCTTGGCGCTAAGGAACGAGAGGACATTCCGATATGAGCTGCACGGGTTCGGACCGCTTCGATCCCTGCGGTGGACCCACCTCCCTGCACATAGATGTGCAATTCGGGATGGCGCATCATATATTCTTCAGCCAACAACTCAGCAAAAGGCTCAACCGAGGTCGATCCAGCCACGGTGATCCCAGCCCTGGATCTTTGGCAACCCACAGAAAGCAGAGTAACCAGGAGGAGACAGAAAAGCCATATCGAAAGAAATCTCAAATTCCAATGACCAAAACGCCCCTCACCTCCCCCCTCTCCCCTTGGGAGAGAGGGATGGAGTGAGGGCGAATTTTCAATTCCGCAATCTGCAATTCGAAATCTGCAATCTTTGTTATCCATATCTTCCCGTAATATAATTTTCGGTTCGTTGGTCTTTGGGCCGTGTGAAGATATCTCCTGTAGGACCATATTCCAACAATTCTCCCAAGAGAAAGAATCCTGTCCAATCGGAAGCGCGAGCCGCCTGCTGCATATTATGCGTGACGATCACGATCGTATAATCCCTTTTTAGCTCCTGCATTAACTCCTCAATCTTATGGGTGGCTATTGGATCGAGGGCGGAACAGGGTTCGTCCATCAAAATGACTTCGGGTTGAACGGCTAATACACGGGCAATACAGAGCCGCTGCTGCTGCCCCAATGATAATTCCGTGGCCGGTCCATGAAGTTGGTCGGATACCTCTTCCCAGAGAGCGGCTCCCTTGAGGCTCTTCTCCACGATATCGAAGAGGTTGGACTGGCGATGGAACCCGAGAACTTTGGGGCCGAAGGCCACGTTTTCAAAAATGGACTTGGGGAAGGGATTGGGCCGCTGGAAGACCATGCCCACCCTCTGTCTGAGGTGAACGGGGTTGATATGCGGGCCGTAGATGTCCTCCCCATCTAAATAGATGGAACCGGACATGCGCGTGTTCGGGATGAGCTCGTTCATCCGATTGAGAGTCCGGAGGAAGGTGGACTTTCCGCAGCCGGAGGGTCCGATGAGGGCAGTGATTTGCCGTTCTTTGACTTCCAGGTTAATATTCTTCAAGGCCTGGAAGGACCCGTAAAAAAAATCCAGGCCTTCGGCTTTCATTTTGACCTGGTAACCGAAATTCCCCATGGAGATTCACATCATGACTCAAAAAGGACAGTCGATCAAGAGCATTATTTCAAATACGGCTTGACGAGTTTGAAATGCAGGATTAAAAAATTTTTTGAAAAATAAAAGAATTCCGTAACCCCCATTTCATCCAAACCGTCCGGTGATATAATCCGCAGTTAGTTTCTCTGCTGGGTTCGTAAAAACTTTTTCGGTTTTGTCAAATTCGACGATTTCCCCCAAGTACATAAAGGCGGTGTAATCCGAAACTCTTGCGGCCTGCTGCATATTATGGGTCACAATGATAATGGTCACCTGATTTTTCAGGTGTTTGATGAGCTCTTCTATTTTTAAGGTGGCTGTCGGATCAAGGGCCGAGGTGGGTTCGTCGAAGAGAAGAATCTCCGGACCCGTGGCCAGAGCTCGCGCGATACATAATCTCTGCTGTTGCCCTCCCGAGAGATTGAAAGCCAGATCATCGAGCCTTCCCTTGACCTCATCCCAAAGTGCGGCCTGCTCTAAGGCCTTCTGTACTTTCTCATCCATGAGGCTTTTTCGATTCTCTCCCCGCACTCTGAGCCCGTAAGCTACATTCTCGTATAAGGTCTTGGGAAAGGGGTTCGGTTTCTGAAAGACCATGCTGATCCGCATCCGTACCTCGATGGGGTCTACATTGGGATCGATGATATTCAGCCCATCGGGGTATAAAAGGATCTGCCCTTCATACCGATTTCCGGGGTAAAGATCGTGCATCCGGTTAAAACACCGCAGGTAAGTCGTTTTCCCACAGCCCGAAGGCCCGATCAGAGCGCTGATCTTCTTTTCGAAAACGGGTAAATTTATTTTCTTGAGGGCCTGCGCATGGTTGTAGTAAAAGCTCAGGTCTTTGACCTCGGCTTTTCGTTTCTCAGATGTCAAGATGGCAGGATGGGTCTTCATCTTTTTACCATTTGATCCTCTTCCGGAATCTGTACCGCAGGTAGATGGCGAATCCATTCATCAATAAGGTCATGCCCAAGAGAACGATCCCCGCGGCCGCCGCGTTCAGATGAAATCCGACTTGGGGCCGGGAAATCCAATTAAACATCTGGATGGGCATCACGGTGAAGGGGTCCAAGAGCCACTGGAACGATAGAAAGGGAAATTCGGAGGAAAACGGTGAGTTGGGCAGGAAGGCGATAAAGGTCAAAGCCCCGACGGTAATGATCGGGGCGGTTTCCCCGATTGCCCGGGAGAGTCCGATGATGACTCCCGTGAGAATTCCGCCAGAGGAATAGGGCAGGATATGGTCCCGGACAGTCTGCCATTTGCTGGCTCCCAGCGCGTAAGAGGCCTCGCGGATGGAATTGGGGATGGCCTTGATGGCCTCCCGGGTAGCGATCACCACCACAGGCAAAATCAAGAGGCCTAAAGTCAGCCCCCCGGTCAGGATGCTTTCCCCAAATTTGAAAAAATAGACAAACAACCCCAAGGCCAGGAGGCCATAGATGATGGAAGGGATGCCGGCCAGATTATTCATGTTGATCTCGATCAGGTGGGTCAGCCAGTTCTTCCGCCCGTACTCCTCCAAGTAAATTCCGGCGGCGATTCCCAGGGGAACGGCGGCGGCCGCGGTTACGATCATGACCAGGGTCGTCCCCACCCACGCCGAAAGGATCCCCGCCTTTTCCGGAAAGCGGGAGGGAAAGGAGGTCAAGAATGGCCAGCTCAACCTGGGGAGTCCGTCGATGAGAAGGTCGATGATCAGGGCAAAGAGGACGATGAAGCCGACGAGAGTGGACAGGAATCCTACGATCCAGAAAAGGTGATCCCGGAGCTTGCTGGCTGCGATCGCCCTTTTCATCTGTAAACGGGTCTGGTGATCAGCGAGCGACATTTCTCAATAAACCTCCCGGATCCTTTTTCGAAACCAGAAGCCCAGAATGTTCAACAGCAGAGTCATGAAAAACAGGGTGATCCCCACGGCAAAAATGGTCTTATATTCAAGCGTACCATGGGGGACGTCCCCCAGGCTCACCCCCACGATGTAAGCGGTCAAGGTCTGGATGGGCTCCACGGGGTTGAGCGTAAGGTTGGGCATCATCCCGGCAGCGATGGCCACCACCATCGTCTCTCCGATGGCCCGGGAAATACCGATGATAAAGGCTGCGGCAATCCCGGAAAAGGCAGAAGGGATGACAACCCGAAAAGCGGTCTGGAACTTGGTCGCGCCCATGGCATAGGAGCCTTCCTTAATATGCATGGGGACCGCCTTCATGGCGTCCTCGCTCACAGAGCTGATGTAAGGAACGATCATGATGCCCATGATGATTCCCGGGCTTAAGGCATTAAATCCCGACAGGTCCGGAATGATCTTCTGGAGAAGGGGGGTAAAAAAGAGGAGGGCAAAATATCCGTAAACCACCGTGGGAACAGCGGCCAGGAGTTCGAGGATGGGTTTGGCCGCCTCCCGAGCCCGATGGGGAGCGTATTCGCTGAGGTACACGGCCACAATGAGGCCGACGGGCAAGGCCACCAGCACGGCAATCGTCGTGACCAAAAGGGTTCCGCAGATCAACGGCAGAATCCCAAATCGGGGGTTGGCAAAGAGAGGCGTCCATTGCTTTCCCGAAAGGAACTCCCAGAGGGGTACATCGCGAAAAAACCCCAGGGACTCAAAGAAAAGGATGAAGACGATGCTCAGGGTAATAAAGATGGAAGAGAGGGCACTGAGGAGGAGTAATCCTTCGATGCCCTTCTCTCCGAGGCGGGCGAATTTTCTTCTTTTTCCGGGCACTTTATTTTTTCTCCTCCAGTTTCAGAAGGTCCTCAATCTTCACTCCTACCTTGGCCTCTCCCCCGAATACCGTGCCGGTGTGACCTTTGGCAAATCGGTCCAGGGCCAAACGGTAGGCTCGATCCGGAAGGGGAATATACTTCACCTGCTTAACCAGCGAGGGCGCCTGTTTCAGATAAAATTCCACGAACTCCTTCACTTCCGCCCGGCCCGCTGATTTTTTATTGACATAGATAAAGATCGGGCGGGAGAGAGGCTGGTATGTTCCATCCATGACGGTCTTTTCCGCCGGCAAGACCGGCCCCTTCCCTCCATCGACGGCCACCAATTTCAACCTCCCGGTGTTTTCCGCGTAGTAGGCATAGCCGAAAAACCCCAGGGCGTTTTTGTCCGAAGCGATTCCCTGGACCAGCACATTGTCATCTTCGCTGGCGGTAAAATCCCCCCGGCTGGCCCGAGACTTGCCCACGATGGCTTCGGTAAAATAATCAAAAGTGCCCGAATCGACGCCGGGGCCATAAAGCTTTAGGGGCACATCCGGCCACTCCCCCCGGACCTGCCTCCACCGGGTCACCTTCCCCTCCGCAGCCGGCTCCCATATCTTCTTGAGGTCGGCAACGGTCATGGAAACCACCCAGTCATTTTTGGGGTTGACCATGACGGCCAGACCGTCGTAAGCCACAGGGAGCTCAACATACTCGACCTTGGCCTCCTTGCAGGCATCCATCTCTTTTTTGACGATGGGCCGGGAAGCATCCGATATATCGGTATCACCGCGGCAGAATTTCTTGAAGCCCCCGCCGGTTCCGGAAATCCCCACGGTCACCTTTACGGCTCCTCTTTTGGCCTTCTGGAATTCCTCGGCCACAGCCTCAGTGATGGGGTAAACCGTACTCGATCCGTCGATCCTGACGACTTTATCCTGTGCCCGCGAGGGACCCATTCCAGCACCGAGGAGAAGCAAGACCAATGACAATAAAGCTACGGTGAAAACCTTTCTTTCTTTTTTCATTCTTCCCTCCTAAGTTAACTGACGATTGTTAAATTTTGGTTGCACAATGTTAGCAATTTGTAAAATTTTGTTTTGCCCATTTCTCGCCTCCTTCCGCCCATGCCCACAGCTACCCCCCTTTTTCCAAGTAAAGGCAGCCCATCGGTTCCTCCTTTCTTCGGGTTTTTTATAGCGTAGATGATTTAGATTAAAGAAGAATAAATGGAAGGTAAAAAAAATGTAAAATCTGAATCCTTATTAGAAAGTGAAAAGCAAATAGCCCGGGAGGATTTTTGCAGGGGAAGAATCGGGCCAATTCATGTTCTTTAAAGTCGAGGAAGGATGAAAGCAAAGCGAGAGCCCTGACCGACCTTGCTTTCGACGCTCAGCCGTCCCCCGTGGGCCTCGACGATATGCTTGACGATAGACAGGCCTAAACCAGTTCCCCCCAGTTCGCGCGACCGTCCTTTATCTACCCGATAAAAACGCTCGAAGATCCGGGGAAGGTCTTCGGGGGGAATTCCAGTGCCAGTATCCGAGACGGAGACCTCCACTCCTTCGGCTGACTTCCGTGCCCTCACGGTGATCCGGCCTTCCTCGGGCGTGTAATTAATAGCATTCTGCAGAAGGTTAACGATCACCTGATGAATCTTCTGGCCATCCCCCATCACGAGTGGTATTTCTGCAGAAACTTCCAACTGGAGTTTTTGTCGCCTTGCTTCTGCCGTAGGGCGCAATGATTCCGTGGCTGAATGGATCAATTCCGGGATGGAAAGCGCCTCTTTCTTCAATAGCCGATCCTGGGACTCCACTTCTGAAAGGAGGAGCAAATCGGAAACAATCTTGTCCATGCGTTCGGTATGCCGCTCGATGACTTTCAGGAACTGCTCTGCTCGGGAGGCATTCTGAAAGCCCTCATCCCGCAACGCCTCTGCATAGCCTCTGATGGTGGTCAGAGGGGTGCGCAGTTCGTGGGAAACGTTGGCCACGAACTCCTGGCGGATGCGTTCCAAACGCCTCAAGTCCGTAACATCATGGAAGACCACTACAATCCCTTCTCCGCCGTTTTCTGGATAGCGGACCGAAGAGCTCTGGACGTGGAAATACTTCCCCGATTGACCGAGAAGGGAAAGGCTCCGCCGCTGCCCCTGCCTGGTTTCGAGGGTAGTCTGGATAAGATCATTCAGCTGTGGGTCGCGAAAGACTTCCAGGTAATGCTTTCCCACATCGGCGGAAGATGAACGGAAGATAATGGCCTCCATGGCTGCATTCATCTTCTGTACCCGACCCTTGAAATCCAGGATTAGGACCCCTTCTTCCATTCCCCCCAAGAGAGCCTGGGACTCTGCTAAGGCCTTCGATAATTTCTGAATTTTCTCCTGAATGGCTTCAGCCAGGCGATTGAACTGGCCGGCCAGAACATCCGTTTCATCCTTTTTCTTTCCCAGGCGGATTCTCCAGTCGAAGAAACCGTCCGCGAACCTCCGGACACCCTCGGTAATTTCACCCATAGGCTGAAGAATAATCCGAAAAATCCCCAGGTCAAGAAGGAAGAAGGCGGCAACGATCAAAAGGGAAAAAAGAATCCGCCGGAGCCCCCCGATTTCCGGAAACATAAAAAAACCGGCCATCCAGAGGCCGGTTAATACGGGAATCAGGTAAAAGAGGAGGAATTTCTGCCGTAACCCCGGCCTCTTTTTCATGATTTCGACGGCTCCTCTGACAGCTTGTATCCCAGACCCTTGATAGCGGTCAAAGATTTACTCAGCACTGGGAATTTCTGTCTCAGCCGGGCAATGTGAACGTCCACAGTGCGGGTAGTGCCGAAATAATCATAGCCCCATATTTCATTAAGCAGGATGTCCCGGGAAAGAACCCGTCCCTTATTGGCGATAAAATATTCCAGAAGCTTGAATTCTTTGGCCGTCAACCATTCCATCCTGCCTCTGTAAGAAACTTCATGGCGGCCCAGGTCCATTTGAATCCCGGCATATTCATATTTCCCTTCTTTGCCTGGAGGCCTTTCCATCCTGCGGAAAAGGGCCCTTACCCTAGCTACAACTTCCCTCGGGCTGAAGGGTTTGGTAATATAATCATCCGCCCCCATTTCCAGGCCCACGACCCGATCGGTTTCCTCTGTTTTGGCAGTCAACATGATAATGGGCAGAGCCGCCGTTTGTGGATTCGACCGGACAGACCGACATATCTCCAGCCCATCCATTTGGGGAAGCATCAGGTCAAGGATCAGGAGGTCGAACCGTTCCCTGCTAATCTTGTGCAGACCAAGTTCCCCGTCCCCAGCACCCTGGACCACATATCCCTCTCGCTTCAGATAGTGTTCCAGAAGATCCCGAATATCTTTCTCGTCTTCGATGATGAGGATTTTTTTGGCCATGATTTGTGGGATGGCAGAAAAGATCCAAGGTTTCTCCCGGTAGAATAAGCCAAACTGAAAAATTTTTCCGCTATCTATTTCATTTCTTTTTTTTCCCTTTCTTTCTTCTCCAGTTCCCGCTTGATCGTCGCCACTTTTTCCCGGAATTCCCGAGTCACTTGGGCCGATTCAGTTAAATCGGTTATCACATGGGGGGTCATCAACAAAATGGTTTCCTTTGCTAGGTCCTTATTGGTGTGGTAACCAAACAGAGCTCCCAGGATGGGAATTCTGCTGAGAAAGGGGACCCCCGCTTTGCTACGCTCTTTGGACTCCTCGATTAGCCCCCCGATGACAATAGTCTGGCCCTCCATGATTGATAGGGATGTCTTGGCGGTCTTTTTTGGGAAAAAAGGGACATTCTTAAGACTTCCCAGGTCTTTTTGGCCCACCGTACTCTGTTCGATCGATATGTCCAGGGTCACCAGCTTCGCATCGCTGATGCGGGGGGTTACACTCAGGATCACGCCAATGTCTTTATATTCGATCGTTCCTTCCACTACACCCGTGGAAACCACGGCCGTCGCAGCGGCGGCTGTTGCTCCTGGAGTGGTATAGGTGGTGGTCAGGATGGGTTCAGAAGATCCGATCTGAATCTTGGCCTCCTTGTTGTTCGAGGCCAGGATATGGGGGGAGGAAATGACCTTCAAACGATCTTCCGCAGCCGAGGCATGAATGGCAGCAGTGAGCTTATCTGCCGAAGCGATCGAATAGCGGAGGCCAGAAGAAAAAGCCTCTGCTGTAGGGGGCATTCCTAAAAAAGCTGTACCTCCCATCCCAACCGAATAATCCCCTGCTTTGAAGGTGGAAAATTCCAGGCCGTATTTGGTCGCTTCATCGAGCCTCACTTCAGCCAGAAGGACCTCGATCAAAACCTGTTTAGGGTAAAGGTCAAGTTTCTTGATGGTTTCCAGGATGGCTTTGTAGTCCCGCGGGAGAGCGCGGATGATCAGGGCGTTGGTGGTCTCGTCAACCACGATGCTGATCTCCCCTTCAGGCACGGCCCCCGGGGGCAAAACTCCTTCTTCTTTTGGGGGAGTTGGGGGAACAGCGGGGGCAGGAGTTGGAGCAGTGGGAACGGGTCTGACCCCTCTGGGCAAAGGAGCGGTCGGTGGCGCAGCGGGCTTGACCTCGGGTTTCCTCTCGGGAACATAGATCTGCTTCAGCACATCGGCCAGATCCTTCGCCTTCCCATTTTGCACGTAATAAACAAAAACGCTCGCTCTTGTTCCTTCCGCCGGGACTCGGTCAAGCTCCTTGAGCCACTTTTCTACTTTATCGAAGACATGCGGGATTGAGCTCACTACCAGAAGGGAATTAATTCGAGTGATGGGGGTAAAGGTAATCCCCACTCCCCTCCCTGACTTCAGGGAAACTTCAAGAGAAGAGAAGATACGTTCCATTTCTTTGGCGATTTCATTCACGTCGGCATTGAGGAGGGGATAAATCCTGACCCGCATATCGGCAAAAATGTCCACGTCGAAGAGCCCGATGATGTCGAGGGATTTTTTCACGTTGGAGGCTACATCACCGATGATCAGGATATTGTGGGGAGGGTGTTCCACGATATCCGCCCCATCCGAGAGGAAAGGTTTAATCATCTTGGAGACTTCAGAAACCGGAATGTATTTCAGGGGAAGGATTTGGATGGTATACCTCTCTTCTGCCGGTATCTGGGCCGCCTCCTTGGGAGTCAACGGAATGGTGTATAATTTTTTCGCGTCCCCGAAGGGCACGATCTCGTAAATGTTTTCTTTCTTGACCGCCGTGGCTCCATTCAATCTCAGAATCGACTGAAAGATGGGGAAGATATCATCCGTGTTGATCTGCCCGGAGGTATGGATATTGACAACCCCTTTAACCCTAGGGTCGATGAGGTAATTGATCTTCATCATTTCAGACATGACCCGGATCACTTCATAGAGGTCGGAATTGTCAAAATTCAAGACAAATCGCGAACCCTTGGCAGGCTCTGGGGGCCTTACAGAAGCTGGGGGAAGTGTTTGGGCGGTTCCCTCAAGGCTTCGGGTAGGAGTTGGAGGTTCCGGCAACTTCCCTTTCTGCAAAACCTCAGCCTTTTCCCGAATCGTGGCTTCTTCTTTTTCCCGGGGTACGGCAGCCGTCTCTCTTGTCGGCTCACTGATCTGTTTTTTAGAGGTCCCCACGCCTGGCGGGCCCTTCAGTTGGGGCTTTGTACCAGCGCAACCTAAGGGGGCAGCAATTAGGAGCAGAACGAAAAATCCAACTCGTAACCATCTCAATATTCTCATCCTAAGTTGACTCCTTTCTTTTTTATTTCCCCCCACTTTCCACAGGTGGAGCGGGTCTGATTGGCCTTCTCCCCCTCCACAGGCCCGGATCAGGGACCGGCGCAGGAGTCACTGGTTTAGGCGTCGGCGTTTCGATCGCGCCCCCTTTTATAGGTTCCATGGGCCTGGGAGCTACTTGAGGAGGAGAGGGCTTGGGTACCGCAGGTACCGGCGCAGTAGCGGGCGCCGGAACTGGATGGGTACTCGTTATTTCCGCAGGTTTTGCCGCCGTCTTTACATCCACTCTTTTCTTGGGAGACTTGGGATCATAGAGAAGGATTTCAAAGGAATCCCCGCCGGCTTCCAGGGTAATTCGGTCCGGTAAGATTTTTGTTAACTGGTACTCCCCGACGCGATCTCCTACTCTTAAGGTCTTTATCTCCCTCTCCCCTTTCTGCAGGGGCCTTCCCGGGTTGACGACGGAGGCAGTTTGGTAATCATCACCGATGACGACCCCATACAAGAGAATTGGGGGGCGAGAAATTGGTTTCGTGTGCTCCACCACGGTAAGGATAGGGAATTCTTTTCGCTCCGGATTGAATATATTCTTCTCGGCAATCTCCGGGATGGCCTCCCGAGAAGACGACCCTCCCCGTGATCCCCTCACCGGGGAGACCTCTGCCCTTGTCTCTGCTTTCTTGGCCGTTTCCTTTTTGGGCACTCCTCCCGAGGGATGAACCCAGGCTTCGTAATTTTTGAAAGCCAGGAGTAGCACAATAAAGGAAAGGAAAAGACAGAGGACTCCATAGCGGTATGACATTATCGTTCCCTCCCCTTCTCTTTCGGTTTACTCCCTTTCATCAATCCGGAGATGACCATATTGCCCTGAATCGTGTTGGGCATGCGGGGGTTGAAAATGAGCAGATCCATCTCGGAGATCATCAATTCCTTCTCTTGGTTTTCGAGGTCATAGATAAACTGGCCAAGGCTCATCAGGCTATTGGTGGGGGCCAGCTCGATTTGCAAAGAAATTCTCCTCCAGACGGCGATCTCCTTAGGTTCCAGTATTCTGAAACTGCGCAGGCTGATGCCATTCTTCTCGGAAAGGCGCTTCACAATGTCCTGCAGATTTGCCGCTCCTAACTGCGGGGTCTCTCCGGGAAGAAGTCGCTTCTGAATTCCTTCGCTCTGCCTTCGGGTCCGATTAAGGGCTTCCTCGACCGCCTTGCGATTCTGGATAATTTCGGCGTATTTCCATATCACCCTCTGTTTTAGAGCCATCTCTTCGTCGGCTTTCTTCTTGGCTTCCCATAGGGGGACGATCCCAAAGATATAGACCAGCAAGGCCATGGTGATACCAATGAGCCCCCAGAAGACTTTCTTCTGCGAAAACTTCCCCCCTGGCCAGAAGGACAACTTTTTCAAGACCCCGCCCTCCAGCCTTCTATCCTCATTCTGATCTTGAACCTCTCCTTCTCTTTATCCCCGCCGATTCTTCTTTCCCGTTCTTTAGTCACGGGAGCTAAAAATTCCACCTTCTCAAAAAGGGATGATTTGTCGAGCAAGGCGATCAAATCAGAGGCCGAATCAGCAAACCCGCTGATTTCGATCTCTCGCCCAGAATATTTAAAATTCCAGATCCAGACCGTGCTGGGTAAGATGCCGGTCAACTCTCTTAAGATCTCTACCTTGCTGACCTCCGCGGACGTGATCTTCTCGAATTCCAGAATCTCTTTGGCCAACTCTCCCCTTTCCTTCTGCAATTTTTCCACGGCCTCCATTTGCGGCTTTCTTTTCTTGATCTCACCCCGCAGGTCATCCAGTTCATTGCGGTAAACGCTGTAAATTCCCATTCCCCATGTTAAAGTCAGGATCAAGGCCAGGAAGACTAAGATCAGGAATAGAGGCTTGCCGATCTGTCTCACTTTTTTGCGCATCTCCGAGGGAAGGAGATTAAGATTCATTACTGTTTTCGTCAGGCCTCTTAAAGGGAGGCCGATGGAGGCATAGAGATGAGCCGCTTGCGGTTCCCCCTTCTCCCCCTCGATGCGGTCCAGGGGAGGAAGGGAAACTCCTTTCACTGAATCCTTTAGCTTGAAAGTGGGGAGCTTTTTGTCAGCCTCTAATCCATAAACAAAGAAAGTGGCTTGGGATAAGGAACCCCCATTTATCCTCGATTGCATAAAAGTGTTTATGATTTTTGCTTCTTTTTCTTCCGCCGGCAGGGGAAGGTGATAACTTTCCCTCCAATCCTTACCCTGCAGAAGATTCATCTCAAAGAATGGCTCGCTCAGTTCGAGCAAGACGGAAATCTCCTTTCCTTTGTATCCCTCATGATACCAGAACAGGTTGAGAGCGGCGGCCGGGGGGGTTTGAACCGATAGGGGTTGTATGCCGATTTTCTTCAATAAGGAAAGGTAAGGATCCAGATCTCTCTTCCTCACAAAAACCACGATCAGATGGATCCATTCTTTCTCCTCTTTAAGGACCTGATAATCAAAGTAGGTCTCTTCTTTGTCAAAGGGAATATATTTGGGGGCTTCGTATTCCAGTACTTTTCTCAGGTTCTCTTTGGTAGCTGGAGGAAGACGAAGGAAACGGATGACCACCTTCTCCCGGGGAATAGAAATCGAAACCCTTTCCTTGCTGAGCTGATGTTTAGAAATAAAAGCAGTGATCAGGCTGATCCATTGGGCCTCCTGCGCTTCTTTCGAGCTTTCCGAACCCGAGGGGCAGATCCTGTAATCCACGAGCTGGATCTTCCCGAAAGATTTCCGAAGAAGGGTCAGGATAAGATGGTTACGTCTAAAGTCGATTCCCAAGCTAAAGTTGAAAAGCATCATCTCTAATCTTTTCGGCAATTTTTAGGGCAAATTCATTTGCTCTGAGCCCCTGAAGCGATTACTGGTGTCTTCCTAAATGTCAAATAAGGGCGTCAACCCATTGAATAATTTTATGTCTCCCCTTTTCTTTGGGGTCCACTTTGACGATTACCTTAACCCCTCGCAGGGAACCTCCCTCTTTACCCTTTGCTTTCGACTCGATGGTATAATAAGAAGTCGGTGCCCGGAAAAGGATTCCCCTGCTAATTTCACCGATAAAAGGGCTGATTTCTGGCACCCTTTGCAGAAGATCCTGATGGTTTTCAAAGCCCTTTTCTTGCCTGGCCTCAATAATGAGCCGAGAAACCTCGTGGGGGATCCCTAATACGATCTTCAACACCGGCAGAGCGGCGCTATTGATATCGATCTGTTCTCCTGGGGCGTATATGGAAAAGATATCTTTCAAACCAATGGGACCAACGGTGTCCCCCTGCTCTCCTTTCTGGCCTTCTTTTTTCCCATAAAACAATTCTGGAGTGACGCCCCGGATAAGGAGCAGTTCTTCCACAGAATCCAGGTTGCTATTCTTGCAATGGTACGGTTCCTTAAGGGACTGATAGTAGTCATTCTCGGCGCCGTTAAGCCGGTGAAAATCATCTGGGTCTCGCCAGTCCAGGATGGAATCAACCACCATGTCCCTGGCCTCTCCCTCTAAACCCAGGTTCGTAATGATCTTTCGCAGTATCCTCTCTGAGACCAGATTCACGTTGACCTTGCCCGCCTCCCCCGTGACGCGGACCATACACGCTCCCCCCTCGAACGACAGAAGATAATCCCTCCCGTCCGTTACCCATTCTCTTTTATCCGCAGGGATTTCCTCGGACTTCCAGGTTTTGCGGATCTGCTGAACTCTGGGGTCGTTCTTATACACTAACTCGGCAATGGCCCGCTGGACCCCTCCGGCGCTGATAGCATAGAGCTGGAGGTCTTCCAGGTAATTCTTGGCAATGTGAGCCTCTGTCCTCATGGAAAAGCTGAATTCGAGAACGACAACGGAAAGGATGATCATCACCCACAAGACCATGATCAGGGCAACCCCCTGTTCCTTCCTCTGAAGGGGAAAAAATAATCCTCGCCAAATTACGGAAATTTTCATAGGCAAAAATTCTTTTATTAATCAGTCCATAATTGTATGGACACTGCAGCCTGAATCCACAGCCGTTCGTGCTGAGCGTGTCGAAGCATGAGCGGCTCGCAACGCACCCTTCGACTGTTCGACAGGCTCACAGCTCAGGGTGAACGGTGACAACAAATGAACGGAAGAAAATGTCTAATCAATTATGGACCCCTTAATAACTTGAAACTCGTAACTTGAAACTTGCTTATCGTCCAGTCCCCAAAGGCCTCGAGGGAATTACCCTCCGGCTCGGGGCTGTTCTCACTTCTTCAAAGCGGTTAGAAGGAAGGGAGACCAGAAGATTAAAGGGGGAGTCCCCTTTCTTCTCCTTAGGGATGAGGGTCACCCGTATGGCTTTGGGGATCTCTCCCTTTTCTTTGGCATCCCATTCTTCCACCCATGCAGCCACCTGGTTTTTTTCCGGGTTTTCTTCCTGGTAATATGCGAACCGGACCTCCGAGATCCCAGCAAACAGGGAAACGCTCGCTTCGTCTTTGGGTTTGTCTTCCATGAAATCTCTGTTCAGAACCCTTTGCTCGTAAAAAACTAAACGCCCTCCCTCCTTTTCCCCCTCGCGGAAGGCATACACGGCATAGACAAATCCCTCCGGCTGTTTTGCCCTGAGAGGGAGGGCAGATACAAATTTTAAAGAATGGGCTTTCCCCTCAAAGGCCAGGTAGTCACCCTCTGCTTTTTGAGATTTGATCTTGTAAGGAACCAGGGATTTGACCTGGCGAGAGATTATCTGCGAAGCAATCCGCACTACCTGGTATTCATCTTTAATAGAATCCCCCTTTTCCCAGGCGGAAAGGCCCAGACGAAAGACTCCGAAGATCATCAGGAGAATGAAGGCGAGGACGGTCAAAGTGACCATTACCTCGATCAAGGTGAACCCGCCACTCATCCCTCGGGCGATGGGGCAAACTTTATCTATGCCTTTCATGACCCTCCCTTGGGGACCGTTTTGTAGGACTCAAACCCGGCAGACTTTTCTCTGGAACCGGATTTCCAGATAATATCTACCTTAACCTGATAGAGTTCAACCGGTGGTTCAAATTCTAAGCTTTTCCCCTCAGGAAGAATTCCTACCTTCCTCACCCCTACCTGCCAGCGAAAATCTCTGTCAAATTCCCCTTCCTCATTCCCCTCTTCCAGATGTTCCCTCAGGGCGATCTCCTCAATTTTCATCCGGGCAAATCCCACTGCCTTACTATATTCTTCCGAGGCTCTCCCCAGACGAAGTCCACCGGAAAAGAGTTCGATGATCACGATCAGACCCACCCCTAAGATAGCCATGGCCACTACAACTTCTATTAAGGTGAATCCCCGATTTCTCATCTACCGCTCTCTTTAACCCTCTTCCACTTCTACCATTCCAGTAAGAAAATGAACTTTGATCCGGTATCCCTTATGGTCCTGGTACCCGAAAAGCACGGATCCCCCGTTCGAACCTCCATTGGGATAGAATTCGATCGTCGGGAAGTCAGAAGGGTACTGGGAAGAAGAGATCTTCATCTCCCTCATCTGCATGCCCTCAGGAAGGGTGTATTTGTTGCCCCTCTCCTCAGCCAGTTCCAGGCCTCGGGTCCTTATCTCCCGCAAGTCGGGATCGAAAAGGACTTGATATACTCTCCCCTTCTGCACAGCCTCGCTACGAAAATAGCGCAGGAGCCCAGAGACTTTCTTGGCTGCGGCTCTCGACTCGATGGTCTTAGAAAAACGTGATAGAGAAGGGGTCACCAAAGCAAGGGAGAGGCTGAGGAGGACCAGCACGATGATTAGCTCGATGAGCGAAAACCCTTTGTCTTTCACTACCCAATATCCTTCCAACTTACGATATCCTGATTCTCCCCCTCACCTCCCTCTGCGCCATCAAGACCCAAGGAAATAAGGTCGTAATCGCCGTGTTCCCCTGGGCATTTATAAACATACGGCTTCCCCCAGGGGTCAAGAGGAATTTCTTTGGGAAGGTAAGGGCCTTTCCATCCATCCATTCCAGAGGGTTTCTCCCGCAAAGCCTTCAATCCTTCCTCAGTGGTGGGGTATTTTCCCACATCGAGGCGCAAGGCGTCGAGGGCTGTCCCGAAGAGTTCAATCTGGGCTTTGGCTGCCTTCTGTTTAGCCACACTCACCTTGCCAAATAATCTTGGCCCAACCAGAGCGGCCAGCAACCCAATGATTATGACCACAACCAGAATTTCAATCAGGGTAAAACCCGTTTCTCTCCGCCAGGTCCGCTTCTTCACCTCTTCCTCCAGCAAAAACCTATTCACCGCCGAGCACGCTGAGGCCACAGACCTCGGCGTCCTCTGCGATCTCTGTGGTGAACAACCCGTTAAAAAGGAATCTCATTGATACTGAAGATGGCCAAGAGCATAGAGATAACGATGAACCCTACAATCGCTCCCATGACCAGAATGATCAGGGGTTCGAGAAGAGAGACAAATCGTTTGATCGCATTCTGAACGCTCTCCTCATAGGCCTCAGCCACTTTGGCTAACATTTCGTCGAGCCTTCCGGTTTCTTCTCCAACCCCGATCATATGGACAGCCAGAGGGGGAAAAACATCGGTCTCCTCCAAGGATTTGGAGATTCCCTTGCCCTCTTTCAGCCGGTCGTGGATATGATCAATGGCTCTGGAAACCGCCAGATTTTGGGATATTTCTTTGACCAGGATTAGGGCGGGAAGAATGGGGACCCCACTTTGCAATAAGGTTCCCAGCGTTCTGGCAAAGCGGGCAATCTCCACTTTCTTGATGAGATTTCCGACGGCTATCCATTTCAATTTAAAAAGGTCGAGGCGCCATCTCCTCTCTTCGTTTTGGGTGTAGATTTTAAGACCCAAATAAACCAAGGCCATGGCCCCCAGTCCGGCCCACCAGTAATCTCTGATGGATTGGCTGATGGAGAGCAGGATCTGGGTCGATAGGGGAATGGCCTTTCCCATATCGGAAAAAATTCTGGAAAACCTGGGAATGACAAAGGTAACCAGGATGGTAAGGGAGATGCCGCTGACCACTGTCAAAATCAAAGGGTAGATCAAGACGGAGATAAGGTATTCTCTGACTTCTTTGGTGCTTTGCAGATACTTGGCCAGTCGGGATAATATGGTTTCTAAAAATCCCCCGGATTCCCCAGCCTTTACCATATTGATGTAAAGTTTCGAAAAAATCTGAGGATGCTGCCCCAAAGCTTCGGCCAAGGAGCTTCCCTCCTCAATCCGCTTTAAGATGTCCCTTATTGCTTCCCGCAATCTCGTGTTCTCTGTCAGGGACCCCAAAATCTCAAGGCTGCGGTCTATGGGCAGACCGGCAGAGACCAGCGTGGAGAATTCCTGGGTAAAGACCAGCAAGTGCTTGATCCCTACTCGTTGGGGTAAGAGAGGAGAAACCCGAAATCCAGCCCCTTTCTCCTCGGGGGACAAAATGCGAATGGGAATATAGCCCAGTTGATGCAGGCTCTGGATTACCGCCTTTTCATCCTTCCCCTCCATCGAACCTTCCACGGTCTGTCCGCTGAGGGTAGTCGCTTTGTAGAGATATTCCGCCATTGTTGTTTGAGATCACTCCTCAGTATTCATTCTTCAAAGGAGCTCCTCTTCTTGGGTTACCCGCAAGACTTCGGAAACCGTGGTAATCCCCTGTTTCACCTTCACCCAGCCGTCTTCCCTAAGTGTCCTCATGCCATTTTTGCGGGCTGCTTCCTTGATAATGTTAGAATCCTTTTTCTCTAAAATGAGCCTCTGGATTTCTTCGGAGATTTTGAGGAATTCAAAAATTCCCACCCGCCCCCAATACCCGGTATGAGAACATCTCTCGCATCCCCTGACCTGACAAATTTCTGAACCTTTTAGGCCTGCTCCCTCAAGCTTCATTTCCTTCAGGATGAGCGGGTCGGGAGAATAGGGCTCCCGGCAAAAAGGACAGGCAACTCGCACCAGTCGCTGGGCCAATATTCCAATGATCGTAGAGGAGAGGAGGTAGTCTTCCATGCCCATGTCCACGAGCCGAGTAATGGCGCTGGGGGCGTCATTGGTGTGGAGTGTACTTAACACTAAGTGGCCGGTCAGGGCTGAATGGATGGCAATCTCGGCAGTCTCGGCATCCCGAATCTCACCGATGAGGATCACATCTGGATCCTGGCGAACGATGGATCGTAGGGCATTGGCAAAAGTAAGGCCGATGGCTGGCTTCACCTGAATCTGATTGATCCCTCTCAACTGATATTCTACCGGGTCCTCTACGGTGATGATCTTTTTCTCGGGAGAATTGATCTTCTGCAGGGCGCAATAAAGAGTGGTGGTCTTTCCGCTCCCGGTGGGGCCGGTGACCAGAATGATCCCATGAGGGTTTTGGATGAGGTCTTGAAACCCTACCAGGATATCCTCTGTAAAACCCAATTTCTCCACCTCCAGCAGCAAACTGCCCTTGTCCAGAATGCGCAAAACAAGCGACTCCCCATGGATCGTGGGGACGGAAGAAACCCTAAAATCGATCTCCTTTCCTTTCACCCGCAGCATAATCCGACCATCCTGCGGGAGTCGTCTTTCAGCAATATTCAGTTTAGCCATTATTTTGACACGAGAAATGATCGCGGCCTGAAGGCGCTTGGGGGGAGATTCGACATCGTGCAGTACCCCGTCAATGCGGTAGCGGACCCGAAAACGCTCTTCGTATGGCTCAAAATGAATATCGCTGGCCCTCCGCTCAATCGCCCGGCTAATGATCAGATTCACCAGGCGGATGACCGGCCCCTCAGAAGCCAAATCTCGAAGATGGTCAACGTTTTCTTCATCTTCGGCCTGAAATTCGGGAATGCGATTGATGTCCTCGATGATCTTTTCCATGGAGGTCACGCCAGACCCATAGGATCTTTCAATCGCTTTTAAAATGTCGCTTTCCAGTCCGAGCAGCACCTGGACTTCACAGTTTGTGGCCAGCCGGATGGCATCGAGAGTGTAGAAATCAAAGGGGTTGCTCATGATCACCGTGAGGGTGTTATTTTCCAGATGGGCCGGGATGAACTTTGACTCTTTCATAAACTGAACTGATAAACGGTCAAAAAGCATGGGCTCTTCAGGGAAATCATCCTCCCTGGCAAAAGTTGTCCCATAAAATTCTTCCAGGGCGGCCTGAAATTTCGGCAGAGAAAGTAGCCCTGGTTTGAGCAGATGTTCCTCAACCGAAAAATCTTCTAAGGGTTGCCCCATGGGAAAAACCCTTTCTAAATCCGATCTCTCAATCCACCCTCTCTTAAGAAGGTAAGGAATAATCTGGTCGTTCATATTTTCTATCTCTCGATCTCGTCATTAAAACACCCAGTCCCGGATCGGGTTGTTAAAATTCTAAAAAATCGGTAAATTATCATTATACTCCAAATTATTCCCCAGGGGAGGGATTAATTTTCACCCATCCTTAAGGGAATAGATTAAATGAAAAAACCCTATACTGTATTTTTCGGCATAAAATAGATAAATCCTAAGGAATTATTGTGATTTTCCAGGAATCTGCCCAATCATCTCAGAGCGCAGGTTTCCCTTGTTTTTTTCCCTTTTCTTTGATATCTTTCCTTTTTTTACAAATCCTAGCTCTTTTATTTCTCCAATGAATTCTGAGAAAAAAATCTTCGGCCTCAGTCGCAACATTTTTTCCCTGGGATTGGTCAGTTTTTTCACTGATGTAAGCAGTGAAATGATCTACCCCCTGCTGCCCATCTTCTTAACTTCGGTCCTGGGGATGGGAACTACTTTTGTTGGACTGGTCGAAGGAGTTGCCGAGGCTACTGCTTCTTTACTCAAGCTCTTCTCTGGTTGGCTCTCTGACCGGTGGGGAAAGAGGAAGTCCCTGGTCGTTTTTGGTTATACAATCTCTACGCTCATCCGCCCATTAGTCGCTGCTGCTACGGCAGGGTGGCATGTCCTTCTCATCCGCTTCCTCGATCGAGTGGGGAAAGGAATTCGAACTTCTCCTCGAGACGCGCTGATCGCTGACTCCAGCACCGAAGGGGAACAGGGGAAAGCCTTCGGTTTCCAGCGGGCCATGGATCATGCGGGAGCTGTAGTAGGGCCTTTATTGGCCTTCTTCCTTCTCACCTTCATTACCCAGCAATACCGCCTCATCTTCTGGTTGGCCTTCATTCCTGGCATTGCCGCGCTTGTCACCCTCGTTCGGGGGGTGAGCGAAAAAAAGTCGAGACCACTTGAGCCACCTTCTTCGAAGGTGCATCTGACCCTCCGGCCTTTTGACAGCCGTTTCAAAGCTTTTCTCTTGATCGTCATTCTATTCACGCTGGGTAATTCCAGCGACGCCTTCCTGCTCTTGAAAGCCAAAGATGCCGGCATCCCCGTCTCCCTCATTCCCATCCTCTGGGTGGTTCTGCATATTTCCAAGTCCCTATCGGCGACTCCCGGGGGAGTTCTTTCCGACCGTCTGGGCAGAAGGGATGTGATCATTGCTGGTTGGTTGCTCTACAGCATGGTTTATTGGGCTTTCGCCTGGGCTGAAACTCCCGGGATGATTTGGCTCCTTTTCGCGATCTACGGCCTATTCTATGGCCTGACCGAGGGAGGGGAGCGCGCGCTGGTGGCCGACCTGGTTCAACCTCACCTGCGCGGAACTGCTTACGGCCTGTATAATTTCTCCATCGGGATCAGCACCCTTCCGGCCAGCCTCCTGATGGGCTTGCTCTGGGAAAAAGTGAGTCCCCAAGCAGCCTTCGGTTTCGGGGCCACCATGGCCCTTCTGGCAGCTATTCTCCTTTGGCTGGCTTTGGGTAGCGTCAAGAATAGCGAAAATTTGGTACAAGGGAAGAAATAAGATCCTCTCAATGATTCTTCGACTCACTGCTTACTCTCCGACCGTTCCTTTCGAGACTCTTACCCCATACTTCACCTTATTGGGATAAGCCTGGAATTCCTCCATAAGTGTTCCATCCCTCCGGAATATTCTCACCATCGATTTATTCACTGGACCCGGACCCAACGCAGATCATTTGAACTTGACCAAGTCTCCGACCATAAGGTCATTGAACCATCTTCTTCGCTTTCCGCCCTGCTCCTCACACCATGGGACTTCCGGTATTTCAGTCTGTGCTCATTACTCGGCAATTTTATTTATCCCCTTGATATGTCGATAATTTTTTTATATCATAAGCTAAATTTCCAAGTCCCCTTTGACCTCAAGCTCAAAAGAGCCCTAATCCAGATGCGGATCTGCCTCTCTTCAGGCTCGGCAACCCTTGGAGCTTTTTCAAGAAAAGGTTTTAATTATGTCCAATGAGAAAGTGCTGATTCCGGTTGAACGAATAGAAAAAGTGATCATGCAGATTAGGGGATCCAAGGTCATTATTGATTCCGACCTTTCAAGAATCTATGGAGTCACAACCAAAAAATTAAATCAGGCTGTCAAGCGGAATATGCATCGATTCCCTTCTGACTTCTTATTTCAACTCACCCCGAAAGAAAAGGAAGAGGTGGTCACAATTTGTGACCACCTCAGAAATCTTAAATATTCTCCTTTTCTTCCTTTTGCCTTCACTGAGCATGGCGCCATCATGGCCGCTTCGGTGTTGAACTCCGAGCGGGCCATTCAGGTCAGTGTGTTTGTCGTAAGAGCCTTCATTAGGCTGAGAGAAATGGTATCCGCTCATCGCGAGCTTTCTAAGCGGTTCGCTGAATTGGAGAAACGTTTGGAAAGCCATGATGAACAAATTCAGTTGATCTTAAGAGCGATCAAGCAGTTAATGGAGCCGTCGGAAAAGGCGCCGAAGAAAATCGGTTTCCAGCTGCGCGAAAAGCCTGCATTTTATGGACAAAGATAAAGGCCCCTGAACTCGAAACTATTTTTGCGAACAGCGACAACCAAAATGGCTGGAAAGGGAAAAGTGAATATTTTCAAGAACGTCTCCCCTGCACCGTATGGGAAGAATTAGGAGGCTTCGGGAAACAGAAGGAATAATCTTATGGGTCAGGAAACGTCCTTAATTCCCGCAAAACGAATTGAAAATTCAATCCTGTTCGTCCGGGGAGAAAAAGTCATACTGGATGAAGATTTGGCATTTCTTTACGGAGTTTCCACAAAGGTTTTGATCCAAGCTGTAAAGCGGAATAAAGAACGATTTCCTCCAGATTTTATGTTCCAATTGAACAAAGAGGAGTTTGCTTCTTTGAGGTCACAATTTGTGACCTCAAAGCTAAAGAGCGGAAGAGGCGGACGCCGCTACCCACCCTATGCCTTTTCCGAAGAAGGGGTAGCCATGTTGTCGAGTGTTTTGAATAGCCTAAGGGCGATCAAAGTTAATATCGAAATCATGAGGGCTTTTGTTCGGTTACGAAAAATACTTGCCTCCCATGCTGAGCTGGCTCGTAAACTTGAAGCCCTGGAGAAGAAATACGATTCTCAATTCAAGGTCGTCTTCGAAGCTATTCGCCAGCTAATGGCTGAGCCGGAAAGGTCGGCCAAGAAAATCGGGTTTCAGCTGCGGGAAAAGCGTGCGACGTATGGCAGAAGGTGAGGAGGGCGGAAACAGGAGAAGTGAAAAAGTGCAAGTTTTCACCTACATCCTCGAAAACGAAAACACGATAGCCTGCGCCGCTTATGAGGCTATTTTTAGAGCCAAAAATGAGGATTTAAGGCATAAAAAGAGTTCTTTTGGGACATATATCATTGAAAATCAAATAATTAGCTTGGTCCGACCCGGAAAACGGTTTGATGGAGTCTGGAGAGGCCTCAGGAAATCTTATCCATCTCTTTCGACCATTTTCCGAAAAATGGGAAAGATAAAACCTATATCAAGGAGACCGCAGGAAACGTCCAGAAAAAGGGGTTGAAAAATCCTCTAACTAATTATATTATATGAAAAATTTCTACGGGGTCTGTTCTGAGCGATTTCCCACAGAAGACTGCCAATAATGCTGAGATGAAATCTAGATAGGTGGTGGGAAAAACATAAAAGACAAAATCTATTGAATTTATCAGCAAATTTCCCAAATTTCTTCCTCTCCGTTCTGCGCGTGCTCGGCGGGTAGTGGTATTGATTCGAGACCCGATATATCTCGGGACTCAGAACTCATTAGTCAGGAGTGAGTTAATGCGTGGCGACCAATTTACTCGTCAAGGGCGAATCACCCGGGCTATCAAGGCCAGCCTTCTTGCCTTCCCTCCAGATCTTTTCCCTTTTCCTATCGCATCTGATAGAAAAATAAAGAAAAGAATTTTTTGCGATTCTTCGTGCCCCGGAGAAAGACATGCCTATTGAATCAGCGGTTCCAGTCGAACGAATTCAACAATTGATCCTCTCGATCCGCGGGAAGAAGGTAATGCTGGATTCTGATCTGGCCAAGCTTTATGGGGTGAGCACTAAAAGGTTGAATGAACAGGTCAAAAGGAATCGGGATCGTTTCCCCGGCGATTTCATGTTTCAACTGAACCTAGCAGAATCCGAAGTTTTGAGGTCGCAATTTGCGACCTCAAAAACAGGTCGAGGGGGGAAACGCTATCTTCCATTTGCCTTTGCTGAGCACGGTGCGACCATGCTGGCGGCAGTTCCGAATACCCCGCGGGCAATTGAAGTCATCACTTTCGTGGTCCGGGTTTTCGTCAGACTCCGCGAAATATTAGCTACCCATAGAAGTGTGGCCAATAAACTGGCAGAGCTTGAAAGCAAGATAGTAACCCACCATGAGGTGATTCGATCCCTCGTATCCCCGATCCGCCAGATAAAGGCTCTGAGGGAACCCCGAGAGGAGAAAATTGGTTTCCAACTGAAAGAAAAGGGATCCCATTTTTATGCAAGGCCAGGATGGAATTAGCAAATACTAAAATTAAGCACCTTGTCCCTTTTTCCAGATGAACCCCGTACTCTCAACTTGGGCTTTAATTGGAAAGAGAAAAGTGATAGATTTCATCAAGTCCCCCCGAATCAAAATAGGTTTTGATACTGGCATAAAAACCTTAAAGGGAGTTACCTATGGGCATTCTCACGAGCTCTCAGCCAAGGAAAGAAGTCCTCAAGGGCGACCTTGATGACGCCATCTTTGCTGCCGATTTTGGTGATCTGATCGCCGGCAAGGCCCCCAAGGTGTACGGGGAACCAGCAACATTCTTCCAAAATACCCACCCGGCAAAGCAGCTCTGCAAAGTAATCGAGGCTGTTTTCGGAAGGCTTGCCAACAGCAAAGAACCCGGGGCCACTATTCGGCTTAGTACGGGGTTTGGTGGAGGAAAAACCCACACCCTAATGGCCCTTTGGCACATAGCCAAGAACATTGAAGACCCATCGCTCGGGATAGAATTACTGCCTGCTGCTGGACGGCCGAAAAAGGTTGCCGTGGTCGCTGTGGATGCTGGAAAGGCGGGCGTCCCGGAATTCTCGGCGCATGCCGGGTTGAAATTGCACAGCTTATGGGGAGAATTATTTTTTAGACTCGGGGGCAAGGAAGCGCTCAAAACCCTTGGAAAGGCGGATGATCCCGAATCTTCCCCCAGAGAAGATCAAATCGCTTCCGTATTCCCCTCCGGCCCGGTCCTTATCCTGCTTGATGAACTGGTTATTTATATGGCAAAGCTCTCCGACCGGGGCCAAGGCAATCTTCTTGGCTTTCTGGCAAACCTTACCTCTGTTGTTGGAAAACGAAAGCAGACGGTTCTCGTGGTCACCGACCCAGCAGATCAGAGGGTTTACGCACGGGAGTCCTCAAGGATAGGGGATAGGCTGGTCACTGCAGCCGTGAAGCTTGATGACGTATTCGGGCGAAAGATGACGGATTTTGATCCCATTGGGGAAGAGTCCGCTCGGGTGATTGTGCGCCGGCTCTTTGAGAAGATCGATCCGGCGGGCGCTCAGGCTGCCTCCGCAACTTATCATTCTCTCTATGAAAGGGTGCAACGGGACTCTCCCAGCCTGATCCCTGCGTCTGCACCGAGCGCCGATTACGCCAAGCGGATTGTAGAATGCTATCCATTCCATCCCCGGCTGCTTGATACGGCTCAAGGGCGACTGGGAGCTTTGCAGGAATTCAACAAGAGTCGTGGAACTCTGCGCCTTTTCGCCCGCATCCTCCGGACGGTTTGGGAATCAAAGCAGGATCTCGAGCTGATCACGGCCGGAGATGTAGATTGGGCGAGCGATCGAATACAAGCAGATCTATTACAGCGGATTAATCGCGATAATTTTAAGTCGGCCGTAATGGCTGATATCCAAAAACATGCCGTCGAGCTCGATGGGGGAGTGCCTCGCGGGATTCACGTGCGTGTGGCCTCGGCTCTCCTCCTGGAAAGTATCCCTATGCAATCAAACAGCGGCCTCGATCCGGCCGACCTCACTCTTGCCGTTCTTCGTCCGGAGGAAGCCGGCCTTGAACCCACAGAGGCGCTGGATCGTTTGGTAGGGGTCTGCTGGCATACCTATCCGATGGCCGGAGGACGGGGCTGGCAATTCCGGTATGAGCCAAACATCATCAAACAAATTGAAGAGAGGATGACGGACATTCCCATCGAGGACGCCAAAAGCCGGGTGCTCGCTGAAGCTCAGGGATATTTTGCCGGCCCCGTTTTCAAGGTTACCTCCTGGCCTAAGAATGCTCGGCAGGTCCCCGAATCAGCCGACCTACAACTTGTCTTATGTGATGAAGAGAAGATCGCCAAGACCATCTGTGCTTACAGCGACGATACGGACCCTAAAGCTCCCATCCCGAGGCGGTTCCAAAATGCCATACTCGCGGTGACGGCTACCCCGTCGGCCTTCAATGCCGCCATTGACAAGGCCCAGCGCCTCCTGGCGGCAGAAGCAATAGAGCGAGACCACAGGTCCGGGGAAGCGAATAAGTTAGTCCGGGAACAACTCAAAAGGATTATGCCTGAGCTGCAGAAGCAATTCCGGGTTCAGACCTGTCGGGCCTTTGACCGAGTTGTCTTTGCAGGCGGAATTTCATATCCAATCGAAGAACAGTTCCAGGTGCCTGAAGAGCAAATCCTTCAAAGGGCACACGGTCAATCAAGCCTCCGAAAATTCCTGGATAGCAAAAACCTGATCTACCAACCTGGGGATGCCCTCGACGTGGGGCGGTTTTTGAAGGACGTCCTTCCTGGAGCGACCCCCATTCCCGATAGAGCAGAGGTGTATACAGCCCGTTCCGTCCATGAACGTTTTCTCGGAGCTCCTGGCCTTCGACTGATCCCGGATGGGGGGATCGTCCGCCAGACAATCATGAAAGCCCTAGAACAGGGGAAAATTATCATCCGCCTCTCGGATGGCAGGGTCTATGATGGAAAAGGCTGTGTGGAGGGAACAGAGGGGAAGAGAAGACGTTTGACCGGTACACTCACTACGTTCCCCCTGGATGACACTGTTTGGGTTACGACTCCAGGGGTAAAATACGGGTACCAATGGACCGAGGAATCCCCAGAGGTAAAGGAAAAGGGAGTAGAGGGAGAACCCAAGCCCAAGCCTCCCCGGCCTCCCGACCGGGTGACGGCAACAGCCTGGGAAAAGATTCTGGAGTATGGGAAGGAGCGTCCCCTTGTTAATCTACACCTCGTGGCAGACAAGCCTGGTGCCGCAGCCACTCTCGCAACTCTGGCTCTGCCACTGGGGGCGGATAATCTCACACTTTCAATCACGGTTGGAGGAACTTTGAAAGAAGGGGGAACCATCAATTTTGCGGTGAATGATCTTAAGCCCAATCATCCGACCAAGCCCCTCCAAATCGCCCAGACCCTTTACAACGCGCTGGGTGCTGCAGCCAGCTATGAGGCTGACCTCACCCTTCATTTTGGGCAGGCAGGCCGCACCGGTCTGGAAGATCAGTTGCGAGTCCTTTCTGAAAATTCACCTGAAGGGATTACCCCCAACGCCACTTTTGAAAAGCCGGTAGGGGGTGGTGAATGAAAATCCGGGAAGCGTCCTTTGCTTTGCGAGTGGTTTTCCGGCGCGCGGGGGAGGCAGCGATCCTGTACCGGAGGCGCCTGACGAAAAATGGGCAGGAAAAGCTGGATCGGATTGCCCCCATTTCTCCCCTGGCCTTCTCGGCAGGGGCCTCGCTTCTGCGGGGCGCTGTCAGGGCATCTGAAGGTCCTTCCGCCAGGCTTACCATGGGCCCTTACCACCCACTGGATGCCGATTGGGGGGCGCGGATGGCCTGTTATGCGCTGGTGGCTGCGGGACTGCGCAATGCCGAGCGGCTCCACAAGGCTGCCATGAATCTCCAGCATGCCGATGGCGCGGAGGCCGCCTGGTGGCTCGGCCTTATGGCCCGCCCGAACGGCCAAAGAGCCAGACGCGCGCTGAGGATATTGGTGGAGGCAGTGAAGTGACAGAATGGAAGTTTTTCAATTTTCAGAAGCAATGTGGAGAAAATGCCGTCAAATGTCCATTGGGACATTTAAATGTTCCAACAGACATTTATTTCAGCCTGAATGGTTGATGATATAGGATCAAGCTTACCGAATGATTTTCAAGGTGCCGGAATTACTGGGAAAAACGTGCGAGGAAGAATCTAATCTCTGGTAAGCAGATTGTGCAGAGGCTTCCTGGTGGAGAAGATGCGATGAAAAATCTTGACAAAAATTTTTATTTGCCGATAATAAATATAGTAATTGCTCCCCGTCCGACATGCCGCAAGGCCCGGACGGGGTTATTTTTTTAAGGAGGGGTAATGCCCACTGAACCCCTCTTGAAACGTGCCGTTGTTTTCATAGACGGTCAAAATCTCTACCATTCTGTCCGTGAATCCTTCGGTTATAGCTACCCCAATTATGATGTAGTCGCGCTTGCCCGGTTAATCTGTCAAACAAAAGGTTGGGAATTGGTGCAGGTTCGTTTCTATACGGGTGTCCCCGACAAGAGCGACGATCCGTTTTGGAATTATTTCTGGATGGCGAAACTCCGCGTCATGAGCTGGCAGAAAATACATATTTTCTCCCGCCCATTGCGATACCGCAACCGCATCTTGAAACTCCCGGATGGTACGGAATACACTTTCCTCGTCGGTGAAGAAAAGGGGATTGATGTGCGCATGGCCATAGATACCATCCGCATGGCTCACCGCAACGAGTATGATGTTGCCGTGCTCTTTAGCCAGGACCAGGACCTTTCAGAAGTGGCCTCAGAGATCCGCACTATTGCCAAGGAACAAGACCGATGGATCAAAGTCGCTTGCGCTTTCCCCCTGAGCCCTACAACCCGCAATCGCCGGGGGATTGATAAAACCGACTGGATCCAGATTGAGCGGGCAACCTATGATTCCTGCATAGATCGCCGCGACTACCGGATTAAGGATTCCCGGAAAGGAGAGGGCAATCCTTGAGTCACCCGAGACTTCTCATTGAAGACTGGCTGCCGGCAGCGGCGATCGGGGTGGAGTGCATGCGGGAGCGGGCGACGGGGCAGAATCCGCCAAATGCTCGTCTCCATGTCTGGTGGGCTCGGCGGCCCTTGACAGCATCCCGCGCTGCTGTTTTGGGATCGCTTTTGCCGGCGGATTTTCCAAGGGATGTGTTTGAGAGGCTTTTGGGCTTTGGAAAGCCTGGTAAAGAACTTGTTGAAATCCGGCGTATTTTGGATGCTAAACAACCGGGAACGCATATACCAATCGGTTTCGATTGTGACCGAGCGTTTAAGCGAGGATTAAGAGAAGATGATCTGGAGAAGGTACATGCGTCGGCGGAAGAACTTTGGGGACCTGAAATTACGGTAATCGATCCGATGGCTGGTGGAGGCTCAATCCCCCTTGAATCCGCAAGAGTAGGATTTCGGACACTTGCAAATGAATATAATCCTGTAGCCTGTTCCATCCTCGAGGCAACGGTAGACTATCCATTCCGGCATGGAGGAGAACTTGGCGAAAAGGCCAGGAAATGGGCAAAAGTTTTTGAAGAACGGGTATGCCAAAAAATTTCAAGGTTTTATCATGATCGTCCATTTGTGGCTGTGCGTGATTACATTTTCGCCCGAACTGTTCCATGTCCTGATACTCAATTCCACACGCCTCTTGTTCCTGACTGGCATCTCCTCAAGCGCAAATCGGGGTTAGTCATTGCTGCTGAACCAATTGTTGATAAAAAGAAAGGCACCTGGACCGTTCGTATCCGAGAAATTGGGAAAAGGGCAGGACAACTAGCCGAAGCGCCCCGTCCAACTTACGGCGATGGCAAAGGTATTTCGTTATTTACAGACCGCCAGATTCCCGCTGATTACATCAAAGCCAAAGCCCAGATGGGCGAGATGAAGAGCGCCCTTTATGCCGTCGCAATCAAGACTCCCCAGGGGTTAAAGTTCCAGCCCCCGGAGCCGGAAGATATCGTGGCGCTGGAAGAAGCAGAGAAGGAATTAGCCAGGCTGCGTCCGGGATGGGAAAAGGCGAATATAATCCCGATCGAGAAAGTCCCAATTGGCGATAAGACTGGTGATCCGGCAGGAGATGGAACTGATATGCCGCTAAAAAGAGGGGAAAGATATTGGGCAGATATGTTTTCCCCGCGCCAGCTTTTATGTTTTGGAGTCTTAGTCGATGAATTGTGCAGTCTCCGTCCTGAGATCGTAAAAGCAGAACGCTATGATTTGGGGGAGGCCGTGATACATTTGTTGGCGTTTGGAATGAATAAATTTGCTAACTGGAATGCGATCCTTTCCTCATGGAATGCTCCGTTTGCTACTGCTCGCAGCGTTTTTGATCGACACGATTACGCATTTAAAGCGGCATTTTGTGAAATGGCCCCATGTTACGCTGGGGCAGGATTGCAATGGGCGATCAATAATGTCCTTGATGCGTACGAACAGATCAGCAAGCTTCCTCGCTATCAATCTATTAGCTCTGTCGAGATCTCCCTCGCTTCCAGCGCAAACCTTCCCCAGATTGCCGATGGCAGCATTACAGCGGTTATTGTTGATCCCCCGTATGCCGATAATGTCCAATATTCTGAGCTCGCTGATTTCTTCTATGTATGGCTCAAACGTACCCAGGGACACCGGCGGCCGGAGTGGTTTTCAACCTACCTCTGCGAGCGCGATCAGGAGGCAGTCGTCAACATCAGCCGGCATCGGGAAAATGGCAAAGACTCCGCAAAAAAGGGGAAGAAGGATGGCAATACCGCTCAGGCAAAGGCCAAGGCGCATGCTTTTTACCAGGGCCTCATGACCGACACCTTTAAAGAGTGCCGGCGCATCCTGAGAGACGATGGAGTTTTAACGGTGATGTTCACCCATAAAAAGCAGGAGGCATGGGAATCCTTATTCAACTCGTTAATCAAAGCAGGGTTCACAATAACCGCCACCTGGCCGGTCAAAACAGAAAGCGAGCACAGTCTTCACCAGGCCAAGAAAAACGCAGCTCAGAGCACAGTGATACTCGTTGCCCGGAAGCGTCCTCCAGGCGCAGGGATTGGCTATTTCGATAGTATGATGCAGCAGGAAATTCGTAGGAAGGCCCAACGGACCGCTGACCGACTTCAGAGCGAGGGGTTAAACCCGGTGGATCAACTGGTCGGTTCTTTCGGCCCGGCGATGGAGGTTTATAGCCGTTATGATGAAGTGCGCACCGATACCGGGGTCGCAGTCGGAGTAAATCAGGCAATCGATGAGGCTTCGGATGCGGTGAGCGCCTGGCGGGTGGAGCAGCTTGCCGCCCAAGGTCTCGAAGGCGTCGAGCCTGAAGGGCGCTTTGCTCTGCTCTGTTGGGACGTGCTGGGGGCAGCAGAATTTCGCTTCAACGAGGCCAAACTCCTCGGCCATGCCGTGGGGCTGGATGTGGACCAGCTTGTGGCCGCCGGATTAGTTTCAAAATCCAGCGATAAGATCCAGATGCTTCCCGCAAAGGAACGCCGCCGGGAGCGCGCGCTGGAGCCAGATGAAGTGACCGAGACTTTCTTTGGCCCTGCCACCATACCAAAGAAACGGACTAAAAAAGAGGTCCTGAAAATCCACCCCAATGACCCCCGATTCCGCACCGCCCTCGATGCATGCCATGCCCTTGCTCTTCGTTATCTTGAAGCAGGGGGTGGGGCGGGAGGTATTGGATCGGCAAAGGCCCTCGCCCGCCAGCAGCGTTGGACCAAAGATTCGGGTGTGGCGCATCTCATGGATGCTCTGGTCCACGCTGCCCCGGAAGCCCTCCGCCACAAGAAGGGTAAGAAATCCGCGGCAGCCAGATTTCCTGAATTCCGAGCCTGGCATGAGCTGCTTTATCCGCTATTTGGAATTATCCCACCGGACTGGACTGAAAAACCTCTGCAGGTCATGGAGCTCCCATTAAAATATGGCAGCGAAGACGAGCTTGAGGAAGAGCCTTTGGAAGAAGAGGAAGGCGACCAAGAAGGAGATTAGTAGGATATGTCTTACCTACCAAAAGCTCCACCTGAAGGCCCTCTAAATAAGTTCCCTCCGGCGAACCTGAGAAAACGAAACTGGAAAAGATTCCTTCGCGGCCCCGACCCGGCACTCCTTGAAGAGCTGTACGTGCCAGGTTTAGCTGAATCGGTCCGTTATGACCGCTGCTGTGCCTACTTTTCAAGCACTGTCCTCGCAGCCGCAGCCCGTGGCTTTGGCCGCATGATCGAACGGATGGAAGACCTTCGCGAAAAAGCACCGCGCCCGGCAATTCGGCTTGTGGTCAACGAGGAACTGCCGGAGGAAGACGTGAGGGCCATGACGGAGACAGGTGACCTTTCGCAACTTGAAGCTCTTCTCAAACAAAGATTTAAAAACCCCGTAGACATCCTGGAAAAGAAAAGACTGGCTATGTTGGGTTGGCTGGTGAAGCAGGGTTTTCTCGAAGTCCGCGTAGGGGTGATGCGCAGGGGAGAAGGAATCGTTCATGCCAAATTCGGGATTATGACGGACGAGGCGGGTGATTCTATTGTTTTTAACGGCAGCGGAAACGAATCGGCAAGAGGACTCATAGGAAACTATGAGAGATTGGAGATTTCCACCTCGTGGGAAGACCCCGAAAGATTTCAAGAATACAGTCAGGAATTCAACGCCCTCTGGTCCGATGCTCACCCCGATGTCCACACGGTTACCTTGCCGGAAGCCCTTCGCCTTAGGCTGATAAAATTTGCCCCTCAAGAAGCTCCCATTGTGGAACCATCGAATGCCCTGCCCCGGCAGAAAGCGGCCATGATCTGGCGCTTTATCGCTGAAGCTCCTTATCTGCCGGATGGAGGGGCCGCGTGTGATGCCACGGCCATTGTGGATCCCTGGCCTCACCAAAAGAGGGCAGTTGAGGAAACGGCTGATGCCTGGCCAGAGGGCCGCCTCCTTTGTGATGAAGTTGGGATGGGCAAAACCATTGAAGCGATACTGGTCATGCGCCGCCTCATGGCTGGACGAGGAGTCAAGCGGGCGCTCATTTTATTGCCTGCCGGCCTCCTGAAACAATGGCAGATGGAGCTGCGGGAAAAAGGCGGTATGATATTCCCCCGCCTCGAAGGAATAACCTCTCTTTTTTGGCCGGATGATACGGTAGAAAAGGTTAGCGGTCTTCAAGAGGCCCTGGAAAGGGATGTCCTCCTGATGAGCCGGGAAACGGCCCGTACGGAAAATAATCTTGCCATCATGCTATCTGCAGCACCATGGGACCTGGTGGTCCTCGACGAATCCCATGCCGCCAGGAGGCGTAAACAGGAAGAGGGGGAATTCAACAGCGGGACTCTGCTCCTAAACCTCTTGCGCCAGCTTCAGCTTCGACGTCGGGCGCGGGGCTTTCTCTTAATGAGTGCCACACCGATGCAAACTCACCCCTGGGAGCCCTGGGACCTCTTGAGCGTGCTTGGAGAGGGAGGGATGTGGCTTGCCGATTTTTCCGGTGTCCGCGATTTCTATGAGGCTCTCGCTGCCGTCCATGATGGAAAGTGTGATAGGGGAAAGGCATCAAAAGCCGTATCTTTGATTACTGCCGATCAACAATTTCCGCCTTTGTCTGGGGAAAGTCCGAGGTCCTTGAGCGAGTCGAGCTTGATTCAGAAGCTTGTTTTTGTCCCCCCAAGTAAGAGACAAGAAATTGTTCGCTGGCTCCGTTACGGTTCCCCCCTGGCGCGCAGGATGCAGCGGAATACACGTGATACTCTGCGCCGCTATTATGAAAAAGGTCTTCTTTTGGCCCCGCCCCCCAAGAGAGCCGTTCAGGATATCGCCTTCGATTTCGCGGATACGGCAGAGAGGAGAGTTTATAACCAAATCAGTCAATATATCGAAAGAAGGTATGATGAGCTGGAGCGGGAGAAGGCAGGGAAAGGGTTTGTGATGACTGTTTACCGGCGCCGGGCCAGTAGCTCACCTTGGGCCCTGGAGTGCAGTCTGGAGCGGCGTCGGGAAGGTTTACGAAGGGTGATGGAACGAAAAGCCTATGATCCCGATCTCCTCGCATCCGATGTTCCAGAGGCCCTGAGTATAGATGACCTTCCCGAAGAAGAAGCGAGCCTAAAGATCTCTGCTTCGCTACCGAATGACCCCCTGGTAGCTCGAAGTGAACTCGTGGAACTGGAAAGGGTTTTGGAAGAGCTCCAAGCCCTGCGCGGCCGGGATACAAAAAGGGACCGATTCTTTGAAGTGCTCCGGCAGATCATGGAGGATGGGAGATCAGTCCTGGTCTTTTCCGAATACGTCGATACCCTGGAATATTTAAGGGACAATCTGGTCGCCCACTTTGGAAAAAGCCTGGGTTGCTACAGCGGAAGCGGAGGGCAGCGCTGGGATGGAGAGTCATGGAAGCAGGTTACTAAAGATGAAATAACGAAGGCCTTGCAGGGGGGAGAAATCCGAGCCCTTATTTGTACGGATGCAGCCAGTGAAGGTCTTAACCTTCAAGCGGCCGGAGCCATTATCAATTATGACCTCCCCTGGAACCCGAGCAAGGTTGAGCAGAGGATCGGCCGGATCGACCGGATCGGACAGAAATTGCCCGAGGTCCGAGTCGTCAATCTTTTTCTCAGGGATAGTGTTGATGATAAAGTCTATCGGGCCCTCCGGGCAAGATGCGGCCTTTTTGAGCACTTCGTCGGTCCCATGCAACCCGTTCTCGCTAAAGCAAGAAAGATGCTTCTCGGGGAGGAAAAAGTTGACATTCATAGCCTGGAAACGACTGCTACGCAGATTGAGAAAGACCCCCTGGCAGAGGGAATATACGTCGAAAGCACCGCTTCAGGGAAAGATGACGCTCCCCAGCCTTTAAAACGTTCACAGATAGAGGAGGCTTTATCCCTGCTTAATGGAGAATTTGGTTCGCGGTCCCAAATGGATAAAGGAAAAGGAAAATACAAAATCTCCATTCCAGGGCAGGGATCTTTTTCTCTGACCTCTCGAATTGAGATCTTGGAACGAGATCGCAAGGTCCTGCCGATGTCTCCCCTGGAGCCCCAATTACAAAACCTGGCCGAGGTTCTGACGCATGCGGGGGAGAGACTTCCGCTGGTCATCGGCTCCCATCAGAGTGGCGCTTTTCGAAGCTCGGTCGCCTATTGGGTGGGCAAGGGCGAATTGGTCCCACTTTCATCGATGGAAGAGCTAAAACACCATGTTGAAGGATGGAGTGGTGATTATCCAGACCCTGAACAGTGGCTAAATGCCGAGAGGATAGCCAAAGAAGAGGCCAGGCGGCAGGTCGTTTTCCTTGAGCGCCGGGCCGCGCAAAGGGAACGGGAAGGGTTGGATCGTCAGATTCTTGCTGCCCGTCTTCGCCTGCAAAGAGAACTGGGCCGATACTTGGCGTGCCTTGGAGAAGGAACAAGCGACCTCAATGCCCTGCTGCATCGCCAAATGACTCGCGACATTGCCAGCGCTCAACGTCTGAAGAAATGCTTGGAAAAATTAGAAGGCTACCCAGATTGGCCGGCAAGCCTTTGTAGCGAACTCGAAGCATTTGCCGCTAAATTATCTGAGAGCCAATGCCGCGCAAGACTTCTCGGGAAAGAGATCGACGCCGCCCTGGATGATCCAAGGTGGTTGGCTGCAACTCTCTAAAGAGAGAAAGATAGATGGTAAAAAATAGACACCCCGAATTCTGGGATTTTAATGGTTAATTGGGCTATGAGATCATGGATTGTTTGATCCTGAAGGCTAAGGAGGCGATGGCTCTTCGGGCGGCTAAGGGTCAGCTGAAATGGCATTTCCCGACTTCTTCCCATGTTGTGAGCTACAGCACATGGATACTTTTTCTATCGTAAATTGCAGGGATGAGGAAAAACATGGCGAATATCGCACCAAGCGTATTATCCTCGAGACCTATGAGAAGAAAACCCAGGTGGTGAAAACAGGGAACCGCTACAAAAGCCGCCTCAAACCATCGCCCGTAGACCTGACCTGCTGCCATTCACCGGGAAGATGAACTCCAGCATAAAAAGAATCACCAGAACGGCGCTTTGGACTGCTTGGAAGGCAATCAGGCAAGAAATCAAGAGAGTTCCGCATCGCGATGTCATTGACTACCTGGAATACGATCTCGATCCCGATGTATGGATTAACCGGCTGCTCCGGCAAATTTCACAAGGAGGCTACGAGCCGACTACCCCGTTGCGTTACACTTTGGCGAAGTCAAAAGGCTTCAATCGCCTAATGACCAGGCCGCACATTCCTGACGCAGTGCTCTACCGTGCAATAGTCGATTATCTCTATCGCAAGGCAAAACGGTCACAGGTCAAGCACGCCTATTTTTTGAGAGCCAAACTGAACCAAGCGGTCAAGCGCGCAGAGCAAGACGCCAAGGAGAAGCTGGAGGCTGAAAGTCAATACCGCATTGGGAGCAGACGGAGTTTCCTTGAATGGCTCAAGTTTGACCAGTATCGAAAGCATCTCATATTTGACCGCCTATACCCTTTCATCGTCATTACTGACATTACCAACTTTTTCGACAGTGTGCTCTATCACCGAATCGAAGAAAGTTTATACGGACTCAATGTCCCGCCGACGATGATCGGGCTGCTCTTTTTTATCCTCGAAAAGCTATCTCCGAGGGATGCTTACACACAGGCACCGCGCATCGGATTGCCTGTCGATGAGTTCGACTGCTCTAGGACCCTCGCGCATATGGTTTTGTTCCCGCACGACCAGCGCGTCGTTACCCGTGTCGGTGATGATTCATATGTGAGGTGGATGGATGATCAGAACATTGGAGTCGCCTCGAAATCCGATGGCCTGTATGTCTTGGCACTGATCGGAGAATCGTTGCCCCGCCTCCATCTCACAGCCAACGCAGGGAAGTCCAAGGTGCTTAGTCTGAAGGAAGCCAAAGAACACTTTCACTTTAACACGAATGCGAAACTGGACGAGGCGGAAAAACTCATTTCGCATAAAAGCCCCCTCCGCCTTGTTCGCCGGTCATTTCTTGCTGCGTGGAAAGGCGCTCTCGCCCGCGAGGGCGTTGGTGAATGGGAAAAGATTCTAAAACGCAGCTACCGCATCGCGGCGCTGGCAAAGTCTAGAAAGCTAAGATCACGGGCGCTTCGCGATGTTCTAGCCAACCCCGAACTGGGCGAACGTATTTCAGATTACATGCGCTGCACTGGGACGGCCTCCGAGCACATTACATTTCTTGAGCAGGCGCTGGCACATCCCGAGCAGGTGTATCCTGACGTAAATCATGTGCTGTTTGAGAGCCTGCTTCGTTTGGAACCCAATGAAAATGAGAGAAGATTGATTCGTCGGGTTGCTGTGAAGCTTATGCGTGAAGGGCGCGCGAATATAAATGCTCAAGCGTGCGCTGAAACCGTCACGCTGCTATTGTTGCGATTCGGAGATGGCCGATCCATTCGACTCTTGAGAACAATTCTTCAACGCGACTCAGAACGACTGCCATCGCAAGTTGTGCGAGCTTGTGCAGTGGTATATTTGAGCTGTGGGAACTTGCATCTGGAGCACGTAAGGCGGGTTGCCGCCAAAATCTTCCGAAATCACTTGAGCGATTTGGTAAAAATGGTGGAGAGAATTCGAAATTACGCGGAAGTTCCAAAGCGATTTGGGCCACGTCTTGATCCACGATTTGACGCAGTAGCCGGGAGACGGTATCTCGACATGCGGAGTATTTTACAGGGCCGTTTACTCAGCCTGAATTCCAGACCAAAGGTTGTTCAGTGGCTGCACGATAAAAAGCAGAGCCTGCTCCAAGCTAACATATCAAGCTACGACAAGCGCCTAATCCGTAGGCTGTTATGATAATAGCCTTGACAGCTTTCACAGTATCTGAATTCTGGGGACATATCACTTAATTCCTTTTGACACTTCTTGGGGGATGGGGTAAATTTGGGGCATGGCAAGGATGGCTCGCATCGTTGTGCCTGAATATCCTCATCATGTCACTCAACGAGGTGTCCGTTCCTTGCCCATTTTCAGGGATGACCAAGGCCGGCCGTCCTCTGGTTGATCATAAGCATTTGGCGCGCATTGAGAAAACGGCCGGGCGCAATTTGCAGAAGGGGAAACCAGGAAGAAAAGCGCCGGACTCCATGAAATAAGTGATGTGTCCCCCGAATCATATTCAGAGTTGCGGCTCCAGAGTCGTAAGAGACGCGGCATTCGATGAAGAAGGGGACCTTCTCGCTACGGCAGACTTAACGGCCTCATGCAGAGATATACAGAAACCATAGAATAACTTGTTCCCCCCTCGCTTCGCTCGGGGAGAACAAGGAGTTCGAACAGATGCCCCTCCGGGGCACTGCTCAACTCCGCATTAGACATACACACCATGAACAGGGGTCGCTGCATGCGAAAGGTGAATGGATTCGATGTACCAGGGATCTTTTATTTCCGTCCTGATGCGCCAATCGTGCTGACGGGAATTTCTTATGAATGCAGGTAATCCGACAGAAGAAGATCACCGCGCGCGCTCAAGCTTTGTTCGGGAGCTTGTGCAGCGTTCCAGCAGCCTCGCTGTCGCATCCTCCGTATTTGCCGGGAAGCTCCCAAAGAGAATTGTGTAGTTTTGGGACGATCTGGATCGACTGCCTGGAGATGCGGGCGAGTGCATCGAAACATGGAGGACGACAGAAGAGCAGGGAGTTGAAATAATCCTTTTCGACAAACGCAAAGCAAGAGATTTTATTCGTCGAAATCTCGGCCCGCGACACAAACGGGCTTACGACAAGTGCTATCACCCGGCAATGCAGTCAGACTACTTTCGACTTTGCTATATCCTCGTGGAGGGTGGCTGCTACATAGACACTGATGATGTGTACGATGGGTCTCAAATCCAACACCTCTTCAGCGATGTTCGGTTAAAAATTCAACCACTATGTTATGACACAGCGACGAATATGATGGTGCCCCCATCTCTTTTCACTACGCCAGGAGCAAACGCCGCGAGCTGGATCTTCTACTTTAACAACAATCCGCTAATTGCTGGCAGCGGGCACCCCCTGATAGAGCGGGCACTCGCTCAAGCCACCCTATCCCTTGAGAAAGATGTGACGAACGGCTTGCCAGAAATCCAATCGACGACTGGCCCCGGGAATCTTACCAAATCGATATTTGACGCTGTAACTGAGAGCGGCGAGATCGAACAGACCCTGCTTGTACTGTGCGATTGGGAAAATATTGCCAGAAACAGATGGGAGCTCAGCTATAGGAACGACCAAAGGAACTGGAGGCTTTGGAACTGCCGAGGTTATCGAGAATGATATGCCAGGAACCTGTCGAGGGGGATGAATGAACCACGCCTCTCCCTGGTGCGCACCTTCGAAGTTCTTGTTTCGCATCGCGCTGAAATTTCGGAGGTTGCTACCGAAGAAAAGGTCTCAAGCATTCGGGCTCTTGAATCCAAAGGAGCGGTCGAGGATAGAGCACATTTACGTCATTAATCTGAACCGCCAACCAGATCGTTGGGCCGAGATGGAGCAGGAACTAAGACACGTGTTGGATTGGTCGGGAGCTGAACTTTGGAATCTAACTGAGCGGTATGCCGCCGTCGATGCTAAGAACTTCATGCAGGAACCGCTCAAAGATGCCGACATCGATCCAATTTATACACTCGCAGAGCAGCTCTTCGTAGAGCCCCAACCGCTAGCTCTCCCCACCCGGCTAGAACTCAATTCTCCGATCCGAATGAGTCGACCTGAGATTGCAGTCGCTCGCTCACACATCGGCGTCTGGCGACAGGTCACGGCTAGTAATCATGAGTACGTACTCATCCTTGAGGACGATGTGTGGTTTCGATCCGGGTTTGCCTCACATCTGGACCAGGCGTGGGGCGAAATCGAGACCGAAGGCGACAGGAAAAGCAATTTCGACATTCTCTATTTGTCCTACAATGAGGTGAAGCACGGCACCCCGAAGACCTTCCTTTCGAGTAATGTGTTCCGCCCAGTACGCGGGCTCTGGCATCTGTCCGGATACGTTATTTCGCGCGAAGGCGCTGAGAAGCTCCTTCGACTCCTTCCTTGTCGAGGACCCGTGGATCTATGGATAAATCACCAGTTCGGAGTTCTGGATGTACGCGCGACAAGACGCTCTATCATCAGCCAGCGACGCGATGTTAGCTCCACTAACTCATATTCAATACTTCCTGCGCTTACGAAAATTGGCGCTATCACCAGTGAGGCTGCATCCTTGTTTCACGTTCGCCCAAGTGTGCGACCTGTGTTTGCATTTGGGCCTGGAGGTTCTGGCCTTTCATCACTTGCTATGGCCCTGTCCATGCTCGGATACAGATGCTGCAGTGATCTCCAAGCGCTGCCAGGTCCTGAACTTGAGATGCTCCTTGCAGGGAGAGGTGATCGAGTTTTTGACGCATATGTGAACATCAGGTCTTTGGCAGGAAAAGCCCGGGCTCTCAGAGAGCGTTACCCTCAGGCTAAATTCATTATCACCACTAGCAACACTGGAATTGCAGATGACAACAATTTGAAAATTCTAGATGATCTCAATGGCGCTGATATTGCCGTTCTTCATTTAGAGGAATCCAATAAATGGCAGGTCGTTTGCGAGCACCTCAGATGCGCGCCGCCCGCTTGTTCCTTCCCTGATTTAGCTGACCTTGGACAAAGACAGCTCCTCTGCGGAACCATTGAAGCGGACGCAGTCCTGAGCTGCGAGACTCCTAAACGTGATAAGTCGCCATGGGTTGTTGAGCCACGTCAGTGGTGGCAAGGCATTAATTCCGTCCCGGTAGAAGGGGGATCATCGATCGCTGCAACTCCCCTTAGAGTCAGCGACTGTTTAAAAATTCTCGACACGACACGTTGGCTTCTGCGAGACGATACCTTCACGGGCAACCTGGCGTTGTTTCGTCCCTCAAACATCGAGTTCAGTTCTGGGCTCGGGGCTGCGCTCAGTATCAGAAGGGAATCTCTAGGCGTTCGAGAATATAGCGCTGCATCGATAACCAGTCGCGACCGATACTTATTCGGAAGATTTGAGGCAATCATTAAGGCGTCGAACGTACCCGGTGTTGTTACCGGGTTTTTTCTCCATCGCGATTCACCGAGGCAGGAAATTGATATCGAGATTGCTGGAAATCGAACAGATCGTCTCTTGGTCAATGTCTTTTACAATCCTGGTGGCGAGGGCGCGAAGTTTGACTATGGATATAGAGGTGCAGCAAGCTATATCGACCTTGGTTTTGACGCATCAGAATCCGACCATCGGTTCGCAATAGAATGGGGGCCGTGCGAGATTCTCTGGTTTGTTGACAATCGTCTAGTTCATAGGCGCGCTGAGTGGGAACCCACGCCGATTCCCCACCTTCCAATGGCCCTCCATGTAAACGCTTGGCCATCTCGCTCCAAAGAACTTGCCGGTCGGCTAACCAACCGACGACTCCCAACAACAACTTTCATAAAATCCATTGCGCTGGAAGCGAATCGACACCGGAGGTCGCTAGCATTATGAATATCCTCTCCTATAACCCCGGCCATGATGGTGCGGTCGCGCATCTGCAGGACGCACAATTGTTAACTTTGGTTGAAGTAGAGAAGAATTCGAATTATCGACACTCAGGCGTGTCTGTCCATGATTTTCTGAACATCCTCAGCGAATTCAATGGAATACCCGACGTACTTTGTGAAGGTGGGTGGTGGCCTCGTGATGCCCATCTGACCGAGCAATCGCCTATTGCGGGATACCGAGGAGTATCGAAAGGCGACGTCATCGTTGGTCGGAGGCGCTTGATGGGAAAGGCAGTCGAATACTTCTCCTCCTCCCACGAACGCTCGCATCTTCTTTGCGCATTTGGAATGTCAAGTCTCCCCAAGGGCACTCCATGCTATGCTTTAATTTGGGAAGGATCGATAGGCGCTTTCTACGAGATTGATGCCGAGCTGAACATAACAATACTTGCCGATGTCATGCGCGAACCTGGACATCGCTATGCCATGCTCTACGGTTTGGCTGATCCGACCTTTGCCAAGAATTTGGAATTCTCTCGCATCTCTGACGCAGGGAAACTCATGGCCTTAGCTTCATATTCGAATCGCAGCGCGCCTTCGGCTGAGGAAGAGAGGCTAATCGAATATCTACTTCAAGACTGCCAGCACCTCAGGCCAATTGCTGCATTTGAGGAACTTCGGCATTCTCGTTACTACAATGTTGGGCTCGACGACCCAGAGTTCCGCAACTTCGCAGGTATTTTCAGCGACAGAATCTTTGACGTCTTTCATCAGTTCGCTAATTCGAACATGAGGAGGGGCATGCCGTTGCTCATCGCGGGCGGATGCGGCCTGAATTGCGATTGGAACACTAAGTGGAAGGAATCGGGCCTTTTTTCCGAGGTCTTCGTGCCGCCTGTTGCAAACGATTCAGGTTCTGCGATCGGGACAGCGATCGACGCCCAGTTCCACTATACTGGAAACCCAAAAATCGATTGGAACGTCTATTCAGGCCTTGAGTTCGACACGACCGGGTCTTTCGATATGGCGCAGTATGATCTTTACGAGGCTGATGATGAAATGATTGCCGACATGTTAGCCAATGACCTCATTCTGGGATGGGTGAGCGGCAAATATGAAATCGGTCCGCGGGCCTTGGGCAACCGTTCAATTCTTGCCGCACCATTCCGAGAAAGCACCAGAACACGGTTGAATGAGATTAAGCAGCGCGAGCAATTCCGTCCGATTGCTCCTGTTTGTTTGGAAGAAGAGGCCGCGCGGTGGTTTGGGTGTGACCATGTGAGTCCGTATATGCTTTATACGTACACAGCAAGAACGGATACACTGGCAGCTGTTACTCACGTGAATAAGACTGCCCGCATTCAGACGGTGTCGCCTGCGACCAACCGCAGTTTGCACAACTTGCTCATCGCATTCAAGGCGCGTACTGGTTACGGTGTCTTGTGCAATACCTCGCTGAACTTCAATGGTAAAGGATTTATAAACAAGATAGATGATCTTTCATCATATGTCATAAAGCATAATTTGGATGGCTTTGTGGTTGAAGGGCGATGCTATATCTTGAAGTGTTCGAGCAGATATCAGGCATACTTAAGCATGACAAAACCTATAGCTGCCGGAAATGTGACGCCTCTCGCACAATGAGGGAAGTCTAACAATGCGTTCCACGCGACGGCTAAAGCCGCGCGTGAACGCTGACGTTGGACTCGGGAATGAAGCAGAAAGGAGAAACGCAGATGAATCGCGAGGAAGGGGTCAAACCTCCACTATTGACTAAGAGGCCCCTATCCAAGGTGTCAGGGCCTGAAAGTTGAATCACGCAAATAAGAGGCAGGTGTCAATGCAGCCTTTAAAGCCGCATACCTTACAGGTGAGAGTCCTGCCCCAGGAATTGCCTATTTAGCTGAGTAGTGGTATCCGACTTAGGAGGGGGTGACGAATCCTAAGTCCATCGATTCATAAATTCGGTAACGAATTTATACACTCAGGACTTAGTGCGGTTCGATAGGCTCACCGTCCTGAGCTTATCGAAGGGCTGAGTGAACAATTCCTTCAATTCCCATTTCAAAGATACGTAACCGTACTTGCGAATCGAAGCACTAAGAAAGCTCGGACGTAAAAAGCTCGTTGGCCCTTTCCGGAAAGGGGAGAGTCCAGGTCGGTATAGGAGCTGAGAAGAATCGAGGGCCGCACCAAAAAGGAGGGGTAGGGGTGCTGATTGATTTTTTCAGTTACCCCATTTTTCATCCGCCCTGGAGGTGGTAAGGCAATAGGATATCAGGATACGGGGCATGTTTTGAAACTCTTTGGCACCAGCCGACGAAAGGGTTATATAAGGAAAGTACTTAACCTAAATTCGCTGCGCTTGTGCCTTACTCGACATTCTTGATAGCGCATGGAACTTGCTATTAAAAGAAGCGAAAATCAGACCCCCGGTAAGGCTTGACAAGTGCCATTTTCAGGCGGCAGCGCTTCGCATATCTCCAATAAGAAAGTTGGCCGTTCCAAATGCGGAATGCAGATTGAAGAGTGTGGAATATAGAACACTATACAAATAGTCAAAGAGCAGATGATATCGCAGAGAGCATAGCCGCTTTCATCATTTTCTAATTGCGACACATCCCATTTTTTAATTTGGTATCAAATGAAATTAGCCATACAGATTTGTGCCGAACTTGAATGGAGATGTACGAAGTCGAATCTGGACGTCAAGAAGAACCAGTTACGTCATCAGCCCTTTGGAGAGTATTTCAAACGCCCAATTGGCGAGCATGAAGCAGCAATTTTCGAAAGTGGGGCGACAAAGACTAAGTCGGCTGCTGCGTGCCAATACGCCATTGATACGTGGCATCCCGATGCGGTAATCAATTTGGGCACGTGCGGCGGAGTGGCCAAGGACATTAGGAAAAGAACCATTCTGCTGGTAACACAGACCTTTCAATACGATGTCATCCAAAGATTTGGTACCCCTTCCCGAAAATTTCTCCGAAGCCTGATAGTGAAGATCGACACATCCTGGGTCGACTTGAGCTGTGTTAGGAAGGAAATACGCGCTGGGGCAATCGCGAGCGCCGACCAGGATCTGGATAGAGAGAACCGGAGACTCCTCGAAAGGAAAGGATATCTGGCAGCCGATTGGGAGTCCGCTTCTATTGCAACAGTTTGCAAAAAGAATAAAATCAATTGTCTTATCCTTAGGGGAGTTTCAGACATTTTAGAAAAGGATAGGAAATCAAGAAAGGACCTACAAGAGCGGGACTATCAGAAAAATACGGAATTCATCATGAAGGACTTGTTTGCGATCATTGATAAAATTGTGTTTTGATGTTGCACATCCCGCATCCGTCCCGCATCCCCGCATCCGGGTCGGGCCAGGCTAAATATAGGACACTGCCAAAGAACACCCTGAATGGGGAATTAGAGGGACGTAGTTAAATTGTTGAGTAACTTCCCTTCTCTCATCTTCCAAAGGGTCATTTAGGCGACTTGGTTAAGTTGTTGAATAATCCCATTTTCCCACTGAGGCGATTTTCCAAAGGCCAATAGACTGAAAAACGGCCTTGATTGCATGACCCATCATTTGACGAACTAATGCCATCCTTGTTTCCAAAATCCAACCTGAGATCCGGATCCATCATTCACTAATACCTTTTCCTCTTCCAAAACTTCCTTTCTACCATACTACCAATTCTACCGAGTCCATTCTTTGAAAGTAATCTTTCCCGAGCATCCTCCGATACCGAACGTCCCCTTTTCACATAATCTCCGGATTAAAATCCACATTCTGAATCGACACTGGCTCCCCAATCTTTGATGGGCAATAGGCGATGGGCAATCGGGAAAAGAGAACGTGTGGCGTTTATCTTATAGCCTATAACCTATTGCCTATAGCCTATTTTTACCTGATTTTATGGATCGGGAAAACGTTCTGCTTGATATAACTAACCACTCTGTCCACTTCCCGGTTGATCCGCTCCTTGATATTCCCCGTCATGTAGACCGTTCTATCATGGAGGCTGCCTACCTCAATCTCCGGCCCAAACATCATTCCCCCAACGACCCCGACGTATTCATCCCGGGGTTCTAAGTCATTCAAAATCGCCCAGGCCAGAGTCCAACTCCGGGCTGTTTTGTAAACATCGTATCCTCCACCTCCCAGGGCCAAGACCCGGGAGGCCACTCCAACTAATTTTTTTACTACCCGGCAATAACCAAAGTTGGTCATGCTCAGATGGGTGAGGGGGTCGGAGATATGCGTGTCCGCTCCCAGCTCAGCAATCACGATGTCCGCGGCAAAGGCATCTAAAAGGGGAGGCACAATCTCCTCAAAGGCCCGAACGAAGGCCTCATCATCCGTGTTTTGGGGTAGAGGAACGTTCACCGTAAACCCCCTCCCTTTGCCCTCTCCGATCTCATTCTCAAAACCTGACCAGGGATAGAGGTCCCGTCCGCTTTCGTGAAATGAAATTACCAGGACCCGGTTTTCCTGATAAAAAGCCTCCTGAACTCCATTGCCATGATGGGCGTCGATGTCCACGAAGGCCACTCGCAGCCCCTCTTTTAGAAGGTGGGTTATGGCCACGGCTACATCGTTCACGTAGCAGAACCCTTCGGCGTGGGCCCGGCCCGCGTGGTGAAACCCTCCTAAGGGATTGAAGGCCACCTGTACCTCACCGGAGGCGATCATCTTCGCCCCTAAAAAGGTTGCGCCAGCAGTGAGAGCGGCATAGTCATAGACCCCAGAAAAAATCGGATTATCCTCTGTCCCCAAACCATATTTCAATATTTCTGGGTCTACGGTCAAAAAATCTCCCTTGCGCCCCGATAGCAGATCAGGCCAAAGCTTGCCGTCTAAGGTTTCCGAACTGAGCGCCTGGAGGATTTTGAGGTATCCTTCATCGTGGAACTCCTTCATGACCGCAAAATCTAACGGTTCGGGGTTGACCAGGCGAATCCAGGGACGCTCAATCAGATCGTAGCGGCGGCAGAGTTCCAGAGTAAGTTTGGCCCGAATCGGTTTAAAGGGATGGGTGGGACTGTACTCGAAATTGGCCAATTCATCGCAGTAAATAAAAACGCTCTTAAAATTTTCAGCTCGGCTATTCATACGGTTCCCATCATACAAGAACAAAATTCCGGGTCAATCTTTTTCTACCCAGTTCCTATTGTGGCATCCCAAGAGTTCCTTGACAAATTCTGACATGGAGCCAGGCGGAGGAACGATCCCCGCCCTGGCGAGGCAAAATCGGCCGGGAAATGCCTGGCCAAGGAATCGCTGCCGGGACTCCGAAAAGAAGCAAGCGGGGCGATAATCGTAGGATAAAGCTTGAAAATTATGAAAGGGAAATAGAAGCCATCATTCCCGCTAAACCAGGAATCCAGGGCAATCCTGATATGACGATATTCCCTGACTGGATGCCCGCCCTGCACTACTCTAAGTACAGGGCCCGCCTCCGCGGGCATGACGAATTACGACGCGGTTTTGATTTTTTTAAAGACTACTCTGTTTTTCTCAACCGGGATACCCTCGAGCTCAAGGAGGCTGGCCTTCAGGGCCAACCCTCCCGGAGCAGAAAAACCCGTCAGACGGCCATCACTACCAACTACCCGGTGGCAAGGAATCACCAGGGGCCATCGATTATTGGCATTCGCCCCCCCTACAGCCCGAAGGGCTTCTGGCTTTCCCACCTTTCGGGCCAGCCAGCCATAGGTGCGCACTTCTCCAAATGGAATCATACGCATCACTTCATAGACCTTCTTCCGAAAAGCAGTGGCCTCTGAAAGGTCCAGAGGAAAATCGAACTTGACCCGGCGTCCAGAAAAATATTCGCTTAATTCCTTTTGCGCCTTTTCCAGAAAATCAACCCCCTCCACTGCTTCAGGGAATTCGCCAAGAATGCGCTCGCGCAGTTCTTCTTTCCCAAAACCAGGGAGAAAAATGCGTTGCACTCCCCTTCTATTCCCCACTAGACCAACCCATCCTGGATCGACCCGGAAAATCGTAAAAGTGCTTTTCATGAGAGACTCCTCGTTTGACATCTTCTGATCTTTGTTATAATCTATCAGCTTACGGGAGCCAGGTCAATCGAGTGCTTTCAAGAAGACCAACGGAGCGATCAGGGATTCCTGATTACTTTATGGGCCATGGGCTTGAAAAAATTTCTAAGAAAGTTGTGGCAGGGAAGCGCTGCGGATATTAAGCCTACTCTGGACTTGCACGGCCTTTCTGTAAAGGAAGCGCTGAGAGAGACGCGGGATTTCGTCGAGGCTTCGTACCGGGCGGAAATTCCCTCTGTGCGCATCGTTTACGGCAAAGGCCTGGGCAGCCCGGGAGGAAAAGGGATTCTTCGCGAAGTGCTTCCCAGCTGGTGCGCCAAAGAGGGCAAAGCCTGGATTGAGGGATTCCAGAGGGAGGTAGACCTCAGAGGGGGGGACGGTTCTTTAATTCTTTTTTTAAAAAAGCCTCCGCTTCCGTGATGCGGAAGCCCATGGTGTTATACAAGGCTTCCATCCATTCCCGGATGGTTAATTTTTGTTTTGTGACCACTGTCAGGCCAAACCGCTTGCAGAATTCGCAAGTCCGCCAAAAGAGATCCTCTCGCAAGAGCTCCTCTACACGGGTGACCTGTTTTTTCCCGCATTTCGTACAGAAAATTTCCTGAATTACTTTCATTTTTTCCCCTCTGATGAGAGGCAGTTCCCTGCCCCGAATTCTCCTGTCGGCTCTTTCATAATTTTACTCAATTTCCTGATTTGGGAGAATGGGGGAAATACTGTATTTTTGGATGAAGGCTTCGAAGTCCTGACGCATGAAGGACTCGAGGGTCAAATCCTTTTTTTCTATCAGTTCGGTCAGGTCCATAAAAATCTCTACGAAGGCAGTCTTCTGCACTTCGTGGCTTTCCCAGAAAATGGCCTCGTAGTTGTTTTTACCCATTATACCTTGCTGGTAATTCTTGTAGTCAATTTGGCTGGCGTGGGCGAGGACCGCCTGTACTTTCTTCTTAATGAAGGGACTGATGTCCCGTACGACCCTCTTTTTCTCCCCCCAGAAAGAACCCCAAAGGCTGTAGGCGAGAAGGGTTGCTTTCAAACTCCCGACCTGTCTCAGAGCCTCGATGCTCAGTCGGGTGGAGCATTGATGGGTGAGATGTCGCTCGTAAGGGCCCGGAAGGAGTATTTCTTCGGGCTGGATAAACTGGAAGATTCCCCTGAGCTCTCTCCCTGTTTCTTGCCCCCCCTCTCCTTCCAATTCTTCACTCCCCCTTTTCAGGAAAAAACCACCCACAGCGCCAACAGTTTGCAAAGCGGACAGGGCTTCTCTCTGTCTTAGCGTGGCCATCTCAGCATCTGAGATATCTTTATCTTTCCGGGGGCTGCCACGGCCGTCCGTAATATAAACAGAGAAAACCCCTTTCCCTTCAGCAGAAGCGGCCGCCATGGTACCTCCCGCCCCCAAAACATCGTCATCCGGATGTGGCGCGATGACTAAAATATTTCCCCTTCTCCCCTGATAATCCTTAAGAGACGTCTCTCTTTCAACGGGTATAAATTTTTTTCTCCAGGAATTTGCCCGCACTTCTTTCCTCCAATTCCATATGCGAGAGAGCGTAGCCAATCAGGATGAGGTCATTCCGCACTCCGCATTCCGCACTCATAAGATAATCTTCCCCAGCAGAGTTGGCCTTTTTGCGCCGGTTGCTTTGGGTACATTGGCCGCTATCCCCTGGATAGTGGCGTCCGCCAGAAGGGCAAAGGCCAGAGCTTCTTTGGCATCTCCATCAATGCCCAAATTGTTCAAAGGTTGCAGGGGAATTGGCTGAAAAAGTCCCTCCATAAAGTTCATGAGCGTTTGGTTGTGCATTCCACCGCCGGAGACAAAAATCTCATCCACCGTGAAATGGGGAAAGATGAACTGCTGAAAGCTGCGATGAATGGAGGCCGCTGTTAGATAGGTGGCTGTGGCCATCAGGTCCTCGAAGGGCATCTGCCGCGCCCGATTCCATAGATCTTTTACAAATTCCTCCCCGAATGTCTCCCTTCCAGTGGACTTTGGTGGCTTTCGGGAAAAATACGGGTGATTCATCAACTGCCCAATGAGTTCTCCATCTACCCTTCCCTTCGCGGCGATCTGGCCAGCCTGATCCCATTTTCTCCTCCCCCCACTTTTTATTCTCACCAACCCATCCAAAATCATGTTCCCCGGTCCGGTGTCGAAAGCGATCACTTCTTCTAACTTCTCTGGAACGATGGTCACATTGGCAATTCCCCCGAGGTTCAGCAGAGCCCGGACCAGCCCCTTCTTCCGGAAAAGGATGAAGTCGGCATAGGGGACTAAGGGAGCCCCCGTACCCCCAGCCGCAATATCCGCCGGGCGAAAATCGCAGACTGTGGTCACCCCCGTCCGCGCCGCAATGATCGTTCCTTCTCCGATCTGCAGGGTCGAGTTTTTCCGCTCAGCCTGCCCGCTGATGTGGTAGACCGTCTGTCCGTGAGAGCCGATTAAATCCACCTGCTTTGGAGACAACCCGGCCTGACAGAGGAGCTTCAAAGCGCACTCCGCCATAAACTCGCCCAAGACGAAATTCATCTCGCAAATCTCTTCCGCTGTGGCGGAGAAGAGTTTTAGGACACGTTTTCTGATTTCTGGCTGGAATGGATAGGTCGCGAAAGAAAGAAGCTGGGTACGAGTATTCAGCCCTCTTCCAGATATCTGGGCGAGGGCCACATCCACCCCATCCACCGAAGTTCCGGACATCAACCCCAGAATGGTCCTAGTCCTCTTCTTGAGAATCCGGGCCAGTCGTCTCAAAGGATTTCCCCCAGAAAGCCCTGTTTTTCCTCAAGCAATCGTTTTGCTTCTTTTGTATCGCAATTCCTCGCCCCCATGACAATGGCTACTTTCACCCGATCTTTCGACGAGCGCAAGAGTTCTTTGGCCCGATTTCGCGAACACCCCAAAACAGACCTGATGATCCCCTCCGCTCTTCCCCTGAGTTTCGCCGAAGAGGGCCTCACATCAACCATCAAATTCCCATAAACCTTACCCCGGCGGATCATGGCCCCGGTGGAAATCATGTTCAGAATCATCTTCGTTGCCGTGCCCGCTTTCATGCGCGTGGAGCCAGAGATGACTTCTGGCCCGACCACAGGGTTTATGACCACATCCGCCAGTGGGGCGATCGCCGGAGAAGGATGGCAGGAGATCAAAATGCACCGGGCCTTTTTCTTCTGCGCTTCCGCCAGTGCTCCGCGAACAAAGGGGGCTTCCCCGGAGGCACTGATGCCGCAGACAACGTCTTTTACCCCAACTCCAACCCGCCGGATGGCCTTTGCTCCAGCAAGGGCGTCATCCTCTGCAGCTTCAGTTGAGCGCCAAAGAGCCTTCTTGCCCCCCGCAAGAATGCCCTGAACCGTATCGGGGGAGACGCCAAAGGTCGGAGGGCATTCCACAGCATCCAGCACTCCCAATCTTCCACTGCTCCCCGCTCCCACGTAAAAAAGTCTTCCTCCGCGAGAAAACGCTTCGCGGGCTATCTCGATGGCGCGGGCGATGCGTCCCAATTTCGATCTCACAGCCAGGGGGATTTTTTGATCTTCCCGGTTGATTATCTCGGCAATCCTCAGGGCGGACGCTGAATCAATGTGGCGCGACAGAGGGTTGCTTTTCTCGGTTGGGCCGAGTTTTGTTGGTTTTTTTCTTGGATTGTTCATCACAGCCACTTAGTTCGGAGTTCGAAGTTTGCCGAGACCCTGAATTCTCAACTCCGAACTCTGAACTCCGCACTCATCGGGCCAATTCCTTTCCCAACGCATAGGCCTCTGCCATGGCCGTGGGGTGCTCCAGAATTTCACCCGGGGCGTCAATCTCTTTAAAGAGAAGGGAGCGGTAGAAGATCATATCCAGAGAATCAAAAAAGTATTTCATGGTTAGAAGAGGCCCTTCAAAGATCCTGCTTCCTTTAGAACCGCCCACAGAGATGAAAACCCCCTTCCTCTTGGGCTTGCCCGGGGAAATGGGTTGTTTCAACAGATATTTTCTGGCCCACATCGCCTGGCAGCGGTCGATGAAAGCCTTCATGTGGGCACTGACAGCGTAAAAGAAGACCGGGGATGCCAGAGCCAATGCATCCACCTCCGTTAACTTTGGGTATAGCAATTGCATGTCATCCCGAATCGGGCATTTTCCGTCTTTTTTGCAGGCATATATTTCCAAACAGGGCGTAATTTTGAGGTCGCGAAGAAAGACCTCTTCAACTTCCGCCCCCGCGTCCTGGCAGCCCCGAAGCAATTCCCTAAGGAGCAGCTCCGTATTTCCCCCTTTCCGGGGACTGCCGTAAATTCCCAATACTTTCACACTCTCCTCGCCATCTTCCCGGACGATCCACCTAACCATTTACCTTAGCAAACCCGTTTCTTCATGCCAAGAGAAAAACGCGCTTCCTAATTCAGAAAAAAATAAGGCCGGAGCTTATTTTCCTCTTGACAGCTTATTAAACAGCATATAATCTTTCTCTAAATTTTAGGGAATGAACAGAGGCGTTTAAGAACGTCACAGGCTCATGCTCGTGGGGCTTTGAATTTTGCTTAAGCAAAGATTAGGTCGATAAAGTAGGCCGGTGTAGTTTATCAAATCAGAAAGGAGGAGTTTCTTATGCCCATGACCAAGATGCAGATCGTAGCCTATCTGGCAGAGAAGGTCGGAATCGCCAAGAAGCAAACCTCTGCCGTTCTCAACGAGCTCGCCGACCTGGCCGCTAAAACCATCAGAAAGGGGGATAAATTGGCTCTCCCCGGGTTTGTCACGGTTAAGGTCCAGCACCGCAAAGCCCGGGTCGGCCGCAACCCTCAAACTGGGGAACCTCTCAAGATCCCAGCCAAGAGAGTAGTCAAAGCCGTCCCTGCTGGAGCTTTAAAAGCCATCCTCTCCCCGAAGAAAAAATAAGAGGAAATCATAGAGGAAAAATCCTGTAGGGGTGATTCAGAGTCGCCCCTACAGGAAGGATTTTCGGTTGGCAAGTCGTCGGACTGCCCGAGTGGGGCAAGAAAGGCGAGTTTACCGAGTCTCTTCTTTTCGGGCTTTCCCTTCTTCTTTTCCTTTCTTTTGTTCGGGCTTTCCCTCTTTCCTCGGTTTCGCTCCTTTCTCTATCTTCTCCTTCTTTACTTTTTTCTCCGCCGCTACTTCCTCGGCTTCTGGCTTGGGCTTTTCCCGCGCGGCTTTTTCCGCCGCCAATTTTTCTGCTTTCGCTTGGACCCTTTCCCTGTTCAGCTTCTCTTGGGCGGCGATGCTGGCCAGCCGAAAATCCGCCTCGCGGATCACGCCCTTTATGTGGCGAAAGGTCGCGTCTCGCAAAATCTCAAGAGAGTCCAACCCCTTCCCTCTGAGAAAGGCCAGGCGAGATTCGAGTCTGGCCAAGGCTTCCTTTTTCTGGTTTTCCACATAGATGCGCGCTCTGAGATTCATCGGTCTCTCCGCTTTTTAGAATTGTTTTTCTCTTTTAACACAGGCCTGGTGTTTGCGGCAAGAATATTAACGTCCTTTCGCCCGGGGATGTCCACCGGTTAGAATAACCCTGTTTCCTTTTCACTCTTCACTTTTCACTGCCTTTACCCTTAGAGTCCTCATCCGATTCAGGGCAGCGGCTACCTCAAAAATCCTGGGACGAGCATAATCTCCCCGTCTCAACGGCGCCAGAATATCCAACCCCTTTTCGTCTACATCAGCCAAGGCTCTCCTTAGACCTTCTGCCAAAGGAATAGCCCCCTGGAAATAGCGGGTAGCACAGTAATGGATCAGGTCCCCGATCGCTCGGGTCTGGCTCTCATTTACAACCTGGGACACTTGGGAAAGGTCGATTTCCGTTCGCCCGTAAACAATTTTCTTCGGGCCTTGGGCACCAATCTTGACCTCCCTTTTTCCCCTCCGAGGATCAAAGCTTTCAGGGAGCGGAATCCGAGAACAGACTTTACCGAACCCTTCTCCTCCTTCAGGTTTTCGCAAAGTTGGATACTTGCGGACAATATCTCTAACCCGGCTGGTCACGTCTTTCGGAATGTAGGAATCCATCACAATCACCCTGTCTGCCACGTCAAAATAATCCCCTGACCCACCCATCACCAGGACCGTGGAAACTCCTCGGTCGCGATAGAGTTGTCTGACCTTATCGAGGAAAGGGGTGATGGGCTCCTTTTCTTTGGAGACCAGTTCTTGCATCCGTTGGTCACGGACCATGAAATTAGTGGCTGAGGTATCTTCATCGATCAAAAGCGCTTTTGCTCCCACCTCCAGAGCCTCCATTATATTTGCCGCCTGGGAGGTACTTCCAGAGGCATTTTCCGTGGAGAACTCGGCGGTGTCTTTTCGAAGCGGCAGGTTCGTGATGAAAGGGCGGATGTCCACTTTCTCCACGGCCCTTCCATCCTCTGCCCTTATCCTAACAGCCGCGGGATGAGTGACCACGAATTCCCGTCCATCTCCAGGGAGGTGCGCAAAGACTCCCTTCTCGATGGCATTGAGCAGCGTGGACTTTCCGTGAAAGCCTCCGCCGGCAATGAGAACGACTCCTTCCGGAAGGGCCATTCCCCTTATTCTTCCCCGGTGAAGGGTGGGCACTTCTACTTCCAGTTCGGGCGGAGACTCGAATAGGATAACGGACATCCCTATGTCTTCTTCTCTTGCCAATGGCCGGTCATCCACGCCACTCATCCGCGGCAGAAGGGACCCATTGGCCAGGAAGGAGATCCACTTTTTCTCGCTCAGCCAGGAACGAATGTATTCCTGATCTTCCACCACGTCCACGTGATCCCTTCCCTCGTGGGGTGGAAGGTTTTTGTAGAACAAAGACCGTTCCACAATCCGGGGAACTTCTTCGCAAAGCATCTCTTCAGCCTGCCGGCCCAAAACCGTCCGTCCGGCTGCTGGCAAACCCATGGTGAAGCGCACCTCCACCCAATTCTCATTCACAGAGCAGGAAGTCCTCTCCAGAACTTCCTGGCCAGGAATATCGACTGATATCTTTCCACTGCCTCCGATGCCCCGGGAGCCTTTGGCTATGGCGCGGATGGCCCCGGCAAATTTTCGCGTCAGATAATCTTGCAGGGCTATCGCCCTCGTCTTGTTCTGAAAAAGCTCCGGCGGAATTTTCGCCCTATCCTGATGAACCTTAAGACGCACTCGTGATGGGCTGGCGAACGGGTCACCCTGGACATGGTCTATAAACATCAGGAAATCGCCAAAGTCGAAGGTCCCCTCAATGTCCTTGTAGGCCTTGTATCCCCGGCCATCGATGCGCGCTAAAATCTTGCGCAAATCTTCTTTCCTTTGCATCCCTGCCCCAATTTGAACTCTCGCTCCGAACTCCCCACTTAAATTATGTCAACCCCCATGCTCAAATGCAATTCAGTTTTTCCCATCCCCGTCTCTCCGTTTCCGCCCTTTCCTTTGAGACAAATCATTTGCCACTCGGGCAGGGGAATGCTAATATTTTTTCATGAGCAGAGATGACCTGCTTCGCGTTGCCAAACCCTCGCGCTACATGGGCGGAGAGCTAAACTCTGTAGTCAAAGACCTAAGCCGCGTCCGCCTGAAATTCGCCCTCGCCTTTCCGGACGTGTATGAAGTGGGGATGTCCCACCTCGGCTATCAGATCCTTTACTACACCCTCAACCAAAAGGCAGAATTTGCCTGTGAAAGGGCTTTCGCCCCTTGGCCAGATATGCAAAAGTTTCTTGGCGATCGAGACCTTCCCTTGACCTCTCTCGAATCTTCTCTGCCCTTGAGAGAGTTTGACGTCATCGGCTTCTCTCTGCAGTATGAGCTCAACTATACCGGCGTCCTGAACATCTTGCACCTTTCCAGAATTCCTCTCCGGGCTGAGGATCGAGGAGAGAAAGACCCCCTGATCATCGGCGGCGGTCCCTGCGCCATGAACCCAGAGCCGCTGGCTGACTTCTTTGATGCCTTTGTCTTAGGAGATGGAGAGGAAGTCATTCTGGAGATTTGCCACGAGATCATGGCCTCGCGGGCAGACCGGGAGCAAAAAAAAATGCTCCTTAACAGGCTCTCCCGGCTCGAAGGAGTCTACATCCCCTCTTTTTTCCGGGTGGAGTACGAACCCGACGGGCGCATTAAAAAAATTATCCCCCTTAAACAGGGCTATTCTTCTGTGCTTCGCCGCATCCTCCCGGACCTAAACAAAGGGGATTTCCCTCCTCACCCCATTTTACCCTTCATGGAGGTCATCCATGACCGGCTGAACATCGAAGTCGCTCGGGGGTGTACGCGCGGCTGCCGCTTCTGTCAGGCAGGCATGATTTACCGCCCCCTCAGGGAGCGTTCGCCGCAGAAAATCTTGCAACTGATTGAAGAAGGGCTGGGAAGCACGGGTTATGATGAAGTCTCTCTCCTATCCTTAAGCACGGGGGATTATTCTTGTATCGAACCCCTGCTGTCGGCGATCAGCGATCGATACCAAGCCGAAAAAGTGGCCGTCTCTCTTCCCTCCCTGCGCGTGGAAACCCTCACCCCGTCGATCATCCAGAAAATCCAGGAGGTGCGCAAGACGGGCTTTACTTTGGCACCTGAAGCTGGAACGGAACGCCTGCGCCAGGTGATCAACAAAGGAAATACAGAAGCCGACTTTCTTTCCACCATCCGTAAAGTCTTTTCCGCTAACTGGCTCTTGGTCAAGCTCTATTTTATGATCGGCCTCCCTACCGAGAAAGAGGAAGATCTTAAGGAAATAGTGAACCTCTGCCAAAAGGCTCTGGTTGAAGCACGTCGCTCTAAAGGTTCTGCCCAGATCAACGTCAACGTCTCCACCTTCATCCCCAAGGCCCATACGCCGTTTCAATGGGAACCGCAGTGCTCTATCGAAGAAGCCCGTAGGAAGCAGATTTTTTTGCGCCAAAGAATGGCCCGAAAAGGGCTACGTTTCAAATGGGCCGATACCCGGCTGAGCTTATTGGAAGGGGTCTTCACGCGGGGAGACCGGAGGCTTAGCCAGGTGCTGGAGGTCGCTTACAAGTTAGGATGCCGGCTGGACGCCTGGGGCGATCACTTCCGCTATAACCTGTGGGAGAAGGCCTTCATCCAAGTTGGTCTGGACCCTGCCTTCTATACCTTCCGCCAGAGGGAGCTTGATGAAATCCTGCCCTGGGACCACCTGGATTCACGGGTGAGTAAGAACTTCCTGAAGGAAGAATACCGTAAAGCCTTTCAGGCGCTCCCCACGGTCGATTGCAGCAATGCTTCCTGCAGCGGCTGCGGGGTCTGCTACGGAGCTGACATGTTGAGCAATCTGAGAGTGAGGGAGGAAGAAATGCCCCCACGGATATCTCCTCCGGCACCAAAATCAGGGTCGGCTGTATTCTCCCTTCGCCGCTTGCGCTCGCGGTTTGCCAAATTTGGCCCGGCCAGATTCCTCAGCCATCTGGAACTGTCCCAGGCCATGCTCCGGGCCTTCCGCCGGGCCCAGATCCCTCTGGTTTTTTCAAAAGGATTCCATCCTTTGCCCAGGGTATCCTTCAGCCCCCCGATTCCCGTCGGGTACGAAAGCTGGGCTGAATTCCTGGATTATCACATCCAGGGTGATCTTCCTCCTGAGGAAGCAGATTCCCGCTTAAATTCCGCTCTCCCTACAGGGATCAAAATACTGAAAACCCATGAAATTCCCTTGAAATCTCCCTCCATTTCTGATAATATAAAAAAGATTTTATACGTAGTCCGTTTTGCGGATTCCGAAGTGCCGCCGAAAGAAATGGGGGACCGGTTCCTGAAAGAGGAAAAGGTCCCAGTTTTTTGGGCAAAGAAAAATAAATTTCTGGACCTGAAGGAGGCGGTTGAATCCCTATTTTTCGAGGATGAAAGCAGGCTGAAAATTATCATTCGTTACAGGGAGGGAGGGCTTTTGAGACCGGAGGAAGCCCTTGATTTCATATTCGGATGGGCTGAGGGAGAGCGGCCTTCGATCAGGGTGGAGAAGTTACAAGTGGAGTTTAAGGAATAACTTCCATGTCCAATGAAATTTTGATCAACATCAGCTCTGGGGAAAGCCGGGTGGCCCTGCTGGAAAACGGGGTCCTTGTTGAACTCTATCTGGAGCGCAGATCCGAGCAGGGAATCTCCGGAAACATTTACAAGGGCCGGGTAGTCCGGGTCTTGCCGGGTATGCAGGCTGCTTTCGTAGACGTCGGCTTAGATAAAGCCGCCTTCCTGTATGTCACCGACGTCCATCAAGATTTTGATGATCTGGAAGTCATGATGCGTTCCCGGGAAGACGATGGAAACGGGCTATACATCAGCGAGGAAGAGGAAGTTCCGGACCTGAGCACTCCCTTCCAGATCGAAGATCTCCTGCACGAGGGGCAGGAGATTCTCGTGCAGGTCTCCAAGGAACCCCTGGGCTCCAAAGGGGCACGGATCACTTCCCATATTTCTCTTCCTGGCCGCCATTTAGTCCTCATGCCCATGGTGGAGAGCATCGGTGTTTCCCGGCGGATAGAGAACGAAGCTGAGCGCCGGCGACTGCGGGAAATCATCCAGCGCATCAAACCTGCCGACTGCGGGCTCATTGTGCGCACGGCTTCCGAAGGGAAAGGGGAGGCGGACCTGCATCAGGACTTGGAGTTTCTCCTGAAGATGTGGAACAACGTGCAAAAACGTAAGGCCACCAGCCCTGTGCCCAGCCTGGTGCATAAAGACCTGGACATCACCCTGCGGGCCATTCGAGACCTCTTCACCCAGGATGTGGAGCGGGTGGTCATCGATTCACCGGAGGAGTACCGCAAGATTCTGGATTTCTGCGAGACCTTTATGCCCCAGTTGAAATCTTCCGTTGAACTCTACGAGAAGGAAGAGCCCCTTTTTGATTATTACGGCATCGAAATGGAGATCAGCCGAGCCCTGGGCCGCAGGGTCTGGCTAAAATCTGGCGGTTACATCGTCATCGATATGACCGAGGCTCTGACGGTCATTGACGTGAATACGGGCCGCTTTGTGGGAAAGCGCAACTTAGAGGACACCATTTTGAAAACAAACCTGGAGGCGGTCAAAGAGATCGCTTATCAGCTCCGTCTGCGCAACATCGGCGGGATCATCATCATTGACTTCATCGATATGGAGAAAGAGTCAAGCCGGGAGAAGGTCTTCCAGGCCCTTATTGAGGCCCTGAAAAAGGATAGGAGCAAAACGAACATCCTGAAGATCTCAGAATTGGGTCTGGTGGAAATGACCCGCAAGCGCACGCGGGAGAGCCTGGGGCGAATCCTGAGTGAGCGCTGTTTTTATTGTGAAGGCCGGGGCTTTCTAAAAAACCGTTCCACCGTCTGCCAGGAAGTCCTCCGCGAGATCCAGCGGGACATTGGCGACCTGCGGGGGGAAAATATTTTGGTCAACGTCCATCCCAACGTGGCCAACTTCCTGTACGACGAAGCCCGGGCCGACGTGGAAAAACTGGAAAGGCAGTTCGGCAAACGCATCATCGTCAGCGGAAAAAACGATTTCCATCTGGAGCAATTCGAAATTCACAGCACCAACGGCCAATTTTCCGTTGACAAAAAGAATCCATAAATTTTATTCTGCAGAATTGGATTTCATTCGGGAGGATGGATGTGTACGCGGTAATCCGCACGGGGGGAAAGCAATATAAGGTTACCCAGGGCGATACGATACGGGTGGAAAAGATTGTGGGCCAAGCTGGGGACAAGGTAGAACTGAAGGACGTTCTTCTCTATGCCGAAGGAGAAAAGGTTCTCATCGGGAAGCCCTTACTTTCCAACGTCAAGATTGTCGGAGAAATCCTGGGCCAGGGCCGTGCGAAAAAGGTGGTGGTCTTCAAGATGAAGCGGCGCAAGGGATATTCCAAGAGGCAAGGTCATCGTCAATCCTTCACCACCTTAAGGATCAAAGAGATCAGTTTGCAATGAGGGCCTAAATTGCTCTCTAAGGCGTTAAATGCCTACAAGAGGACGTTGGGCACTTTAGGCGATTCGAATGGGAGGTTCATATGGCACATAAAAAGGGGCAGGGAAGCTCGCGCAATGGAAGGGACAGCGCC
>Ga0315314_1000090_pt1 | contig 124831 bp, 132 predicted proteins | sample TDP9_MG_FD_203631 | JGI IMG/M metagenome (GOLD analysis project Ga0315314, IMG submission 203631) | Freshwater sediment microbial communities from Lake Towuti, South Sulawesi, Indonesia - TDP9 | ecosystem: Environmental > Aquatic > Freshwater > Lake > Sediment | place: Indonesia: South...
TACGTTTCGAAGTCGAGTAGAGTCGAATAAGGTTCAACGAATGCCGTGACGGGGAAGTACGTAGCTTCATGAGAGAGAGCTTCGACATTACGGTTGTGGGCGCGGGCCCCTGTGGGTCCTATTCTGCACTAGTCGCAGCCAAGAAGGGCGCAGAAGTTTCAGTCATAGAGGAGCACATGGAGGTTGGGCTTCCATCTCATTGCGCGGGCCACGTTAGTGCCCATGGCTTGAAGGCTCTAGGAATTGACGTTCCCTCTGACCTGATTGAGAACAAAATCAGAATCGCCAATTTTCACTCCCCCTTCGGAAGGACACTTCGCGTCGAATGTGAGAAGCCAGTCACATATGTCATCGACAGAGTCCTATTCGATCAGTATTTGGCAGAGCTAGCCACGCGTGCTGGGGTTTCATATCTCAGAGGCGTCTGCGCAGAGTCGCTTTTGACCGACTCAAGCCATGTCAGAGGGATCTCTGTTCGCGGGGAAAGGCAGTCACAAGTTGAAGCCAAAGTTGTCATTGATGCCGAAGGGGTCCACGCAGGTTTGCTGAAGAAAGCAAACCTTCCGAGTCCGAGGAAAGATGCAATAGTCATAGGGGTGCAAGGATATTCCTCAAGAGTGTCCGACATTGAACCCGAGTCGGTTGAAGTATACCTAGGAAGTAGCTACGCTCCCGGATTCTTTGCTTGGATCATTCCGAGGAAGGATGGAAGTGCCAAGGTTGGTCTTGCGGCGAATAGAGGAAATCCAAGAATCCTGCTCGAACATTTTGTGACAGAGCATCCGATCGCGTCTAGGAAGATCTTGGAACCTCTGACAGACATATCGTTCCACCCTATTCCTTTGGGCGGCCCCTCGCCAAGAACTTACGCTAGCGGTCTTCTGGTTGTAGGAGACGCCGCGTCGCAGGTCAAGCCGACCACTGGAGGAGGAATAGTATTCGGTCTCACCTGTTCTCGAGTAGCGGGGGACATAGCAGCAGACAGCGTGGCCGTTGGAGATCGCTCCTCACGCGTCCTATCGAAGTATCAGGAATCGTGGAGAGAACTGCTAGGGAATGAGTTTGCGATTGGACGACTGACTAGAAGAATATTGAGTGGCCTAAGTGATGGTGCACTTGATCGGATCTTTCGGATCGGGAAGAGGTTTCATGTCGAGAGCTCGATCGGATATGTAAGCGAGATTGATTTTGAAGAGAGGATACTTCGACATTCTCTCAGGAAGCCCAATGTCGCGCTTGCACTTGCATGTTCATTGCTTTCATGTCTCCTGCCGTGACACATGATATGTTTCAAGTCTTTTAGGAAGCTGGATTCTTGCGACCTTCTCCATGAACCTTGCGAAGAGAGCCGGATGCTCTGTATGAATGGGGAGAACGGTCTTGGGGCGAATCTGCGAGATCATTCGCTTAAGTTCATTCGGCATTATGTGTCCCGAACTGTGTATGTGATACATCGGTAATCCGAAATGATCTAACCAATTCTTGAACTTGTCAAATTCTATCTCTCGTTCCTCGTTGAAGGGCTCTGAGCCGGATAGAATAAAGTTGCTACTAGGCTCAGGCTTTATCTCGACGAGTTCTCTCATATCTGAGAACGAGCATACGAGAAGCAAGCGGTCCTGATGCTTTCGTATTTCCGATGCCTCCCTTACATTTTCAAAGCGAAGTAGCTTCTCTTCCCAGTTGTAATACTTCTTCTTCCTTTTCTGGTAGATCACGATATGTCTGTCAGATGCCGCGTCAGGTATCTTCAGTTCCCTGTCTGATCGCAATCTACAAAGCAAGTGCGCTTGCTTCAACGAAATTGCAAGGGCTCTATTATTGTGCTTCGCAACATCATGAAAGGTCTTCAATCGATCCACATCAGTATAGGAGAAATCTGTCAAGACTAGTTTCTCGGTCCCTGCCACCACCTTGTTAGCCTTGGACCTGACTTCATTCTCGCTCGATACGTCTGCATCCATCATGTTCGTTCCTTCAGATATCATTAAGATAGGGTGCGCCTTTGCACAGGCCTCGACGAAATCGCTTGTTAAGTCAGGTCTTGAGCCGTGTGTTCTCAGATCCCCCGTATAGATGATCGCTCCCTGTGAGGTGTGAATGACATATCCGTAGGCCCCCGGTGTGCTGTGGTCCACGTGATATGGCTCAACCTCAATGTCTTTGAGTCGAATCCTCGCTCCGGTTCGAAATGTTCGAAAGTTCACACCTGATATGTCTGTTTCGAAGCTGCGGGGTCTTGTTTCCGCAAGTCCCTCCAATATGATCCTTGTTGTCTCTCCGCAGTATACCGGGATTTCTCTCTTGATGAAAGCGATATACGTTGCGTGATCGGCGTGCGAGTGAGAAAGCATAACTGCGTCTATTGTCGTTTCTCCTTCTTCGAATCTGTAGGCTCCTTCTAAAGGGGGCAATATGCCAAACTCTAGAAGTCCTTTCTCATCTCTCGGAGAAAGCCAAGGATCCGAATAGAATTTTCTTCTGTCAGCGAAACTCATCCCGAAGTCCAGAAGGATCCTTGTATCTCGGTCTTCAAGGAGAATCTTATTGCCGCCTATTTCTTCGACTCCGCCGTAGAAGGTTAACTTCGTCATTGGGACCTTTTCTTCTCCTTCTGGCTATGATGACCGTGTCAACAAGAATGCTCTTAGTAATGTGGTGGCTAGGTTACTGTCTTTCAAATTCTACCCTTAGAGTCAGTCCCTGAATCTCCTTTGCCAGTTGTTTGGCTACTTCAAGATCCACTGGCATATGTCGCGGAGTTCTTCCCTGAAGAATGGCTTTTGTCTCCGTGCTGCCATCCGGTAGCCAAACCGTGTTAATTGTTAGGATGGAAAGCGGTGAGAACAATTCCTCAAGAAACTGTCTATCATCGCCGCCGTAGCCTAGGACCTTTATCTTCCTTCCACCTGCCTGTTCGCTGATAGCACGAATAATCTTTCCTTCTGCGCCAACGATCTTTCCGATGTCACGTCTGTCAACCATGATCGCGAGGGTCTCTCCTACTTCGGCGGCCTTATGAAAATGGACCTCCTGAAGGACCGGATAGCTCTTCTCCAGTTCCGTCAGAAGTTGAATAACTTTAAGGTCAAGTTGACTGATTCGTCCCCTCTTCAGCTTCTCTTGGCATCTTTGGCAGAGTATGCCACTCTTAACACAGAAACTACACAGTTCTGTCTTTACCATACCTAAACCTCCCTAGAAAAATGGGGAAGGGGAATAGTGGAACCTGTGATAGACTTGCGGTCTACTTCTTCAACACCAACTCCATAGTGCTCACGTTGGATGGAGCTCCACCCTCCCGTGCAGGTAACTGTTGAGTGCCGATCGTTATAGGACCAACCTTGACATCAGGCATGAAGCGTCTTCGAATAATCTCGACGACGTCCACAGCCCGACTTATCGCACGTCCTCTCGCCTTCACAGTCACTTCTCCTGATCCTCCCTGCAGCAAGGTTATGCAAGCCAAGACGTAGTTCATGACCGGCTTCTGTCCAATGAGCACTGCTGATGCCTCTGACATTGTATTTTCCTCCTTTGCGATGCTTTGATATCGCTGATTCCGGCAGACGTAACCTCCGGCCACTAATAAATGCGTTACGGTGATCTTTTGTGATGCGAGACTTAAATCAGCGGAGCCGTGTCCTAATCGATAGTTCAGACTTCCACTTGAGATGAGTATGATCATGAAGCTCTTTGAGTATGAGGCAAAGTCAATCGCTCAGAATTTCGCTTTGCCGATTCCAAAGGGGTTTGTCGCTTCCACTCCTGAAGAGGCGAGAAAGGCGTTCGAGGAATTGGGGAAGCCTTCGATTGTGAAGTCTCAAGTTCTTGTTGCTGGCAGGAAGAAGGCCGGTGGGATAAGATTCGCGTCAACCTCCAAGGAAGCTTATGATATCGCAAAGGAACTGTTCGGAATGAAGATTCACGACGAACCTGTGAGGAAGCTGCTTGTGGAAGAAGCTATCTCAGCGAGAAGGGAGCTCTACACTGGCGTCACCGTTAACAGATCCGCCGGCTGCTACACCGTATTGGCATCCATGGAGGGTGGGATTGACATAGAGGAAGTGGCATCGAGGTCGCCTGAGAAGATCGTTAGGTTCGATGTAGATCCGATGCATGGACTGAGAGAGTATGAGGCACGAATCATCGGGCGAAAGCTAGGCTTCTCAGGGAAGCAATTGGTGGATCTGACAGGGATAATCTCAAAGATCTACAAGATCTGTGTGACGTATGACTGCGAACTTCTTGAGTCAAACCCTCTTCTTGAAACAGAACAGGGAAGCTTCGTCGTGGCAGACTTCAGGGCGGCGATCGACGACAACTCACTTTATAGACATGTGGAATTTCAAGAAAGAGTCAAACGAGAAGGAGCAGAACTTACACCACTGGAACTCAAAGCTCGAGAAAAGGGCCTCTCCTACGTTGAGCTTGATGGGAATATTGGGGTAATCGGAAACGGTGCCGGATTGGTTATGGCAACCTTGGATATGATTCACTACTACGGAGGTAAGCCAGCTAATTTCTGCGACGCTGGCGCTGGCGGTGCGACCATGGAGAGGATCGAGGCAGCCTTGGAGATAGTTCTCTCGAATCAACGAACCAAGACACTGTTCATCAACATCCTTGCAGGTATAACGAGGTGCGATGACGTTGCTAGAGGTATCGTCGCAACCAGAGAGAAGGCCCGAATCAGGATGCCCATAGTGATTCGTATGGTCGGAACGAATGAGGAGGCGGGTCGTAGAATTCTCGAAGAGGCAGGTATCCCATTCTTGGACAGTATGGAGGAGGGAGCAAGAGAAGCGGTTGCCAGATCTCTGAGGTAAACCGAATGACGATTCTTGTAGGTAAGAATACAAAAGTATTGGTTCAGGGAATCACAGGTGCGCAAGGCATGTTTCACACAAAACTGATGCTGGAGTATGGTACGAAGATAGTCGCCGGAGTAACTCCAGGCAAAGGGGGAACCAGCGTTCATGGTGTTCCGGTGTATGATACAGTCAGGGAGGCCGTTGATATTCACAAGATCGATGCTTCAATAATCTTCGTTCCCGCTCCTTTCGCTAAAGATGCCGCCTTGGAGGAAGTTGACTCAGGCCTCAACCCGATCGTTGTGATCACTGAGGGAATTCCAGTAAGAGACACAATGGAACTCTTGGCCGTAGCACGTGAGAAGAGGACTATTCTGATAGGGCCGAATACCCCTGGAATCATAACTTCTGGCGAATGCAAGTTAGGGATTATGCCTGCGCATGTGTTCTCAAGGGGAAAGGTGGGATTAGTTTCGAGGAGCGGAACCTTGACGTATGAGATAGCTGCCGGGTTGACGAAATCTGGGCTCGGGGAGACCACATGCGTAGGAATAGGGGGGGACCCCATTGTTGGCCTGACATTTATTGATCTGCTTGAGATGTTCAAAGCCGACGAAGATACGAAGGCGGTAGCGCTGATAGGGGAAATCGGAGGAAACGCCGAGGAGCAAGCCGCGGAGTACATCAAGAGAACCTCCTATCCAAAACCTGTGGCTGCCTACATTGCAGGGCGAACCGCTCCTTCTGGGAAGAGGATGGGTCATGCAGGTGCAATCATCTCCGGCAGGTCGGGCACGGCGGAGAGCAAGATTAAGGCGCTACAAGACGCTGGGGTACACGTGGCTGAAAAGCCTACAGATGTGGCCCGATTATTGGCGAATCTAGTCAGATAGCCATATTTGGACGTAACAGACTTGATCACCGACACCTTAGACGACTGGAAAAGAACTCACTACTCTACAGACATAGTGCCGGAGCTAGATGGCAGAGAAGTAGTCCTCTTCGGCTGGGTCCAAGACCTTCGGGATCTCGGCAAAATTCTCTTCATAACTATCCGAGACAAGAACGGTCTCGTCCAGATCACCGTTCCGAAGACGAAGCCCTCGAAGGAACTCCTAGAGAAGATCTCTCGGATAGGGAAGCAGTTCGCCATTGGTGTGAAAGGAACCGTTCATGCAACGAAGGAGGCACCTCATGGAGTCGAGGTAACTCCCTCAGAAGTCAAGATTCTTGGGGAAGTAAGATATCCACTTCCACTTGATCCTACCGGGCGAGTCCCGGCAGAAATAGATGTCCGACTGAACGCACGAATTCTTGACCTTCGCAGGCCAGAGCAGACAGCTATCTTCAAAGTCAGGAACGAGGTTCTCATAGCGACTAGAAACTTCCTCAACAGACAGGGGTTCGTCGAGATTCATTCGCCGAGGCTCATCGTGAGCGCTACAGAGGGAGGAGCAGCGCTCTTCCCCGTGGATTACTTCGATCGTAAGGCGTACCTCGCCCAAAGCCCTCAGCTCTACAAGGAACAACTGGTGACCGTTTTCGAGAAGGTGTATGAGATAGGGCCCTTCTTCAGAGCCGAGGAGCATGATACAAGGCGACACACGAATGAATTTACCTCGGTGGACATTGAACAAGCGTTCGCAACTTCAGAAGACGTGATGAAAGTTCTCGAAGAGCTCGCACATGAGATCGTCAGTCATGTCAGGGACAAATGCAGCAGAGAATTGATGACGCTAGAGGCCAATCCACCGGTCCCAACGCTTCCTCTCAATAGATACACATATGACGAAATTCTTCAGGAGCTGAAGGTCAAGGGACAGGAAGTGTCATGGGGAGAGGACATTCCCACGCCCGCATACCGTGCCCTTCAGGAACTCCATCGAAACCAGTTCTACTTTATCGTCGATTGGCCGACGAAGGCGAAGGCGTTCTACATCAAGCCCAGAGAAGACAACCCGGAGCTGAGCTACGGGTTCGACTTCATGTATGAATGGGTTGAGATCGCCTCAGGAGGCTCACGTGTAGATCGAAGGGATACGCTTGTGAACCGGTTGAGAGGGAAGGGCCTCGACCCGAACGCGTTTCAGGATCACCTCAAAGCCTTCGATTACGGTATGCCCCCACATGCAGGCTGGGCGTTCGGCCTCGAAAGGCTAATGATGGCTCTTCTGGGAATAGAGAACATACGGGAAGTGACATTGTTTCCGCGTGACAGATACCGGCTAACGCCCTAAACGGCCTACTTAGCGCCGAGTTCTCTCTTCTTCCACCTAAGGCTGCTGCTGCGGCACTTCCTGCATCTATATGCGGCAGCTGAGTTCCGGACTCCACAGTTTCGGCATATCTTGTAGAATAGCCGGTGCCTTTGCGCTAACTGTTTCTTCATCACGTCTGTTATTGGCACCGTCATCAACTCTTGTGCTGCGCTCTGAAGGATCATGGCGATAGATATATGCCTTAAGGAAACTTGTCAAAGGAACTGTCTAATGGTTAATCGGCATTGCGTATGCTTATGATCCTATTTGTGCGATAGCCTAATAAAACGAGAAGACAGCACAAAGATTGATTGTGATGTCGTTGTCGACCAACAGAAGAAAGTGGATAGTTCTCGTGGCCTTTCTTGTCGTTGTTGTTCTGGGATTCCTGGGGGCCATTGTCTTCTTCTTTCCGCCGAGGAAGGAGTATATTGTGCTTCGCGAGATTCCGGTTACCACTTACTATACGAGAACTGTAACCTCTACTGCAACGCTTACTAGGACTGCGGCTTCATCGTCGGCCTTGTTGTTGACCGCTACGAAGGAATCCCTAATCCCTACGGTTACTCTGACACGATACGATCCGCGCACATTGAGCTGGACCGCCACAACGACGGATACGATTGCAACAGTGATAGGCAATACGACATATACCTTGCTTGTGCGAACCCTTACTCATACCTATGTCTTCACAACAGCCGTTCCGGTGACATATGTTTACGGCATACCCACAGTCATCACCGAGACAACTACTCGCTGGGCAAGTTTCAACCAGACAACTGCATTCACCACAACAATGACGTTCACTGCAACCAGTGCCTCAATCTACACCCGGACAGTATGGACTACGGTAACGGCTCCTCCCGGAGCTGCCATTATTCCGCCAAATGCGCCGAATCAAGCCAGAGGCTTTGTAGAGTTGGTACTATGCTCAGCCTTCGTCGCAGGAATGCTTGTGTTCAGAAAGCGATCTATCTCTCATAACCACGTGAAAAGATGTCTCTAAGCCCGCCTCACCGGGCCTCTCTCTGCGTCGCGCACGAACGGTGGAACAGAGAGGCTTCGTACTCAGAAGTTAGTATGAGCGTTTTGCGTTTAGGCCGCCGAAGTGTTCACCTACAATGCGCATATCAACAAGTTAGGCGTTTCTGGTATCACAGGACAAGCCTTCACTAATCACAGCGGTTCACAAAAGACTTGGAGAGGGAGAGTGCAAGTCATGAAGACACCTCAAGAAAATCAAAAGCAAGTACAGATACGTTCCACTCTTCAACCCGGAGACATTGGTTATGTTACCTATCTTCATGGCGTCTTGTATGCTGAGGAATATGGATGGGATCATACGTTTGAGGGGTATGTCGCTGCAGGTTTAGCGCAGTTTGCTCAATCATTTGATCCTCACAAAGACTGTCTGTGGATTGCGGAAATGGATGGGCGGATTGTCGGTTCAATCGGTATTGTCGGTCAACCGAATTCTGAGGCGCAGCTGCGTTGGTTTCTTGTGCATCCCGCGTGCCGTGGCAGGGGTCTTGGACGCACGCTCCTACGCGAGGCTCTGCAGTTTTGCCGTGACCGAGGGTTTAAGTCCGTTTTTCTATGGACAGTGGGCGACCTCAAAGCGTCTGCTCACTTGTATCAATCGGTCGGGTTTCGCAAGACTGAGCAGAAGACACATCAGATATGGGGCCAAACACTCACAGAAGAAAGGTATGATCTATCTCTATGAACCGCGCCTAGCACGTGGTTGCAGCATCTGGCTGGCTGTGACAAACACGAAAGAAGTATGCTCCTGTAACCTTGGCCAAGGACAGTCAACGCAATTCTGAGAAGAGAGAAGCCCGATCCTTGTCCTAGCTTTGTAAGAGATCACGGAGCTTTCGACGAAAGACCTCCAAGGTATCGGGGTCGTAGAGGCAGAGGACCACTTTCTCTATTGCCGTTTTGTCGTGAAGATAGGAAATCGTGGTTGATAGCATGATGCTGGCGCACCTGTCTACAGCGAACCCGAATATGCCTGTGCTTATCGCCGGAAATGCGATCGATCTTAGTCCGTGCCTGTCAGCCATCTTTAAGCTGTTCAGGGTCGCCGAAGCAAGCTTTCTGTCTTCATCTCCCTCGCCGAATTTCGGGCCGACAGCGTGAATCACATATCTTGCCCTAAGTTTTCCGCCGGTAGTTATCACGGCTTCACCGATCTCTACGCTTCCTATCTCGTTGCACTCTTCTTGGATTGTAGGTCCCCCCTTCCTTCGTATTGCCCCAGCGACGCCGCCTCCCAATATCAGATCTCTGTTTGCCGCGTTCACGATCGCATCGCAATCCATGTCCGTTATGTCTCCTTGCACAAGTTCAAGGCTTGTCTTCCCGATCTTCACCATCTGAAGGCACCTGTGCCTTGTGAGCCTGACAGTCTACCTTGAGGGGACAAATGCCTTCAAAAACCTAGTTTATCTTTCATGTCTTCGATCAGCCTCGAAGCCTCCGCAAGTCCTACACACAAGGCTATTCGGCGGATGGCCTAAACGAGTTCCATACAACTTACAGCTTGAACAGCCCTGAAGTCTTCCTCGACGAATGTCCAATATCATCCTCAAAGCCCACGCTATGAGCACTCCTGCTGACAGCACGATCATGACGTAGAAGATGCTCATTGTGACTACTCGCTTCTCTTCGGTCTGACTGGGTTCGTAGGCTATTCTATCCCAATCTTGTCAGCGATCCAGCGAACATCAAGCTCCTCAAGCTTCTCCCTAGTAGGTGCACCGGTTTCCTCGTTCCAGCCCATCATCCTATAGTAGGTACGCCTGGCCCCAAGGAGCTGTTCACCGTCAACGGCAGTCTTGGCAAGTGCTCCGACATCGTGAGGATGGAAGAATCGATCAGGTAGCCAATCATCCTTGGCGGTGAATCCCTCACGGAAGTTGAAGGCTCTTGTCATATTCAATGCTCGTTCGCCTACTTTCCACAATTCGAACGCAGTGGTATTCCAACCGGTAACGGCCTTCACCAAATCCACTTTCTGCTCGTAGTTCCAGGGGGGAAAGATGCATAGAACCAGGCAGTTGGCAAGATGTCTCCAAGTAGAGAAGTATCTGAATAGCCGAATCTTAGCTGGGCCGAAATCTTCAACCGTCACTCGATCCAAGACGCCAAGGCTTCTCATGTCATTCCACATGCTATCATCGAATGCCGTGTCATGTATGTTGTGCACGTGATCTGCTCCAGTTGGTGACACTGCGTAGCCTAGTCCCAGAGCGCGTTTCAATCGAGGCTCATGCATCGGGACTTCCAGTCCTTTCACATGTATGGCAAGCTTCCCAGCCTCAGGTCCAAGTTTCTCAGCCGCCCTCTTCACTCCTTCTGCCAGCAAGTCTCCGATTCCCTCTCGCCTTGCTATCAACGATACCAATTCGAGCATCGCATCGGCATTCTCGAAGTCGAGTTCTATTCCTCCGGTGTCCCTTCCCGTGAGTAATCCTTTCTCGAAGCATTCCATAGCGAACGCAATGGACGCTCCGATCGAAATCGTGTCTAATCCGTAGCGTTGACAGAGTTCGTGGCCTTTGCATACTGAGGCCAGATCATCAATCCCGCAATCTGAGCCTAAGGAGGCCAAGGTTTCATACTCAGGTCCGCCGAATGTCGGGTCAACCTTCACCTTGTCTTCAATCTTCACAACCTTCTTGCACCTGACTGTGCAGGCGAAGCATGTTTCCATCCCAATGCTCACAGTTTTCTTGATTGTCTTTGCGTCTAACGCATCGGGGTTCGGGAAGTTTCCGTCACGAAAGTTGTGATAGGGCAGGTTTCCTGACTCAGCAAAAGCATCCATAACGGCTCCTGTGCCATAGTTGTGGATGTTGGGACTGAGCTTCGGCATGTTTTCGTTGAACCATGCCGTCAACTCTCGAATCTTTTCCGGGTCTGCAACTTTCACTCTTTCACGTCCTCTGGCAGCAATGGCCTTTAGGTTCTTGGAGCCCATCACTGCCCCCATACCCGTCCGACCCGCGGAGTGCTTCAAATCATTGATGACACAGGCGTATCGAACCAATCGTTCTCCGGCAGGGCCGATCTGAGCTATTCTGACCGTCTTGTCCTGAAGCTCCCGTCGGATCAATTCCTGAGATTCACCAATCTCCCTGCCCCACAGATGCTTTGCATCCCTAATCTCGGCTTGACAGTCATGGACCCACAGGTAAACAGGGCTCCTCGCTCTTCCTTCAACAACTATAGCGTCAAAGCCTGCGTGCTTAACTTCCGCTCCCCAGAAACCGCCCACCTCGGCGTCGCCATATGCGCCTGTTAGCGGAGACTTCGCGCCCACGCTGTTTCGCCCGCTTCCCGAGAAGGGAGCCCCCGTAAGGACGCCTGTTGCAAAGATCAATTTGTTTTCAGGGCCCAGAGGGTCAACTCTGGGGCTCGTCTCCATGAGTAAGTAGTATGCAATCAACGCTCTTCCTCCGAAATATCTTCGGTAGAAGTTCTCCTCTGGAGCTTCGACCCGGATCTTCTCGTTGGAGAGATTTACTCGCAAGATCTTTCCGACGTAGCCAAAAGTCATTTCGACCACACCAAAGGCGGAGTTTTCTTGATAGGTGATAAGGCAGATTATTTGTCTATCTGTCGCGGAAGTAAGAAAAACTATAATTCTCACTGAGAACTAGGCCAATACGGTAGAGTTGAGCGCACGATCAGAAAAGTTGAGGAAGCCCTTTGAGGAGGTTCCTTTCAGGAAACCTCTTGAGCCGACGCCCATACCTCCTCCGATCGAGCCGCAGAGGATCATTCACTACGCTCCAGACGAAACTCAAAGACTGCTCAGGGAGATCCTTGCTAGGCTCGACGCGATAGAGAAACGTCTCGGTAACATGGAGAAGATTCTATCTGCCAAGCGGATGACCTGATCCTGAGAAGGATCATGGGTTGATGTCGAAGGTCATAGACAACCCGGCATTTAGGAACAGGACTTATGTCTTTAAGAACAGGATGCATGCAGGAGAACTTCTTGCAGAAGAACTGCAGCGACACGTTGGTCGTGGCGACATAGTTCTAGCTCTGCCCGCAGGAGGTGTTCCGGTTGGCCACGCAGTTGCAAAGCGTCTAGGCATTCCTCTGGATGTGTTGGTGGTCAGAAAAATACAGATACCGTGGAACCCTGAGGCAGGATTCGGCGCTGTTGCTTGGGATGACTCCGTGGCACTGAACCAAGTCCTCGTGACTGAGTTAGGCCTAACGTTACGTCAAGTTGAGGAATGTGTCTCCCGCACAAGGCAAGTCGTTTTGGAGAGAGTTCAGAAGTTCAGAGGCATTAGGCCTCTTCCTAGTCTTCGGAGCCGCGTGGTCCTCATAGTAGACGACGGATTGGCTTCAGGCTACACAATGGCAGTGGTGGTTGATTCGATCAGGAAGCAAGAACCGCAAGAGGTTATTGTAGCCGTTCCTACAGGTTCAATGGAGGCTGTCCAACTCATTTCCTCCAAGGCGGATCTCCTCCTCTGCCTAAACATTAGAGCCGGTCCAGTATTTGCTGTCGCTGATGCCTACGAGGAGTGGTACGATCTATCTGACGAAGAAGTGATTCACCATCTACACGAATGAAGTCAAACCCTCATAAAGAATCACTGAAGCGCAATCGAATCGTGATGACAGTCATCTTTCGCACATAATCTTCCATAAGAAACTCCTCTCATGGTGAGCTGCGATAGTTCTTTGAATGTGTCTAGCTCATTCTCTCCCACGGGGAGCCGACTTCCAATGAGAATCGGAGCGCACCTCTCGATAGTTGGATCCATAGACCGGGCGGTCGACAGGGCTGTGGAGAAGAAGTGCGAGACTTTCCAGATCTTTACTCGTAATCCCAGAGGTTGGAAGTTCAAACCTTTGGATGAAGAGGAAGCCGAAGACTTTGTCAGAAAAGTTCGAGAGTCGAAGATAGATCCAGCTGTCAGTCATATGCCTTACCTCCCGAATCTAGCTTCACATGACAAAGTTATCTACAGGAAATCGGTCGAGACGCTTATCGCGGAGCTTGACCGTGCAGGAAGGTTGGGCATACGTTATGTGGTAACTCATCTTGGAAGCCACATGGGTGCAGGGATGGAAGTTGGCTTCAAACAGATAGCTGACGCCTGCAACAAGGCTCTATCCGTTGTGCAGAACGATGTACAGTTGCTCTTGGAGAACACCGCAGGAACAAAGAACAGTATGGGAGGAAGTTTTGAAGACATACGACGAATCATCGACGGCATCGATCAGCGAAGCCGCATGGGAATCTGCTACGATACATGCCATGGATTCGCGGCAGGCTATGACTTACGGACTCCTGAGCAACTGGAGATGACGCTTGGACAGCTTGATGCGGCGATCGGGATGGATCGATTGAAAGTTGTTCACTTGAACGATTCGAAGGGAAAGCTTGGCAGCCATATAGATCGACACGAGCACATAGGGCTTGGGCACATTGGGAACAAAGGATTCAGGGTCATTCTTCACGACGAGCTGATCAGAAGGCTCCCGCTGATACTCGAGACTCCGGTCGACGTTCGTCGCAATGACGAATGGAACCTCAGAAAGGTTCATCGACTATCCAGATCATAGTCAGCTTAGATCTTGACACACATCGAAGGCTTCTTCACTGGTTCCGGCAAGCTTTCATCCAGATAGAAGTAGAAGATGTCTGGCGCGATTGACGCTGAGGCAGTTTCACCTTCTCTACTCATGGCAAGTACATTCAACCCTCCGCCGAGAGGGTCGTTCAATTGAAGAATCCTCCTGATTCCATCGACACAGGCATCCTGTACACGTATACTTTGTCGCATCAGGTCAACCACATGCTTTGCAAGGCATATCCTGATGGCAAGTTCCCCGCGACCTGTGCACGCGGCGGCTCCTGCCGTATTATCCGCATAGTTTCCAGCACCTATGATCGGAGAGTCCCCGGTTCGACCCGGGAGCTTCAACGCTAGGCCGCTCGTTGATACTCCGACAGCAAGATTCCCTGCTCGATCTCTTGCTATGAGGTTGACCGTTCCGGCATGATCCTTCGTTGACTCAACGTACCTCCTGTACCATTGCATAAGTTCACCATGAATCTTGCGATATGTCTCAGTGTACAGCACGGCCTTCCCATCTGCCAGTTCTTCATATTGTTTCTTCGCTTCCAATGTCAGAAGGTTGCTTTCTTGGAATCCCTGCAGCTTCGCGAACCTGTCTGCCCCTTCACCGATAAGCATGAGATGCGGTGTTTTCTCCATGACTCTGCGAGCGATGCCTATTGGATTCTTGAAGTGTCGTACGCCTGCGACGGCCCCTGCTCGGAGGGTTGAACCGTCCATGATCGAGGCGTCAAGCTCAACTTCTCCGAGAAGATTTGGCAGGCCTCCGTACCCGACAGAATGATTACTAGGATCGTCCTCGACCACTTTGACGCCTTCCTCTACTGCGTCGAGAACACTGCCGCCGCTTCTCAGAATCCGCATTGCTTCTTTGACTGCTCTCTCACCATTTCTTGAAGCAATCACGACGATCATCGCGATTAACCAGCCTTGAAACTGGCCAACCATAACGTAAGAAAATAAGGCTATGCGCAGTCGCCCACAGATGCGCAATGCGAAGAATCCAACTGAATGTGCAGTGAAGAGAATCAACTTTGGCCCCAAATGCGGCATCGATACATTAGGCTGAAGCGGTGCTTAGATCTCCCTTCGGTAAAGGTCCGGGGTGCTTATCTACAACTTCAAGAATACGCAAGCAGAGGTGTTCGAGTCGACAGGGGACTCGTCAGCTTCATTTCGTGGAATATTGAGAAGAAGCATTTCTCAAGCGATGAATCCTCGACTTCTCACGTTCTATGGCGCTGTCGCCATCATTTTCATTGCTTTTTCCCTTGTTCTTTCCTATCAGACCCAAGTCTATCTGTCCATAGCTGCTGGAATAGCTGTAGCCCTTCTTCTCACCACATCGATGGTTCTCTCTCGTGGCTTAACATCGCTTGACACGATTTTCATGAGCGGGATCCTCTTTCTTCTAATAGCGCTTTTCAGAAGCGATCTCCCCATGCGAGCAGTACTTGAGAATATCAGACATTTTTCTCTGATCCTATCTGTGGTCCTGACTGGGCTGTACGTTGTCTTACGCATCTTGAGAAGCGGTAGTGTCAAATCGCATGCGGTATCTGTGAAGAGTCTTGGCGACTTTTTCATGGTTTGCAGCACTACTCTTTCATCCGAGCTGTGTTCTTGTTTGCATCCTGTGCTGTTCTTGGAGACATTGGGAATCTTGGCATTCCTACCGAATCAAGTGAGGCTCGGCTTCGTAGTTATGATGACAACGCTTGTCCGCCAAGTCCTGCTGACCTATGAATCATATGAATCAAGAAGACAGGGTTGAATAGTCTGCGAGAGGTGTTTGAAATACACGGGACCCCTGAGACCTACGGATCATAAGCCGTCGTATCAGAGTACTTGCGGTTGTGTTCTTTTCTGGCTTGTAATCGTTCTCCCAGAGAAGTTGAGAACGAACTGTCGCTCAAAGGCTTCCCAAATCATTCTTGTCGCCAGAAATCCAGTGCAATGACTAGGCGAAATCAGCTTCGGTCGGTAAGACCTCAATGCGTCAATGACGGGCTTGATCTCGCCTTCTTTCTTTGAAACAAGATGAAGCCCACCAATGATTGCATGAACTGCCAGAGACGGCACGATGCTCTCAAACCTCCTTAGGGTGTTTATGATCCCTGAGTGGGCGCAACCCGTGAGAATCCAAGCACCTTGGCCTCGGACATTGACAATTAGCGCCTGATCGTCTAGTATGTGATCGCGCCGTGGCTTGCGACCGACGACTACGTATCTCCTTCCCGGAATCTTCTCAAATCTTGTCACTCTTGGTATTTCGCCTGTGGTAGTAACACCTAGAATAATCTGATAAGGTTCCTCGGTGAGCACGAGTTTCGCTCCTATCTGCTCGATATCTTTCTCTCTTTCTCCCTTGGGCACTTGAGAGAATCTCTTCTTTCCGTCTCTCGTGAGAACGAATCTCTTCTTGAAGGTGTGCGGGTGAGCGATCACCTGCACTCTTCGTCTTGATCTTCTTGCAAGTTCCACCGTTGCAGCGGTGTGATCTCTGTGTCCATGACTCATGACTATGGCTTCGAGAGTTGATAGATTGATTCTCAACCGATCAACGTTGAAGAGTAACGCATCTTTCACGGCGCCTGTGTCAAAGAGAAGAGCATGCTTCTCGTCGTCTAGGTCTGTAACTTCGACTAGGAACGATAGGCCCCATTGGCCCAAGAGGCTTCCGTGGAACGTGAGGTTGTCAGCTAGAGTTGTTACTTTCAGCACCTTGACAGATTCCAACCGTGGCTCAGCATCCTAGATTCTGGGGCTGTTGCTTGTGGAAGCTGGATTATCTTCCAGCGATCGACATTTCTCGCACACGAACTGAAGGTGAATAGAAGTTCGCGGCGTTTCGAGTATCATCTGCTATCAAGTCAATCTTATGGCGGATCATGTCGAAGAAGTTTCCGGATACTATTACGCCTTTGACTGGGTTCGATAGTTCGCCATTCTTCACAAGGAATGCGTTCGTAACAGTTGCGTTTAACATTCCGCTCATTGGGTTCGACAACCACTCTCCAATTGATGTGACGACGTAGAGGCCGTCTTGGGTTTCCTCGATCAACTCGTTTCTCTCTGCGTCGCCTGGCTTCAGGACGAAGTTCGTTGGGGCGGGTGTAGGTGTTCTGGTGTACGGGTTCGCCAAGCCAAACATGCCCATTCCTCGCCGTGTAGCGTTCCCTGTTGACGCAACCTTGTCCTTGGCTCCGGTGTACGTATCGTAAAGATACGATTTCAGCACCCCTCTTTGGATGACTGTGGTCTGTTGCTGAGGCATCCCCTCATCATCGAAGGCCCAAGTCATAAATCCCCTCTTCATTATTCCATCGTCAATAATGTTGAAATCCTCACGCGCAATCTGCTGGCCATTCTTTCCTGTCCAAGGTGATCTGCCCTTCTGAACGGCTTCAGCGTTTATTGTGCGGGTGAACATGACATTCAATATTTGGGCGAAGAGATCACTTGCAAAGATCACTGAAGTTTTGGTGTTCGGGATAGGTGAGGCGTCGAGCATCTTTATCGCTCGCTGCGAAGCTTCCTCAGTAAGCTTTTCGAATTCTATTTCTCTCCAACTGCGGGCCTGCCAGCCTTCGTCACTGGTCCCCTTCTTCCCCGCGTCTTCCGCTTTCACCCTTATTGAAAATGCGGCATAGGTTCCCCTCTTGGAGAGTTCAGACGCATGACTGTTCACGATAGCATAGGTAACCGTGCCGGTCGTAAGGTGGCCCCTAGCCAGAGCTAGCCGACTATCGTGATCCCGAACAGAATCAATGACCTCCACAGCCTTTCTGACCAGAGTATCTGTCTCGATCTCCGCGGTTCGCCTGTCAAATGTTCCAGCAACTCTAGTCCTTCCGGTTTTCTTTGGAAGGGAATGCCAGTCTGGATCTGCCTGAGAGGCCTTAGCTATCCCCACAGCTATTCTCGCAGTATTCTCGACATTTTCTGATCCTGCCAAAGAAGACGATGCGAATCCAATCCTTTTGTCTAAGATGGCTCTGACACCGATGCCTGTGAGCTGTGACGCTTTTCCTGACTCGATTTTTTCATGAAATGTTAGCAAGTTTTGAACTGTTTGGGATACGTATGCCTCAGCCTCGGTTGCGCCCAACTTCACCGCGAATTTGACGGCTCTCTCGCCTAACGACAGCAGCTGAGCCATCTATGCATGTCCCCCCAACGTGATCTTTCCTATTCGGACATGAGGTCCTCCATAGCCGACTCTTACCATCTGTCCCCCTTTTCCGCATCCACCGAAGGCGCTCGTTGATATCTTGAGATCCTTGCCGACGGCATCTACAGTCTGTAAGGTTTCAAGAACCATACCGCTTACCGTGGTCCCTCTAACCATCTCCTTGACCTCTCCCTTTTCTATCAGAAACGAGGGGCCCACGGCGAAGGTGAACGTTCCCCCTCCTACGTCTACTTGCCCGCCCCCAGCTCCTCTCCTCTTTATGTAGTATCCTCTCTCGATTCCTTCCGCCAGCTCTTCAAATGAATAGTCTCGGGGCTTCATGTAGTAGTTTGTCTGTCTCACTATGGGGTGGTTATCAAAGCTCATTGCTCTTGCGTTACCGGTAGGCTCCATGTGCATCTCCATAGCAGTCTGCCTAGACTGCAAATACCCTTTCAATATCCCATTCTCCACTATGGTTGTCTGAGATTTCGAGATTCCCTCGTCATCGTAAGGAACGAAATATCCTCCTTCGACTATGCCTTGATCGCATATCGTAACATCGGGGCCTGCAAGTGTGGTTTCCAGCTTTCCTCGAAGAACAGATTCCTTGGTTGTCACGAGATCTCCTTCAGAGGCGTGGCCGAAAGCTTCGTGTAGGATCAGACCTATGAGATCGGGGTCGACGATGACTTCAAACGTCCCGGGCGCCGGCATATGGGCATCCACGGCCTTAGTCGCAAGTTCCGATATCTCCCTGCAGAATTTTGTCCAATCTTTTTCTTTTATGAATTCGAATCCAGCACATTTTGACTCCCCGTCCGAGACGCGTTCCATTTTGCCCGCCGAAACGGCGACTGATAGTTGCTGCAGTCCGGCCATTGATGATTGCACTTCTATGCTGCTTCCTTCACTATTTGCGAAGAGTCTCCTATCAGTAAATGTGCCCAAGCGCGTTGTCGCGTTCTTGATCGTATCGCTGATCATTGCAGCCTTGTCTGCTTCTATGGCAATTCGTATCTTTTCCTCTGGAGGAACTTCGTGAGGCTCTATTCTTGTTTGAACTCTAGCTCTGTCTCGGCTGGTCCTTTGCGTGCCGACCTTGGCTTCTAGACTTCTCTTCTTGGACGATCTTGCTATCTTGATGGCCTGTCGAACAATCTTCTTGAGTCGCGAAAGCCCCAATTCGCTGGAAGAGCAGTATCCCCACGACCCTCCTAGGAGGACTCGTACTCCAACACCTCTCAGGCTATCCGACTCGTAAGTTTTCAGCAACCCATTCTCAACAGTGATTGCCGATGTACCCACCTCCTGGAATCTCGCTTCAGAATAGGAGGCACCTAACCTCCTCGCTTCGTCAACCAATTTCACTAGAACGTCTTCCATCCACAGAACCTCGTCAAATCTGTACCGAGCTAGGAGGCACAAGATTTGAAGCTTGTGAGAAATACTCAGAAACGGTGCCCTTAATTCGTGAGTGAATAGCTCGAACTTCGCAATCAAACATATATTTCACGGTATCTCAGTTGCGCAACATTGATGTTTGGAGGCCGATTTGAATGGGAAAGTGGTTAAGGAGCTGGCTGTTTGGCATGGCCTTGCTGGGCCTAGCGATCTTCGCCTACATGGCTCTCTCACCTCGCGAAGAAGAGCCATCGTTGGAAGGGGAGATCGAAGAGGTCGACTCGTCTCTCATAAGAGAGCGAGGACGCCGCTGAGCAGTCAGCACTGGGTGACAGGCGCTACTCAGGAAGCGCTGTTATTACAAGCCATATGAAGGCAACGCCAGCGCAAAATAGCGCAAACTGAACCAGAGACTTGCCGAGATTTGCTTCTCTTCTGATCTCAGGAACAAGTTCAGAAGCAGACAGGTAAACGAAACCTCCTGCCATGAATGCGAGCGCATAACCCAGTCGGTTCTCTGTTACGCTGAGAAAGAGGTATGTGTATATGGCGCCAAGAATTGAGGTAGCAGCTGTAAGGAAGTTAAGCCATAACGCTCTCTGTTTTGTCATTCCTCCATAGATTAGAATCGCGAAGTCACCGATCTCTTGGGGGATTTCGTGAAATATCACCGCGAAAGTCGTCGCCAAGCCTGCCGCTATCCCGGCAAAGAAGCTTGAGGCAATGACGATGCCATCCATAGCGTTGTGGATCGCGTCCCCGAGCAGGTTAAGGTAGACATATTCTTTCACTCCTGTCCGCCTGTCTTGGTAGCTTATTCGTACACCTCCTGTTTCTGCGTGTCCGTGACCGTGGAACCAGTAAACCAACCTTTCTATGAGGAAGAACACGATGAACCCGGAAATCTGTAGGGCGAGAGCCTGGCCGCTTTCTATTAGACGGATCGCCTCGGGTATAAGATCGAAATAGGCAGCTCCCAAGATGCCTCCAGCGGCAAAGCTCATGAACACGAAGAGGAAGTCATCAAGGATCTTCTCTCTGAGAGTTAACATGAACACTCCGACCAAAGACAGCACGCTGACTAAGATGACTGCTGCAAGAGAGTAGGCAATGTTAAGCGCCACTGAACATCAATCCGTCGTAATACTTTAAGGCCTCATTTAAGAAGTCTCCATGACAGAGTCGAATCAGCGAAGTGATAAGACAGATCTGGAATGTGAAGAATTGACACTGCAGATAGATGACGCCGGCGTCGGGGATCTCCTTTCCGGAGCAGTGATCGGGATCTACCGTCCGGAAACTGATCGCTTTGAATTCGAGGTCATAGACGTAGAACACTTTCAGAAGCCAAGATTTGGACAGAAAACGTATCTCCATGAGGCTGCTAAGACCGCTCTTCGGCTGGTAGAGAGGCTGGGTCCAGCTGAAGACGAGAAGATTGAGATCTGCTCGGGTTTTGTTCTAAGTGAAGCCGTGAAACTGCTGAAGAAAAAGTATGGCAACTCTAGGGTGACGATCGTAAAGATCGTGGGCACAGCCCAAAACAGGACGGAGGACGCCTATCTGAACGAGCTTCGGAAACTGGGATACAAGCCCATCTTAGACAGAGATGCAAGGCGTGCACGAAGCTTCTTTCACATGCTTCGATGGGTAAAGCAGGATTGTTCAAGGCTGAGGTACGTCAAGACGGGTTGGCCTCGTCTGCGAAGATACATTCGATTCTGACCACGGGATTCACTCGTAGGCTGTCTCTTGGGTAATATACCAGAGCGACTCCACTCAGAGTCCTATTATAACTCAAGTGTGCAGCTATGTTCATGGAGCATGGAGACAAGAGGGCTCTAGGCGCTGTAGCTCTAGTACTCCTAGTCTTGTTGCTTCGGGCCATTCCAGCCCAAGCAAATGCTTTCCGTGTTGCGCGCGTTTCGGAGATATACTATCCCATGCGAGTAATATGTAGGCAAGAGTTCTCTGTAACCGTGACATTTGAGTACGCCAGCAGAGTTCTGGTTGATGTTGGCATAGTTGAGGAGGAGAGCCGGCGAGTTGTTCAGAGTCTCACTTTGATAAGTGGTTTCTTCGGCCCAGGAAACGTTACGTTTGTCTTCAATCTAACAGCACCTGATGCTCCCGCTCTTTGGCGTCTCATAGCCACGACTAGGGCCTGGTGGGCAGATTCCTGGTTCGCTGACCCGAGCCAAGGTGAGAAGGCGTTTGCTGTAGAAGTCGTTTCTGGAGACAGGTTCTGGCTAAACGTGACTTCGGGCTATGCATTTCAAGTCGATGGTTTGCGGCACGAGCCTAGAAACGGCCGAGAAGTAGGAATCCTGCTACCGCGTGGCCAACATACCGTATTCGTTGAACCGTTGAGACCAGTTTCCCAAGGAGTTCGTCATGTCTTCGATCGATGGGGCGATGGTGTTCAATCCAACCCGCGAGTCGTCAATCTATTTCACGATGTCAGGCTGATAGCCCTCTATCGCACTGAGTATCTTCTGAGCGTTGACTCCGAATATGGTGATCCGACTGGTGAGGGTTGGTACGGCCAGGACAGGACTGTATGGTTCGCAGTCTCACCTGAAGCGAGAGCCGCGACGTTTGGAGCTCTAGTCACCAAGAATGTCTTCGACAGGTGGGAGGGAGACTGGTCGGGCGACGCGCCAATTGCTGCAATCAGGATGAGCGGCCCGAAGAGAGTTCATGCCGTCTGGAGGAGAGAACTGGAATTCGCTCTTGGCCCCTTAGCCCACTGGGTCACTTCTTCGATGATACTTGCGTCACTCTTCCTGTTTATTCGCAGGGCAAAGAAGAGACACATAGGTAGGAAGCTGGTATGCGGAGTCTTCAGCAAACGAAGGATCACGCTAGTCGTGGCCGTTTGGCTCACGGTGAGTTCGATTGCTATCACACCTTTGTCGGCCGGCGGAAGCGACACGACCGTTAGAGTTGGGGGAACCTACTGGAGACATTGGAAGAACCTTGAGAGTGACACGAGCGTGATTTGGCTCGGCGGAGGGATCGAGGGTCCTCCCCTAATCATAAATCCCTATTGGCTTGAGTCATACAACACGATGCAGTTCGTTCAAGATCTTGCCAAATACTACTCCGTTCTCACACCCGAGAGAGGATCAAGTGCAATCTATCAGACAGCATTGAACAGGATCATACAAGCTGAGTTCTATCCTAGCATGCTGGTTCATGATGCAAGAGTCTGGGCAACCACTGCAGGGTACCGCTACGTGTATCTAGTCGGCTACTCTGTTGGCGGGATAGCGGCGGCCAGGGAGGCAACGATAACAGACCCGGAGGGCTGGTCAAGCCCGAACGGAATTGTCCTGATAACCGTTCCGATGGATCAGTTTGTGCCATACGCAAGAGCTCTGAAAGCGAACCACCTGATCCTCTTTGGGGCCGAAATGACTAAATCGTACGTAGATTCCGGCAGAAGCTTCTTTGAATCAACGCCAGCTAGAGGACAGTATGACAACCGCTGGCTGAACAAGGAATTCAGAGTAATCAATAGTGTCGCACACGAAGTCTGGACTATCGCAAGAACCGGACAATACGACTCCGAAGCGACCGCAGTCACTGTAGGCTTCATCGAGCAGTCAAAGACTTTGGAGCTGGAGAAACAAAAACTTCTCCTTCGATACGCCTCAGTGAATCAGACCCGCTCCTTGCCGACAAACACACAGGCAAGAGTGGAGTTGACTGAGGTGACTATTCCCCATAGAGTACCTTCTGGCGAGATTTTTCGCGTTTCAGCGACGGTTCGTTGGCAGAAACTTGACAATGCTCGAGGATGGGTCGCGCTCTATTCTCCTGACACAGATACCATCGTATCGGTTAGACAGGTATCAAGCCTTGAGAACGGATCTGAGAGAGTCTCTCTAATCGCTCGAGCGCCGAGCGAGGACCTATGCCTGCGTCTCAATCTCTTAGTCTTATGCGATGACAACGATCGGTGGACTTTTCCGACAGGCAATTTCTCGTTATCCTTGAAGATCTTGGTTTCTGAAACAGTCGATCTGATAATCAAGACAACTGTGCCCGGAATTCAGGTAAGGGTCAATGGGGCATTACACATCTCCAACGAAATGGGACTAGTAAAGACAGCTGTAGTTCGAGGTCATAGCGTCGTGGAGGTGCCCTCCGTCACCTACTTGACGAACCACAAGCGAGCCATATTCGAAGGATGGAAGGATGGCCAGCAATCTGCCAAGAGGGCCATAAGCATAGTAGAGAGTTGTCAGATTGAAGCATTCTTCAGATTGCAGTATTACGTATCGGCCTTTTCAGAAGTCGGGCATATCGTTGGAGAGGGTTGGTACGATCAAAATGCCACCGCTACGATCGTAGTATCCCCTCCGATAGTACAAGATTTGGTGAACGGCACCTTAGTAACCTATAGGTTCGACCGATGGTTTCTAGACACTAAGGAGCGGAGCATGGCCCTAACTCTTGTCGTGAGAGGGCCAACAGAGGTCCAAGCTCGCTGGTTGAAGGTCGCCCCCGAAGGGAAGGAGGTTCTCACAGTATACGTCATAGAAGTTTTCGTTTCGCTTTCAGTTCTCATCATTTCACTAGTTTTCGCGAGAGGCAGGCGTGATCTGGCGAAAGACGAGAGACACGCTAGGCAAAGAGAACAGCGCCTATGGGTCTTTCAAGGAGACTCTACTCCTGGGACCTTGGGGAAGGGGACAGCTTCCCATATTGCTTCGAGTCCGCATATCCATCTAGTCAATCTTTCCACTCCAATGCCAAAGCCTGCAGACGACGGTACGCCTCGCCTCAGCATTCTCAAGTACCACCGGTAGTGTTTGGGGTTCTCTCCATTTCGTTTCATTCGGTAGAGCACCTTTCGATAAGCGTATTCCCTTTCTGCTCCGGAGGCAGCTTCTCCATACCCCTCTGGATAGTAAAGGTCGAAGTCGAGGAGGGTGCCGGGCTTGTAGGGGTCCTCACGGTCATAGAATCCTCTGGCTGTAACTGGATAGTCTGTTATGAAGAAAGGCTCCCTGAACTGGGCTGAGAGATATTCCTCGAGAGACCAAGGTATCTCCTCTCCTTCGGGCACTTCGAGACCTCTATTTCGGAGATATTCGACAACATCTGGGTAACGCAGACGCTTGAACGGCTTTCTCGGCATCTTGAGGTTCCTTTTCAGATATGAGAGTTCGGCTGCGCGTTTCTCATGAACATCATGGCATACATAGCTTACGAGATCCTCAGCAAGTTCCATCGCATCAGTGTACCTCCAGCCAGATGCCTCAATGTCTACTTGCCGGAACTCCGCCAGATGTCTGCCCGTGCGTCTCGAAGCAACAGGTTCAAGCCTAATGTTCGGAGAAACTGCAAAGATCTTGTCGAGCGACTGTACGGCCATCTGCTTGTACAGAATCATGCTGCTCATCACTTTGAATCTCCATCCGTAGTAGTTGATGGTTGCTTGCTTCGCACCTCTTATTCCAGGATCAGTTACCGGTCCCACGATCGGAGCAAGAATTTCCAGAAACCCCCTCCTTCTCAGGAAGGCTCTGACGGACGAGAGAAGCATGTCCTGTATCTTGAGCGTGCTAATCGTCTTGGGTTCTTTGATTGTGTCGTACCTGTTCTTGAGGAGTCTTAACGATCCGAGACTGGTACTGGGGTCAACGCTAATGTGTCTGGGCATGGCTCCTATCCCAAACTGGCACCGTCTCTTAAATTATTTGCAAGAAACCTCGAAAATCTTCCAATTTCGGTACAGATTTAAGCAAGCGAGTTGCAATAATTACAATTATGAAGCTCTCCCTTGATGCCAAGGACATACAGATCCTCAGGATGATTCAGGAAGATTGTCGTCTGACGGCAAGGGAGATCTCAAATCGAATAGACATACCGGTGACAACCGTTTTTGCTAAGATCAAACGGATGGAACGAATGGGCATAGTCAAGCAGTACCGCGCTGTTCTGGATTCGGCAAGACTAGACATGGGAACCACAGCCTTCGTTCTCGGATCCTTCGCGTATAGAACCGAAGATGGAGAAGTTCTGTCTCAGAAAGAAGTTGCAAAAGAGATTGCGAGATTTCGTGAGGTTCAAGAGGTACACATAATCTCTGGCGACTGGGACATCCTTATGAAAGTGAAAGCCAAAGACATAGAGTCCATAGGCAAATTCGTAGTTGACAAGCTTAGGCTCGTAAAGGGAATAGAGAAGACACTGACCTGTCTCGTATTCGAATCCCAAAAAGAAACAACGGCAATAGCGCTATAGCCTGTATCATTCGAGTCGTCTCCTAGGCTTCAGGGATGATTGCCAGCGGGAGCATCCTTCTTGTGCAGTTCCTTTCCGAACCTTCACATCCCTGTCGTCGATGATTCCGCGCCCTTCAAGGATGAAGTATTCTAGGGGCTTCTCGTCCACACGATTATATTTTTGTTGGCAGGTCTAACAGTTGCTTCAGGCGTCGTGGTGGAGAAAGTGGAAAACAAGTTAGTATGTGCCTTATTATTCGGGGAGGCCGATACCAGCGAAAGAGCCCGACAGATAGCAGAACGCTATAAGAATTGCCCGTACATGAATCTCATGGCAACCAAAGAAAACCAACTATTCGCTGCGCTTTTTCTTCCACAAAGACAGAGATGGTGGATCGAATACGTAGGAGAAAAGCCGAGAGAAACCTTTGGGTTGGAAAGTGCGAAAGTCACTATTGTAGATCATGTTCAATACCCTGACCAATTGAAGATGCGACTACCCGAAAGTCCGAAGCATATCTCTCCTTGTGGTTCGAACTGCAAAGCTTGTCCTTCCTATGAGAAGTGCGGTGGATGCCCAGCCACAACATCCTACAGACATAAGTGACATGACAAAGCTTCTTGACGCAGACGTGGGGGCCGTACGGATGTCTGTGTTTCCTAGAAGTATCTTTAGGTCTGTCCGCCCTTTCCTGCATCGTGGATCAGGATCTTTCTCAAGCCCCTTCGTCTGTGGAAATGCCATACCTCTGCTCTTCCTCTGTAAGCCTCGGCCCAGCCTTTGAGGATTTCTTTGTCAAGTTCACTTACTCTGCTCTTCCCGCTCTTCACTTGAATCAAGAGGGTCTGTCCCTTTCTTCCCGCAAAAATGTCTACTGGTCCATGAGATGCTGCACTTCGGCTACACAGCCATCCCTCTTTTCTGAGAGTCTGAAGAACCCTGTACTCTCTACTACGGCCGCGCGTGTACGCAGTTGACACCATAGCCGGAAAACGTATCATACCCATCATTAAAGGCCGTCGTACCCCTCTTCTCTCGCAGAGCTGTTCTTTCATAGGAATTGCGTCATTCGATAGGTATCCTCATGAAACGCATTTTTGCAGTCGCAACTGAGCGTAATCGGCAGACGGGTAATTGATAAACCTACGAACAACGCACTTAGTTATGTGAAGAGGAGGCGATAGGCTATGTCTGAACGTAGATTGCTGATGATTCCAGGATCAACGATTCAGGATCCCTCAGTCCTAAGAGCCATGTGTCGACAGTCCGACTCGCATCTAAGCCTTGAATGGGCGAAGAAATTCAAAACTGTGCTGGAAGATCTGAAGAAGATACTTCTAACAAAGGGAGAGAGCTTCATATTTGCCGGAAGCGGGACTCTGTCACAAGAAGCCGGGTTGTGCAGTCTCATTGAGCCGGGCGACAGCGTACTCTGTCTCAATAATGGGTATTTCAGCGGCAGGTTCGCAGATATCGCGAAGCGGTACGGCGCGAAAGCTGAGGTTCTCCAAGTTGAGTGGGGAAAAGCAATCAAGCCCGAGGAGGTAAAGAGGGCTCTCAAAGGGAAGCATTTCAAGGCTGTGACTGCTGCTCACGTCGAGACATCCACAGGCGTGGCAATGCCTATCCGGGAGATCGCTGAAGTTGTAAGAAGTTCCGGTTCATTCTTCGTTATAGACACAATCGCCTCGTTTGGCGGGATGGAGCTTCGCACAGACGACTGGGGCTTAGACGTGGTCTGCTCCTGCTCCCAGAAGTGCATGGGAGTTCCCCCCGGCCTTGTACTAATCGGAACAGGAAAGGGAGCCGTGGAATTCCTCCAGCAGCGAAAGAGTGACGTGCCCGCATTCTACGCAGATCTGAAGAACTGGCTCCCATGCATGATAGACCCAGCCAAGTACCACGCAACGCCTCCGGTCAACCTGATCTATGCCTTGGGACAAGCCTGCAGACTCGTCTTGGAGGAGGGGCTGGAAGCGCGCATTATCCGCCACAGAAGGCTTGCCGAAGCCTTCAGGGAAGCCATGAAGGCGTTAGGGTTGAGGCTTGTGCCTGAACCGGGCTTCGAAGCTGACACGGTCACCGCAACATGCTACCCCCAAGGCGTTGACGACATGGCTTTCCGTACCGAAGTCGAGAAGAACGGTGTCATAATTGCTCGAGGCTTCGGCCCCCTTGAGGGAAAGATCTTCCGAGTTGGACACATGGGACAGGTCACTTCTGCGGACCTCATGGCGACCATAGGCGCAATCGAAAGATCATTCGAAAAGCTAGGGTTCGAGATCGAGCTTGGGAGCGGACTCAGAGCGGCTGAAAGAGTTCTCATGTAGCCACATAGTTCAGCAACAGATCCACTTATCCCAGAGGTGCCGTCGTTAGACGACGGCTCCCCCTCCCCCTGGACGAGCTTCCAAAGTTAGAGAACAGCATGTCGCTGTTGATCTGTCTTAAGGATCTCGCAAGGATGTCTGAGGGGGGCTCCCTCAGAAGCTTGAGCAAGCTCGCGGTCGATGGTGATAGACTTCTCCGAGTATCGATAATTCAGTTTCTTTGGCAAGGGTGGGGCCACCCCCATCCGAAGATAACGGTACTGGTAACGGCAAATGGTAACAGATCGAAAGAGCCCAGCTGGTCACTCGATGGAGTCGAAATCTGAGCGTATTTGATCAAGTTAGATGCTTCGGCTCGTCAGTGATTCTCGAATAAATTGACTGACTAGGTCAAGGCCGGCTTTGAGATAGTTGTACTCAACTCCGTAGCCTATTCTCAGATATCCGTCAATTCTGAAGTGGTCTCCAGGAACAACAAGCACGCTCTTTTGCTCGCGAAGCTTCTCTGCAAGTCTAGTCGAGTTGACCTTCAATCCGTACTTGATGAAGGAGATGGCTCCCGCCTTCGGCTTGACAAAGCTCAAGATCCCTGTCTGCCTGACCCATTTCTCCAATATTGGAAGGTTGGTTCTCAGGATGTTCCTCGTTCTTTCAAGTATCTCGTTCCGCTTCTTGAGAGCTACGCATGCGAGTCGATCGCTGACCGATGAAGGAGCAATAGTCGTGTAGTCATGATAGGAGCAGAGCTTGGCAACTATCCGCTCGGGACCAGCAATCCATCCTATCCTTAGCCCAGGAAGACCGTACGCCTTTGAAAGTCCGTTTGTCACTATGGTCCGATCGTAGATGTCGAGAAACGATTGTGTGGTTTGGCCATTGATCTCAGTGCCTTGATAGACCTCATCTGAGAGTATCCATGCTCCGCTATCGCTTGCAAGATCCCGAACGGCATTGATCTCTGCCGTCGAAAGGACCGCACCGGTTGGGTTGTTTGGATTGCATAGGGCGATCAGCTTTGTTCGCTTACCGACTAAGCTCTTCAGCTGCTCAATATCTGGAGCCCAACCCCTCTTTGCCCTGAGCCTGAAGGGCTTCACTCTGGCTCCTATCGACCGTGCAATGCCCCAAATCTGCATATAGTTCGGAAGCATCAACAAGACCTCGTCTCCTCGTTCGATTAGATGTAAGATTGAGATGAAATTGGCTTCTGAGCTGCCGTTTGTTACAAGGATGCTCTGGGTTGATCTTCGTCTATAGAGATGGCTGATCAGTTCTCGCAGTTCGGGTGTCCCGCTTGTGTAGCCGTAACCGAGACTAGCCTCGGTCAGAATCTCAAGTTCCTCGCCTACAAGTTCTCTGACGGTGAGTGGATGGACGCCGCTCTCCGTAAGGTTGTACCGGACAACGTTTTCATAGGTTGACTGCCATCGTTCCATCTCAAACGGTTCGATCTTCAAATCCTACTTCACTCACCATCTACTTCTCACATCAACTTGACGGAAAGCAATTGCACGCCCTCTTACGTATAACGGGTTTTGCTCGGTATCGCAATGCTCGAAGGATAGGTTGATAAGCTCTCAATCGGGGAAAAGCTTCTTACATGGTAACGTTCGCAACCTTATGCTACGCTTTCCGAGGAGGAAGGGTTCTTCTCCTTCTCAAGGCAAGAGGGCTGTTTGGTGAGGGCAGGTGGAACGCTCCAGGTGGAAAACTCCTCATTGGAGAGACCCCTGAGGCTGGAGCTGCGCGAGAGATGTATGAGGAGGCCGGGCTAAGAGTTCGAGACCTGCGTTTTCACGGAGTCCTCAACTTCTATCTCGGCAGGAGTAAGAAGCTTGACCAAACAGTATTCGTCTATTCTTCGAGACTCGTAAAGGGAAGACTCAAACGAAGTGTCGAAGGTCAGCTCAAATGGTTCGCTAAGGATCGAATTCCCTACGATCGAATGTGGGATGATGACAGGGTGTGGCTTCCGCCGATGCTCGAAGGTAAGGGCTTCGTTGGAGACTTCTATTTCGGCAAGGGATATCAGAAGTTGGAAAGCTACCGTCTGGAGGAAACGGAGCGTATCTAGTGGCCAACCTCAGGAATGATCAGCTTTGCAGCTGCTGAAATGATGTTCAGAGCAATCGACGGAAAGAGGCCCAAAACAATTGCGGCGATGGCGAGGCACAACGCTGGGCCCCACATAACTGGCGAGGCCTCTCTGACATCTTTCAGGTGGTCAGGCAGTTTCCCGAAGAATACTCGCCACAGGAACCACAGGTAGTATGCCGCGGTTATGACTGCACTTAGTGTAGCGATGAAGGTAAGTAGGTTTTGTCCCTGGAACAGTCCTAGTTCATGGTTGATTCCTCCTGCGAACATCAATGACTCGCTGAAGAATCCGCTAAGTGGAGGTGTGCCTGCCAAGGTGAGGGCTCCGATCACGGAAGCGATAGCGGTCATAGGCATCTTGGATGCAAGTCCTCCATATTGCCTTAGGTCTCGGGTTTCTGTCTGGTGCATCAAGATTCCCGACGACATGAAGAGAAGCGCCTTGCAGAGCGCATGGTTAACGATGTGGAACAATCCCCCAGTCAAGCCCATGATAGACCCTGTGGTCAATCCAAACAATATGTATCCCATCTGACTGACGCTTGAGTAGGCGAACAATCTCTTGACATCTGTCTGCGCGATAGCCATCAAGCCACCGTACACCATCGTAACAACTGCTAAGGTCAGCAGAAATGTCGATACTCCCTCAAAGCTTGGAAAGAAAATCCCAAGCGAAATTCTTGCAATAGCGTAAGCGCCGCACTTGATCATCACTCCAGAAAGCATTGCACTTATCGGAGTAGGCGCTTCTGCATGAGCGTCGGGTAGCCACGTGTGGACAGGAAAGACCGCCATCTTAACCATGAAGCCAAAGATCATCAGCCCAAAGATGACCATCGCAACATTCGGGTCGATCTCTCCTATCTTGTGAGTCAGCTCCGAGATCTCAAATGTATGAGCTAACACGAATGTGGCCAAGATGCCAAATAGAAGGCATATGGCCCCAACATGCGTGAAGATGAAGTACTTGAAGCCAATCCTCGCCGCACGCTCCGGCGTACCCCAGAACACTATCAGGAAGTATGAGGGGATCAGCATTAGCTCCCAGAAGATGTAGAATTGAAGCAGGTTCGATGAGAAGATGACTCCGAGCATTCCTCCGATGAACAGAAGGGTGTTGCCGAAGTAGCCTGCATGACCATGCTCGTGCTCCATGTATCCGACAGCGTAAACAGTTGCGAAGAAACTTACCAAGGCGATTATGAAAGCTATTGCAACACTCAAGGCATCGATTTGGAATCCAAAGGTCACTCCAACCGAAGGGATCCATGGGTAGACATGTCGGATCGGAGTCGCATCTTTGGCGATCACATCTGGAATCATTGAGCCTACTAGGATGACTGGTACTAGAGCGGCTAGCGTTGCCAGCCATCCAACATACTTCTCAAAACTCTTGCTTCCTTTTCCACCCGCATATAGAATGATTCCCAAAACTAGCGGTAGGAGTACTGACAGCGCATCAGCGTTTCCTATCATCTCAACATCCTCTCTATTTCAGAAAGCCTCCTACGTATAGTGACAAAACAAGAAATAGGATGAATGCAAATCCCACAAGGATCATGTTGTTTGAAAGTACCCCTGTATGCGTCTTCCTGAATCGAGATGAGAGCCCAACCGCACCATCAGCGATCAAATAGTTGAACCTATCGACACCGCTGAGTTCGGCATGTTTGAAGAACAGATCTGAGAATTTCTTTGTCGCTTCTGCGACTAGGTAGTTTAGGCCATCAATGCTTGCGATGTCAACGTATCTATGGAGAAGAATAGAGAGCTTTTGGACCGCGCTTGCGGCCGCATAGTTAAGCCTATCAATAACACCCACCTCGAATCTATTGTAGGCGCTGCTACAAAAAGCGATGACACCAGCGACAAACAACCTCCGGTAGACGGGACGGAGACAGTTCTGGTGCACATGGAGAATCTCCCTTAGAATAGGGGTCTTTTGAACAGTGGCGGCAAGCTCGGTTTCGGTCCTTCGATACAAAAGATAGGTTCGCATCCCGCCGATGGCCAGCACTGCGGCAACTAGTGCGAGAACCGCCCACCCCACTCCCTCATGGATAGCGTGCATGATCTTTTCAGCAGGGCTAGCTGACACTGCCCGAGCGAAATGAAAGAGTGTCATAGAGAATAACTCGCCTTGTGGGGGGAGATTTGATGTTACCAAGGTGCTCACGGTTGCTTTGTCTTAACTGCGGTCGTCTTCTATCATGTGCCCTTAGGCACATTCTAAAAGAAGGATATGGGCTACCTCCTCATAATATAACAGTAACTATTCGGATCAGCTAACTGCAGAGGTTTGAAGTCTTCCAAGCACGTGCGAACCCGTGTGTTTTCCCTCAGTTATTCATAGATCAATCGTCTGTCAGCAACCTATGCAAGCCATTGCAAGGAAAACCTTGACCATCCTCCAAGTTCCAATTCAATGTCTTACTGTTTTATAAGAAACTCTGGCAGGAATATGCGAGGAGTCACAGATGAAAATTGCACTTGTGGCGGACAGGAGTACTGCAACATCCTTCAAACTTGCTGGGTCAGACGATGTCAGTGTTGTAGGGAACGCGGAAGAGGCAGAGAGGAAAATTGATGAGCTCATGGAGAGAAGCGACTTGGCAGTGATCCTTGTGACTGAGCGGCTAATTGACCAGATTCCCGGGTTAGCCGAGAAAGTTGCCGAGCGGAAATGCCCTCTGATTGTCCCGATCCCAGAGACGCGAGGACCAGTAGTCACGAAGACAGACCTCATAGTTGATCTTATTAGGCGAAAGGCGGGTATCGAGGTCAAACTATAATATGATTGAGTTCTACGTTTTCAGGGTGATCTGAATTGTCAATGGCTGGTTCGGTCTTCCGCGTCGCCGGCCCATTCGTTATCGCCAAGGGAATGGCGGGTTCGCGTATGTACGAGCTCGTAACTATCGGTGAAGAGGGGGTCATCGGTGAGATTATCCGTCTCGAGGGCGAGACCGCGGCGATACAGGCCTATGAAGAAACGGCGGGGATAAGGCCCGGCGAAAAGGTCGCGGGAACTGGTAAGCCGCTGTCTGTGGAGCTCGGTCCAGGCGTCATCGGGCAGATCTACGACGGAATTCAAAGACGTCTACCCGTCATCCAAGAAATGGTTGGGCCACGCATCCGAAGAGGTGTAATGACGCCTGCAATCGATCATGAGAAGAAGTGGGAATTCCAGCCGACAGTGAAAAAGGGGGCGAAAGTTGCTTGTGGAGACGCCATCGGAATCGTAGAGGAAACACCACTCGTCAAGCAAAGGATTCTCATCCCACCTTGGATCAGTGATGGGAAAATCGAGAAGATCCAAGAGGGCAAATTCACTGTGACGGAACCCGTTGCCGAGGTGAGCACTGAGCGGGGCCTAGAGAAGTTATGCTTGATGCACTCGTGGCCTGTGCGTCAGGCGAGACCGTACGCAATGATGCTGCCGACAGATGTCCCATTGGTGACTGGTCAGCGAATAATTGACGCATATTTTCCGCTGGCGAAAGGCGGAACGGCGACGGTGCCGGGGGGTTTCGGGACTGGAAAAACTGTTCTTCTGCAATCCTTAGCTCAGTGGGCTGATGCGGATATAATGATCTTGGTGGGGTGCGGTGAGCGCGGGAATGAGATGGCGGATGTCCTTGAGAAATTTCCAAGGTTGAAGGATCATCGTTCAGGCATGCCTCTAATGAACAGGACAACAATTATCGCGAATACCTCGGATATGCCGATTGCAGCCAGAGAAGCAAGCATCTACACAGCGATAACGCTTGGTGAATATTACAGAGACATGGGCTACGATGTTGCGTTAATGGCAGATTCCACTTCTAGATGGGCTGAAGCTCTTCGGGAGATATCGGGCCGACTGGAGGAGATGCCCGGAGAGGAAGGGTACCCGGCGTACCTTGCCTCAAGGCTCGCTGAGTTTTACGCAAGGTCTGGCAGAGTGAAAACCTTAGGTAGCGAAGAACGGTTCGGATCTATAACGGCAATTGGAGCGGTTTCTCCGCCTGGCGGGGACTTCTCTGAGCCCGTAACGGGCAATACCCTACGCTTGACGAAAGTGTTCTGGGCACTTGACTTCGCTCTGGCCCACCGCCGGCACTTTCCTGCGATCAACTGGTTCATGAGCTACTCCGAGTATATGCGCACGTTGGAACAGTGGTATGAGAAGATTGGTGCGGGCTGGTCGAGACTTCAAGAGGAGGCGATGACCTTGTTGAAGGAGGAGGAGGAGTTGAGAGAGATTGTGTCGCTGGTCGGGGCTGAGATTCTGGGCGACAAGCAGCGCTGCGTATTTGAGGCAGCAAAGATGCTGAAGGAATACTTCCTGCTGCAAAGTGCCCTGCACCCCGTTGACATGTATTGTCCTTTGAAGAAGACGTATGATATGCTTCGTCTAATCTTGAGATTCTACGAGAAAGCCAAGATGGCCGTAGATCTGGGAGTGTCGCTGACTGATGTGCTTTCACTCGGCGTGAGGGAGGATTTGATTCGAATGAAGATCGTCCGTCCTGAAGAATTCAGTGACGCAGCTGTGAAGATTGAAAGTAACATGGATGAGCAATTCACTCAGATTGTTCAGAAGGTAAGGCAGGAGAAGCAGACATGAGTGTTCTGTCAAAGACTGGAAGACTATTCCTTACTACCAGAGAGATTTCAGGCCCGTTGGTATTCGTCGAATCTACAGGTGGAGTCGGTTATGGAGAACTCGTTGAGGTGACCGATCCCAGCGGTAGAGAGAGGACCGGACAGGTAATCGATGTCAGTGAGAAAGTGACTGTGGTCCAAGTCTTTGAAGGGACCTCTGACCTTGACGTTCGGACTACAGCAACCCGCTTTACTGGAGAAAGCATCAAGATACCCGTCTCCACCGACATTCTTGGCCGGATGTTCAGTGGTAGCGGGGAACCCATAGACGGCGGTCCACCGATAATCCCTGAAGATTACTGGGATATTCACGGCATGCCAATCAATCCGTATTCAAGGGCACATCCGGTAGACTTCATTCAGACTGGACTTTCAGTCATCGACGGAATGAACACTCTGGTGAGAGGGCAGAAGCTTCCCCTCTTCTCTGGGACGGGCATGCCGCATAAGCTGGTAGCTTCTCAGATCGTGAGGCAGGCAAAAGTCAGAGGTGAGGAAGAAGCCTTTACGATAGTCTTCGCGGCTATGGGCATAACTTCAGAGGAGGCTAGGTTCTTCGAAGAAGATTATGCTAGAATGGGGGTTTTAGGCCGTGTGGTCATGTTCGTCAATTTAGCCGAGGATCCAGCTATAGAGAGGATCTTGACTCCAAGAGTGGCTCTGACAGCGGCGGAGTACTTGGCCTTTGAGCATGACATGAATGTTCTTGCGATCCTCATCGACATGACGAATTACTGTGAGGCTTTGCGTGAAATCTCCGCTGCCAGAGTGGAGATCCCGGGTAGACGCGGTTATCCGGGATATATGTATACAGACCTTGCATCCATCTATGAGAGGGCTGGAAGGATTCACGGAAAGAAGGGATCCGTGACTCAGATGCCCATCTTGACGATGCCCGACGACGACATAACTCACCCAATTCCTGACTTGACAGGCTACATCACGGAGGGACAGATAATCCTCGACAGGGGAATGTTCAAGATGGGTATGTATCCACCCATAAATCCCCTGCCCTCCCTCTCTCGGCTAATGGATAAGGGAATAGGTCCCGGAAAGACCAGACAAGACCACAAGCAGTTGTCGGACCAACTCTACTATGCGTATGCCCAAGGAAAGGTTCTCCGTGAGACGGCACTCGTTTCGGGAGAGGCGGCCCTCACAAATGTCGATAAGCTTTACCTCAAGTTCGCGGATGGGTTTGAGAAGGAGTTCATAGGCCAGGGCGTAGACGAGAATCGAGATATAGAGAAGACGCTCGACACAGGCTGGGAGCTTCTATCGATACTTCCTGAGTCTGAGTATGCAAGGATTGATCCCGACATCATAAAGCAATTCCACCCGAAGTACAGGAAGTAGCGTGCGGAGTAGCCTTGTCGGTCGAGCTTGCAGGTATACATCCTACACGAATAGAGCTTGTAAGGCTAAGACGTCGGAAGGCGCTGGCTGAAGGGATCGTGGACATACTCAAGAAGGACTTGGATGCGCTGACAGGCGCCCTTTTCGAACTTGCACAGGGAATACCGCTGATCCGTGGCCAAATCCGAGAAGCGTTGAGAGAAGGCTACGAGTTATTCGTTGAGGCTGAAATGATCGCGGGGTCGAGAAAGATAGAGGAAATATCACTGGGAGCGAAACCAATCGAATTCGATATTCAGGTAGGGTCGAGAAGCGGCGTCCTTGGAATCCCGCTTCCCACCTTCAAGTTGGTCGAGGCAGAGGGTGGAAGTGGTGAGCCTCGGTACAGCCTCTTAGACGCCCCCGCGAAGTTAGATGAGTCGGCTTTGAAGATTGGGGATGCGCTGAGCCATGTCGTCAGGCTGGCAGAAGTGCAAGCATCGCTTAACGAGATCTTGGACGTCATGTCTGTTAAGAGGCGGCAGATCAATAGGCTTCAGTACAAGGTTTTGCCGCAACTCGACACAGCGATACGATATATCGAGTTGATCTTGGAGGAGACGGAGCGTCAGGACGCGATCAGGGTAAGAGTGCTTCAAAGAAAGAGGAAAGAACGTGCATAATCGCCGAGAACTAGACATGGTGGTGAGGTTTTCTGGCTAGGAAGGAAGCATCAAAGGTACTGATTGAGCCATCTAACAGGGTAGTTGAGACTCTGAGGCTGGCCATGGCGGAGGTGGGATTGGACGAACTTGTTCGTCGCACCGGCAGTAGCTCTGAGCTGGTGGAGAAGTGGGTCAATGGGAGCGAGTGGGTTCCACTTGACGTGGTCAAGGAGGTCTGCGAAATGAATCGGAATCTCCCAGAAGCACCTTCTTACTCCAAGAATCTATCTGAGTGCACGTCGGGCACCCGGTTCAGAATAACCGCAAGAGAAGAAGTTGAGAGTCCGACGGCGCCCGTCGAGGCGGAAGTGGCATCTCCAGAAGCTGAGAACTTAGCCAAGAGATACGAGAAGCCTAGCGCTGTTGCCAGAGGGCCCGGGGTGTCTCGTCAAATCACAAAGGTTGCTGTTGTATTGTTCATTGTTCCTTTGGCTGGGGCGGTCTTAGGGTTCCTAGCGGGAGGCCTATGGGGCGCGGTCATAGGCACTGTGACGAGCTACGTTATCGGAACAGCTCTGGCATTTCTTCTCCTTCTCCCTAGAAGGACTCGCAGTACGTAATCAGGACAGGGCCACCGGACTATCGATGCCTTCTTTCTGAGAGGCCAACTCGCTTTAAAAGCAAGTGTTGCCATGGTTCGCTCTACGTATCACCAAGGGGCCTATTGTTGAAACCATCTGACATTGAACTCAAGAGAGAATATGACCTTCTACTCAGCTCACTTGACAAGACGAAAGCTGACGCCGAGAAGACATACAAGGTGAATCTCCTAGTCAATCTCGATGAAATGAGCAGGCTGGGGGGCAAACATCCGCTATATTGGTTCTTCATCTTTCTGTATCATGTGTTGAGGTCAGAGTTTGTCAAGCTCATATTGGAGTGTGCGAAGGAACGTTGGTTCAAGCCGAAAGACGAATGGGAATACACGACGACTGACGAACACCGATTCGCATATGTCAAGACACTCGACTACGTGAAAGTAACCGACAAGCAGTGGCCATCAGAGTTCTCTATTGGCCTCGTGAACTTTGGATTTAAGAGCATTCGTCTATTGAAGATAGAATGGCGTGGGATATTTTTCCACCCGAAATTGGCTGAATGGAAAGACATCAAAGAAGACCTCGAAAACTTGTAATGGGCACTTAAAATAACTACAGAGCGAGCTGCATGATGGCAAAATCGACTTATGGGGCCATAATCAGCAGAAACACCGTGGCCAATGGTGCCACACCTGATGAACTTCAGATTAGTCTCCAGTTATTACCTCTACGGCCGGCAACGCCAAATTGGGACTACGCTAGACCCGTGCCACCTTTTGTAGAGAACTTAGTGTAGTCCAGTGTTTCTATAGTTTTCTTTGCCACCGTTTCGGGAATATCATTATTCCCCTAGACTCGACCGTGTGTGGAAAAGATGATCCGGAGGCTTTTAGTCTCTTATACGCGCTCTTTCCGTAGACATGAAGCTCTAAATTCGTGATTTTTGCAGTGTCAAGGAGAACTTCGTAAGCCTTAGCCACAGCATCGTCGTCACAGACTGCGAGTACGTCGATGTCGCTTGCAGCGGTATATCTGCCCTCGGCGAAGGAGCCGAAGAGTATGAGAAGCTCGAGTCCTATCTGCTTTGCGGCCGACTGAGCTGACTCTTCAAGTCTTGCTATGACTTGATCACGATTGAACTCCGGGTAGATTACTCTTACAGAATTCGATGATCTCTCTGGCATAGCCTATCAGCCTCTCCGCATCTTTATGAGTATAAAACTCGAAAGGTGCACCATTTGGGTGCGCGTTTGGATAGCGTGTGGGAACGTATGCCTTATCCAACTCTCTAGCCATGTCGTAGAATTTTTCAGGAATAGTCAACTCAGCTGGCATTTTTCGAACCATGGAGTAGACCGAGTGCCCAAGGACTTCCGCACCCCTAGCTTGAAACAGCGCCTTGATGGCTTTCTCAGCAGCCTGTTGGGCTGAAAAGCACGCCCACTCATGAAAGCTGCCCCTCGTAGCGTTATCCGCGTTCTCTAGATCCCTAACCGCTTGTCTTAGCCAGTCTCTGCTTCGTTCTACCAAGACCGGTGCACCATGACATGGTTCGTGAGTGGACCTAAATAAATGGAGGAGGATGCAAACAAGGCGGCGCCGGTTTCCGTCACTCTCGGTAGCTCCTCCCAAAAAGTTACGTATCCCTTCGGCTATTAGGGAAAGTCTCCCTGATATGGTACTTGAGGATCCTAAGGATGAGTGCGTGGAAGTACAAGCAACTGATGCCAAAGGTCCTGGTTAGTAAGCTTCGGCTTATTCCGGCTAAGGATCTGGTTGACCTAGTTGGAAGCTCACCTGATCGAATCTACTCACAGCTTGCGAAGACGTCGTATCAAAAGGAAATCTCGGAGATTTCGCCTCAGCAGCTTAGCTCGATTTCCGTTGAGGAGGCGCTCCTGAGAAATTTTCTCAGAACCGTAGATGAGATTGCTCGTTCTTCCCCGAAGAATATCCGCTCTCTACTCACTAGAATCTTGATGAAGTTTGAGGTAGGCGCGCTGAAGGCCATTCTAAGAACTAAATCCGCTGGACTCGAGGTTGACCAAGCTATGAGATACATAATGCCCGCCGGGAGGCTAGACGCGGCCAGGTGCGCAGACATCACAAGGAATTCGAAGAGCATCGGCGATGTTGTCAGGCTTGTCTCCGATACAGAGTACGGACCCGTGCTGAAAGACGCGTTGCAGGAATACGATAAGACCGGAGCGTTGCTCCCGCTTGAGACAGCGATAGAAAGATACGTCTACGGCAGAATCATGAGGGCTGCTAGGAAGCTGAGAGGACTAGATGAAAAGATCGCTGGCACTGTTCTTGGCCTAGAGATCGATTCCATGAATATTAGAGTTCTACTAAGGTTCAGAGAGGCAGGCATCAGTCAGGATCGGGCGACACGGTACTTCCTGCCTGTATCCGATGTGTTCGGCCAAGAGGTTCTGAACGAGGCTATGCAAGCAAAAGAAGTCAAGTCTGCGATTGAGCGACTTCTGGAGGCTGCGAAGTTCAATCTAGCCAGAGACTATCAACAGCTACTGAAAGAACTAATGAGAGAGTATGAGGCTCACAAATCGTTGTCGCGTTTGGAAGTAGTTCTCGACAGAGGTCTTCTCAAGACAAGCCTCAGAATGCTGAAGAGATATACCTCGTTCTTCAACATCGGATTCCTCCTAGCCTTCGTGAACTTGAAGTGGTTCGAGATGCGGAACCTGAGGGCAATCATCAGAGGAGCAGACGAAAAAATCCCTTCAGATAAGACAAGGGAATTGCTTATACTTCCGTCCTAGCGAGCTCATTGACTGGCTTTGACTGGCCGGCCAGCTCCTTTCTTTGAATTCTGACCTTGCGCTTTTCAATCCAATCTCTCAATGCTAGGCTTTTGTCGACCGGATCTAGCGATCTCATGTCAAGAAGAGAAGGCGGAAGCGTTGACGCTTGCCTGTAGCGTGCCCTTCGAGATTGTTCTTGAAGCTTCTTTTGAAGACTCAGATAGAGCCTGCGGATTCTAAGCTGTGCCCTCAATACCATAGACGAGACGCGTTGCTTTACGCTCATGATCAGAAATCGGGTTTTGTAATCGCCTAGACGCTTGCTTTCGCCATGTAGGCGCATCAGCGTATCCTGTCGCCTCAATCTGCCGACGATATCCTCGATTTCTCTGCTTACTTGAAGTCTCCTAGATCTCTCTTTGGCTGTCCGGAGTACTTGCTTCAGTCTTTCAGATTCCTTTCTTAGTCTAATATGCTCAGAAAGGTGAGGATAACGTGCTGAAAGGGCTTGATATTCAGGAGTTTCTTGCGTTACTGTCTCGGGTGCTGCTCTCATGAGCTTCTCAAAGTAGGAGTAGTACTCGTCGCTTTCTTTCATAGCTTCCACGGAGGTGGCGTCATTTAGATAGTGCCGATGACCATGAAAGATATCAGCAGACCGTAGATGGCCAGAGCCTCGGACAGGACTACTCCTATGACGTTCGATGAGTATGACTCAGGCCTTTCAGCTGTCGCTCCAATCAATGATGATCCCGCGTAGCTAATTCCTGCGCCAGCAGCGCCTGTCCCGACCGCGATGATTACGCCTGCCATTAAAGCTCTAGTAGCAAGCTCCATGGTGTTCAAATGCGGCAGTTTCGATATAAGCATGAAAGCAATCAGCAACCCATAGATTGCCAGAGCCTCCCCCAAAACAACAGTGATAATCAATCTGCTGAGTAGCTCGGGCTTTTCAGTTCCAACACCGGCCATAGCAGTTCCGCAAATTATGATTGCCGCAGCGGCAGAAATCGTTGGCACGCCAATGGACAACAGTATGGCGATCAAACCGGTAAGATTTGCATCCAGCATCCTCATCGCTCCTTGAAAGTGCTAGCGCGCGGAACCTATTTGAAGGAGAAGACAAGGTTTCTAGTCAGAAAGCTAGAAAAGAAAAATTGTCAAAACCGAAGGATTTAAAGGGATTCCGCCAATCATACCTTCATCGAGATTGCGATGCTGGATGCAGGTCTTACTACTCTGTTGGGTATAGCTCTGGCGATCGGTGTGCCCACTATCTCAGCCGCTGTTGCAATCATAATCTGTGGAACTGCCATGGCGGGAGTGGGAACTGAAAAACCTGAACTGCTTAGCAGGTTGATCATCACAGTGGTTCTAGGTGAGGCTCTGGCAATCTATGGGCTACTCATTGCATTTATGCTCATATCGAAGTTAGCAAGTGTCAAGACCATAGAGGCAGCCAGCAAAGCACTGATGGCCGGAGTGATCATCGCGGTTGGAACTGGTGCAGCAGGAGCAGGGATCAGCTATGCCGGCTCTTCACTGATCGGCGCTACTGCCGAAAGGCCTGAAACATACTCATCGAACGTCATAGGAGTAGTCCTGTCCGAGGCTCTGGCCATCTACGGTCTGCTGATATCTTTCATGGTCATCGGCACCATATGAGCGACGCCCCGTGGGACCCATGAAGGAAAGAGACGAGTACTATTCATACTATGAAAAGCTCATGAGAATGGCGCCCCAAGCGGCAATGAAAGAGACACCTGAGTACCAGGCTATAGTCGCACGTTACCCCTACCTTTCTAAGTCCATCAGACTCCGAAAGGAACTTGATAGACTGAGAACGGAGCTGAAAACCGCCAGAGAAAGATCAACAAGACTCCAAGTTCGCAGCGAAATGGAAAGTCTGGTCAGGCAGATGAAGCGACTGGAGGTCCTGAAACGCTTACATGGCGATAGCACGCATGAGACAAATTACAAGAGACGTTTTGCGATTGCAATGATGACCCAACGGCTACGATTAATACTGCAGAGAATTTGCATAGAGCTTCAAAGTAAGCTTGAAGAACGATCCAGAAGGGCTCGTCTGTTCCGGGCGTCAAAACTCCCACCGTCCCTTTTCGACCTCAGATCCCTTGATTCAGTTGACAGAGCTTCAGCGCTAAGGGAGTGGATCGAAAAACGCGGAATGAGAATCCGAGGCCAAAGGTAAGCCAGTTCTGAAGTGACAAGTGGCAGCGCCAACTAAGATACGTGCGGACGCCGACCGAGTTCAAGGAGAGGGTGCAGGGAAATTACGTTCGAGGTGACAGCTGTCGGGGTTCAAACTGCCGGTTGATGCTTAGATCAGCTTTTGCGAATTCTTTCAACGCCCACCGATTGGATGTTATCGTAAGTGTTGATGACAGGGAACATCATGTAGTCAATATGATCAGAGCTCACGCCGGCCGCTTCCATCTGCTTGGGACCTAGCGCGCATAGGAAAATGTTGTAGTCACCGTTTGAAAGGCAGCAATTCCCCAAGTCATAATTTGCTTGTAGACGAAGGAAACTCAGATGTGCATTATTCGCGTGTGAGTGACGCATGATACGCAAGGATCAAATAGCCTGAGCGCTGCCTTCGCCTTGTCCAACACATCATCCATAAGAAACCCTAGATCAAGGCATCTTGACGCAACTTGGTTGACGCAGTCGCCGATACACGCGCGGTTTATTTCGGTTGGTGTTACGATCCGTGCAGTTCTCACTCTTCCGTTATCAAAGTCGTAGTGATGAATCAAAGTTCCCCTCGGGGCTTCGACTGCGGCAGAACCCATACCCTTACGATTCACAACATCGATTCCAGTTGGAGTTCGAGAGAAATCCCAGTTCTCTAGAAGTTCAATACTCTTAAAAATTGAGTATGCGATCTCTTCAACCTTGAGTTTGTTGATCATGAGAAGATTGTACTCTTGCTTCCTGGATGGCCCAGGTCGATAGCGATCCATTGCAGTCATATGTCTGGCAATCGGACCTGTTACGACCTGTCCGTCAACCGCTCCTTCTACACTCAGCCCGCCTCCCTCGACAATTTCGGCGGGCTTGAGTTCAGTGCCGCTCCCTTTCTTTGGGTCAAAGACCTTCAAGGGCCCACCATAGAATCCTCGACCGCCCTTCAAGTCGAAAGAGGTTAGGTATTGGAGGCTCTCTTTCACGTCGAATATTTCATAACGGTCTCCGACTGCTTTGATGAGCTGATCCACGAGGGCTATCGTGAGTCTTGAGAAGCTGGCTGCGTTCTTCAATGCTCTCAAAGCTTCTTCCTGTCCTTCTCTGCCCAGAGGCTTTGATATCCCTCCAATGATGGATGAGATTGGATGAACTGCCCTTCCTCCCACGGAGTCCAAGATCTTCTCACTGCACCACAACAGTTCTCGGGCCATTTTCATAATCCCCGGTCTAACCTGAGATACCTCTAAGATGTCCTTGCTTTTCAACTGGGAAGTCATTGCGACGAGATCCGGGAGCGTCATGAAGAAGAAGTTGAAAGAGTGGCTCCTAACTGCTTCAGCCATTAACATGACTTGTCTCAGGATCTTCGCCTCGTCACGAACATCTAAGCCGATCGCGGTCTCTATGGCCTTGCAACTTGCAACCTGATGAGCGCTTGGGCAAAGTCCACATATTCTGGTTACCAGTCTGGGGATGTCTTCGATGCGCTTTCCAACTAGGACATTCTCGAAGTCTCTGAAGCTCAATGGAGAAAGCTCAATCTTGACTAACCTCTCTTTCTTCATGTGGAGGACTAATTCGCTATGGCCTTCTATGCGGGTCATGAGTTCGACAAGACCTGCGGCCAAGACTAAGACCTCAAGTTGCAACGGTGAAATCTGAAGAACAACTCGTCGCACAGACCCATTTCATCATTCAAGTTGAGAATGGAGAAGAAGTTGGCTAGAGCCGAATTGAAGTTGCCTTCGGGTGGGCCGTTGCAACCTTCACATGGCATGTTGAAGCTGATGCACATCGCATCGCATCCGGCTCTGGTAACTGGCCCCAAGCAAAGGGTCTGTGTCTCTAGGAGACATCTCTTGAGGGGGCTCTCGGGATAGAACTTCCGAATCGTTAGAGGAAAAGATAATTCCTCCGGCTTGAATGGGCATTCGGAGCACACATTCTTCTGAGGCTGCACATAGATTTCCCCAGTTATCGCCTTGAACAGAAAGTCGTCTATCTGGCTCTTTGATGGGGGGCAGCCGGTCAGATAGTAATCAGGTATCGCCGCTTCTGCTATGGCTTTTACATTCATATTTCTTGATAGGCTCATTATTCCTCCGAATATTGAGCACGTGCCAACGGCCACGAGTGTCTTACTCGTCGTTCGAATCTTCTTCAAGTATTCCTCTTCAGCTCGTATCGACACGGCACCTTCGACGAACGTCAGGTCAAGCGAATCTGGTGGAGTGTCTTTTACCACTGGACAATATGAGATATCCGCGACTCTCAGAATGTCTTCTGTGAGAATGCAAGATATGACTCGACTTAGACAGCCCGTACATCCATTGAGTTGAACCAAACCCATTCTAAGCCTGTTCATACGTTTAGCCCCTCCAGATCTCTCGCGAATTGATTGACAGTTTCTGCGAAGGCTGATCCCTCCACTGCGGAGAACGACTGAACTCTCACCCTCTTGTCGATCTCGGAGCCAAAGAATCTTCTCAGGACTTCGATCTTCCTTTTCGCCTTGATTATTCCGTCCGAGTACTTGCAAGAGTTCTCTCGACATCCCGCTATCAGGACCCCGTCGAAACCTTTCCGTAGTGCATGAATTACGAAGCCGCTGTCAACTCTTCCACTGCAAGCTACCTTAATGATCAAGGGGTTCGGAGCATATTCTAATCCCTTGATTCCTGCGTTATCTGCGGCCGCGTAGCCACAAGAGTCGCAACAGAAGGCAAGAATTCTTGGGCGAACCTTATACGTCGAAAACGTGTCTATCATCAGAAGAACTTCCCGATTCGTCTGTGCGACGACAGGTTCAATTGCACCTGTTGGGCAGAGGGGAACGCAAGCCCCGCATCCTTTGCACTTGAACTCGTCAACTTGAATAGTGTCTCTGGAGACGCTTATTGCCTTGAACATACATGTCTGTTCGCATAGTCCACAGAATCCGCATAGTCGCTCATCCGCCTGTACCTTCAGTCCGGTCACAGTGAGTTGATCTTTACATAGTAGGCTCACCACGTCAAGCGCCACCAATCTGCTCTCAGACAATAAAGAATCGTAGGCCTTGGGCCCTGTGACCGCTCCACATGCCATTATGCCAGAAGGTAGCGAGTCCTGACGTATGAATCCCCAATCATCGACCGCGAACTCAATCATTCTGTGAAGTTCTCTTAGATCTTTGGAGCAAACAAATCCAACATTGAGGACGACTAGATCGACTTCGACTTCCTTGTCTTCGAAAGCAAGGAGAAGCCTCCCATTCCTTACATTGATCTGAGGGTCTGGGGAGATGAATACTCTGTCCGCACCCTTGAATACGGGAAAGTCTGGAGTCCTCTTCTGATCATATACAAGAATGGTTTCGCAGTCTATTATCTTCCGACGGATGTATTCGGTGTACTTTTTTGCGACGTTGCAGCAGAATCTTGAGCAGAGGCCATTATTGACGCACTGAATTATTGCTATTCTGTTCGGAACTTTTCTATCAGATGGCTTGATTATCCTTCCTTTTGTTGGGCCTTCAGGCGCTATCATCCGCTCGAACTGCTCACTCGTTACCACATCTCTCGACATACCGTATCCGTATCGGGCGAGGCCTTCTTCATTGTAGATTTCGGCTCCCGTAGTGAGTACGATAGCTCCTACCTCAATCTCGACTACCCGCGACTTGGCATCTAGCTCTATGGCGTTCAAGTTGCAGGCGGACTCGCATCTTCGACACTTGCGACATCTCTCTATGTCTTCAGGACGGATGCGATATGCCATGGGGTAGGCAACGGATAAGGGCATGTGAATTATCTTCGTCCCGTGCTCAGTTCGATATCCTCCTCTTCTGTTTCGCGGACAAACTGAAGCACATTCTCCACATGCAGTGCACTTCTCCGGGTCCACGAATAGCGGGTTCTGCTCGAGCGTAAGTCTGAAATCGCCTATTCGCCCTGAGATATTCTTGAGTTCGGTGTCTGTGAAGACCTTGGTATTTCTGCCGATGATAGCCTCGGAGGTCAGTTCTGCCACCATGCAACTGGCACAGTCGCCGATGCCCTGAATCCAGCTCAAATGAATCAGTTTTCCACCAAGAGTTGGTTGACATTCGACAACATAGACGCCGAACCCTGCCCTCGAGACATACTCGGCAACTGTGAGTCCAGCTGGTCCTCCTCCAATTATCGCCACACTCTTCCTTATGTTGACAGACTTCATGGGTGGGTAGTTCTTGACTGCAGCCACCTGAACTGCAGCCTCTATGAGAAGCTTGGCCTTCTCAGTTGCCTGAGAGACGCTGTTCTTATGAACCCACGCGCATTGCTCCATTATGTTGGCGTTTTCGATCGGTATTCCTAGGCTCTCTTGGATGTCTGCGAAGATCACCTTATGCAATCGGGGGGAACATGCCCCAATCACTAAGACGTTGATGAAATTCTTCTTGCACCATTTCGCCAGGTTCTGTACGCAGGCTGGCGTGCACAGATTGGGGAAGATTTCTGTTGAGGCCACGTTGCTCAGCTGTGGAAGATCCTCAACTAGATCCTGAATCTTGATTATTCGCCTTGCCTTTTCTCCACATGTGCAGAGTGCAACCCCGACCCTAGTAATTTTCCTATCCATGACGGCCCTAACTGCTTCACCTTTCTTCCCAAGAAGAATCGTGTCGTTGGTCTGCAGGAGCTCGAAGAGCCTTCGACCTTTCTCATTAAGCGCGTATAGATTCCCTTTCTTGTCTAGGTACGGCGCGACCTTTTCTAGGTGGTAGTTGAACTTTCCAGTTTCCGCCACTCCGACCTTATCCATCAGCTCTGTGTAGGTAAGAGGGGCGCTTTTCCCCAATACTCTAATAGTCCTTTCCCGAATGAGATGCGCTAGTGCGTCATACACGCTCAACTCGACCACGTGACCTTGACAATTTTTCTTTTCTATTATGTCGTTCCGAATAGAAAACTTTTCGTCTCCTTGAAATACAGCAGTCCTACGATCGGAGGCCACGGAAAGAGTATGGAAAGCCACTAGTGGCAACTGCATAGTCACGGAACAGCGTCCCAAGTTTCCACGGAAAGGTAGAGACCTTCTCAGTATCAGTGAGTGGTTCGGATTCAGGCGCGGTGGATAGTATATATACTATCTTCGGGAACCCCCCCACCCCTTCCGGGAAGCGTGCCAGTGTCAATGCGCTAGCTTTTCTGCTATCGAGGCGATTATGTGAACTTGAATGGTTTAAAAGGGATTCCCTCGCCTGAGTAGAACTTCGAGAACCATTCTATCCAGTGAAGACGGAGCGTATGCACGAAGACAATCAACCCCTCAATGATCATCACAAGCAACGTTCCTGTTGCTATAATCGGGATACTCATGAGTGGAAAATGTCCGTGTTCTACTCCTCCGAGCACCAAGAATAGGTAGTTCATTACGCTGTGGACGAGGCCAAGCGCCATCAGGCGGCCATACGATAGAGTATGGCTGAGGGTCTCTGCGAACACTTCTACGCCAAATCCAATGCCTTCCATGAAACCTTCTGCAATGCCTGTGAAGACGACTAGGAGGATAAGTGGCGCTATGACCAGTCCCGCCATCATTAGGAGGCCTTCAGCGAACCATTTGGAGACGCTTGATATTCCGCCCCAGTAGGACCACATCAAGAGTCCTCCCCAAAGTAGCCATAGCCACGAGATCGGGATTGGCGCATGTTTGAACTCACGTTCCTTGAGATTGTTGACAAGTTTCAAGACCAGGCCTAGGCTTATGTGTAGTGTGCCCACAAGGATGGCGAATCTCATCATTTTCATAGGCTCATGCATTGGCTCGAATCCGCCTATGTAGAAAGGCCCAATCTTTCCAATCTTCAACGGGTGTAGGAGGCCTGATGGACCGAAGAACTCGCCGAAGATAAATCCCCAGACCATGGAGCACAATCCCAACAGGACGAACATCTCACCGCTGATGAGGAGGTATCGCACTATGTCTCCCGCTTTCTCCAGCTTGACCTTTCTTTTGAAGTAGGCCAGAAGAGCTCCGATGGCTACGAATAGAGCCCCCTGCCCGACATCAGCGAACATTATCCCGAATAATATTGGAAAGGTTATCGCCATGATTCGAATTGGATTGACCTCATGAGCGGATGGATACCCAGAAGCAAGAGTCAGTCTTTCGAATGCCTGTATGAAACTTGGCACCGGTTTGAGCACTACTGGCTCTTTTTCGCCATGAGCGATATACTCCTTCGTAACTACGCAGTTGCCGTTGGTTGCTTTTCGAATGGTCTCCATGGCCGGCTCCAAGTTGGCGTTAGGAACCCATGCCTCAAAATAGATGGTCTTGGCAGTTCTGACGAACTTTTCCTCCGCCTCAGCGACCTGCTTTTCCCTTTTCACCATTCCCTCCAGGGTAAGTAGGTCTTCACGAATCTCTCCGAGTTTGGTCTTTGCCTCAATTGACTGCCTTGCCGTCTCAGCAAGCTTCCTTAATCTTGATAGATTTCTCGCAAGCGTCAGCCGCGTATCCATGACGGATTTTCTGAGTTCTAGGAGCCTCCTGCTTACCTCGACCTTCTCCTCCATGGTCATCGCCTTTATTCTATCTACCAACGCCTTGCGATCTGCCAGCCCTGAAGTCGCAGTCTTCTCTTCTATTCCCGACAGTTCGTGCTCGATTTCAGCTAGAATGTCAGTTGGCGACTTCTCTAGGGAAGCTTTTTCGATTGCCACGTCACTCAGCTCTATATCTAGTGCAACAGCGAGCTGTTCGATTCTCGAAACAAGTGCTGAAGACTTGGCGAAGGACTCGATAGGAAGTTCCGCCAGTTTTGCTTCAGCCGTTGAGAGTACCTTTCCTATGGGCTCGTTTGTGACAGGTATTTGTTCAGAGGGGATTTCGCCCGGTTCTAGGTTCAGGTCTTTGAAAGACGCGTCGATCTTCGAGAGAATTTCCGTGCACTTGGTCATGACTTCAGGTGGAACCACGTGAGGGACCAGAGACCCTTTCCAAGCATCCAGCTTCTCGTGCATGTCAACGAATTGAACTATGCCTGCCTCCCCGAGTGATCGAATCACAGCGTCAATATTGTCCTCAAAGACGATAGCTGCGATCTTTCGCATCTCCGTCATGACAAGTCCCACCTTGCTAGGTCGGCGGAAACGCTTTAAATTCTTCGCTTAAGTGCTGTCGTGAATCTTGGGAAAAGGCCGGGACAAGTCGAATTATGATCGATATATTCACGCCCAGTCAGATTTCAAGCGGTTATCCATCAATACGTCGTAGGTTGGCGGATCTGCTTCAGATAGAGCCTCGCGAGATACGAGAGGAGAACAAGTCTTCTGTTTGGTATTCTCGAAAGCAGTAATATATATGCAGAGCAGCCATCTATAGCCGGGAAAGTTCAGATGTACTTCCTCGTTCTCGCGCTTGTTGGGGCTTGGTTAATTGCTGAGGGTACCCTAGCCATATTCTATGTGTATCCGCCGCCTTTCTGGATCGTCGTCCGGGTTGTACGGATGCTACTGGGCGCATCCATCCTTCTAGAGACTCGGCGAATAAGGTTGAAGTATCCTGTTGATGAGAAAAGGACAGAAGAGTATTGGAAGCTGAAGAACAGTTACATTGACCTCTTAACAATAGTTGGCATGTGGACGATTCTGGAGGGAATAGGAACAGGCCTCCTAGGATGGGTCTACCCCATAGTTACTTGGCAACTAATTCGGCTGATGAGAATAGTGATGGGTGCCGCCCTTATACTTGGAGGTCGCTACTTCACCTCGAAACTACAGTTGACCTAAATCACTGATTGCCTGTCAACAACCTGAATTGCCTTGAGTGAGTATTCATCGAACAACTCAAATATCTACAATCCCTTCAAATCCTCACACCGAGGTCAAAGTAGGCAGCCCTACTATTCGGAAATTGGGCCAAAGCCGCACAGGAGAAAGTAAAGCTATCGCCACCATTGAAGAAGACTGCGCCACACCACTCAGTTATGTTGAATGATTAGTTCCCTCGTTGCAGGGACATCTTTTGGAAGCTGACCAGTTCGACAGGATGTTATCTAAACACGTCTTGAAGCAACGAGACGTCCCGGGTTGAGCGGTTACAACGGTGGAAAGCAGTAATATATATGCAGAACTTCAGTCTATACTGCTGGGAACAACTTACATGCATTTCCTTGTCCTCTTGGCGATAGGGGTTTGGCTGATTGCTGAAGGAGCCTTGGCGGTGCTCTTCGTGTATCCACCGCCTTTCTGGATAGTTGTCCGGGTTGTAAGGATCCTACTGGGCGCAGTCATTCTCCTAGAGGCTCGGCGAGCAAGAGTGAAGTATCATTTCGACGAGAAAGAGAGGAAGGAGTTTTGGAAGTTGAAGCAGGGATACATCGACCTCTTGACTCTTGTTGGTGTCTGGACGGCTGTGGATGGAATAGGAACAGGGTTCCTCGGCTACGTCTATCCGATAGTTGCTTGGCAGGTAGTTCGACTGATGAGGATAGTGGCAGGCGCAAGCCTGATCATTGGAGGTCGCTACTTCACCTCGAAGCTATAGTTGACCTAGGTCGCGGCTCTTCTGCTGACAACCTGAATAGCTTCAAGGTATGGCGGTGGGATACCTAAGACTTCCCAGTCAAAGACTATCTTGGACTGGAATGGAGTTCCGCCAGCCTTGTAGAACTTGGAGAAGCCCTCAACCCACATTAGACGCGTAGTGTGGATGAACACGACGAGGCCCTCAAGTGCGATCGCCGGTAGAGAGCCAAACAGAGCGACCATAAGATTATGGCCTCCGACCTCCAAGATCATTGAGCTTACTATGCTGTGCGCCAGCGACAAAGCTAGGATCCTCAAGTAAGAGATCGTGTTGCTAACTGTTGAGATGACCGCTTCGACGAAGAAAACGAGACCGTCTAGTCCTTCTATGCCCATTCGTCCTAGAAGCATCAACATAAGTGGCATGAGTATTCCCCATAGCATTATCGGGTTGGCAGTCAGAGCGGGAAGGTTCAGTCCGAACGAGAAGATTGAGTACATTAGTCCAATGTAGAACCAGAGCCAGCAAAATCCTTCAAAGAAGGCTGCTCTGAATTTGCGCACGAGCAACTTGTTAGCAATGTTCAAGATTAGTGAAAATGAGATGTGAAGCGTTCCAACTAGAAGGGCCATCTTGAACATCTGCATTGGCTCGTCGATCGGGCGAAAGGGCAGAACTATTCTTAGAGGATCAGGTAGAGCAATCTTGGACGGTAGATAGGATACATGGTAGCCAAAGAACTCGCCGAGCAAGATCCCGCCTAGTGCTCCGGACAGTCCGCAGACTATCAGTAGCCCCCCACTTTGGAAGACGTAACTGAGGGCGCCCCCTGCCTGCTCTCCTTTCCTACCCAGAGCTAACACGGCTAGTCCTGCAAAGGCAAGTATAAGGCCGTGCCCCACATCAGCGAACATGAAACAGAAGACGAGCATGAAGGAGAGTACCATAAACCATGTAGGATCAATCTCGTTGTATGACGGAACGCCGAAGGACAGCACCAGTTTCTCGAATGGTTTCAGAAACCTGTTATGGTTGACTAGTGACGGAGGTTCTTCTTCGGGATTTGGATCTGCAAAACTGATGTCGCAATACCCTTCTGTTACACCGTTCACTCTTTCTGCAAGTTCACGTTGTGAGCGACTCGGGACCCACCCTGTTACACGAGCTTCTCCACGAGCCTGAGGAGGTAACCTTGCCACCGAGACATAGAGATCCAAGTTGCCAAAATCAGACAAAGTCCCGACAAGGTCGCCGAAGTACTTCCTGTCCTTCAGCCACAGGTCAAGCCGTTTCATCCTCAGAGGTCGCATGGACACACGTATTCCTCCGGCGGCTCAAGGGCTTCCGTATATCTACCGCGCTGCGATATATGTATTAGATCAGCTGAAAGCTGCCTAAGACTCGAAGGAAGACATTCTCTGAGAAGCGGCACAAGGCCCGGGAGGTCGGCAGACTTCTTCGTGTCTTGACAGGTCAAATATTCGCGAAACTCTTTTAATGTATCATTTCGATTTAGAAGCGTTCAGGCGTTGATCATGCCTACAGCTCTTCAGATAATCATGGACGCAGAAAAGGAAGCTGCAAAGATACTTGATGAGGCGAAGGCCCAGGCAGAGAAGATCAAGAGAGAGGCTGAGGAAAAGGCTCAGAAGGTCTTCACGGAAGCTTACGAACGGGCCATCTCCGAGGCGGAGCGAGAAGCCGGTGAACTGAAGAAGGCTGCCAAGGACAACGCGGAGCGAGAGGCAAAGACCATACTTGAAGAGGCTGAGAGGGAGATAAAGGAGATTCGAGGGGAAGCAAGAAAAAATCTTGATGCAGCAGTGCAAGTTGTATTGAAGGATATCTTATCAGGCTCGTGAGAAAGTGGAATCAGAGGCGCAGAAAATCACCGACCAGATTCTAGTAGATGCAAAGGAGGATGCAAAGTACACTATTATCGAGGCACGCAAGTCAGCTGAGATGCTGATGGAGAAACAAAGGGAACTGGGCCATCAGAAAGCAACTGAACGAGTTTCATCCATCATAGGCAAGGCCAGAAATGAAGCTGATATTACTCGGGGGATGGTCTTTACTAACATCAGACGGAAGGCGGGATGGATGGTTCTGTCTGAGAAGGAACGACTGGTAGCAAGTGTCCTAGACGAGGTGAGATCTCGACTGATGGCTCTAACTAAGACAGAAAAGTACGTATCCGAACTGGAGAGAATAATCGTTGACGCAGGAACCGCCTTGGGCGGTGGGAAGTTTCAGGTGGTCTTGAACGAACATGACTCAGCCTTACCCTTGAAGCTCAATGCGATGTCGAAGGCGATTTCTGAAAAGACCAATAACAAGACGGAACTTCAACTCTCAAAGGAGAGGATCGAAGCCTCCGGCGGCGCTGTGGTCAAAACGGCAGACGGCAAGGTCATCTTGGACAACATATTCGAGGCTATGCTCAAACGACGTGAAAGAGAGCTACGCCTAAAGATCGCAAAAATCCTCTTCAAGTAGAGGATCGAGACGAGAAGCCGGTTTTTCGCTCCAGATATTCGGTCCAGCGCCGAGCGAAACGGCTGTGTTCCCTCAATGCTTGGGATCCTAATCATCTTTTCCGACAACCTCTCATAGTCTAGGGTCGCATGGCGTACTTGTGAGCTGTGCATGACTTCCCTCGATCAACAGTGTGCCCAAAGCCTGCCTTGTCAAAACTGCTTGAGTGGGATCTAGAACGACGCGCGATAACCACTTGAGGGCTGATTCTGGATGCGGAAGGTCACACAGGAAAAAATGGGTGGGTCCCACCCTATTTTCTTCGCATGGATGCGAATTCGGGTTAAGGGACAGGTGTGCAATAGGTGACGTAGGCTGTCTTCCTTTAGCTCCCTCGAAAACCGAGCCTTATGGCTTCAGGGTGAATTACCCTCCATTCGGCGCGATGCCTTACTCTGCCTCTCGCGATTCCCTGACCTGAGCTTCCAGAACAGCGACCCTCTGAACAACATCGACTCGCTTCTCGAACTCGCCGAATCTCTTTGAGACATGAGCCGATGATTCATCTGTGCCAGATAGAGAACGGAGACTACAGTCGGCCAGTTCGTGACCTCGGATCTATTTCTCCTATGTGTCTAGCGCAGTCGGGAGCTTTGCGAGCGAGTTCTTGATCTGCAGTGTAGAGAGTTGCATGGAGACGGAAGGCGAGGGCTACGTACGACGCATCATAGATGGAGATGTCGTATCTTAGGCTCGTCTTGGCGGTTTCTTCATGAAGTCTTCCCCTAGGCTCCCAGACGTCGAAACCGTATTTGGAGAGGGATCTCGCAGCAGAAGCCAACTCATCGGAGTCGTAAAGGTTAGTGTATCTGAGGACATTAAGAGTTTCGTAGAAGAGGAGGCTGGGAACGGATATCGTCAGCTGTTCTCTAACGAAGGAGTCTCTGAGAAGCCTCGCCCTATCTGAGAGTTCTTCATCGAGGAACCATTTCGCTATGACTGATGCGTCGGCTACGACCTTCTGGTTCTCCAAGACCTGACCACTCTTGCGCTATCCCATCCCTCTGGAGCTTTTCTTCTAAGTCTCTCGTTCAACAGGACTGCTTCGGAGATGTTTTTTTCACGTCCGTAGTCAAGCCTCCTTCGTATGGCTTCCCTCACCACGGCGCTCCAATTCACGTCCACTTTGTCCATATCGTTCTTCATCGAAGGGGGGATTGTGACACTTGTCCGGGTCATCTTTCTAGACGCGTTGCTGTCTCGGGTCATAGAGGTCACTGCTAGTATTGATATTACTAGTAATACTTAAGCTTGGCTACATCCCACAAGTAGACCTTTCTCCTGGCCCGTGCGGTGGCAAGCCGCGGTCTCAACCTCGCTGACCTCAGATCTAGGAGAACCGGGAAACTGGCAAGGGAATCGTCGAATAATCCGAGGGCTGCGTTGTTGTCTAGGTAAAGAGCTACATTCCAGACATGTGCCTATCTGCTGAACGAACGTATTTGCTCATAGTGCAGCATGGTACAGGTTTCTATGTGGAACCTTCATGTCGGGGATGCTTGAATTCGCGCTGGGAGTCACCTTGAAGCCTCATCCCTCCCTAGCATCTGGTCAAGTAGCTCAGGTCAAATGTATAGAGCGGCACTAGTTCACGCGAAAAAAGGATTCTATTTAAGTATCATCTGAGTTCGATCTGTGCCAGCAGACTCATACTGTGATGTGAGTTCAATCGACTTGGTGGGGCAAACATCTTCGCATTGGGCACAGTGAGTACATCTGTCAAGATAGAACATCGGGCGCTTCCCCTTCTCGTCGTCAGTCATCTCAATCACCTCTGCTGGGCAGACTCTGAAGCACATCGAGCATCCGATGCACCTGTCTCTGTAGAAGGCGATCTTTCCTCTGAAGTCGCTGGGTATGTGTACTTTCTCCTTGTCCTTGAAGGGGTATCTGAGGGTAGCTGCCTTTTTGAATATGTGCCTAAGCAACTCTCACCATCAAATTTGAAGGAGAGAATCCTACCGGGTCGTTCAAGGACAGAGGCATGACGGTCGGTGTATCAAAGGCTCTTGAAGTACATGCAAAGATGGTTGCTTGCGCGTCAACAGGGAATACCTCTGCTTCCTTGTCAGCCAATAATGTAATAGACTCGGTTTTTCATCATATTTCAGGCAGGTGTTGTCAGAAGCCATAAATGCAGAGATGTAAGCTCTACGGCCGGCCTCATTGAGTTTGCGGATTATGTCTGTCAGAGACTGGAATAGCTTGACGATCTGGGGCTCAGGGTTACAGGGGCGAGCATTGACGATTTTATCCAAGCCATTCTAGTCGCCAAAGAAGTCAACTTGGCATAGGGCCTAGTCTTCGGTTAGTTGGGTTGAGACCTCCAAGTCTTCTGTTTGAGTCCACATCTGCTTCAAAGACATTAGGAATAGATAGTCTAGATCGTTCGGAGATCTAACTTGCATATCGACCCTCTTCTCGAATCCACTGTTAACGAGGACTTGGATATTCAGCCTCGCGTAGAGTTCGTCGAGAGCTTCTATACTAACCTCAGTCACAGGCTTGTTCGGGGTGGCGGTACAGCATCCTGCATGCTTCTCGCACCAAATACCTAACCGACGGGATGCTCTTTGTATCTCTGTCTTATCAAATCCTATGAGTGGTCTCAGGATTGGGTATGCCACCCCGTGAGAGGTGGCTGCCAAATTCTGAAGTGTCTGAGTGGCTTTCTGTCCAAGCGACTCTCCTGTAACAATAGCTAAGGCCTTCTCCGACTTGCAAACAAGCTGAGCAGCTTTGAACATGCCTCTTCTACAGAGCACGCACATGTGTTTTTTCGCGCCTCCTCTTGGGATTGCCGACAAGATCTCGCCCCAAGGATAGAGAATGATCTTCTCGAACACCGTCTTTTCTCTCAGAACTTTCAATGATTCCATGACAAGTTCAAAGGAGGCTTCGCAGTAGAACGGGTGGAGACAGAAGTGTAGCGGAACTATCTTCATGTTTCTGCTTACAAGGCATGCCGCTACAGGGGAGTCTATTCCACCCGAAACAAGCGCTACGGCTTTCGTCATAAGTTCTCCTCTCTTGTATCTGCTCCCTATAGTAGCCTCAGAAGAGTGCAGAGAAAGCTCCTGCGGCACTGAACGACTTTCCCAATATTGCTCGCTCCCAGCAGAGAAAGCGCAATTTCGAACAGCGTGTCAGATCTCATTACGCGATCTGCAGCTTTGCGGTACTTCAAACCTCTTTGGAGCTCATCGCCTATCTCACTGCCCACCGCCTTCTGATATGCAGAAAGGTCGCTTCTGCCTTGGACAAACCGAGAAGCAGTTTCCCCAGCGATTCTACCTGATATGGTAGCTGTCAAGATGCCTCCTCCATTTATTGGAATCACGGTGCCAGCTGAGTCTCCGGCAAGCAGGACTTGCTCTCCGCAAATATGCTTGTGAATTCCTCCCACCGGAACGATCTTTGAGGAGCGGCGGGCAACCCTTGCGTCTAGGAGCTTCCGAGACGCTACGGGATGTTTCTCTCGAAATGTGTTTAAACATTCTTGGAGGTTCTTGCTATGTCCTAACCTTGACAGTCGTGCCCCTAACCCGACGTTCGCTACACCTCCACCTTTAGGAATAATCCAAGCGTAACCTCCCGGCGCTATCTTGTTGCCGAAGTACATTTCTACTGTGTTCTCGTCTGTTTTGACATGGGTCATCAGGAAGTTTAGACAGAGTGCTAGGTCATCTTCAGAGAGTCCGCTCTTGAGTCCGGCCAAAGAGGCCACTGTTGAAGGCATTCCATCAGCCCCAACTACGGCCTTGGCTTTCATTATTCTTGAACTGTTTGGGGTGGCCGCATACAGCGTTGCGCAGTCTTTCTCTTTATGCAATCTCTGTACGAAGCAGGATGTCGCGATCTCGACTCCCGCCTCTACAGACGCAAACCCTAGCGCCGCATTTACTAGGTTCTTGTTGAGGACGAGCCCGCGAAACCTGAACTCGTATGCCTTGTTAGACGGACTGTATACGATCACGGAAGACGTGATGTTTGCAATGTTTACCGAAGACGCGAAGTCGTAGAAATCAGAGAGATCTCGAACGTTGGGCATCAAGCTTCGGGCTTCTTCGAGGCTTGGGATGAATTCTCCGCAGGTAACCGCCGCGTCCAGCCTAGGCTTTTTTTCCGCCAATAGTGTGTAACAGCCTCTCAGTGCGGCATGGCGGCTGGCCGCCAGCCCTGCCGGTCCCCCTCCGATAACGACCACATCATAGGGGTTCATCATGATTTCTTCCTACTGATAGTCAGAGAACCTGTGCGGGACAAGGCTCTCTTGCCCATATCCTTGACGGTGACATATTCCCTTATGAGTTCGACCAGTAGGCTCTCAACCTCTCGGCTTTAAACGAGCCTTCCATGTGCTTCTTCCCAGCATGTGATCTTGGTTCGCAGGTGACTGAACCCTAGTTCAGGCAATGCGAACTCAGTCGATGTAAGCCCGCCTTTCTGACATTGAGGCTACACATTGCCTTGGAAGGACATCTTTGGCATCATAGTCCACAATGACTCCGCCAAATCTCCTAGGTAGGTCTTGTATTCACTATAACGAAGGCCCCGAATATCTAACAGCGCTTTATTGATGTAGTACCCAATCTTTCTTTCGCACTTAGCTAATGCTTCGGATCTCGTTTGTTCTACAAACACTTTTGGGGTAGATACTGCGCGTTTTCTTCTCAAAACTTCCCACGCCTCTATGCCACGTATAGTTTCGTCCCCCTTCATATAGATGAGAGGAAGAGTAAACCCCTCCCTCAGTGGGTTATAGTTTTCATCCAAGAAGTCCATGCAGTCGTCGACAATTTGGTACGCGATGCCAAAATCCTCGCCGAAAGAAGAAAGGCGCTCCGCTTCCTCCTCTGTTGCTCCCGCGCAAAGCGCACCACACCATGCCGCCGCCTTAAACAGAGCTGCCGACTTCTTTCGAATTCTCACGAAGTAGTTGTCTTCTGTCTCGGCGAGATGTGACCTAGAGATGTCCATGAACTGACCGTCGCAAAGGTCAAGAGCGGCTTGAGACGTTATCTCCAGTATGCGTCTTCCGTAATTGGCTGCCAAGTTGATTCCCATAGCTATGAGTGCATCACCGGTGAGCACCGCGATGTCTCTGCCCCACACATCGTAAACGGTCCTCAACCCTCGGCGAGTCTCTCCCTCGTCTATGAGATCGTCGTGAATGAGCGTTGCTGTGTGGATGAACTCGAAGGCAATCGCGAGGGGCATCGTCTGTTCCATCGTACCTTGCACAGCCTCTGAACTGAGGATAACAAGAATGGATCTGAGCCTCTTGCCGGGTGAGAGAACAGCGTATTTTACTTGTTCAAAGAGCGCTAGGTGGGAGTAGTTTGCAAGATTGTGTGCCAGCTCGGAGTCGATCAGAGTTCTTGTTCTTGCGAGATGTGAATCTAACCTTATGCTGCCTACGCACTTTGTCGGATAGGGGCCGGCCATGGGCTATCATCAAGTTCTATCGTTGCATAGTTGTTCGCTGAAACTGGTTTGTTTGCTCTATTTCTTTCGCATGGCAAGTGTGGCTGTGAGGTTGACTATGCCTATCAGGGCACCGAGCCCAGCGATTGCTACCATGATGGCTATCGGAAGTTGGAACTGCACAAAGTATCCGTGTATCACTGGATAGGCAGCTTTAGCTCTCTCCAGCGCTGCAGCGTTGATGCCGGTCCAAGATAGGAGCAGGGTTGATCCAAGCGTGCCTATCTCCATGAACGCCAAATGGATCCAAGCAAGCTTGTCGTTGTATATTGTTCCTGCTGAAATCTTTGGGAAGATGTAGTACGCAACGCCGCAAAGGAATATCGCAGCTACCCCAGCAATCCCAAGCAGTAGGTATCCCATTGTATACCACATGCCAGCGGAGCCCCCAGCTATTGTTCGTGACACATTCCACTCGGAGATAAGCGCTGCCTCGCTCATTACGAGAAAGATGAACCCATTCACAAGCGAACCATAGCCAAATCGTCTGAGCCACTCTGCCGAAGGAGTATTCTCGGACATATCCATCACCGACCATAAGTCGGACCGACTTGTATAAAATTATTATGATCTAGCTGGTTATTATGAAATCTCTCATAAGAATGATTGATGATCGGAGACGCATCGTCTTGGGAAGCCTTGCGGCGCCGTCATACTTATCGAGGCGGTTTCCGGGCTTTTTGCCGATATTGTATCATATTTATATGATTTGTTAGAGGATTTTGACGGGTTGGCATATGGCCGGAGAAGGGCGTTGTCTGTCCAGAGGCGACCTCTGGTGAGTACATGTTGAGTCTTCTTAGGTTTCTCAAGCGTGGTAGGACGACTTCGGAGATAAGGAGGCTGTATTCTGGGTTGGCTTGGCTCTACGAATTTGATGATGCAATAACTCTGTTCACTAAGAAAGTCATTAGGAGAATCATTCTGGAGGAAGCTAGAGTTCGAGATGGAGCTGAAATCTTGGAGATAGCCTGCGGAACTGGAGAGATGACTCGTCTCATCTTGCGATCGCTCACAAAGGGACATCTTATTGCACTGGATCTGTCGGTCGGCACACTGAAAAGGGGGAAAAGAAAAATTGAGGCAGAAGGCCTTTCAGAGATAGTCGATTTTGTAATAGGAAATGGTGAGCGGACGCCCTTGCGAGATGGTCTATTTAACACCGTAGTCTGTTGCTATGCATTGGATACGGTTGAACATCCGGAACGGGTAGTCAAGGAGATCTATCGCCTACTTCGAGATGGGGGGCGCGTCTCCGTTGGTTTCAAGGGAAGGGCCAAAGGCATTCTATTAAGCATAGACAAGCTCGTATGGGAGCCCTATCTCAGACTCGTGTGGAATTGTGGTACTGTCGACATAGACAAAGCGTTCTGGGATGCGGGATTCTGCAACATTGAGGTAAAAGAGCACCTTTGGGGCTATTACAGAATAATTTTGGGATCAAAGCCGACACATATATCAAGGCAGAGCCCTCACCAAAGACTGTGTGAGGTATCTTCCTAGCCTATTGAGGTTCCTTAATTATGCCTCGAAACGGTAGGACTTCACCGTTGATCTCTTCAAGCGATTGGGCCAACTATTGGCTGAGTTTGACAAGGGCAAACTTCTTACCCTTAACGGTCGTTATAGTTGCCGCAGGTCTGTCTGCTGCCTTCTTCGACCAAAAATCCTTAGACGCAGTCAACGCGTCGTTGACTCTCATCGGAGCACTTCTAACCCACATCGCGGTAAACATATTCAACAACTATTTCGACTACAAGATGGGCGTAGACGAAAGGACTGTAAAAACGCCTTTCAGTGGAGGAGTTAGCGTAATAGCCGAAGGAAAGATAACGCCGCGTATCGCCTTTAACGCTGGCCTCGTCTCCCTGATCGGCGCGGCCACCATAGGAATGCACTTCCTCAGAATCATCTTTTGGCCTACGCTGCCAATATTGGCATATGGGGGAGTTTCGATCTGTCTGTATACTCCATATCTCTCGCGCCTTAAGGGTTTAAGCGAGATTATTGCTGGAACCAACTTTGGATTGATGGCCGTGGGCACCTACGTAGTTCAAACTGGCCAAATCGGTGTCACTGCTTTGGTAGTCTTCTTCCCATCGAGTATGCTTGTAAGCCTACTCCTATTCCTTAACGAATTCCCGGATGTTGAAGCCGACAGGTTCGCAGGTAGGAAACACCTAGTCATAATGCTGGGCAGAAAGCGCTGCTCACAAATATATGTTGGTCTGTTGGCCGTCATGTACTTCTCAATCATCTTACCAGTCGTCTTAGGCCTGGCGCCCTTAGCCCTCATAATAGCTCTTGGAACAGCTCCCTTCGCGTTCAAGGCCGCCCGCATATCACTGGAAAGCTACGAAGATGTTGATGCCTTACTTCCGGCCATGGCTTCAAATGTCATAGTGGTCTTGGTCACGATCGCTCTGATTTCGGCTGGACTTCTCATAGGGGCGTTTCTATAGGAATCCGTTGATTCAGTTCTTTTTCGCAAATGGATAAGCAAACTCACTTTATCAAACGTTACGAAAGATTTCACTGTTTAGATCTGATCATTGTCGTGGCCGGGAGCCGCAGGCGTCCGGCCCCGAGAACTTCATAGACTGTTTCCAATATCGTAGCCCAATTCGACTGCAAGCTGCTGGCTATTCGCTGAATGAGCACACTTGCTCACAGTACGGGTCTCCATGACCCATACACATCGGGCGTGATACATTCACGCTCTTCCCCATCGCCTCAAAAAGTCCTTCGTGGAAACTGACGTGAAGAATATCACAGATGAGTTCGGGATTCTTCTGTGCGAGTTCATGAAAAAGGCAGTTGTGCATCCTGAAAACCACTTTCTTCGCGTCTGCGCTTAGGACTTCCGGTTCGGCTCCCATCTCACGAAAGTACTTCTTGACGATGTATTCTGAGTATGATTCGGGTGTCCACTTTTCGATACCGAATTGATCCGACAAATGTCTCAGCGCTTCCTGACCCATCTTCTTCCCTATCCATACGAGCATTTGCTTCGCCTTGCGTTTTCCAACGAAGAATTGCAGTGACCTCACCAGAGCATCTGCGAGTGAGAGATACTGTCTTTTTGGGAATGAGAGAACCGACCGTGAAGGTGCGATTCGGAAGACTGATCTAGGTCTTCCAGCTCTCATTTGACGGGATTGAACTTCCTCGATGAAGCCTGCCTGTCTAAGAGCCCTTAGATGATGTCTCACGGTAATCGATTGAAGGTTGGTCCTTTTCGCCAATTCCTCGACATCCAGATCTTGTCGGTACAAGTGTGTTAGTATGTCCATTCGAGGCCTGCTTGCAAGAGCTTTATACGCCTCTACTTCACTCATCGTTGTTCAGCTTAAGCGTGCAACAAGGTAGATATGTATCTTATTATATCGGAGCCTCCAACAATTCATATGATAAGAATGAGTTATATATCCTGCTCCGACTAACTGGAGGTAGGGTGAGTTTCATGGTTTCAGCCTACGTGTTGGTGAAGACGGATCCAGGTACCGACGAGGCTATTCGAAAAAAAATCGAAAACGTTGAAGGTGTCGTCAGTGCTGAGCTTGCATACGGCTCATATGACGTAATATTGAAAGTTGACGTAAAGTCGGCTGAGGAATTAGACAGCTTCATTTTTGAAAAACTGCGCAAGACCCCTGGAGTGAAGGACACCCTTACCGTCATCACGGCGAGCACCAAGCGGTGAGTGAATTGTTCTCTCAATCGCGATTCATAGTAATATTGACTCCCAGCAACGCCGAAATTCGTGAGATAGCTCAAACCGCTCAGAATTATGCCCGATCCAAGACGAACGGATGCCAGGTCGAAGTTTCAGTCAACTCGCATGATGAAGAGTATCCTTCAAGACACATGCTTCGGTTTGACGTGTCTTGCCAAGACAAAGAACAACTTGACTCATGCGATTTGATGATCGCCAGCACACTATGCAGAGAATGCGAGAAACGAGGGCTCAGCCACTGGCTATAGAATCCCGCGTCACAGCTTGAGTAGCAGGATGTGGGACAAAACACTGGCTCATTTGGAAGAGGCTCTTCCCAGTGCCCCGATGGCGCTCATGTCTGGGGTAGCTTGTGCGCTGAGCGGCGTGCTGCTGTTCCTTCTTCTTAGGTGAAGCCGGAGACACTGCACCGCCAACTGATCGGATATCGCTGGAACAGCCGAATAGGTCACTTGATGTAAGTGGATCTCTTCGCTGTCGAAAGAAGGTGTCGCAGGTCTCTGTCTTTCACGGTTATCGTAGCGGGGCGCAGAAGACGAGAAAGCTTCGTCGCACTGTGGCTTCGCTGATACTGCAGTGCCTGCAAAGCCATCTCTAGCTTATCAAGTTCCCTCATTAACTTGGCTTCCCGTGAATTTTGATTTCTGTAGTCAGAGATTAAGCGGCCGTATTTTCTCTTCAGAGGCGTTGGCAACTCAGAGAGGATCCTTTCTTGCGCCTTGTCTTCAAGAAGCTTCTTCCGCCTTTCGGTATCTCTCCTTTGTCTTGGAGTGATGTCACCCGTCAGGGATTCGTGGAGATCGTGTAGTAGAGCCATACGAATCATTCGATCAGCGTTCAATCCCTTGAGATCTCCTAGGATCATCGCCAAGACGGCACATGCGAACGAATGGTCCGCGACAGACTCTGGTCTCTGAATTCCCGCTTCTACCCACCCCATTCTTCGAATCATCTTCAGTGATTCCGCGGCTTTCACAAAGCTAAGAAGACTTGACATTTCCATCCCGATGCAACGATTTTGTATTATAGGATGCAATAATGCTTTGCGAGATCATTTCACACGATATATCTGGCGGATCGTAGTTCCATCTCAGCGGCATAGACTCGGCGTCCATGCATCACGAGCCTGAACGTCGAACGCTACGCCACCAGATGAACTATCGCGTCAACATACTGTTCTATGTTCAGTGCGGCCTCCGCAGCTCGCTTGGCATAACTGATAACAGGTCCCGGGTACACGCCGAGAAAGGTCGTGAGGAAAGCTAGAATGCACATGGAGAGGAGCATCGTTCTTGGCGCTTCACTGAGCTTCATTGTATTCTCTGATGGCGAATCCAACATCACAGTCTTGACGACACGAAGGTAGTAGCCAGCTGAGAGGACGGTGTTGACGATCCCTACGATGGCGAGTGCCGGCGCGTTTGCTTCAAAGGCAGCGGTGAAAAGGAGGAATTTGCTTACGAAGCCGCTGAAGGGGGGAAGTCCAAGCAGACCGAAAAGGGAGATGGAAAAAAGCAGTGTCGATAGAGGCATCGGCTTTCTGATACCTGCGAACTGACCAATTTCCCTAGTCTCAGTTCGAAAGATCAATGCCCCCGCCGCCAAGAACGCGAGCCCTTTCATAATGGCGTGATTGAGAATATGTAGAAACGCACCTGTAAGACCTGATTCTGTTCCAATGGCGATGCCAATCATTACGTAGCCGATATGCGCCACTGTAGAGTATGCGAGCAGCCTCTTCACATCGCTTTGAACAAGAGCCATGAGGTTCCCAACTATCATTGTAATAATCGATACAATCGCAGCTAAGAACCCCCAACTGACACGAACTGAATTGAACAACAGTAGGGGGAAGCGAGAGATGCCGTACAACCCGCACACTATCAGTACTCCTGACAGCAATGCGCTCACTGGGCTGGGTGCCTCTGAATGTGCGTCAGGAAGCCACATATGTAACGGGACGATAGCTGCTTTGATGCCGAAACCAATCGCGATCGCGGACAGGACTATGGATAGCCAAGCGTCGTGTGCGCGAGTCTGAATCGTCGCTCTGATAAGGGCAAAGTTGAGCGTCCCTGTCATCCCGAAGAGCAACGACATACCGTAGGCCAAGATCATTGATCCGGCTGCGCTCATAATGAGATACTTGTAGCTTGCTTCCACAGCCGCGGGGCTTCTCTTGCGGAACGCAACGAGGACGTACGAGGTCATGGACATGAGCTCCCAGAAAACAAAGAAGGTAAGGAAGTCGCCTGCAAAAACGAGTCCGACCATTCCAGCGACCATTCCGAGAACTAACGTGTAGTAATCGGCCACACCGGTTTCTTTTTCCATGTATCGAGGTGAGAAGATTGTTGCCATCAATCCAATCAATATGAAAGCTGATGCCATGAAGATACTTAGCGCATCGATTTCAAGGCAACTCCCGAAGGGAAGAGAATACGCCCTAAGAACGATGTGCTCCTCGCTGACCTCTCTGTACAGCAGGTAAAGGAACCAACTCGAAATTCCGAAACCTAGCGCAGCATATCCATCACAAATCTTTGATAGTCTAGTCTTGCTGAACATCCAGCCTACAAGCGGCGTCGTAACCATGAATAGGAGAAGGATGTTCAATGGCGCTGTAAACATCTAATCCCCTCAACTAGATCGGACATTATCCTCCTGCTAGGATCTGGTTGAGAAGCTTTGCCGCAGGTGATATGAACGGCAGCGCCATCAATGGCCATATGCCAAGCAGTAGTATCAAGAAGGATTCGATGCACATCGGAATCAGCATGGCTGACGGCGACTCATGAATGTTTGAGTGGCTATCCCTAGGGCTGCCCAGGAAAATCCTCTGGAAGGCCCAAAGGTAATACGCCGTCGTCAGTATAGCCACGAGCAATCCGATGAAGGCCACAGCCCAATATCCAGCTTCCACGACTCCAGCAAAAATCATCAACTCACTTACAAATCCGGCCAGAGGAGGAACACCTGCAATCGAAAGCCCGCCGAGCAGAGTAGCCATGGCTGTGACAGGCATCTGATTGAGTAACCCGCCCAGTTTGTCAACGTCCCGCACGTGCGACTGGTGGATGATTGAACCCGCGCATAAGAGAAGCATTCCTTTGGCGATTCCATGCGTGATTACGTGTAGGAGTCCCCCTGATATCCCAAGTACCGTACCGCTGCTCAATCCAAGCATAATATATCCGATCTGGTTGACTGAGCTGTACGCTAGGATTCGCTTGATCTGAATCTGCTTCAGAGCCATTACTGCCCCCCATACCATCGTTCCAAGAGACAGCATCATTAGAAAGGAACGTCCCCATTCGTTTCCTAGGCCTCCGACCACGGAAGGAAAGCTTGGATAGACTATTCTTACTATGCCGTAGATTCCACACTTGATCAAGACAGCGCTCAGCAATGCGTGAATTGGGACAGGTGCCTCCGCGTGGAAGTCGGGAAGCCAGGTGTGGAATGGAATTATTGCTGCTTTCATGCCGAACCCAATGAATAGAAGTATCGCGATAGCAAGAGCCTCTTGGCTACCGATTCGAGCCAATAGGTTTGGCAGAATCAGAAGATCCAAGGATTTGACAAGCGCGTATATCCAAGATATTCCTAGAAGGAGAAAAGCTCCAGCCAGAAACATGTAGACGAAGTATTTGATCGCTATTAATCTACAGGGCCCAGACCCCCACACATAAACCAACAAGAATGTGGGCACAATTGCAAGCTCAAAGAATATGAAGAGGGAAGCTAAGTTCATCGACAAAACAATTCCGAGCATACTTCCTGCGAAAAGTAGCAGATTGCCAAAATATGCCTCCATTGAAGGAACCACTCCGTGCCCACGGTCAGGAACAAATTCAGGGTTCTTCAACCCCTTCTCATACGCAACAGAGATCTCGATCATCTCGGGTTCTATATGCACTGTCTCTAAGCTCTCCATGTATGACATCGAGTATAGCGCTGAGAGTGCGGAGAGGAACGCTATTGCCACGGCTAGCGGTAGACTAAGCCAATCCGCAAAGAGTCCAAACCCCCCGAAGACTGTAAGAGCTGCCACTTCGTATACCTCGTGAACGGGTCTGTTCAGTTCAAGTACCTGCAGGGAAACGATAACAAGAAGAATCGTAGACAGCATCAAGGTAGCGAAGGAGATTGCTGCGCAGGCTTTCCTCCCCACCCTCTTCCCGGCAACGAAGAGAGCAAGAAGAATCGCACTCACAATCAATGGAAGGGAAAGCGAGACTAGAAGGAGCGGCGTGGAGGTCTCGGAAGCCTGCACACTATTCACCTTAAGCCGTTACCATCGCAACGTACGCAGCTCGCGTGCGTCCGTCGTCTTGAAGTGTCGATATGCATAGATCACTATGGTCAATCCTACGGCGACAATGCATGCCTCAAGTACGATTAGAATGACCACAGTCGACTCTCCGAGCAACTGTGGCGCGCCCGAGATTGAGCTTCTGGATAACGCGACATAGTTGATATTCGCCGCGTTTCCCAAGATGCCGATTCCAAGCAGTAGCCGTATCATATTCCGCCTCCCAGACAGACAGTACAATCCGATCCCAATCAATATCGATGTGAAGATGATGCTGTATTCTGCAGGCATCATCCTACGTCTCCCCTCTCTCTGCGAAGCATTGCACTACAGCAGGAGACTGCAGCCAAGACCACCATCGCCACTCCCAAGAACTCTAGCACCCTATGCGTGAGAAGGAAGGGAGCTAGGACACGCACAGTTTGAGCTTCATTTACCATACTGCTCATTTCAGACGAGATTACGAAGCGGTTCCGCATGGCAATGCCTAGGATCAGGAAAACCAGAATTGTGCTGACAATGAAACTTGCCGTCCTAATCGAATCGATCTTCAATTCTATTCACCCCACCCTGCATGCGTTAGCATTACGGTGATCAAGAATAGGACCGCCACCGCGCCCGAGTAGACAATTACCTGAAAGAGAGCCGCAACCGTGGCACCCCAATACGCATACAAGCCCCCTATCATCAGGCACATCACACAAAAAGACACGACCGCGCGAATCATATCGTCGAACTCCACAGTAAGAACGGCCGAAACGATCGTTGCAATCACAAGAACAAACGACACTGTGTCTGGAAGCACTCTTCCCTACCTCTAGCCCGCGGCCTCAGGCACCGTACCTTGCGGGAACATATATATTTTAATATTTATCATCGTTATCTTCGCGGATGAAGCGGAGGGACCTGGGATGTCTGAGGACGTCTTGATGCTCCTGTCTTTCGCCGCCTCAATGTTTCTGTTTCCCGTGTTTCTTCTGTTTCTTTCGAAGTTATTGAGCCCGTCAAATCCCAGTCCTGTAAAGAGCTCAACATACGAATGCGCAGAAACTCCTATCGGCGAAGGACGCACGCAATTTGGCATTCAATACTTTCGATATGCGATTTTCTTCATCATCTTCGACGTCTTCACAACGTTCATACTGATCTGTGCAACGGCTTTCACCTATCTGGAGAATCAACTCCTCCTTCCGATAATTGCTTTCCTAGGGGTGGCGGCCGTCGGGGCTCTATGCTCGTGGCGATCGATGGGAGATCAACAATGACCATAAACAGAGTCAAGTGTATGGCTCCTGTCAGGAAGCTACTGGATTGGGGACGACTTTCGTCGCTCTGGCCAGTTCACATCGCAACGGGCTGCTGTAGTCCAGAGGAAATGGCTCTCGTATCTCCACGATACGATGTCGAAAGATTTGGAGTCCTCCCTCTGCCCTCATTGAGGCAGTGCGACCTACTTATTGTGCTCGGTCTGGTAACCCACAAGATGGCAAAGAGACTGAAACTGATCTACGAGCAGATGCCCGAGCCGAAATATGTGATGGCAGTGGGAGCTTGCGCCGTGTCAGGGGGATTGTTCTGGGACTCCTATAGCGTTGTCAAAGGTATCGACAAAGTTCTACCAGTCGACGTATATGTTCCAGGTTGTCCGCCGAGGCCTGAGGCGTTTATTCAAGGTATTCGACTGCTCCAGCAAAAGATTCGAAGGGAGCGTAAGAATTGAGTTCCACAATCGAGGACGAGATCGTTCGAGATGTCTTGCAGCGTCACCAAGGCCTTGTGAAAAGGATTGAAACCAAGCGCAGGGGCCGCGTTTCAATAGAAGCTGAGAAGGACTACATTGTTGAGATTGCTCTTTACCTCAGGGACAAGCGTGATTTCTCTCAGGTTGTGTCAGCGACTTCGTTCGATGCTCCTGACGGAGACTCGTACGCTGTGGTGTACTGCCTCTGGTCCCTCTCACATCGAGTCCTTCTTGCTCTCAAGACATCTATTCCAAAGGAGATCCCGAGACTGCGGTCTCTTACTCCCTTCTTCGAAAGTGCCAACTGGCACGAACGGGAGACACATGAAATGATGGGGATCCAATTCGAAGGTCACCTAGACTTGGGCAGACTTCTCTTGCCGGAGGACTGGACTGAAGGTTTTCCATTGAGAAAGACGTTCAGGTTGCAGGGGTAAGTTGCTATGTCGTCGCTACTTCGAGTCAATTGGGGACCGCAACACCCGATAACTGGGCATTTGCGATTCATACTAGACTTGGATGGAGACATTGTAGTCAACGCCATTCCTGAAATTGGATATACTCATCGAGGCATTGAAAAACTGGCTGAAAACCGGAACTACTTACAGGTAGTCCCTCTTGTGGAGAGAGTCTGCAACATAGACTCGTTCAACGTATCTCTTGGATATGTGATGGCTGTAGAGGAGTTAATGGGCGTGAAGGTTCCGGAACGAGCACAATTCATCAGGACGATCATGGCCGAGCTTGGGAGGATAATGAGTCATCTGTACTGGTTTGCCATATTCGGCGTTGCGGCTGGACTTTTCACTTTGATAATGTGGCCGATCGCAGATCGGGAACTCTTTATCGACCTTGCGGAAATGGTTGTCGGTTCACGAGTAACATATTCATATTTCACGCCAGGCGGTGTTTTCGCAGATCTGCCTGACGAATTCGATAAGCGAGCAGCTAAGACACTGGCCTATTTCGAGAGGCGAATAGGGGAGTATGAGGTCATATTCCTTCACAACAAGCTCTACCAACTCCGGACTATGCATGTAGGGGTACTTGACTCTCGGAAGGCGATAGAGTTGGCTGTGGCCGGACCGAGCGCCAGGGGATCCGGAATAAGAATGGACGTAAGGTCGGACGAGCCGTACGCCGCATACGATCAACTAGACTTCGAGGTGCCTGTCGAGGACTCGGGTGACGCCTGTGCAAGAGCGAAGATCCGGCTGCGTGAGATGAAGGAGAGCGTTCTCCTTGTGAGACAGGCATTGAACAAGCTTCCGGAAGGACCAATAAGAGTCAGGGTACCCCCAATATTGCCCAGAGAAGATGCATACAGTAGGGTTGAATGCGGGAGAGGAGAGTTCGGAATCCATGTAGTCGGTCAAGGAAGCGACCGCCCATACCGACTGAAGATCAGCACCCCCTCGTTCAGAAACATGTCTGCACTCCCCCACATGTTGAAAGGAGCCAGACTCGCCGATTTGCCGATAATCTATCACAGCATGGACATTTGGCCCCTCGATGTTGACAGGTAGCGATCAAAAATGGATTTGTTCAATCTCCTCGTCAAAGTGGCGGTCTTTCCCGGTGCCGCATTCATCAGTACCTACACCTATTTCGTTATATGGTTGGAAAGAAAACTCCTCGCCAGGGTCATGCTTCGGATAGGCCCGTTGCACGTCGGAAAATATGCGGGAATACTACAGGTGATGGCCGATTTCATCAAGCTGCTTGGAAAGGAGACGATAGTTCCAAGCAATGCAGACAGGGCTCTGTTCATGGCCATGCCCATAATCGCTGTGGGCATAGCATCACTCCCGTTGGCGGCGATCCCTCTAGACGAGTACTGGGTAATATTCCGATCAGACTACAGCCTGTTATACATCCTTGGCGTGTTCTCACTCTATCCCATAGTAGCAGCCTTGACAGGCTGGATCTCGAACAACAAGTATAGTTTCATTGGAGGATTGCGAGCAGCATATCAACTTGTGGGATACGAAGTGCCCATGCACTTCTCTCTAGCTAGTGTAGCAATTCTTTCCAGTTCGCTCAACATTGTTGAAATTATCAAGAAGCAGTCCAATGTGTGGTTTGTCTTTCTTGCCCCACTTAGCTGTCTAATCTATTTCATATCTTCTCTGGCCGAACAGGAACGAACCCCATTCGACATTCCGGAGGCAGAGCAAGAAATCGTGCTCGGATGGATGACCGAATATACAGGAATGAGCTTCGGCTTGTTCTATTTGGCTTACTATGTTCGACTGTGCATCGGATCCCTCTTGATCACCGCTCTATTCCTTGGTGGATGGTATGGGCCCCCTATTATGCCGCCATTCGCATGGTTCTTGGTCAAAAGCGCCGCTGTCATCGTCTTCATAATCCTAATCAGAGGAGCCTTCCCTCGAGTGAGGATGGACCAACTGTTGAATATTGCTTGGCGAATTCTCACGCCGTTAGCTATCATCAGCATCCTGGCGACGATGGCTTTGCAAGCCGTAATTGGAACAATTGGATGGTAGTGTAAAGGTGAAGCTGACTCCTAGACCTCTCTTCTTGGCGTTTGTTCATGTCTTCAGGAGAACATTCACTATCAAGTCACCATTCGTAATGTTGGAGCCGCCTGACAGATGCGTTGGGCGTCATCGACTCCTTATCGGCAATTGCATTGGCTGTGGGGTCTGTGCCTGGATTTGTCCTAGCAGGGCAGTAGACCTTGTTCAGATGCAAAGCGGGAGATGTCCACAGATAGACTATGGAAAATGCTGCTTCTGTGAACTATGCGTCGAGTATTGTCCTACGAGAGCTCTTCAGAGAACATCAGAGTACGAGTTGGCTGACTATGAAAAGGAGCCCCTAATATATTCCCCGGAACGTTCGGCAAACGCGCCTAGAATCCCAGGAGAGAGAAGACTCGTTAGAGTCAAGTTTCACAAGCGGGGAGCTCCGTCTCACGCTTAGAAGAGAAGGTCAGTCAGCGGACTCACTAGAGGTCTATTCCACAAGAAAGTCTTCTAGCTGGTAAACCAGTTGCACCCTCCTAGAACAAGAGACAGTAGAGCGGATTCACCAACTCGGAAGTGGGCGTATGAGGCCTTATTGGAAAAGGTTCCCCCTTTCTCTATTGTTCCTGCTCGATACAGGGTGCCGTTCCAGCTTCTGTTGATGGAGGTAATCGGCATCTTGGCTGCCACATATTTCTCTCTTCCGAACATATCGGTCCTCTTAGGTACGCTTGTCATAGTCGTCGTTACGATCTGGAGTTTGATCATATGGTACCTTGGACCAGTTATTCGTACTATGAAGCCCTCAATGGCGCCTAGAGAGCGGGAGATAATCGACAACTATAGGGAGATGCTATGGAGCCCTCGCCGTTATGAGTTGGTTCTAGGCATTTGCCTCTATGTAGCCATCACTGCCTATCTGTTCGGATTTGGAAGCAAATTCTTGGTGAGTTGGCTCGGGAAAGATCTCAATCCAATTCTTATCTCGATTACACTCGTCCTACTTTGGGATGTCTCCTACAGGCTGGGGCTCGGTATTTGGCTGACAACTATCTCATTCATTCGATCGAGAAGGCTAAGAATAGCCTCGAAATTGAGGAAGGAGATGAGGTACACTCCACGGAGAGAACTGGAAGTTCTTAAGCGACTTGACCTCATCTGCCTGTCCTTCGGACAAGCCACCCTTCTGCTGTATCCCCTATGCAGCAACGACCTCATCCTTCTGGTTCTGCTTTTGAGTTGTTCCTTCTACATGATGGCACTGTCTTCGATCTCTTGGCTAACTATCGATAGCATACCCCGGTTCGCACCAGAGATCCTAACCCTACTCCAGAACGGAAAGTTCGCATATGTCGGCACATCTGATAGAAAGGGGCAACCTCACGTTACGCCGGTAATCTTCGTCTTCGACGGGAAAAAGCCTTACTTTGTGACTTCGAAGATCGCGAAGAAGATCCGAAACCTAAGAGAGAATCCTAGAGTTGCCTTTCTCGTGGATGTTCGTGATCCTTCACGTCTTCTGAGTAACCGGGCCGTCCTGATCATGGGAAAAGCGAGGATCTTCTTTTTTGCAGGCGCGATAATTGGGCTAGTAACGATGCTGAGAGTGAGGAGGTTGTTTCACCGAAAATATCCCCAATACATGAAGAGATATCGCGACGAAGAAATCAGACTTCCACAAGCTTGGAAAACAACTATGTTCGCAAGTCGAATGCTTGTGAGAGTCGATGTAGAGAGGCTTGTATACTGGCAGGAGGCCCACCCGATTAGTCTTCCGGCGTAGGTGAAAACTCATTGACAGAGCAACTGTTATCCATTGCCGACGAGTTTCTTGCCTCAGCACCGTTCGCATATCTCTGTTCAGTCGACGAGGATAATCAGCCACACGTAGTTCCAGTCTTCTTTGTATACAACAAGTCGAGAAGAAGCGTCTTCATCACGACATCTTTACGGTCCAAGAAGATATCAAACATTAGGAAGAACCCGAAGGTATCTCTGGCCGTGGACATCAGGGATGAAGAGAACCCTTTCAACAATAGAGGAGTACTGATTCAGGGCACGGCTGAGATCGAAACGGCAGATAAATCCTTCAAAGACATTTTTGACGAGTTTCGTCGAAAATACCCGGTGCTTGGTGCACCTCTCAGCCTAGAGAAAGACAGCTCCGCGAGTGTAGTTCACGAATTCGTCGAGGTCTTGGTAAGAGTGCGACTGGAGAAGATGGTGGCTTGGGGAGGAGGACCAAGATTTGAATCAGTCAAGTACACAACCTGACAGTGGCGGAGTGAAGCTGGTATCGCGTAGGTATTGAGTGTATTGCGGTAAGGGGAGTGTCAAGAGATAGGATGGACAACTTTGATGTGATAGTTGTCGGAGCCGGACTGGCCGGGTGTGCTGCTGCCTATAAGCTAGCAGAGGCCGGCTTGCAGGTTCTAGTCATAGAAAGAGGGAAGTTTGCCGGAGCGAAGAACGTCAGCGGCTGCATAATGTATAGTCGAGTCCTAAATGACCTCATCCCGAATTTCTGGGAGGAGGCCCCGGTTGAGAGAAGGATTACGAACTTTGCTTTGGCCTTCCTGTCTGAGAAGGCGTCGGTTGCGGTGAACTTCCAGAACCCTCTTTTCAATACACCGCCCTATAATGCCTTTAGCGTCCACCGATCCAAGTTCGACCAGTGGTTTGCCAAGAAGGTTGAGGAAGTTGGTGCGACAGTCGTCACGAATATCCGTGTAGACGATCTCCTATGGAAGGGTGACAGCATCGTTGGGATCAAGGCTGGATCTGATGAGGCAGAGGCGTCTGTCGTCATAGCCGCTGACGGAGCTAAGTCCTTTATTGCTGAGAAGGCAAGGTTGAGAAGAGCCTTTGCGCCCAAACACATATCTCTAGCTGTCAAAGAGGTTGTTGAACTTCCACCTGAAACGATCAACGATAGGTTTGGCCTTCCGTCCAATGAGGAAGGTGCTGCCTGTACTCTCATAGGCAATACGAAGGGTATCCGGGGTGGCGGGTTCTTGTATACCAATAAGGACAGCATCTCCCTTGGTGTCGTAGCTCAAATACAAGGGCTCGTGTCAAGGAGTGTAAAGATACATGAGTTGATAGAGGAGTACAGAACACACCCCTACATCGCCAACCTAATCCGCGGTGGCAAAGTTACGGAGTACTCCGGTGACATAATACACGAAGGCGGTTTCGACATGATACCTAAGCTCTATGCGAACGGGTTCCTTGTTGTAGGAAACGCGGGAAGCCTTATCCTGAACAGCGGCTTGACTTTGAGGGGAGCCGACTTCGCCATAGCTTCAGGGGTCGCAGCCGCTGAGGCAGTCATAAAGGCAAAGGAAAGGAACAGCTTCAAGGAGGAGAACCTGTCCCAATACGAGAGATTCTTGGAACAAAACTTCATCCTGAAGGATATCAAAACGTTCAGAAAACTCCCAAGGACTCTAGAGAACGATCGGATCTACTCGCTCTACCCAGATTTGCTATGTGAAGTGTTCGAGAGGGTCTTCAGGGTTGACCCGAATCCGAGCAAGAAGTTGTCCGAGAAGGTCAGAGAAGCAATTAGAGGCAAGGTCTCAGCGTTGGATCTCTTGAGAGACGGCATAGGGATAGTGAGATCCTTATGAGTACGAAGGATAGGTTAGCCCTAGAAGACAGGCTTGGGCTGAACTGGTACGTATTTGATGAGAAAAGCCACATCACAGCTGACGGCAAGCTGTGCAAGATCTGTGAGAAGAAGCCTTGCCTTACCATCTGCCCAGCAGAGGTATACAAGCTTGTGGAAGGCAAGCTTGTCTTAAACCATGAGAACTGTATCGAATGTGGTTCCTGTCAAATCGTCTGTGAGCGATTTGGAAAAGGGGCTATACAATGGTACTACCCTAGGGGCGGCTTCGGCATCACCTACCGCTACGGATGATTGGACACCGCTGTCATGGATTTGGTTTGGAGGGCAACCGGTTGAGCGTTGCTCGCAAATAACTTTCTGCAAGAGGGAACAGCTTAACACACATGTCGACCAATAGCTGAGCCGGAGTTGCACCAGAGCTAAGATCGATTCATGTATGATTGATCTGTTTCTTTCATTCGCAAGCGCCTTATCTATCGGCGCATAATCGGGTAAGGGTGATTTGAGTGAAAACGTCGAGAAGCGCGTTAATCCTGCTGACAAGCGTGGTGATGATTTTACTTGAGGATCATCTGTGTTCGGTCTGTGCCAGCGGACTCGTACTGCGCCGTGAGTTCAATCGCTTTGGTGGGGCATACGTCTTCGCATTGGGCGCAGTGAGTGCACCTATCAAGGTAGAACATAGGGCGCTTCCCCTTTTCATCATCAATCATCTCAATCACTTCTGCGGGGCAAACCCTAAAACACATTGAGCATCCAATGCACTGATCTCTATGGAAAGCTATCTTGCCTCTGAAGTCGCTGGGTATGTGTACTTTCTCCTTATCCTTGAAGGGGTATCTGAGGGTAACTGCCTTCTTGAATATGTGCCTAAGCAACTCTCTCTGCATCGCCATTATCTTTCCCTCATTCTCCCGTATTTCCTGAGCTGATTCCAAGTCCACACCCATTCCTTGCCCTTTGAGGGTTCAATGAACCTCGAAGTTCTGTCCATACAACACATGCATGGGTCGATTCCCGCTAGAACTATGGGAATATCTGCGACACGAACCCTGTAGTCGCCTTTCGATGTTAGCATCTCGACTAGTGACGCTAAGTTTCCAAGGGTCGGCGCACGAACTTTGTACCTAGCTGGCCTATCTGTACCGTCGGATCTGACATAATGTATGTCCTCCCCCCGAGGGGCTTCGACTCTGCTCACCGACTCTCCTCGGGGAGGTGTGTTTGGTAGGCGAATTCGAACAGGTCCGCTCGGTAAATTGTCAAGGCAGTAGCGAACTTGTCGAATGGCCTCGATCGTCTCATAGACCCTTACGACCACTCGCCCGAAAAGATCGCACGTGTCGGTTGTTATTACATCGAAGGGGACCTCGTCGTGTGCTGCGTAGGGATCGTCGGCTCTGATGTCAGATTTGATTCCAGAGGCTCGAAGCGTAGGACCGACAGCACAATGCTTGAGCGCCTCCTCGCGTGTAAGTATACCGATCCCTTTCGTCCTTGCAAGTATCGTTGACTCGCCTGAGGCGATCTTCTCATAGTACTTAGTTCGTTCTTCTAGGATGTCGAGGCCTTTCCTTATCCTTGTGGCCAGTTCGGGAGTGATGTCTCTTGTTACGCCCCCTACAGTCATGAGTGCGGTTGAGACTCGGTTGCCAGTCATCTCCTCTATCAGGTCCATAACCACTTCGCGGTCACGCCACACATACATGAGCAGGGTGTCGAAGCCAATTTCATGTCCCGCGATTCCGATCCAGAGGAGGTGGCTGTGTATGCGGTTCAACTCCTCGATTATGGTTCGAATATACTCTGCGCGTCTGGGAATCTCTCGACCATAAAGATACTCCACATTCTGAGTGTAGCAGATAGTGTGAGCAACATTGCATATTCCGCAGATGCGTTCAATAAGCGGGATGTTCTGTATGTACGTTCTGGATTCCGCAGCCTTCTCTATTCCTCTATGAGCGTACCCTATCCTTACTTCGGCGCGAACAACATCCTCTCCATCAACCCAGAATGTGAAGCTTTCAGGCTCCTTCAACGCCGGATGTTGAGGACCAACAATAACACTAAACTCAGGCATGTCGCTCACGTCTTCCTAATCGGCTCGGGTCGTACGACCTTGTACTCTTTTCTCAGAGGGTACACGTCGCTCGGCCAGTCATCAGAAATCACTAACTTGGCCAGATTCGGATGTCCCTTGAAGTTGACTCCCAAGAGATCGTGCACTTCTCTTTCGTACATGACTGCTCCCGGCAGCATATCGGTCAAGGTGTCAATCTCAGCTGCAGTCTTCGGGACGGCTGCCTTGAACGTTATCTTCATTCCGGCATGTGAGAGGTGCGGCATCACATCGATCGTTTGCCCGGAGTCCGCGCCTGTCATCGTCGATATGTGGGTTATGCCGAACTTCTCCACAATCTTTCTTATCGAGTCCTTGTAGTCTTCAGCCTTTACTGTGACGAAGACGCTTCTCGCCCTTTGCACTTTGATCTCAGAGATTTTGTCGCCCAATAGCTCCTTGATCTCTGAAACAAATCTCTCTTCCCTTTCTAGGTTCACTTCTAGCCTCCCCGTATCTTACTGACAAGTGTGGCTACGCCGTGGATTACGTTCTCAGGCTTTGGAGGGCATCCATAGATGTAGGCCGCCACAGGAATCACAGAATCGAGTCCGGGATACGAATTGTAGCATCCTCTGAAGACCCCTCCACTGACGCAGCAGTTGCCTACAGCGACCGCGAATTTTGGCTCCGGCATCTGTTCCCAAATACGGATTATGCGGTCCCTAGTCTGCCTAGTGACAGTGCCTGTAACGACTAGGACATCGGCGTGGCGTGGGCTGCCCTTCAACAGGGCGCCGAATCTTTCAAGATCAAACCTTGGCGTGAGTGCTGCTACAACCTCTATGTCGCACGCGTTGCATCCGGCGGTGTTGAAGTGAACAAGCCATGGGCTGCTTGCTCGGGCCCAGCTTACAAGCCCCAAGATCTCACCGATAGTCCAAACGAGCTGGCTTCTCTTTCCTTAAAGGTTTCGGAGAAGTGTCGGCCCAACCAAGTTGCATACTATTGGTTCGTGTTGCGTTTCTTCGTGTAGCTGCTCGTGCTCTGCTAGAGGAAGTCTTAAGTAGAAAACGCTCAAGACGATAAGCGAACATTTGATCTTGGAGTTTGGAACCAAGGTGCAGGAGATCTTCGCTTCGCTTCCATTCGCGTTCGTTGTCGCATTGCTACTTGCCGTATTCCTGTACTGGTGTGGGGGGAAGATCTCAGCCAAAGGAAAACCGTCCGAGGGGAAGTTCGCCTCATATGCATGTGGAGAAGATCTTCCGGCTGAGAAACTGCAAGTCAATTTGCAGACCTTCTTCGTATATGCCGTGTACTTCATGATCTTCGATATCCTTGCATTCATGTTAGCCACATCTCTCAGGACTCCCGGAGTCCTGCCAGCAGCTTTCGCCCTCATTCTACTCCTCGCAATTGTCATGTTAATGCCTCTTACTCGCAGAAGATGAAGGGCGATGTTGGACGCAGAACCCTCAAGAAAGATACCCTAGTTGAGGAGCATCTTGACAATGACTTCGCTCCAGAGTTTCACAGCACTCGTCGATGTACTGGTCTTTCCGGGCTTACTGTTCTTGGTACTGCTCTCGTTGTTCTATGAATGGGTGGACCGCAAGTTTGTTGCAAGGCTGCAGAATCGATATGGGCCGCTGTACACCGGGCCGAGCGGTATCTTGCAGCCGTTCGCGGATCTTGTGAAACTGCTTTCGAAGGAAGACATAGAGCCAAAGAGCGTTGACCATGGCATATTCCGGACAGTTCCGATACTCATACTGGCTCTTCCGCTTCTCGGTCTACTGATTGTTCCGATAAGTAGCCAGACAGCTGTCATATCCTTCGAAGGAGACCTGATATTCCTCATCTTTCTCCTGACTCTGATTGCCGCCTCAGTATTCCTTGCGGGATATGCGTCCGCCAACAGGTTCAGCACTATTGGTGGATTGAGGGCAGCACTCCAGATGCTAGGATACGAAGTTCCACTATCAGTGTCCCTGATTGGACCAGCGGTTGTTGCAGGGTCACTCTCGATAAGTAAGATTGTCGAATGGCAGATGCGAGCAGGACTGTGGATGGTTGTGCTGCAACCAGTTGGATTCGCTGTTTGCATCATTGGCTTTCTTGCAGAACTTGAGAAGATTCCTTTCGACATACCGGAAGCCGAGACCGAGATCGTGGCTGGATGGAAAACAGAGTACAGCGGACGTAAGCTCGCACTCTTTAGGCTTGCAGGCGATGTAGAGATGGTTCTTGCCTGCGGCCTCCTGACCGCTCTCTACTTGGGAGGGCCGGCTGCGCCAACGCCTTGGCTAAGCATTGTGTGGTTCTTGATCAAGTCCACGGCTGTGCTCCTGATCTTCTCAAACCTGAGGGCGCTTTTCGCTAGGTTCAGAATTGACCAGATGGTTGGCGGATGTTGGAAGTACTTGGTTCCCTTGTCGGTGGTCCAGTTGATCGCTCTGGAGTTGATGCTGGGACATTGGCTATGATGCGATCTTCGGAGTTTGGACTGTGGTCCGATGGAGAAGCTTAAGGGTTGAGCATTGTGTGGACTGACTTAGTTCAGATTGTGTTGCTGGTCCTTGTATGTGTCTTGGCCGTTCTGGCAATAGAGCTTCCTGACTTGCTTTATGCGATAATATCCCTAGGTGGAATGGCTGTAACTGTAGGGTCTCTATTCTGGTTACTGCACGCTCCATATGTCGCGGTCTTCCAAGTCTTAGTGTATGCGGGGGCAGTAGTCGTCCTATTCATAGCGGCCATCATGTTAACCAAGAGGGGAGCGTAAAGTGAGTAGAGACTTGTTGAAGTTTCTGGGGATAGCCCTATTCGTGCTTGGATTTGTTCTGGTGGGCCGCCTTGTGTTAACGGAGGCTCTGACGGCTTTCGAGTTTGCTAGAGTTCGAATACAGTTTGTGGCATCGACTGCCTCTGACATCGGACAATATGCGTCCAGCTTCCTCTGGACGTACCGTGTACTGGATGTGCTTGCAGCGGCATTTTTGGTCTTCATAGCAGCGGCTTGTTGCGTTGCGATGCTTAGAGAGGAGCGGGCTTGATGCATGATTGAACTGTCAGGCTATCTTCTATGTTCAGCTGTGCTATACCTGCTTGGGCTGTACTGTCTGGTTACGACCAGGAATATGATAAGACTCATCATAGGCATAGAGATCTTGACTACAGCAGCGAATCTTAACTTCATATCGTTCTCGTCATACGCTCGGCCGGGCCACGTCGATCCTTTTTCTCACTCTGTGGTGATAGTGCTGATAGTTCTCGGGGCATGTGTCATAGCCGTTGGTTTGACGATGGCTGTCTATGCATATCGTCACTACGGGACCTTGGATATTAGGGAGCTTCGCAGGCTACGGTGGTAGTTGCTGCGAAGAAATGCTCAATCTTTCGTCTGACTGTCTAGAAGTCTTCGAAAGAGAATTTGATCTATCTATTCTTCAGAAGATGGATGAGCATCGTCGCAGTGGACTCGATGGCGCTTCTCAATTCATCTGTGAGGGCTTCTCCGAACTCCAGAGACTTCGGCTGAACGGCGAGGAGAGCGACCTTCGCTTCAGTAGTCGTGGTGAGGTACTTCGCTATGACTCTCAAGGAAGGCGCATGTGAAGATACTGTGAATCCCTCGACGTTCCGGGCCTCCAAGAAGTGAAGTTCTCCGGGCATGAGACCCATGTCGGCCACGTCAACTATCAACACATGCGTGGGGTTGATCCTCCTCATTGTTCCTGTATAGTTCTCCGGGACTGTTCCTGCATCTATGACTGTGATGTAGTCAGGTACTGTCCCTTGCAGTCTTCTCGCCAACACTGGGCCAAAGGCGTCGTCTGTACGAATCTCGCTTCCGATGCAAAGAATCACGATCCTCTTCGCTTGTGATAGCCATCGTTGAAGCTTTGTCTCGACGACAGCAGTCATTCAGATTCACTATCCTTCAATGTTGACGCGTGCCTCAGCTCCTCAACCAACCTAAGCGACATGGCTTACCTTTGTCTACGTGTTCTCTGTCGGGCATTACGTAGACTTGACTGTTTGAGAGGTTCCCTCATTGTTCGGCGACGGTCATCTGAGACTTGGTAGGCGGCCTTCTCAAACTCCTTGCAAAACTCTACCAAGTATTCCACGAAGAGATTAAGGATCTCGCTTCCCTTTGCTGGCGTAGCGAACGAGAAGTCAGTTATTGGTGTTGACTCTTCGGTTTCCGTCATTGAACCACTATCTGTGACGTCGCGCGTGCGGAGGAAGATATGTATGCGGCCGTCGCGAAACTTGGCTCGATTGATTGATATCGTTTGAATCTTGTTGCTCAAGGGTTTTGGCAGAGGAACAGTGGCTCTCTGAAGGTCTACAAGGTCAGGATTAATACCCATCATCAAGCATGTCTCAATCATTCCTCCATGTTCAATTGCCTTCCATCCTTCTACTTCGTTGAAGATGTCGAACCACTGCGCAACAGCCGAGAGGACTCCATGATCCCCTCGAAGCTTCAGGCACACTGATCGAAGAGTCGCGAGGTTTCCTCCGTGACCGTTCACGAAGAGGATCTGTCTGATTCCCCAGTTGACCATCGATCTGCATATGTCTAGCATCACACCGCGTAGATGGTCTTGGCTTATCGTGATTGTTCCAGGGAAATCCATGTGATATTCGGCGTATCCGAACGGCATCACTGGCAGCATTATGGCTCCTGTTCTCTCGCAGATTCTCTTAGCCAATTCCTGAGCGATGATCCAGTCGGTTCCCAAAGGAAGATGCGGTCCGTGCTGTTCGACACTGCCTAGCGGGATTATTGCTGTCTTAGTCGTCCTGAAAGTCTGCTCCGCCTTGACCCATGAGATTTCAGATAAGCTAGCCATACGTGTTACCCAGAAAGGTGAGAGGCATTGCAGCGTATTTATCACTTCCAACCTCACACTTCTAACGTGACTGGCGCCATGAGACCTACGGCTGAGCCAGGAGGGCCGACTCGATGCCGAGAATGGTCATGCGGAGAATAGGTTCCGTCTCGGAAGACACAATGCGAGAGATCACGGCTACAGTCGAGGAATGTTATCAGAGATTGAAGCCTCACTCTGTGGAGCTACTTGACCTCCTACTCTTTGGGGATTCAGCGCAAATGAACGCATTCTATGCGAGGGAAAGCGAAGCCTCTGGCATAATGTCACAAAGCCTAAGCGAGGAGTTCTTCGCCGTCCACGACGCATGGAGCGGGACGCCTAGAATAGGGGTGTGCATCGAAAAGATGCGTAGGCTTCCACATCCGGTCAGGACAGGGGCCTTGAGGCATGAAGTTGGCCATTCGGTCCTCCACGGCTCAATTGAACACTACGTGTTTTCCGTCGCTCCTCCTCTTCTGAGAGCGTCTGAGAGATTCTCCCTGACTAGGGATACTGTGTTTGCCATTCTCTATCTGATCTCAATCGCGGTGAAGGATTTCGAGGTTTCAAGTTTCCTTGTGAAGAAAGGATATCTGGAAGACCAAGTTGCGTATTCACGCCATGTCCTGACAACGTCGCGAGAAGATCTGAAGGCTTGGAGGATGGCGGAAGGCAATCCGACAGCGATGACTTTGTGTGCGGCTGGCCGTCTCAAAGATGCAGCATGCATCATGGCGATAGGACAAGTGTTGAATGAACCTTCTATCGATGTGATGGCGAGAGAATTCTCCTATCTGAGTCATCCCATGATGGAGCATTTTCTCAACGTCTTGGAGGCGTTCCCTCGGGATTTGATGGGAGATACATTGAGCAACGTGAATACTGCAGTAAGGTTGTTCGTCGAGAAGCTCCTTGAACCCACCTTTGCTGGGTCTTCGAGGTAGGAGTAAATCCTTTGAGATATGCGCTTAGGCAAAAGGTTGACGTAACAGTGAATCAATCGCTAGCAGAGTTGGAGACTGGCCGGGGACGGCTAGGCGGTTCTGAAGGAGAGAAGCGGCTCATAGGTCTGATCTCAGACACGCACATCTCATCTGAGGCAGATGAACTCCCGCAACGAGTCATTGATGCCTTCAAGGACGTAAGTCTGATACTTCACGCTGGGGACTTGGTCTACCTGAAGGTGGTCAAGGATCTTGAGAAGATAGCTCCTGTCGTGGCTGTGTACGGAAACATGGATCCTCCAGAGGTGCGAGCACGGCTACCCGAGATGAATTCGATCAGGATACTGGGCTGGAATATCGGAGTCATCCATGACGCTGGAGCCCTTTGGGGAAAAAGAGAGATGAGAAGGATCACCAAGGAGAACAAGTTTGACGTGTTGGTCTTCGGCCATACTCACAGGGCATATCTGGAAACGAAGCCTACTGTCTACGTAAACCCCGGTAGCCCTACCAAACCTGTTCCACCGTTCATCACTAAGCCTTCAGTAGCTCTGCTTAGGGTAGCGCAAGGCGGCGTAGAACCTTCAATCGTGAAGCTGTGAGTGGACCCGCGGGAAGCCCGGAATGCGTTCATTTTGAGTATCTGCTAAAGAGCGATGCAAGCATCAACATGATCGATATCAGTATGAGTATCGGAGAGGTTGCGAAGTAGAAGCCGTCTTTTCGGTATATGTAGAGTAAGATCGGGGGAAGCTTTTCGATCTCCGGCGCGTACCTGATGAGATATGGTATCGCAACGAATAGAACTCCCAGCAAGATCATTATCGCTCCTAGCCAAGCAAAGGAACGATACCATTCATCGACCGCCATCAAGGTTGACCCCTCCTAGGACTGCAAGCCTTCAGAGTTCTATCGTAAATAGTATAGGGCCATGGCTGCAGCGAACGCCAAGACGGCCGGGTAGATTATTGCTGCCTCAAAGGAGTAGTTGTGAGGATATTCCTCTTCGATAACCTTCTCTAGTGTCCTGTCCTTTTCTGTGGGCTCGTCTCTACAGATTAAACGGGCAACGTAAGGGTCAAGAGATGCAGTGCACTTCCCTGCTGAGACCTCTATCCTCTCTCTGAAGGCGATCTTCAGTTCTGGCTTCGGTAGCTTTGATTCCTTGACTTCAAACCCTTGCGACCTCAAACGTGAACTCAACTCTTCAACGTTCTTGCCTGACCATGAATGTCTCACACGTTCCATGGTCCGTTACCAGATCGATTTCTGTTGCGGTGTCTCTTCTAGCTTTTTCGCTGCATCCAATTGAACGCTGTCCTTGGCAAACGTCATATATCGGCTTGGATTCACTAGGCTGACCTCTGTTACAGTAGCCCGGAGCGACTATGAAAACTGCGGGACTTTACAGCGGGACTGTCCTAGTGCTTGGCGTAGTGGCTTTCATAGAGTCTTTGGCCTTCTCAATTCCAGTCTCATACTTCCCCAACTACGCGATGTCCCTTGGCGCTTCCGTGGCCTCAATAGGCATCTTCACTTCTAGTTTCATGGCCGCCTCGACTTTGATGTCTCCGAAACTGGGAGGACTTTCCGACAAGCTAGGAAGAAAGAGGGTCATTCTATGGGGGCTTCTCGGAGACGTAATCTTCGGGGCCATGACCGGATTGGTTCCTTCTTGGCTGTGGCTTCTCTTGGTAAGAACAGTAAATGGGGCGGTGACTGCTGCGGCGACTTTGCCCGCTGAGGCTCTCTTGGTGGATAGTGCTCCGCCGGATAGGTGGGGTGAAGCAGCAGGATTTGTGGCGTCATGCGGTATGCTTGGAAGAAATGTTGGCCCAGCGTTTGGCGGTGCTGCGCAGTTCGTGGCGATGCAATTTGTAAGTCTGGAGGACAGTTACAGAATCCCGTATTTCGTTGATGCGGGGCTCGCTGTCTTGGCTATGGTTTTGGTTGCGTGGAAGATCAAAGACAAGCCCATTCGCGGCATTGGAAGCAGGATCAGGGCAGAAACCAGTATTGGTGGAAGTTCTCGGACAGAGAGAAGCTTCCAGCCCGAGACTACGCGTTCCTTCAAAATACTGTTGCTCACGGCATTCACCAATGGTTTGTCCTTGGGATTCATTATCCCCGTAATGGCCCTATTCTTTCAGGACAAATTTGGCCTGGAGCCGATCGAGATAGGATCTGTTATGACTGTTTCAGGCCTCGTTGGGATTACTGTGAGCTGGATTGCAGGGCGTGCTTCCGACAGATTTGGAAGAAGACCGCTCATAGCTCTAGGCGGATTGTCCTCTCGACTAGGCGGATTGGTCCTTCCGCTGACTGCTGATCCAGCTCAAGCCACACTCGTTCTATCCGTAAGAAGTCTCGCTTTCAACATGTACATGCCCTCGATGAGGGCTTTGCTCGCTGATTTGACACCCGAGGAAAGCCGAGGCAGGCTTTTCGGGCTCTACAACAGCTTTTTCACTGCGGGAGACATAGCTGGTCCGGTTATAGCCACTTACCTATATGACCTATTCAGATTCGACAGTTGGAGACTGGGAGGACTAGCTCTCCCGGGATACGGTGTGCCCTTCTATGTGAATTCCCTGATCGGAATAGCTTCAATCATAATACTTCTTGCTTTCGTTAAAGAAACTGTTAGAGTGAAGTCTCGCATCTGGAAAAGTCCGGAGCAATGATCTCTGAACGCTAGAGGGAATGCCAGAATAGGCTAAGGATCTTGCCAAGAGGATCTCCGGAACTGTCAATGGTATACATGAAGAATTCGTCACGCTTTCAACATGTGTATGGGAGAGGATTACCCTAGCCTTCTATGTCATGTCTCAAAGGTGAATTTCAGAATCCACATGAGCAAGATCCCCGCTAGGAACGAGCCGAGAGACAACATGGATTTCTTTGCTTCAAGTTCTTTGTGAAGCTCTGGAATCAGATCTGAGCCAGAAATGTATATGAAACCTCCAGCCGCAAGAGGGACGAGAATAACCACAAAGTTCTCTGCATATGACGAGACAAGGTAGCCGATGAAAGCGCCTAGAATTGCCGTCAGCGCTGACAGCAGGTTATAGAACAGTGCCTTGGTCTTGCTAAAGCCTCCATAAATCAAGACTCCAAAATCACCTAGTTCCTGAGGGATTTCGTGCGATATCACAGCTATTGTGGCAACTATGCCCAGCTGAATACCTGCCACGAAACTGGCCGCGATAGTTAACCCGTCCACAAAGTTATGGATGCCATCACCAATCAGATTCAGATACGTGAAGATGTGAACATCACATCGTCCATCATGGCAATGGCGCCAGTAGAGCAACCTCTCCAAAAGAAAGAATAGTATGAATCCGAGGATGACATATGAAAAGACAATGGTGCTTCCGCCCAACTCCAGTGCTTCAGGCATCAGATGCAGGAAGGCCCCTCCCATTAGCGCACCTGCTGAAAATCCGACTAGCCCAAGCAGAATTCTGTTTAGATCCTCATCTCTAACTGCCAGTGTGAGAACGCCTATGAGCGATATTATGCTCACCAGAGAGGCGCTTCCAATAATCCAAAGAAGCGGAGCAACCAATTCCTAGTCACCTTCGCAGAGACGGGAAGAACTCGGGTCTTCCCGGAATGCTAAATGCTGCGCTGTACTCCTCCATAAAGTCTGGGTCAACCGTCAGGTCGTAGTACGTCATAGTTTGAGCGATCTGTTCCGCCTCCTTGCGTTTCTTTGCTGAGAGCAGAGCGAGGTATGCGCCCGCCACTGATCCGTTTCCAATCTGCAGAGTCTTAGCGTTTGGAAATTCCGGGAAGATTCCTATGGTTGTTGCGCTAGCCGGATCGACATAGTTGCCGAAGGCACCTGCCAAATAGAGATTTCGAACATCCTTGATGGTGGCTCCAGTCTTCTTCATCAGGACGGCCACCGAGCCGCAGACTGCTGCCTTGGAGTCCATGAGGTTGTTGAGATCCTTCTGGGTGATCACAATGTCCTTGCCCAAGTCGTTCTCGGATGCTGGAGAGACAACATATTCTAGGCCTTCAGGACCCTTCCGTATTAGAGGGGTCATTCCTTCATCTCTTATCTTGCCAAAAGAGTCAACCAAGCCTGATCGATACATCTCAGCTAAGGCGTCTATGATGCCCGATCCGCATATGCCTCGCGCCCTATGATCGGCTCCACCAATGATCGTATAGGTTGACTTGAGAGTTGCTCTATCGATTTTGACATGTTCAATAGCTCCCTCAACCGAGCGCATTCCAAACTTGATCTCCCAGCCTTCAAAGGCCGGTCCCGCCGCACACGAGGTGGAGAGAAGCCACCCCTTACTCCCTATGATGATCTCACCGTTCGTTCCCATGTCGATCAAGATCGATATTTGAGGCGATTCATGCATTCCAGACGCCAAGATGTCCGCTACAGCGTCTCCTCCAAGGAATCTGCTTACGCTGGGTAGGCAGTATACGGGGGCGTTCTGGTTTATCGCTATGCCGAACTCTTGAGCTCTTTTTCTGATCGGATTCCGTGAGACTTGAACATTGGCATCAACCAGAGGCGACGGATCCATCCCTACAAGAAGATAGGTCATCACCGTGTTGCCTCCTGCAGAGACACTTGTCATCTCTCTCAGGTCGACGCGGTTATTGGTGCCGAGAGCTTCCACAATCTTGTTGATCGTAGCGACCACGGCATCTTGTAGCCTAGACAGGCCTCCTCGGTTTCTGAAGGCGTAGTCGATTCTTGATAGCAGGTCTTCTCCGTAGATCAGCTGCTCGTTGTAGCCCGATTCCGTCGCCATGATCTCGCCATCTCTGAGATCCACTAGATAGGCTACAACCTTGGTCGTGCCTATGTCCAGAGCCAAACCATAGTTTCGCAGAGAAGTATCTCCGGAATCAACATCGATAACCTCAGATCTGGTTGCGCACCTGTCCACGATCAGAGTGATCCCTTCGATGTCGTCTGACAGTTTCCCGAGCTTCAGTAGCGCTTGCTCGCTCAGAGATGGCTCACCGCCGAGCGTGTCTGCTATCAGCGTCGACAACTGTCTGACGCGATTCGACTTGTCTTCAATCATTGAAGGAGCAATACTGAGGAATCGTTTGACGCAGCAAGGATCAAATTCGACTCTTGGGAGTATAGCGCTCGCGAGAATCTGTTGCCCTTCGATTCGGCTCTCAGGCGGGATCGTAACCCTGGTGTCGTCCAAGATTTCTGTTTGACATGCAAGATGGAATCCTTTAGAAGCTTCGTCTCGATCTATGAATTTCTTGGCCGTCTCCGACTTCTCTATTACATGTCCTTTCTCCACTATGACCTTGCATTTGCCACAGCTACCGAGGCCTCCACAGACGCTTCTGATCTTTATTCCGCCGAGTCGCGCCGCTTCAAGAATCGTTAAGCCTCTCTCAACCTCAACGCGCTTTCCCTCCGGTTGGAACTCAACGATAACCGTCATGGCTTGTAGCTCTCGTCTTTACTCGTTGGACGATCAGAGCGTCTGTGCATTCTGTCAACGCCTTCCGTCGTCCATGGTTTTTCGCTCGGCAGGTTTGATGGTTGGCTAAGAAAGATGCAAGTTAAAACATTTCGGTGGCATTTCCTGCTTATTGTGATTCAGACGGGAAAGGGAGTTGGCCATTTCATATGTCGGCCTAGCTAGGCGATTTTTATCTGTTCCGGCGTCATGGATACGCGTACCGGCTTCTCTGTTTTCGAAGAACTAGCAGGACGACAACAACTACTGCAGCGACAGGCGCAATCACGCATAACAACATCATGAGATACGGCGGCCGGCCGAGCCATCGTATGGCGCAGTTTAAATGAGCCTACCTAGAATTCTGAGACGGTGGGCCTGTTGGGCAAAGAGAGTTCTGAGCTGAATCTGATCCGCAGAGCCGCTGCATGGTTGACGAAGGTCCTGGATCATTTGGCATCTTTCGAGGATAGAAGGAAAGCGTTTGTCTCCACTGCATCAAGCAGCTTCTCCATTCCGACGGAGCTACAGATGTATGCCTATGGAGCTTCTAGGTCGCCTGTCTCTCTGCCGATTTCTCCTGGAGATAGATACGCAACCAAGGATATCCGAGGGATCATCACGGGTGAAGCAGGTAGGAAACTGGGGGAGAGAGCGAAGGAGCGTAAGAAGGAGGAAGCCGCCCGACAGAACACGGGAAAGGATGCAGATCGACTAAAGCAAACCTGACCCTAGAAGACTCGTTGGCAAAGAGTTTTCTGCTCTTTGAAGCCAAGACGACTTCCTGTATGATTTGAGATATCGTCACGATTTTCAAGGGTTCATCTTTGGGTTGCTGCGTGGAACAGTTTACAAGTCTCTGCACGATGAGGAACGGTACAAGTTCTTCTTTTTCTCCAACCTTGCTCTTCCAACTTGAGCCATATTGCGAGGTTCGGAAAGGAGAAGTTGATAGCGCATGAAGGCCAGTCGATCTGACTCGGGGACGGTCTTCAGAGATGGCTAGAGGCTATGGATCTGAGTATTGATGTTGTGTTGTCTTTTCGTGCTTGCTTTCTGAGAGTATCCATCTTGACACTGGTATATCTCAGGATCGCTCTTACGTCATTCTCATCCTTCAATGCCCGCTCCCTTGGAACGGTTGCCTTTATCATACGTAGCTTCGCCAGAATCAGACCTTCGGGTGTTTGATAGAAAGTCGGCAAGCCCAAGACGCTCCCAGTATTCCTCTCAAGTTTCTTGTTGGAGAGTATGATATCTACTGTGAATGGAGTCTTGCTGTCCCTAAGCGTGACAATTCCGTAGCCTGATTTCAGGGCCGCATATATCTTTCGCCTGTCAACTTCGAGTTCCGCCATTTTCAGCGCGGATATGAGCTTGGTTCGAGTTTCTCCTCTGCTGATTTTGACCACGAGATCTATGTCCATCGTTGTGCGAGGCGTACCATAGTAGCTTGCGGCCAAAGCCCCTGTGAACATGTAGATCAGTCTGAAAGAGTTGAAGGCATTAACAATTCTCTCGACCAGTGCCTCAAAATTCTCCAGTCTCTAGACCTCACGCACTCGGCGTCTTCCGTACATGATTCTCTCTCTGACCAGTTCCAGAAGCTCCTCCTCCTTGATCCCTGGATTCTTGTCTCTTATGGCGTCAGAGGAGATGCGCACGCAAACATCCGACATGTTAATTGCAAGATTGACCCTTTTCTCTGCTAGGCTTCTCTCATTCTCTTTTAGCGTAGCCTTGGGCAACTCCACCAGCCAGATCTTCCAGCAGCTTGCAAGTTCAGAACGGACTAAAAACAGTTCCGTTCCTTACATTGATGCGCATCACTGGAAAAGGATCGCGCTAGTTTGAACGTGTTGTATGCAAGTAGTCCGGCGTATCCGAGGGCGGTGAAGACTGTAAGCTATTCGATCAGGGGAGCCGTGCTGATTAGGACTAGAGTGAGGTTGATCGCTGCAACTGCGTAGCCATAGTAGCCAATTGGTTTGATGAAGTTGGGGTGTGTTATGAGTGAAGTGTTTGCCAAGATCAAGACCGCAAGGTTCAGTGCGAAGAAGGCTTGGGACCAGAACAAGTGCTGCGTTGGGTAATCCTCTGAGAACACGCCGATCATTACTAGGGCAAAGGCCGAAAAGAACACGGCTATCTCTGTGATCAGTAGGAGCTGCTTTCTCCGATACTCCTTCGTATACCATTTACGGATTCCTGCGTAGAACGGGAAGAGCGCGAGTCCCGTAAGGACGCAGCCCACGTTATAGAAGACTGCGCCGTTGGGGCTGTAACTTGAGTTTCCAAGATCGCTTAGCCAATTGTTGATGGGGTTGTACGGCTTTGGAAATAGGGCGAGGGAGGCAAAGGTGAAGGCACAGTATAGCACGATGACCATGATGCCCGCAATGCAAAGTATCGGCCATTTCATTACTCATTTCTCCCATATGTTGGGTTCAGTCAGAAGGACTGTCTGGCCGGATGCTTTCATGTGGGGGGACCGTGGTGTGTCCAGTCTGGAACGCGAGCGTCGGTTACGGTGTCAGCTCTTGGGATGTATGGTTTAATGTCGATTATGGGTGATCCTTGGAAGGCGTCGAGCCCTCTAACGGTGATGGTGCATCCATCCACGTTCACGAGCTCTGCGACACACAGTCCTATGGGGTTGGGTCGAGTTGGGCTTCTACATGCGAAGACTCCGACTTCATAGTCTACGGAATGTCTCCTTGGAAATACCAGTACGGTGCGCCTATCCTTCTCGCTTGTATGCAGATGTGCCCAATAGAGGACGATTATGTGGGAAAACTCGTCGATGCCCTTGAGGCCCGGACAGAAGTCTGGGAAGATCCTTATCTTGGCCTCTTGCTCCCCTGCTTGGTCTACAACCCCAATGAAGCGAAGATCTCCGTCTTTGTTCATACTCACGGTCTATCACATCATGTGGTGGCACGCTGCGCCGGTGCGGTAAGTCAATCATCGCTTAGGGATTACTGCTTTGCCTAGTTGTCTTCCCAAGTCTCTACATTTCTCAAGAGTTTGTTGGTTTGGTTTTCCGTATGAGTCCACCGTCTCCCCTACCTGTTTGCCTACTCTCTTGAACAGTTCCTTCATCACCGTTTTCACTTTTCCACCGCCTCCGTGGGAGCAGAAAAGAGCGTACGGTTTGCCTGTGTATCCTTCCTTTCTCTTTACGGTCGACTGTATGTAGTGATCATCCATGAAGGTTTTCAGCCCTCCTGCGATGTAGCTGAAGTAGTCGGGTGAACCGAAGGCGACACAGTCAAATTCGGGGAAAGTAGTAATGTCGAATCGTCCGTCATTTGTGTTGAATCCAGTTACTTCGCATCCTGATTCTTTCAATCCTTCAGCGACGGCATCCGCCATCAACTTTGTATTCCCATACTCCTGCGAATGATAAAGCACGAGGGCTCTAGCCACAACAACCACCTTCGAACAACAATCACACAAATGCTCTCAATAGGGATACAAACACTTTGCGATAATGTCTATACTTCAGATCTAGCGCGTCTATCTCGATTGTGTGGCGCTACTTGCGTTCACTGAAGCCTCAATCCATCCGTAGGTCCACACAAGGATCAAGGCGCATAGGATCGTGGATAGTTGTTCGAGATGCGCACCCATGACCGTGCCTACTTTTGCACGCGCTATGCTAGCTATGCTGTACGTTAGGCTCAAGTGTCAAAGCCTTATTGGTGATCCGCGATGATTGTCTATGAACCGGAGTCCTCCGGTTGGTGAATGCGAGTTGACGCAGCCTTGAAACTGAGTTTCTCAAGACACGCCCGAGCAAAGCTTGGGGAGCGTCAAATAGGCCAGGAAAAGTTGACATCTGTGTTGCAGAACCCGAGGGAAGTGTTCTACGATGCGACATCCTTGGCACAGGTTGCCATCCGGCAAGTAGATTTGCATGGCATAGGCGTCGACCTAGTCGTGATTTTCCGGAGGAGAGATGGCGCCTACCATATTGTGACGGCGTACCCTGTGAAAGATGTGCGGGGTGAGGTGGAGAGAAAGGTTAATAGTGGAAGATGGGTTCCCATCTGACGGAGAGTTCCGACGTGAAGGTAAACTACGATCCAGGGGAAGACATCCTCTACATCATGGTTAGAGAGGGGCCCATCTTTGACAGCAAGGAGATCGGCGAAGACATCCGGTTGGAATACGACAAGGGCGGCGAGGTTGCGGGAGTGGAGATCATGAATGCAAGGAGGAATATAGCGAGAACCCTCGCCCAAGAAATAGCTAGAGAAATAAGAGCTCCAGCTCACTAGCAAGGCCGACATTTTCTCAAAATGTCGTATGCGCTCTTTCTGTTCAGCAAGGCTTCGATGGCCTAGGCCAGGCGTGTCTCTCTTCCGAAGCGGCAATCTCTTTAACCCTGTGTAAACTAGGAAAGGAATCGAACTCCCGTCGCGGACAAATCGTCATTCAAATCAGAGATGAAATCGCTTGCAGAGCCCTGAACGGAGGGTCGTAGAGGCCGAGTGCCTGAAGGAATTCTGTGCCAATGTTTTGAGGAAGCTTAAGGTTCCACGTGAGGAAGCAGAGATAACCACGGACGTTCTTGTTTCCGCGGATCTGAGAGGGATCGAGTCGCATGGAGTCTCACGACTGCCTAGATACGCGAAGAGGTTGATGAACGGGTGGATTCGGCCTGAGGCGAAGATTACGGTAAGAAGGGAAACCCCAGTAAGCCTTCTATTGGATGCGGAGAACAGCCTAGGTCAAGTGGTGGCCTATAGGGCGATGGAGCGATGTATCGAGAAAGCTAAGCGATCTCATATCGGGTTCGCGTCCGTGATGAATGGCAATCACATCGGGATTGCTGGCTACTATGCCATGATGGCTCTGAAGGAGAATATGATTGGGCTTTGCATGACTAATGCTTGGCCTCTCGTCGTTCCAACTTTCGGCATAGAACCGATACTTGGGACAAACCCGATCGCCTTCGCTATACCTGCCAAGCACGAGCGCCCCTTCGTCTTGGACATGGCTACGAGTGTCGTACCCATCGGAAAGATGGAGGTCTACAGGAGACATGGGAAGCCTGTGCCGGTAGGTTGGGCGATTGACGAGAACGGTGATCCTGCGCTTGACGCGGAAACCGTAATGCGTTGCGTGTACAAATCAAAGCGTGGTGGACTTTTACCTCTTGGAGGACTGGAGGAGACAGCGGGATACAAGGGCTACGGTTTGTCTCTACTTGTTGACGTACTTGCAGGCATATTGTCCGGTGCCGCTTATGGGCCTCATGTTGGAACCCCCGAGGATCCCAAACCCTCCAACATCGGAGTCTTCGTTGGCGCAGTCGATATCAACGCCTTCACACCTGTAGACGAGTTCAGAGAGCGCATGGACATTATGATCAAGTCCATCAAAGCATCAATCAAAGCCAAGGGTCAAGACAGAATCTATATTCATGGAGAAAAGGAATGGGAGCTGGAGGAACAGCACAGGAAAACTGGCATACCATTATACATCCAAGTCTGGGAGAACTTGCGAGATCTGGCTAAGCAGGTTAACGTGGAATTCGCTCTGTAGCATCTACATAGTCGGCGGAGTTGCTGCCATCTTTCTACTAACTTTGCCCATTTCTCGTAGGCTCATGCCCTTCGATGGCCAAGCGCTTCACAAACCTTATGGGCGTGACTGGCCCAGCTTTCAATCATTGGTCAATACGTGTTGGGGGCTGACATGGGAAAGGTGATCGAAAGGGCCAAGATTACGAGTTTGTTTGAGCCCACGAAATCTGCCGAGGTTGAAGCTGTTATCGATACTGGGGCCACAATGGTAGTGTTGCCTTTGGACCTTGTCACGAAGCTCGGTCTAAGAAAGATACGGGACACAAAGGTGAGGTACGCCAACAACAGGACTGAATTCAAGTCAGTTTATGGGGTAGTGACTCTGGAGCTGAAGGGAAGGGTTGGAAACTTCGATGTTCTGGGTGAGGTGGAGGGATCTCAGCCGCTTGTTGGGCAGACAGTTCTTGAGGAGCTGGATCTGGTAGTTGACCCAAGGACCAGAACGCTTGTACCCAACCCCAAGTCTCCGGAGATGCCAGTGGTAGAGATACTGTAGACTCAAACGATTGAACCGATCTAGTACGGCCCTGCGCGTGTACAAGCTCCCAAATTCCATAGACCGATTGAAACCGTCAGTGACGGTGCGGGACCGCGCAAGAGTAGGATCTTTCAATTCTACCATAGACCGATTTAGGCCAACCCGCAACATTCATTCTTGAGTCATTTGGCTGCTTTCAATGTCTACTCATGGGATTTGCGATTGAATCTCGCCGAGAACTGCATGGTCAATGCGCTTCCAATCGGATAATTATGGCTCGTTTTTCGCACTAGTTCATCGGGGCGTGGCGCATAGTATATATATGCATATGAATATGACGAATGCGGATGTTGATGGCCAAGACAATAGCGGTCTCGGATGAGGTCTACGAGCTTCTGAAGAAGGCCAAACTTCCGGATGAGAGTTTCTCAGAAGTGATAAGAAGGAGCTTGGAAAGAGGCCGAACGCTATCGCAGATTTCTGGGAGCGGCACGATCAGCCTAGAGGATTGGAAGGAAGCCAAGGCCATATTGCACCGGGCTCAGGCCACGACTATTCGAGAGCTGAGTGAGTCAAGACAGTGAGGCTCTTTGACACGTCATTCATCGTCGACCTAGCGAATTCCGACAAAGAGGCGGAAGCAGTCGCCAGGAGAATGGATGAGGAACACATTTTCGCAGCCATCTCTGTGATTTCAGTGCACGAGTATCTTTTCGGAGTCCACTATGCGTACTTCCACGACAAGCAAAGGCTCCGTACGAAGCTGACTTCGGCGAGGAGGGACCTCTCTAGGTTTGAGATCTTGCCTCTGACCGAAGAAATCGTTGAAATAAGCTCTGAACTTCACGCGATGTTAGAGCGAAGAGGACAGTTGATTGGCATCAACGATCTGTACATCGCCGGAACTGCGCTCCGCTATAAGCTAGTTCTCGTCACGAGAGACGTTGCGCACTACAAAAAGATGCCCCACCTCACTATAGAGACCTATTGAGACAACATGATCTCTAGGCACGAGATGGAACGACGTGCAACCTAGAGTAGGGCACTGACCCAGAGTTCTGAGGAGTGTAAGGCCGGCCGTAGACCGATTGAAACGATATCTGAGGGGGTGGGGTGTAATACACCCTATTTTTCGCCAGGAAGCTCATTCCTTTCAATTCCCTTCTCATGGGATTTGCGAATACGACTGGATACGCTCTTATTCGTGTAGCGCCCTATTTACGGATGAGAGGGAATTGCGGGTTCTGGTTCGGCTGAGGGCTCAGGACACTTTTCCATACGAGCTGGGGTACCATCACGATTTTCAAGGATTCATCTATGGGCTACTGAGAGGAACGAGCTATGAGTCTCTACATGACAAAGTCCGGTACAAGTTCTTCTGTTTCTCAAACCTTGTTCCGCCAACCCGCACAATCTCACGTGACTCGCTAAGGACGTTAGTGGTTTCCTCTCCTGACGACACTTTCATCAGAACTATTCAAGAGAGGCTGGTAGCTCATCAGGGCCTACCGATCAAGCTGGGCGGGATGACTTTCAAGGTCGAGCGAGCCGAGCACCGTAGGGTGATGTTGCCTTCGTCAGCTCTTGAGGAGATTGTGTTGACGAGTGGAACTCCGATCGTTGTGAGGATTCCTCCGTACCGTTGGAAGGAGTATGGTATCCGGCCGAGGAAGGGCTATCGGTTTGTGTACTGGCGGAGCGAGCATACTCCTACCGCCTTTATTAGGCAGTTAGAGGAGAATCTTGTGAAGAAGTACAGCCAGTATTTCTCAGCTGAGGAGCAGCCAGGCTTGTCGCTGTTCGAGAGGCTAAAGTTCAGGAAACAGGTAGCGGTGCCACTGAAAATGAGGGGAGAAGAGAGCACAATCATAGGAACACTATGGGACTTCCGATTTGGCCCAATGGACGATATAAAACGAAGAATACTTCAGTTTGGGCTTGACGCAGGATTCGGCGAGATGAACAGCCTAGGATTCGGATTCATGAACATAACAGAAAGGTAGTTTCATAAAAATGGAGACAACTCTTACGCATACAGGCAATCCTTGGATAGATTGTGGCATAATAGGGTTGCATGATTTATGGAAAGATAAGAGCAAGATACAACCTGAAGGAGACGTTAACGTACATTGGCGCAACGACCAAGTTGTTCTTGAAGCCGCCAACCCTGAAGAACTCAATCACTTCTTGGAATCAACATTTGAAGAAATAAAGTCAACCTTTTACATTGAACGTACGAGAAATACCGTTTGCATACTCGATAGAAAAAAGAGGCAATTCAAAGTAGTTCCCAAGATTAACTTAGTTAGCGTAGTGGGTTTCTTATTCAGCGGTGGAGATCTAAAAGTCAAGTATGGTGCAAAGGAACCTCTAGAAACAGGTTTGATGAAGAAATATGAAGAATTTAGGAGACTCTACAAAGGAAGGCGAAACATAGATTTCAAGGTGAAGAAGGACGAAAAGAACAAGAAAGAATATGTCTACGCTTCTGAGCCAAGATACAATTGGCCGTTCAAAATAGGAAAGGAAGGTGTCTGTTCATTTTGTGGCCGTAGAGCTCCCTGTGTGGACATTGACTCGAACAACTATCCCTTTGCAGTTGGAACCAACAACTTCCAGAACTTCTTTTCGAATCTGAGCCTGTCGCCTAAGATGTGTTTATTCTGTGAATTGGCTTCACTGGTTGCCATAAACCGAATAATCTTCAACTTGACGGAGAGAAGACGTAGGCTTTTTCTCGCAATCCCTCAAGCCTACTCACTAGGAGAGCTCTACGATTTCTGGCACCTCATAACGTCCAATATCGTACTGAAACCTCTTAACCAGGATTCAAACCTGCTTTCTGGGGGTTATCGCTATCGACGACTAAGTGAGAGCGTTCTCGCTACATGCTTAGAGCTGTACCTCCAGCTTGAGAGAATCAAGGAAGACGCAAAGCGAATTGCGGAGGCGGACAAACTAAAAGATAAGGTTTCAAGTAAGAGTTGGCATTTCTTCATGGTCTCAAAGACCGGCCAAGTCCTTTCGTTTGATAGCTACACATACTTGACAGATCTCCACAGAATCTTCAAGCTATTCGCCAGCCTAGGGAATCCTCATACGTTCAAGGAGATGTTCCAGCATTTGGCAATCCAGCATGGAAGGGAGTGGCGTAATGAACTTCGAGATCAGTTTGCCCAAAGAATTCTGCGAAGTGCTGGCCTGAATAATGTTGCCGAACGAATAATGTGGGGAAAGAGTAGAGAAGGGAGCTATGTGGCAGGTTTAGCAGATTTTATCGAGCATTACAACATATGGAGAGGATAGAATTGGAGAAAGAAATGGTCGAAATATGCAAGAAGATGGGGCACAAAATAGGTTACCATGCAGCGGAAACTCAACGAGCATCCATCTTGTATGACCTCAGAAGAGTAAAACGGTTCGATGCCTTCTTGCACGTTCTTGAAAGGCTCAAGCATAGAATACCGTCTTTGCTCACTGAACAAGAGTTCTTCCTCAAGATCAACACTGGGAACTGGCTTGAGTACAAATCTCTGATAAGTGTTTTTGCGAAGGATCAAGAGTCTAAAGTCAATTACGCAAGAGGTAGGAGGTGAGTCAAAGTGGGCAAGAAGAATTCTGGGTCGAAATGTCTGAACATGGCGTTTATCTTCAAAACATCTGTCGGGAGCATAAACTCTAGCTTTTCTGAGGAAAATGTCTCCATTGTGAAGAAGGTTACGCTGCCCGATGGAAGTGAGATACCATATGTATCAGGTCAAGCAATGCGTCGGTACATCAGAGATAAGTGGGAAGAAATGGGATTAGACATCTCCCCTGTCAATCGCTTGGGGGTAGAAGCTGTCGAGGAGGAAGAGGAGGGAGAAACTAGTGAATTAGAGGGGGGAAAGAAAGAGACCGAAGAATCGAAAGTGAAAGAAGAAAGAGCTGTAGCTGGTCCAGTAATGGCATCATCAAAATGTAACCCAGTAGAATATATTGATGACGATCTTTTCGGCTTCATGTCCAGTAGGAGAAAAGACATACGCAAGCGCACCTCTCCGGTCAAAGTGTCTCCAGCAATAGCGTTTTTCTCATTCAAAGACGATAGAGATTTCGGCGTTAGGATCACTGAAGAAGGGAAGAAAAACCCCAGCCAAATGATGCCACCATTCGAGACAGAAGTCTACTACAACTACTTCCTCTGTAATATCCTTGTGGATCTGGAGCGTATAGGCATATTCAAAGATGACAACTATGGAAAGGTGGAGAAACCTAGAGATTTGGATGCTAACAAGAGAAAGAAACGGCTAAGTAATCTAATCGAGGCTGTTCGTGACTTATGGGGAGGTGGAAAACAGGCACGGTTCTTAACTGACATCTCTCCAAAATTCGTCGTTTACTCTAGGCAGACTGTGAAGAAACCGATCTTTCTTGAAAGAATCAAGATGAAGAAAGACGAAACCATTGATGTGCCCTCGATTGAGGAGACGCTGAAAGATGAGAGTAATCTGTTGGGCAAAGTCATAGTAGGTGCCATGGATGGGTTTGGCGGAGTAAAGGTAGGTCAACAAATTCTGAACAACACAATCACTATTGAAAACATAAGCAAAGCCTTCGCTGATATCCTGACGGATGCCGAATCAGCAGTTACATAACTTCAAGATGCTTGGCCATGAAGGCAATTTCCGCCGTCCGAGTTCATGTTGTAGGGCTTTTCAATTCCTTTAAGCCAAGAGCTCCTGAAGATGTGAGATATCACCGTACTTACGAGTTCCCGCCAAGAACAACTTTACTCGGCTTTGCAGCAGCATCTCTGGGGTTAGGGGAAACTGAACTCTATGTAGAATGGGATGGCGGCCCACCTCTAGCTGACCGTCTTGAAGTAGCATCTATACTGAAGGAAGTCACTGGTCACATTCGTGACTACTGGACAATCAAGAAATTTAAGGGAAAGGCATCATTCCCTGCGATGCAGGTTAGAGAACAACTTTTCAAACCCTCATATACACTCTACTTTGCATCACACAAAGAAGAGATAGTTAAGAAAATCTACAACGGCATCCTCAACCCCCACTATCCGCTTTCTCTCGGTCGTGATGATGAACTGGTAAGAGTTACAGTAGCAGAACCATCTAACCTACGCATGCTAAAACCACCTTTTTCTCTATCCAAAACCCTTCTCCCTATGGATCTTATTCCTATGATTAAAGAGGAGGATCGTATAGCACTCTTGAAATCCTTGACTAGATTGAAGTTTGCTAGGCGTTTTTCCATAATGGAAGACGGTACACGTGTAGAGAATGATATGAAGGAGTATGTCCAACTCTCTGATTCCGTCCATGTCGTAGAGGATATCGAAGCCTATACCGATGCACCTCAGGGGGAAGAGGGCAACAATTTTGTATTCCTATGATGAAGTCTGGGCTAAACCAGAGTACCCTCTAGAACACCACATGGAAGATTGTCTTCAGTTATTCAACAAAGTCAAACACTTTAAGAAAGAGATTGCAGGGCACATCGCTGAGAAGGCTAACATTGGAACCGAGGACTTATGGAGTAGCGCCTTTTTCACAACATTACTTCATGATGTCGGCAAAGCAAGCATTCCTTTTCAGAAGTACTTGAGGAAGCAAGGAGAGAAAGAGAGCCATGCCTTCATCTCCTTTTACTTTGTGAATCAAATCTGCAGTAACGTGTCGAAGTTAAAGATAAATGAGAAGACAACTGGTCTTGAAGCTTTAGCAGTAGCTAGCCATCACTCGCCGTTACACCCATTGAAATTTGAAGAATGGTATCAGGGAGTTGAAGAAGACCCACGGATCCTGAAAGATGTGGTGAGGCGATACCTGAAGAATTTTTCTGCGAAGAAAGCTATGGAATATGTCGGGAGGGTCACTGAATTAGATGTTAGTTTTCCCCAGACTTATAATGACATTTACGAGTCATTTGCTCTCCTCAATGCAAGGTTGCGAACATCCCGGACGATAAGCAATGACTCTGTCCGATCGCCATTCGCTTTTCTGAAGAGCATACTTCACTATTGTGATTGGTATGGTTCTAGTAGGGAATTCAGCCCACAGTATTCGCCAGACAATGTCGAGTCTAGGGTCCTTAGATATCTTGAGGAGAAAGAAAAGAAGCCCATTAAACTAAGAAAATTCCAAGAGGATATTAAACCGCTAACTGACGCTCTCCTTCAGGCCCCCACTGGAACGGGTAAGACTGAAGCTGCAACTCTGTGGGCTGACAAGTATACTGGTTCAAAGAAACTCCTTTATCTCCTCCCCACAATGACTACCTGCAATAAGATGCATGATAGGCTCAAGAAGATGCTGGGATGTGAGGTGGGGCTCCTCCACGGCACCTCTGACTACATGCTCGCTACGAACGAGGAATATGAGGGACAAGAAGAATTTGAACGCATAAAACAATCGCTTTTCTGTAAGAGTTTCATGTATCCCTGCACAGTAGCGACGATTGATCAATTGCTCTTCACAATGTTCAATTGGGGGAGATGGGAGTTGAAGTTACTGAATGCAGGCAATAGTGCCGTCATAGTGGATGAGATACACGCCTATGAGCCATATACCGTGGCATTGATTGTGCATACACTAAGATTACTCAGGTCTCTTGGCGCAAAGAGTCTCGTTATGAGTGCAACGATTCCTACAGTTCTTCGGGATTTATTGCAGAGCAAGCTAGAGCTTACTTCTACATATAGGGAGACGTCATACGATAATCGCATTAGAACATCCATTCAACTGGCAACCAGTGAAGAGATAGCTTCTGCCGTTCGAGAGATTATTAGACATTATGAAGGACATTATGAAGACAAGAAGAAGAAAGTGTTGGTGATCTGCAATACTGTAGCAACGTCCAAAGCTGTTTACAGTGCCATAGAACGCACAAAAAAGATTAAGAAGAACGAACTTGCTCTTCTTCACTCCCAATTCATAATGAGGGACCGTGCGGCCAAAGAAGACTTCTTAGAGAATCTCAAAGATTATGCTGGACCCTATGTCCTTGTGGCCACTCAAGTTGTAGAGGTTAGCTTAGACATAGATTTTGATGTTCTATTTACCGAAGCTTGCCCAATAGATGCCCTCATTCAGAGGCTAGGACGGGTCAACAGACGAGGAGAACGCTCCCCAGCTGAAGTATTCATCTACAAACAGACGCCTAACGCAGACAGAGTTTACAACCCTGCACTTGTTCAGGATAGTGTTAAACAGCTTTACTCAAGAGGTCGGAGCAAGCTTAAGGAATTTGAACTCATTGAAATAGTGAACGATGTCTATGATAGAGAGGATTATGAAAGCAGACTTGAGGAGGAACTTAAAAAAACACGGGCCTTAATCGCTGATGTTCAGGATAATCTTCGTCATATGTATCGGCTAACCGTCGATGAGAAGATGCTACAGCAGGTGGTTACGAGAGAAAGCGACTACGTGACCATAGACGTAGTTCCAAGAGATTATGCAGACAGAGTATTAAGTCTACCAAAAGATGAAAGATATCGGAGAGTGGAGTTCACAGTCAAAGTTCCGTACTATAAAATCAAACAAAATCTCAGACAACCATTGGATGGAGTTCTAGTAGCAGACGTAAATTATGATCCTCAATTAGGAGTCATCTACCCAGAAAGGGATACAGAAGCTTACATTTACTGAAGATGTCTTCATGGTGCGGACCTTGGCTGTCATTGATCTGTCTCAGTCGCCGCAGCGTCAACGTGCGCTAGAAGAAGCTTTGAACTTTACTGGCACCCAGGTGAATTACTTTTTTGTTTGTAGGAGGAAGCTTTGGCTGTTCTCTCATGGTCTTGAGATGGAGGAGGCCTCTGATCTTGTTCTCTTGGGCAAACTCCTTCACGAGCGAGGTTATGCCCGCAGGCTAAAGGAAGTTCAAGTTGGCAGGATTAAAATAGACTTTCTTGCCTCTGGCTGCGAAATTCATGAGGTCAAACGTTCGCGAAAGGCGGAGGATGCTCACCTGTTCCAACTCCTCCACTACCTTTACTATCTTAGGAAATCGTCAGGTGTTGAAGGCCGAGGAGTACTGCATTATCCTCTGCTTAGGAAAACAGTGAGCGTTGAGTTGACAGATGATCTGGTCAGGCGACTGGAATCTGTTCTGAAAGATATTGATGAAATCTTGAGACAGGGGAGTCCTCCTCTACCAGTAAAGACAGGATATTGTCGAAGATGTAGTTATGCCGAGCTTTGCTGGGGATCCGAATGAGAGACTACTACATCCTGAGGGGAGGGAGGCTGAGGCGTCAGGAGAACACGATCTACGTTGAGAGTAGCGATGGCGAGAAGAAGGCAATACCTGTCAACGATGTCCAATCACTGTTTGTGTTCGGCGAGGTTGATGTCAACACGAAGCTACTTGTATTCCTTTCACAACACGGCATACCGATGCATATCTTCAACTACTACGGGTACTATTCGGGCTCGTACTATCCTCGGGAGCGCTTGTTGTCCGGGTTCCTGCTTGTTCGTCAAGCAGAGTACTACTTGAACTTGGATAGGAGGATGAAGATCGCGAAGGAGATAGCGTTCACAGCATGCGACAACATACTAGCAAACCTACGGTACTATCTGAGGCAAGGCCGCGATGTTACTCGGCAGATAGAGGGTGTTGAGCGCGAAAAGCATCTCATGGAGAGCGCTGGCACGATCAGCGAGCTGATGGGCTGTGAAGGTAGATCGAGGGAATCCTATTACTCGAGCTTCGAATCGGTTCTGCGTCCGGGCTTCGAGTTTAAGGAGCGTTCCCGTAACCCGCCTGAGAACATGGTCAACTGCCTGATATCCTTCGGCAATTCTCTCCTCTACGGAACCGTTCTCAGCGAGATATACCATACCCAGATGAGTCCCACCGTCAGCTTTCTGCATGAGCCCGGAGAGCGAAGGTACTCCCTCGCGTTAGATCTCAGCGAAGTCTTCAAACCAGTGATAGTTGACAAGGTCATCTTCAATCTCATAAACAACCGCATAATCAAGCCCGAGCATTTTCACGAGGAGCTGAAGGGATGCTATCTGAATGACCACGGACGGAGAATCTTCCTGAAGGAGTACGATGAGAAGTTGAGGACTACGATCAAGCATCCAAGGTTGGGCCGAAGCGTCTCCTACCAGAGGCTGATCCGACTGGAATGCTACAAGATGGTGAGGCATCTTCTCGGCGAAACGGAGTACAAAGGCTACAGGGACCGGTAACGGTCAATGTACGTGATCATCGCCTATGATGTGGCTGTGGAGCGGCTCGACGCCGTAAGAAAAACTCTCAAACAGTATCTCAACTGGGTTCAGAACTCCGCTTTCGAAGGAGAACTGACCGAAGGGGGGCTGGAAGAGCTGTCAATGAGGATAAGAGACGTGATCGACGAGAAGGCGGACTCGGTGATCTGCTACACTTTGTCGAACCCGAAATGGCTAAAGAAGCGGGTGATCGGTATAGAGAAGGGCGAGGTGACACACGTAGTCTAACATTTGAGGATTTATTAAGCGGAGCCATTACCGCACGTTCAAGAACAAGACCCCAAGGGAACGATGTGTTTTGAGCCGAACAGACGCGGAAGGGAGCATTTGCTTCTTTTCGGACGGGGGTTTCAATCGGTCTATGGTAGAATTGAAAGGACGTTATCAGGCAAAACGCCAAGAGAGTAGGCCCTGTTTCAATCGGTCTATGGTAGAATTGAAAGAGACACGGAGAGAATTATGTCATGGCAAGAGCGAAAGTTTCAATCGGTCTATGGTAGAATTGAAAGTTAAGTAACTTGAGCATGTTGGATTAGAGTGCGCAAGTTTCAATCGGTCTATGGTAGAATTGAAAGACAAAGGTAGAATTGTTTCTCCTGAAACCAGACAAAGTTTCAATCGGTCTATGGTAGAATTGAAAGGCGAAAAGAGCATGCCTGAACTGCGGCGAATACTACTGTTTCAATCGGTCTATGGTAGAATTGAAAGATGGAATAGAGGTTGAGTAAATGAGGAATCGATAATGTTTCAATCGGTCTATGGTAGAATTGAAAGAGCCTTAGGTGTCCAGAAGCACTCTGGGCACTCAGGTTTCAATCGGTCTATGGTAGAATTGAAAGAGCCGCCGAGACGATTCTTCCACCTATGATGAAGGAGTTTCAATCGGTCTATGGTAGAATTGAAAGGTGACTTGGAGGGCTGTGGCGCGGTTGACTTCCTGGTTTCAATCGGTCTATGGTAGAATTGAAAGATCGCTAGGTATTCGTCTGAAACCTGCCATGACAGAGTTTCAATCGGTCTATGGTAGAATTGAAAGACAACAAGATAGTTGCTGGCGTCTCCACCCGCATATGTTTCAATCGGTCTATGGTAGAATTGAAAGTTAGTAGAGCACGGCTCAGAGTCACCATTGATGGCAGTTTCAATCGGTCTATGGTAGAATTGAAAGATCGTTTCCGCTTTGCATTGTGAAGAAGATCAAGCCGTTTCAATCGGTCTATGGTAGAATTGAAAGGTTTACTTATGTCTGTTATAATCAACGCTCCTGCACGTTTCAATCGGTCTATGGTAGAATTGAAAGTCGACCAGCATGGTTCTGGGTGTAGCGAGGGATCTCGGTTTCAATCGGTCTATGGTAGAATTGAAAGAACATTATCGTCCGTCAGAAAGATGGATTCGAGAGAGTTTCAATCGGTCTATGGTAGAATTGAAAGTTCGCTGTCAACGTACAGGCATCAAGAGTAACGCATGTTTCAATCGGTCTATGGTAGAATTGAAAGGAACCTGAGAGCAGCGGGAACAGACGTCGCTAAGCAGTTTCAATCGGTCTATGGTAGAATTGAAAGGTGGACATCACGAATCCGATCGGACGCATGCCGGGGTCTGTGACCTTGACAAGAAGATATGGTGGAGTTTCCACCTGGGCGCTCACACACCATCGCCGACAGTTGAGCAGATTCGGCGTCCTCCTTCGTGCCGATGCCAGAGCTCGCAAAACGGTTCACTCAATTGCCGGTTCTTGCAGAGCAGTGTGCTTGCGGCTAGAGGTGCCTAGGAAAGCGCCGACAAAGGTAAGGGAACATAGGGTCGAAATCAAGCAGATGATACAACCTTCCAAGATGTCTGGCGCATGTCGTTTCACCAATGAGAAATAGAATCGGAAGTGGCCGGCACGTTACGTTGTGTGTATGTGGCCGTGTTGCGATGAGGAAAAGGCGCAAGGACCTACTTCTGTTCTGAAAACCCTGTTACTTGTAGCTCATTGAGCATCTTGATGATGCTTGCGGTGGGGGCTCCGTCCTTATCGCTTATTACTTGTTTGCTCGGTGGCTTCTCCAAATATCCCGGGATTCTCTGAGATATTCTATCTTGGTACGTGGGTACTAGCTCATTCTTGTAGAACACTCCAATCGGGATTCTGTCTCCCCATTCTTGCGCCTTCATTAGGGCAGCTGCCTGCTTTGGCAGTGTCTCCTCTTGACTGTGCACGACTCCATCGTAGCCAGTTTCCTCAAGCTTGTAGAATCTCGAAATAGGCTTGCCAGTTTTCGGATCAATCCGATCTTCACCGGCATACCATTCCTTGGTGTTGATATCGTTGTATGTTGGGCAAGGTTGCTGAATCACTACTACCGCGAGTCCTCGATGTCGAATGGCCGCCTTTATCGTCTCCTTCAAGTGATAGACATCGTACGCATAGCTTCGAGCAACGAACGTGTATCCTGCAGCCAGAGCCAAGACTATGGGGTTTATGCCCTCGTTAATGTTCGGTTTTGGAAGCGACTTTGTCCTCAAACCTAGCCTTAGCGTCGGAGAAGCTTGTCCTTTAGTTAATCCGTAGACACCGTTATCATGGACTAGGACAACGATGTCTATGTTTCGTCTACCCGTGTTGACAAAGTGGCCTGCCCCTATCCCTAGGCCGTCTCCATCTCCCATGACTGCGATGACTTCTAGACCGGGGTTTGCCAGCTTGGCTCCTACGGCAAATGGCAGGCTTCTGCCATGCAAGGTATGAACCCCGCAGGCATTTACGAAATGTGGAAGCTTTGCGTGGCAACCTATTCCTGAGAATATTGCAACGCTTGAAGGAGCCAGCCCCAGCTCGGCCAGAGCCATCTGCACAGCTGTTAGGATCCCGAAGTCTCCGCAGCCTGGGCACCAATCCACGAACACAGGCGTCCTGTAATCTGAGATTCTAGCTGCCACGCATCAACACCTGCCTTCTAGGCGCCTTGTTCTGCACAATCCGCTTAAGCGCTTCATAGACCTCGTCCGATGAAATCGGTCTGCCATTCCATTTGAGCACATAATAGTCCATGGCTACGCCGGTCTTCTCTCGGATCAGTCCGCCTAGCTGCGCGGAGTAGTTTCCTTCGACGACAATTTTCTTTTCTGCTTCTCCTAGGACCTCCGCTACGTATTCGCTAGGTAGTGGATGAGCCATCCGCACTTGCAGGAAGTTTACGCGACATCTTTCCTCACGCAGTCTTTCCATCGCCTCCAGGATTGCACCCTTTGGTGAGCCCCAGCTCACAATGGTGTGCGTTGCATCAGAATCGCCGAAGAAATTGACTCTCTTCTGAATGGGAATTTCCTTGTCGGCGACTTCCAGCTTCTTCACTCTCTTCTCCACCATCATCGTTCGATTGTCAGGCTCTTCGCTGATGTGACCAAACTCGTCGTGCTCGTCACCTGTATACCACAGGACTGCGCTTGGAGTCCCCAATGGCACCCTTGGAGAGAGGTTAGATTCTGTGAACTGGAACCTCCTGTATTCCCGCCCTTTTACATCGGCTTCGCTCAAGAGCTGACCGCGCTCTATTCTGATCTTGCTCAGGTCGAAGAACTTGCAACTCTTGCTGCTATTGGCTAAGGCCTTGTCGATCAGATGGATGACGGGGGTTTGATATCGTTCTGCGTAGTTGAAAGCTTCAATGGCATCGTAGAAGCATTCCTCGATATCTCCTGAGCATAGGACAATTCGTGGAAACTCACCATGTGCCGCATGGATTGCGAACCTAAGATCATCCTGCCCGTGCCTTGTAGGCAGTCCAGTTGCCGGGGCGCCACGTTGGTAATAGTTGATCACTACGGGAACCTCGCAATTGCCAGCCCAACCTAAACCTTCGACCATCAGTGAAAACCCAGGTCCAGACGTACTAGTCGCTGTCCTTGCGCCAGTAAGCGCCGCCCCGGATGCCATGTTGATAGCTGCGATCTCGTCTTCAGCTTGCATGACGAGAATCGAGCCACCGTCGCCTTGTGACACGGTTTCCAGCAGTTCGTTCTCCTCTAGGTATTCGCTCTCATCCGCGGCCGGGGTTATTGGGTAATAGGTCTGCAGGCGGCAGCCCCCGACTATCTTGCCCAGAGCAACAGCTTGGGTTCCTTGAAGAAACGTTCTCCTTTCATCTGTATGAATGCTCTCAAGTTTGTGCCCGAAATCTGCGAATCTTGCTGCATAGTCATATGCGACGCTGAAGGCCTGAAGGTTCATATCGATTATCTTCTGTCTGCCTCTGAATATTGCTGAGATCGCCTTCTCCACCAGAGATCTATCATAGTCGACTAGTTTGGAACATACCCCTAGAGCAAGAACATTTACCATGCGTGTTAGCCTGCTGAGTTTTTCTTCACCTATTCTTTGGGCTACATCCTTCAGCAGCTCAAGGTAAGGGACCGGGTAGACGCTGATGTCGCTCTTCTCGGCTTCGTTCAGGATGTCGCCGAGATTTTCCGGGCTTATTCTCTTCTGCACAAGTTTCTTGTTGAACTCAGTCCAGAACGGAGGTGGCAAGGTGGGAATGTCAGATAACTTTGTTTCCACGGTGTCTGCGTCACATACTATGCCTCCCTTTGGCGCAACCTCCCATATGTGTCGGACAACCGTCTCGGCGTCGAAGGCGCAGAGCAAATCGACTCGGTCAACATCCGCTCCCACTTCTTGTCGAGATATCCTGATGTGGAAGTAACTATGAAGCCCCTTTATGTTGGAGTGATACTCTCTCTTCCCATAGACGTGTAGCCCGCCGTAGCAGCAAGCCCGAGCGAAGATATTCGCTGCTGCATCTACTCCGGCTCCCTGAGGACCACCAGCCATCCACGAAAAATCATTCTTGCTCATCTTCTTCACCGTGATTTTCAGAGTCTCCCTCCTCTCTTGGTGCTTGGGTCTTCATCCTCCGGTGACTGCATCTCTTCCGCAGCAACAGTTGCAGTGAACCGATTCCCCGCAGTATGGGCATTGGCAGGTGCAATCATCAACAAACCTACGGCACCTCGGGCACAGAATTTCCTGGTCATATGCCTTCATCTTTCGAACTTCCAAGTGTATCCTTTGGAAGATAGCGTATTAAGTCTTGATCGCTTAGTTTGGAATGAGAATCGAAGATACAGTAGAGATCAAATACAAAGGTCACAAGGAACTGAAAGTACCCTAGGCCGTTGCAACGCGAAAGATGGCACACAGGGTTCAAGAATCAAGGCGAGAGCCATGAACAATAATGGATGAAGAGCATACGCGACTTGGGCCTTTGGTCTTCCTTAATAGCTTCTTACGTTTCAAAAGAGCCTTGTCAGTTGAAGAACCATGCTGGAGGGATGAAGTCGACGGAAGTAATGTTGGCCGAAGATGTACACTGGGTTGGCGCGATCGATTGGGACCTGCGTTTTTGTGGGTCTTACAATACGCCACACGGGACTACGTACAATGCGTACTTGGTGGTGGGTGACAAGATTGTGCTTGTAGATACTGTCAAGACAGGCTTTGAACGTGAGATGCTTGAGAGGATCAAGGAGATAGTCAATCCAGTCGAGATCGACTACGTGATCTGCAATCATTCCGAGATTGATCATAGCGGAGCTATGCCGACGCTGATGGAAATCGCTAAACATGCCAAGGTGATAGCGTCAAGAGCAGGCAAGACTGGCCTCCACAGGCATTACGGTACTGACTGGAACTCGTCGATTGTGAAGACTGGTGATGAATTAAGCATTGGAAGCAGGAGCCTCATGTTCATAGAAGCTCCGATGCTCCATTGGCCTGATAACCTCTTCGTCTATCTGAAAGAAGACAGGATTCTCATGTCGAACGATGCTTTCGGGCAACACATCGCTACACGGCAACGCTTCGAAGACGAGGTTGGCCCAGCGATAATGGATGAAGCGAAGAAATACTTCGCAGTAATCGTCAGTCCTTACTCGTCTCTCGTTCAGAAAAAGATCATTGAGTTGGAAGGAATGAAGATAAGAATCGACGCGATAGCTCCCGCTCACGGCGCGATCTGGAGAGACCCAGCCAAGATATTTGAGGCTTACAAACGTTGGAGCAGCGGGGAGTCAGATCTTAAGGTCACTGTCGTCTTTGACACGATGTGGGGCAGTACCGGGCGGATGGCACGTGAGATTGCGAGAGGCATAGGAAGCGAAGATGTTGAGGTGAAAGTTTTCAATCTCAGGAACAGCGATCTCAGCGAGATCATGAAAGAGATACTCGACTCGAGGGTGATAGTTGTGGGTTCTCCGACACTCAACCGGGACATCTACCCAACCGTCGGTGGCTTCTTGGCCTTCCTAAGAGGGATACGATTGCAGAAGAAGAAGGCAGCTGCTTTCGGCTCGTATGGATGGGGAGGTGGAGCAACACAGATAATGACAGAAGAGCTCAAGAGGACTGGATTTGACGTCCTCGAAGACAGCTTGACCGTACAGTATGTTCCAACCGATGACGAGCTGAAGAAATGCTTCGAATTCGGCAAAACTATCGCTGGAAGTGCAAAGGCGTGAAGTCGAAACTGCTGCCTTCAGCTTTCCTAGATCGCCTTCCAATCCTTCTTTGCTATCTGCTCCACCATGTGCGAACCTGCTGAGCCGGAAGCCATCCGAGAAGCCGACCTGATACGCCGCCAGCCGGTCACCCTAGATATCCATTTCACCCGCGCTGAACACTTAAACGGCAGCCGTTCAAATTAGGAATGGTCACACATGAGTGAGTGGTATCATCAGTTTGTCGATTTGAAATACAAACCTTCGCCAACCGATCTACTCTGCCTTTTCAAAGTACAGCCCGCATCAGGATTCACGATCAAAGATGCTGCGGGCAGAGTAGCGTCTGAGTCGTCGGTCGGCACCTGGACCGAGGTGACGACCATGAGACCACGAATTCGAAAACTAATGGCTAAGATGTGCAGAATTGACGGAAGCCTATTGACAGTCGCTTATCCGATTCGACTATTTGAGCCCGGAAACATGCCTCAGATAATCAGCTCAATAGCTGGGAACATCTTCGGGATGAAAGCAATACGAAACCTGAGACTTGAAGACATACGCTGGCCGAAGAAGCTTGCTGAATCTTTTCGAGGACCAATGTTCGGGACTAGAGGTATTCGACGGATTCTGCGTGTCGAGAAAAGGCCCCTCACCGCTACAGTCCTGAAGCCGAAACTCGGACTCACAGCCAAAGAACATGCTAATGCAGGCTACGAAGCATGGGTCGGCGGAATAGACCTATTGAAGGATGATGAGAACCTCTCCTCACAGACTTTCAACCGATTCAGAGAACGCTTGAGGATATGCTTCAAGATGCGGGACAAAGCTGAGAAGGAGACAGGGGAGCGCAAGAGCTACCTGATCAATGTGACGGCTGAAGCTCGTGAGATGCTTCGCAGGGCAAAGGCCGTTGCAGAGGCCGGTGGAGAGTACGTGATGGTGGACATCCTCACGGTTGGCTGGTCTGCCCTCCAGACTTTGCGTGAGGAGTGCCAAGATCTAAAGTTGGCCATCCACGCGCACCGTGCATTCCACGCCGCCTTCACGCGGAACAGTCTCCACGGCATGTCGATGCTGGCTGTCTCCGATGTCGCAAGATTGATCGGAGTCGACCAGCTTCACATAGGCACAGTAGTAGGAAAACTGGAGTCACCTCGCGAGGAGGTCATCGCTCTGAGAGACAACCTTCAACGCAAGAAGACGAACAGCAATGCATCATCCCTAGGTCAAGACTGGGGCAGCATCAAGCCTGTGTTTCCCACATGCTCAGGAGGGCTACATCCAGGACTGGTTCCAAAGCTGATCAGGACGGTTGGAACAAACATCATAGTACAGGCAGGGGGCGGAGTCTGGGGGCACCCTGATGGGGGCAGAGCAGGCGCGACCGCGCTTAGACAGGCGGTCGAGGCGGCGATGAGTGGCGAGAGCCTCGAGAACTATGCGCGTGATCACAGGGAACTTCGCAGAGTTCTGGAGACTTGGGGACTCGCGACTTTCAAGTAGTCCCAATCGCCATGACTCAGTTTCCCTTCTGGTGATGTGTCGCCCAAAGAAAAAGGGAGGTTTGGCGGCGTTATTGTGGCGGGCCCGAGGGGATTTGAACCCCTGACCGTCAGGTTAAGAGCCTGCTGCTCTAGGCGAATGCTGCTGGTTCTCTTCACTACCTGGCTGAGCTACGGGCCCAGTCGATCGACGAGTCTTTTCTAGGAAACGATTCCACCTAAATAATCCTTTGGTGAGGTGAGCTACGATCATTGGGCTTTCGATATCGGGCCCTTAGAGTCACAGATGAGACGTGGCCATTGCAAAAGCCAATGCGGCCGACTGACTGTCAAAGAACAAAAGCCGTGAGATATAGACGGTGGAAACTAATTTCAAGCCGTCTCACCTTCATCGACCTAGGCAACGAGCTGGGCATATCTCTAGTTGGACTCAATCTGGCTAGTGACGCTGACTATGTCTTCGCTAAGTTGTTCATAAGCCTGATGCCTAAACTCGACTTAGGAACCTAGAGAGGCTACTACACGTCAATCAGAGAAGGGCTCAGGTATCTTCAGTACATGGAACTCCGACGAGGCAAGCGCATCGCACGTGGCGATAGGCTGTCCGGATAGACTTGTTATTCTGCCATTGCCTCGTGGAGTATTTCTTTCAAGATGTTGAAGGATACCCCTCTTCCCGAGTGGAGCAAGATGTCATGGAAGAATCTGTCAGTGTATCTGCTTCCCATCACCTGCTTTACCTCCTCTCTGAGCCTTAGGATCGATTGCTTTCCTGCAAAGTGGCTCAAGTACTGGAAGGGAGTCAGGGCATACATCCTTGCTTCTGACTCAGCCACTTGAGGCTCGAGGCCCACCTCGTCCGCTAGAAACTCTGCTGCCTGACCGATTGTAAGTTGCTCCATGTGAAGCTTCGCACACAGAATGGCTCTAGCAGCCCGTCTTATTGCATGTTGGAGGAATACAAGCTCCACCTTTGGATCCGGGGCGATCTGCGTCATCCAGTATCCCTCCATATAGTGTGCCCATCCTTCGGTCAGCGGTAGATTGGAGAAGAGCTTCCTCGCCAGCGATGGATTGGCATTGGACCACGCCAAGTGAAGATGATGGCCCGGATACGTTTCATGGAGACATACGAGGTAGATGTCAGCCCTACTCCTCAGCATTCCCGGATCCGTGATCGGCGTGACATAGAACCTACCAGTCTGATCCCTATGGAAAGGTGGAGGATGCAAATAGGAGGCCAAGAATTGAGAAACATGTCTCCAATAGTCCGGAGTTTCCAGAATCTCAAGGCTGTCGGTAGGCGGCAAGGTGGCAACGCCCCTATCTCTAGTCAACGCTCTCAGTTGATGCACTGTCTCCTTGCAGAGCCCAAGCGCCTCAGGCCAGTCTGCCGGTCTGTCCTCTCTGACCTTCCGAAGAGCTTCCTTCCAACCCCCCGATGGCACAAGCTTTGAGGCTACTCTACCTATCAAGGTCCTGCTGTGTGCGAGAGAGTTTTCGGCCAGTCTGATCAACTCTGTCGCGTCCATTTCTAGCCCCATCAGCTCCAACATCTTGTCGAACCTCTCTCGACCATATGCGAATCGAGGCTCGCTTCTCGGAAGAACGTCGTTCCTCAGATAGTTCTCATATGCGTTTATGCTCTCGGACACTTCCACAATAGCGCTACGCATCCTATCCTTCAAGTCTGAGGAAAGCAAGGGCATTGTGTGCTGCTCCACTGTCCTCAGGAAACTCTGAGCTCCGCTCATGCCTTGGAGAGCGATCTCAGTGTAAATCCTGACAGGTTTAGTGATTGCTGTCTTCGATGACTCCAGAAAAGAAGTGGCCTTCTCCAGTCTTGAGCATAGGCTGCGCATTCTATGGTCGAAGTCCGGGAAATCTCTAGAGTATAGCGGATCTATCGATAGGCATATTTGCATAACATAGTCCGGATACTTCCTCCACATACCAATCTCCTCGATCGAGTAGATCTCTCTCGCTAAGGCAGACCTCACAATCTCCAGATCCCACTTCTCTTCTTTGGACAGTTCAGAGGCATCAATTTCGCTGAATAGTTCTACGAAGCGTTTGAAACCTTGAATTCTTCTCTTCGCTCCTTCAAGCGAAGGATCAGAGAGTTCGTTGTCGTACGTGTGGATTCCCAAAGAGAACGTTGCAATTTCGGGGTGCTCTCTGCATAGAAACTCAAGGTACTCTTGAATGAGACTCTTGAGCCTGCCTGAATATCCCACGATTGTCTAGCAGCCCCTTTCCATGTAAGTAGTATCGCTAGATATGTCTCTGATCGCCGTGTTCTAGATGAGGCTTTCTAACTATAGGCCTTGTGCTGAACTACGACGGTCGACAAGAAAGCCTTAGCTGAACCCGAAAGCAAGCTCTATCAAGGCCTCCCAGTGTGCCCCCTGCTTCCATCGCTTTCCAAGTCTCCAATAATGTTTCAACGATGATTATGCACCTATTGGATTGTAGATGCTGCTGATGCATTCAGCAAGAGATAAACCTGTGAATCAGGACTCATGCAGTTGAAGCGGGTTCAAAGTTGAGCTATCTCACGTTTGTCGGTCTTGGCCTTAATGACGAACGCGGCATATCATTGCGAGGTCTCAATCTGGCGAGAGAAGCAGACTGTGTCTTCGCTGAATTCTACACAAGCTTGATGCCCGAACTTGACATTAGGAATTTGGAAAGGATGATAGGAAAACCGATATTGGTCCTTGAGAGAGGCGATGTCGAAGAGCGCGCTGAGCACAGGATCTTGGAGAAGGTAAGAGGCAAGAACGTCGTGTTCCTCGTTCCAGGTGATCCAATGATGGCCACGACTCACGTGGACCTGCGTCTACGTGCAGAAAAAGCGGGAATCAAGACCAAGGTAATACCGGGCGTCTCGATATTCTCAGGCGTTTGTGCTCTTACAGGGCTTCAGGCTTACAAATTCGGGAGAACTGTGACTCTACCCCATGTCGAGACAGGAAAACTGCCTGAATCTTCCTATGACAACATCAGGACAAACCTCGGCGTTGGCTTGCACACACTAGCCCTTCTCGACTTAGTGGCTGAAAGAAACTATTACATGACGATCAAGGAAGGACTCGAGTACATTAGGAAGGTCGAAGTTCAACGAGGAGAGCATGTTGTCAGTGAACGCAGGCTCATGGTTGGGGTTGCGAGGGCGGGAGCAGACGATGCTGCGGTGAAGGCCGGAACCATGAGCGAACTCCTGGCCTGGGATTTCGGTGGGCCTCCGCACAGCCTTATCGTTCCCTCCCAGCTTCACTTCATGGAGGCTGAGGCATTGAAGATTCTTGCAGGGGCAAGTCCGGAGGCAGTCAAAGGATATGTTTCAACATGAACGTCGAGCCCTGTTCGTAGGTTGAGAAGCTCGCAATCGTGATTTCAGGGTGGATTGCATTGACAGAAGCATCGGGCGAAAAAGCGAGAAAATACTTGACATCGATCGAAACGGTCCTGGGTAAAATAGAGGTCTCCAAAGCCTCCTACAATATCGACGAGAAGTCGATTCAATCAATCATTGCTGCGGCTGAGTCATATGTCGAAGACGCAAAGCACTATCTCGAAGAGAAGCCTTCAACGGCTCTTGCTGCTGTCTCATATGCTGAAGGTTTACTAGATGCTCTTAGACTGTTAGGAGCGGCAAAATTCACTTGGCCCGAAGCTAGAGGTGATAGGTATTGAGGAGGAAGATTGTTCTTGCAACTGGTGCCTTCGACCTCCTTCACTATGGTCATTTGGATTTTCTTGAAGAGGCGAAGAAGGCTGGAGGAAAAAACGCTAGGCTCATTGTAATAGTTGCCAGGGATAAGACGGTTGAGGCGCGTAAGGGCAAGAGGCCTGTGGTGCCTGAAGATCAGAGGCGCGCACTGATCGAAGCTTTGAAGCCAGTGGACGACGCGATCTTGGGCTATGAGGATATGAACTATGAGGCTGTCATTGAGAAGCTCAAGCCCGACGTGATCGCTGTGGGCTACGACCAGTCAGACATTAAGAGATCAGTTGAGGAGATTGTAAAGAAGAAGGGATTGAAGATCAAGATCTTTGAAGCAGACAAGTTTTCCGCAGACGATATAGATAGCTCGTCTAAGATTAAGAGGAGGGTCATAGAACTTGAAAGGGACAACTCGTAGAGGCACGGTTTTGATGCGTTTTGCATATACTGGAATTCGTGTCCGAGACTTGGAGCGGTCACTGAGGTTCTACAAGAAGATAATGGGAATGCGTGAGACCCTGAGAGGAAAAATGAAAGCCGGAGGAATCTTCGTTCAATTGAGAAGCCGAAGATCCAGACAGCTTCTGGAACTCAACTATTATCCTCCCAAAGCGAAGTACTATGAGCGCTATGATTCAGGCTCAGAACTGGATCACCTGGCCTTCTGGACAATAGATGTCGACAGGCGGCTCAAGGAGCTAACCTCGAAGGGCGCGAAGGTAGCTGTCAGACCTTTCTCTGAAGATGGATACAGGCTGGCATTCGTCAAGGACCCGGATGGTATCTGGATAGAACTAATAGGATTGGACAAGAGAGCCAAGCGGAAATAGTGAGGCCCGTCCTAATGCATAAAGCTAATCCTGATCGTGTCCCCATCTTTCAACTTCAGTCTTTCTCGTAGATTGACCGGTGCGATAATTTCTAGCACATCATCCCCGTAGTGAGTTCTCAAAGCCACTACGACAGACGCCTCTACTTCTTCATTGACCGTTACCCGGTAGCACCTGCCTGCCCCGAAGCTTCTCGCCCCGTTCTTGAACCCCTGAATTTCAACGTAGCTGATCGAGTCCATGAGGCTTCGATCTTTGAGATGCTTCTTCTTCAGCCTCACGTTCAGAGTCCCAAGGAAGGGGGTGAAGCCGAGCTTTTCTCGGAACTGTCGCATGTACACTGGTTGACCCACATAGTATGCGCCTTCCCCCAGGCCAGAGAAGACCTCTCCTTCAACTGTTAGCTCTGTCTTCGGCCCCTCTAGGATTCTGTGCAACGTGAGGTACATCTTGTTCAGCTCCTGCATGCCCTTCTCTGTTATTCGGACGGTTTCGCCTCGTGTAGCTCTCTCTCGTCTGATCATGCCTTGATTCTCCAGCTCTATCAAGTGTCGGGAGACAGTCTGTTGTGAGAAGCCTAGTTTGCTGGCAATGTTCACGGTCGTGTGTGGCTCACCTAGACGAGAGGTCGCTTCAGCCAATCTGTATAGAGTGATCAGAAGCCAGGGCTTCATGACGTGATCGCTTCTCTCATCCTGTTTGCCTCTATATGCGCCAAGGTGATTGGGTCTCGAGATCCGGCAGAGAAGCATCGTGATGCTATCTTGATTGCGTCTCGTAGAGAGATCTTGTGCCCAACGCTGACATAAAATGGCTTTCCAGATCTTCTGCGAAGGATTGCTCCTATGGTTTCTCCTCGGTCGCTCAGCCTAGTCCCACAGACGGTCCCGCACAATCTGCTCTTCGCAACTCCAATTGTTGGGGCGTTCAATGCCACTCCGACGTGACATGCCAAGCCGAATCTCCTAGGGTGGGCGTATCCTTGTCCGTCGACCAAGTAGACATCAGGCCGATTCTTAAGTTTCATCGCTGCAGCAAGTATGATTGGGGCTTCGCGAAAAGCGAGAAACCCCGGCACATACGGGAAGACAATCTCCCCGCGAACCGCAACAGTTTCCTTCGGCTTCATCGTTTCAAGATCTACAGTGACCGCAGCCCCGAACGCTAACTTGCCGTGGTATGCCGAATCCAGACCCGTCACAAGTCTCACCCTTCTCGGAAGACAGCTTCTTCGTCTGACAAGCTTCCTCAATCTCGTCTGCAGCTCTGACGCTTGCTGCAACGTGAATCCTTCAGGCGGATTGACCAAGCATCTTCTGTCTGCGCCCGAACAGATCAACCTCAATCCAAATATACCGTCGCTAAGGCTCAACAGCAAGAAGGCTAAGCGGGGGTAGCTCTCTTCCTCTTGATCTCGTCATGGAGGCCTCTGATAGCTTTCTCAAGCGAGACCCTTCGAACTTCGGTGATGACGTCTCCGCGAGTTGACTCGATGATCCGTCTGGCTGCGTCGGCTTTTACTCGAAAGGTCGGAACGATCGCCGTGTGATCCAAGGATAAGACGTTTTCATAGAGTTCCTCCATTATCCTCAAAGTCTTCTCCGCTTCGCTTGTCTTGCCCTTCCTGAGACGGTTGAGAGTAAGCCGCCTGAGTTCACCGATCAAATCCAAAACGCCTAGAAGGTATGGTACGGATTCTACACCCACCTCTTTTGGTGAAGCCACCTTTCTATGTTTAAGCAAACCGTAGAGAAGCATCGCCTCGGCGTATTCCTGATGCGCCACAAGAACGCTGCCGGACTGCTTGAGCTCCGGGGTCTTTCTCAGAAGGATGTTTATCCGTGAGAGGGATCGCTTGGCGTCTTTGAGCGAGCGTGCCGCACGATCCATCTCCTTTCTGTGCATCTGGATAATTGACCAGTCAGACTGTCTGGTGGCTAGTCTGGAGGCCTCTAGCACCTTCTCACGAACTTCGTCAAAGCTGGTGAGCTCCTGTTGGATCCGTTTGAGGTCCTCGCTTGGAATCAACAATGCTACACCTATGTGCGTCGTTCACTAGGGATATCGCCGGATGAGTCATAAACAGTTTGTTATAGCTTCCTCTCATGCGCCAAGGTCAAGGTGCCTTGGATTACGTTAGAGCGAAGAATTAGGCTCTCTGAGGTACTGCGCTTTCTCCCTCCCTTAAGGCCGTCGCTCTTGATGAAAAGAGACCAGCATATTGACTCACTAGCGATGACTTCGTTGCCTAGGTTGCTCGGAACCTACGAATGGAGAAAGGTGGACCCTTTCTTCATCACGAAGACAACGCGCTTTACTGCTTGTATATCTTCCAGTGGGTTGCCTTCTATCGCGATAATGTCTGCAGCTTTCCCAGACGTCAGCGTACCCACAGCCTCCTCGATACCGATGCATTCGGCGCCGTTCCTTGTTGCCGCCACAAGTACGTCCATGGGCTTCATGCCGTATTTGACCATGGCGACTAGTTCGTCTGCGTTGTCTCCGTGTGCTCTGAGAGGTGGACCGAAGTAGTCGGGGCCCGTGGCTATCTTTACGCCTGCCTTGTATGCCTTCATCAGGCTTCTTGGCATTTCTTCGATGCACATCTTCTGTTTCCTTAGCCTCCACGGCGGCATGTCGTATGGCTTCTCTAGTGCTTTCTTATAGACCTCTACGAGAGCGAAGGTCGGGACGAAGTAGGTTCCATGCTTCAGCATCAACTCGACGCACTCATCGTCTAGAAGGTAGCCATGCTCGATCGAGTCGACGCCTCCGATAATGGCGTTCTTCACGCCTGAGGCTCCCTGTGCGTGAGACGCAACCCTCTTTCCAACGTTGTGTGCCTCATACGTAATCGCCTTTATCTCTTCGATTGTGAACTGTGCCTCCCATGGATTGTCCTTCTCTGACCCAACGCCCCCAGTAGTCGAGACCTTGATGAAATCAGCGCCCTCTCTCAATGCCTCGCGTGCCGCTCTGCGGCAGTCGTCCGGACCATCGCAGAGCAAAACGCCATGCTTGATAACCTCGTCTCGCGGCAGGTAATGAATATCGCCGTGGCCTGCGGTCTGAGAAAGCGGTCGGCCCGCTGCATAGATCCTTGGCCCCGGTATGACATTATCGTCGATTGCTCGCTTCAATGAGAGCGCGATGCTGCTGCCGCAATCCCTAACTGTGGTGAACCCAGCCTTTAACAGCTTGAAGCAGTCCTCTGCAGCTCGTAGTACCATGAGATCGTGCGGTGTCGTAATGAACTCTGCGGCACTGTAGCTACGGGTTCCCATTATGTGGGCGTGAGCGTCAATCATCCCTGGTATGATTGTTCTTGTGCCCAAATCTATTTTCTTAGCCCCTGACGGGATCTGGACCTCACCTTTGGATCCCACCTTGGCGATTTTGTCGCCTTCAACGATGACTACTCCTTCTTTGACCGGGTTTCCGCTGGTTCCGTCGATGAGTAGCGACGCTGTAAGAGCCTTGATCTCTGTCTCTTCTTCAGCTTTCTTCTCTAGGTAATATTCCGTTCTCAAATCCTTCAACCTCTGCCAGTACACTAATGCTGAAAGTGAATGATATACCATTTCTTGACAATCGATTGCGTCGATGACAGACGATACAGGTTCACGGAAATCTTCTCTGTGATAGTCCCTAGAGGGCCTTCTCGATCACCTATGAGAGATTCTGAAACCTGTCGACATCGCTTTAAGCTCCGTTCATTCTGTCTGAGAGAAGGAGTTCTTCTTGTCCTGAAGATTACGGTATCAGGAGAAGGAATTGGCGAACATGGTCTTTCAAGGAGGTGCTGGATAGGCGTTTTCGGTCACGGGCAGGAAAGACCTTTCAATCTAGTTCCTTTTCCCTTGTCCAGCGTCTTGCCTTGGCTTTCTTCGCGTTAGCAACGTAAGCGACTAATGTCCAGTTTTCGCGTTCTTCGAAACTTAGGCCGAGCTGGCTGTAGAGTTTGTTGGCGATCAGTTTCTCGATTACGCGAGCCCCCGAGCCGAAAAGGCCTTCCAAGAATCTATGGAAGTCTTCAAGCCTTTCAGGTATCTCCTCATATCTGAGCGACTTGCTTTGCTCAATGTAATAGTATACAACGTCCCTCACGCTCTTGCCCAGAACCTGCAAACCAGAATCGATGGCCTCAAGCAGTGCCTTTCTGAACGCATTTGCCTTGTTCAACGGTTCTTCTCTCCTAGGCGAGGTCACTTTCAATCATTCCATCATAGTTGCTAGACGATTAGTGTCAGCTGAGGCATCGGATAGCCTTTCGACGTATCTAGCTCGACTGCACAGAGAGGTGTCCTTGGCTTGACTCCGTAAAGCAGTAACGTGCCATGCTCTCTGGTAAGCTTAAGGTGGACATCAACCATTGCTCCGAGCTTCTTGGCTAGTTGCTCGTACCCTTGCCTGATCGTGGCGATTCCTAAGGATTTGCGTTCCCTGACTCTAATGGCGTCTTGGCTGAGGATTCCCTCGCAATTTTTCTCACCGTAATAGTTTATCAGCGTGTCTGTGCTGGCGATAGTCACGGCCGGTTTGCCGAGATCATGGACGAGCTGTTCTTCAAGCTTGAGATATTCTGAGTAATCCTTCCATGCGTCTTTCCCTTCGAAGACTGCTATGTAGGGCTTTCTTTGGTCTCTGAGCGGCCTCGGTAGCTCGCAAACTCTCAAGAGTCGGTTGATCTCTTCCTCCGTGGCGCCGAAGCCTAGCGCTGTTTCCCTGGCCAATTCGGCATCAACGCCAGCCCCTGGGATGAGCAAAGTTCCTCTGCCCTGACCACCGAAATTCAACATGAGTGGCAATAGTATGAGGTGGTACTCAGGTGTTGACACTTTCTCGGCCACTTCCAAGAGGATCGTTGTTCCTTTGGGCAATCCTCCGCCAAGCATCCTATCCAAATCTCGCGTGCCTGTCGAGTACATGTTCGGTGGATCTTGAATTGGCTGGAACCGCTTTGGTTTATCAATTGGCTTGGGTTTGAGTGGCGGAAAGACCTTGAATCCTCCTTCAAGGGTGAAGACGAGTTTGCGCTCCGTTAGCCTTGTTCCCCTGAGCTTGGCAATTTCTAAGCTTCTCAGAAGCCTCCCGTCCATTTCTTCAGCCCTAAGAAGCACGATTCCATCGGCCGTGAACTCTTCTGTGCCTGGGGCGATCATGGCTCCGGTTAGCGGCCGCTCCTCTATCAGGAGGGTTGTGCAGCCCGTTTCGCGGACCAGTCTGCTTAGAACGGTGTGGACGATGACTCTGACGTCGATAGGCTCTTTGAAGGCTTGAGCCATAGCCGTGAACGAATCTATGACTAGGCGCTTTGCTTTTGTGGCTTCAAGCTCCCTCAGAATTGTCTCTAAGGTTACAGATATGCCTGGCTCCTTCAAAGTCACTAGGTCTAGAACTCTAAGCTTTCCTGTCTTCTCTAGACAGCTAATGTCCACGGCTAGATGCCTGGAAAGATTATTGACAAGAATGTCCTTGCTCTCGGCGAAGGAGACGTACACTCCAGTATCGCCGGATTCGGCGCCTTTGACCAAGAACTGAGCTGAGAACACGGTCTTTCCGGTTCCAGGCCCCCCTGCCAGAAGAATCAGACTGCCTCTCAGGAAGCCCCCTTGAATTAGGCTGTCTAACGCTTCCGCTCCGGATGAGGCCCTCTCGATCAACGCCAATCTGTCCGTCGTATGTATCGGTGGTTGTTTGATAGAGGTTTTGACACCTTTGCTGATTATTACATGTCGAATCGAGGGTCTTCTTGCAGATCTAGCGCCGGGAGGGGGACTCGAACACTGGCTTCGTATCTTGGTTCTCTACGCTTGCTTCCGTTCGAAGTCCCGTAATGAACGATCCTCGCTCTTAGCACTTGTAAAGAGCGATGCTCGCGGTGGAAGGTCTCAGATTCTCAACAATCCAGACTCGTGACCGAAAACGATTTTCAACTTCTCGGTTTAAATAAAGTTTGTTTAGAGATTTGCGTCATTTAGATAACAATCTTTAAATCGCGGCCCTCCAGCCACTGTAGGTTTTGTAGCGATTGCAGTGGTCATAGTTGAACAATGCTAGAACGATTCAGGTAAAGGCTTCGACCAAGAGGAAGCTTGATGAGCTGGGGAGGAAGGGTGACACATACGACAAGATCATCAGCGAGCTTGTCAAGTTTTATGAGGACAAGAATTGCGACGCCAGAGGAAAACCCACCCTAGAGGTGTGAGTTAGCCGATCTTAGGTGAGGCGTTGGTGACTGACCAGGAGCCGAAGCCGCAACGCAGCTATTATGTCTATTGTGTCATAGCTGGAGAAGAGCATAAGGACTTCGGGCACATTGGCATAGGGGGGAGCGCGAACGAGGTTCACACCGTAAGCCATAAGGACATAAGAGCCGTAGTCAGCCAAACAGCCGCCGAGAGTTACGAGAGGAATGAAGAAAATATCCTCGCTCACCAGCAAACGGTCCAAAGGATCTTCCAAGAGCACGTCGGGATTCCGATGCCCTTCTCCACCATCTTCAAGGACAAAGACGAAGTCATCAAGATGTTAGAATCTCGCTACGCGGAGTTCAAGGAGAGACTCGCCGCGCTAGCAAGTTTTGAACTAAATAGGGGAGGCGAAGCGGCTGCTCGAGATCCCGCAAGAAAACTGATTGAAGGGGCCTTAGCTCAATCGTTCGCAAGCGCCCTAAGAATCCGGCAGTTGAACGAGGAGGTCTCTCGTCTCAGGTCAGCTGGACAGATAGCAAGCAGTCCAGGATCGAGTAGGTTGGAGGAGGAGGTGCGGCTACTTCGCGAGCAGGTCGGAAACCTGAGATCGATGCAGGAGGACACGAAGAATCTTCTAGATACTGTAAGAAGCCTCCTACACGAGTTTCGGAAGGCTCAAGAGGAGGCGGGGACGAGTCAGAAGCCGGAATCTTCTGGGCAACATAACTCAGGAAGCGCATCCATCTTGGGACAGCGAATAAGGAAGTCGAAGCACGGCACACCTGAGTAGGCCGCTTCTGCCGAAACATCGTGCGCAAATCGATTACAAAGTCACATGACTTATCAGAACCTAGCTGTGAAATCCATATGTTCTTGTCACAACGGGTCGATCATGCAACGAAGCATAACCGAGCGGAAACATGAGGAACTGGTTCAAATGGGTTTCACGATCGGGCTCCTATGTGCGGCGCTGGCTCTAGTCTTTGGGCTATTCTTCTTGATTTACGCCATCAGATACTATACGTTCACGACTGCTATATTCCTTCTTCAGCTCATAACTGGAAAAGCAGGCAACAGAAACAGCAATCATGGAAACAACCGAGGCAACCACGGATACATGACTAACGGTGGCGTGGCGAACGGACCTCTCTGGAAATTCGCTGATTTTCTTGGCAACAGGGTCTACAATAATGGTGATATAAACAACAATAGTGGTAGAAAGAACAACCTTCACAGCGGCAATTTCATGAGCGAGCCACTTGTCTCAATTCATCTTCCTTTCTACAATGAGAGGAATGTCGCGGGGAGGATACTTGCCAGCTGCCTGTCACTTGATTATGGCAATTATGAGGTCATCGTCGTTGACGATTCGGATGATGAGACTCTTGAAATACTGGATAGGTGGCAGCAGCGCCAAGAAGTCTTCAACCACGCAATCAATGCCGGAGGCGGGCAGGAGCTACTCATCCTTCAGAAGCCCGTGCTGAAGATCATCCATAGGGAGTCTAGGACCGGCTACAAGGGGGGAGCCCTGAACGAAGCTCTTAGGCATATGAACCCACAAGCCGAGTACGTTTTAGTCCTAGACTCAGACTTCATCCCGCCACCTGACCTGATCAGATCATTCTTGTCTTACTTCCCTATACCGGATGCCGCCTCGATCTTCTCACGTATCTTAGAGGTGGATAAGCTCTTCGCGGAAGGCAAGATCTCCGTCAATTACCTTGCTCAAAGAGAGAACCTGGCGGTCCAGATAATCGGCAGAAGATCGATCGAGGAGGCAGTGCGAGACGGGCAAGCCGCCATATTCCGCCTCGATCAATTGTACGCGGAGGGAGTACTAGACGCTGAAGAGTACTTGAAGAGGCGAGAGAGTATTATGAAGAACCTGGAGAGGATGGGCGCAGAGGTTCCAACCCTTGAACCCTTCATGGATAGGCTCTCCCTCCTCGAGTCCTTCGAACTCGACCAACTTCTGGCGCAAGGCAAGATTGAGGAGTATGAGTACATCCGCAGGAGACGCCCTGTCACCCCAAGACCCGGACTGTTCCTTGAGCGCTCTCATGGGCCGGGTGTCGAATTGAGCGACATCTTCAACCTGGACAAATTCTACGCTGAAGGGGGTGTCGTTGATGAGAAATGGTATCTAAGCGAAAGGCAACGCCTTCAGAAAAGGATACTGTTCCCGCGTCAAGTCAGGGAAGCCATGAAAGCCTCATTCGAGCTGGATCAGCTATACGCGAATGGAAAGATCGACGAGAAGGAATATTCTAAGAGAAAGAGAAGTAAGACTAGTACACCGTCTGCGAACAACGGCCCCGTCAACAACAATCGAAGAATACTATGGCGCAGTGGCGGCAATAATGCCCGCAACCACAAAGGCAACAGCTCGAGTTTCAATCAAGAAGGACACGCGAATAATAAGCTGGCAGCTGTTCAGGGCTACCAGTGGCACTACTTGAACAAGTCTCAGAACTGGATAACTAGGGGCGTCAGAGCGGAATACAGCGGCAACTATGTGATCGAGAGAACATGCCAAGAGTTATTCGGCTTCTTGAAGATGATCGCAGGAAGCGTCTACTTCATCCGAGCAGATGTGCTGCGCGAATATAGGTGGTCCCACAGCCTCACAGAGGATTGGGAACTCACTTGTAGGCTATATGCTGATGGCCATAAGGTTCTTTATACTCCGCTCATCCAAGTCCCAGCTGAATGCCCTTCCACAATCCTGCGCCTAATCAAGCAGCGCCAGAGGTGGTCTGAGGGACACACGTACAACGTCCGGAAGTATTTCTGGAAGATCATGAGGTCACCCCA